>Ga0163144_10027511_pt1 | contig 11009 bp, 9 predicted proteins | sample OliLak19BULKMAT1_FD_123175 | JGI IMG/M metagenome (GOLD analysis project Ga0163144, IMG submission 123175) | Freshwater microbial mat bacterial communities from Lake Vanda, McMurdo Dry Valleys, Antarctica - Oligotrophic Lake LV.19.BULKMAT1 | ecosystem: Environmental > Aquatic > Freshwater > Lake... | reverse complement strand
TCGCGGAATTTGGTGGGTGGGATTCAAATTTCGCAGGATAACCTATTGCTCCAAAGTAGTCGGGCGGTATTAGACCGCAGTGATGAAATTTATCAGTCGCAACGGCTGGTCGCGCTCCAAACGACATTTTTGGATGGATTGCCCCAAGCCGTAGAAACATTGGATGTCGCCACACTTCAGCCGATGCTCGAATCCATGCTCCAAACGCATCGTTTGGATAGCCTGATTGTGGTGGATGTGGCGGGGATTGAGGTGATAGGGGTTCAACGGGTGACGCTCGGAACGGAGACCCGCTTCACCATCAGCACCAGCGCGGATATGAGCGCATCATCCCTCATCCGCCAAATTTTTATCCCCAATACCGATACGGTGAGTGGGTTTATCAACACCCAACAGGGCATACAGCTCATGACAGCTGTGCCGATTCGCCTAGAATCCGTCACGATTGGCGCGGTATTGGTGGGTATAGATGCGATAACGGCGCTAGAATCGCTTAAAGGGAGTGCCATCGCACAACTTGCCCTTTATGGCGGTGATGCCGATTTGCTTTTGACCACTTTCACGGGTGATATTACCGTGAGTGAATTTGTGCTAGAGGGTGGACAATATCAACAAGCGGTGACGGCAACCGATTCCATTCCGCTACGTGATATTTCGCTCAATAACGCCCCATATAATGCCGCCTATGTGCCGTTGCGGATGGGTGCAGATACCATCGGCGTGGTGGGCGTGTTTTTGGCGAATGACGCGCCATTTATCACCGAAACGGGCAAACAAATTTCTGCCATGCTCATTTCTGTGATGACGGGTGTGGTGATTGTGGTGGGGTATATCGGTATTAGTCGGTTTGTGGGGCGTGTGGATGGCGTGTCGGATACGGTGGATGCGTTGGCGCGTGGCGAAAAAATCCGCACCCGTATGAAAGCCACTGATGAAATTGGCAGATTGGGGCAATCGTTAGACCATTATGCCGATGCTGTGCAGGTGCAACAAGATGCCCTACAAACGACCCTCCGCCAAAAACGGCGTGAACTGAGCCATTTGACGGCGGTCATCAGCAATTTGCCACAAGGGGTTATCGTACAAGACCTTGATGGTCGGGTATTGCTCATGAATGACCTCGCCCGTAATTTATTGGGGTCACAACGCGCTTTTCGGTCATCGGGGATTGGCGATGTGGCAGGATTTGTTCCGCAGGTGCTTGGTGCAAATCTGGCACCCGGATTATATGCACTCGGAGACCCGCAACGGGTTCATATTGATGAGCGTATACTCGGCGCACAGGCGGGTGCAGTGGTCTCTGCCGATGGTGGACGGCTTGGTACGGTGATTTTGGTGCGCGATATGAGCGAAGAAGTGCGTGCAGAGCAAGAACGGGCAGAGGCGCTCAAACGACTCTCGCAAGAAATTCAACAACCACTCGCCAATTTGGGGCGTATGGCAGGTGGGCAAGAATCGGATATGATGCGTTCATTTGCGCGTGAGGTCACACGGCAATCGGTGGCATTACAACGGATGATTTTGGAATTGCGCGAAATGTCCGATAGTAATATCGCCCAAATTCAGCGCAATCAGCGACCTATCCGCCTAGAGACCCTTTTATGGGCGGTGGCAAATGAATGGCGACAAGTGGCGATTGCCAACGGACTCACGCTACACATCATTTTGCAACGCCAGGGTGAGTATGTGTTGGGTGATGAAAAACGGTTGCGCTGGGCGTTGGGCAATATTGTGGATAACGCGATTAAATACACGCCTGTGGGTGGCGATTTGACGCTCGAAATTCAAGATGAGGGCGAGAGTAGCATCGCACATTTGCGGGTGCGTGATAATGGGGTGGGGATTAGCAAAGAGGATATGCCCAATATTTTCACACGGTTTTTTCGGGGGACACCTATGACCCTCACAGGTGAGCTGATTCGTGTCCCTGGGATGGGGCAGGGGTTGGCAACCGCACAACATATCATCGAAGCACACGGCGGGGCGATAAAGGTGAAAAGTACGATAGGCGTTGGCACCGCGGTCTATATGTCGTTGCCACTGACCGTTGTGGAGGGCATGACCATCATCGAAACGCCGATAAGCGATGGCGATACGGTGGCGCTCAATGTGCGCTTGCCAGAGGATGTATTACGTAAATCACGCTAAAAATAGGTATAGAGCGAGGTGTAACCAATGATTCCAGAAAAACCAAAATCCGATGTGCGTGTGGGCATGTCTTTAGAGGATTATATGCGCGAGGCGAATGATAATCCGTTTGAAATCATCAATGGGGAGAGGGTTTATAAAATACCACCAATGACACTGCATACAAGAATACTCAAAGCGGTATTATTTGCACTTGAATCGTATGTGATACACCATCGTTTAGGGGAATCTTTTCCAGAAATGACATATATACTCCCAGAAAAATATGATAGCAATTGGGTGACGGGTTCTCGTGTGCCAGATATTGTGTTTTATACCCGTCAGCGTTTAGAGGATTATTTTAATCATTCGCCCGATTGGGATACCCGCCCGATGTTGATTGTTCCCGATTTAACGATAGAGATAATATCGCCTAATGAGAGTTTTTCTCAGATAGATGTAAAGGTGACGCATGATTTAGCCAATGGGGTGAAAGCCGTATGGCTCATAGACCCAACCCGCCGTAAAGCATGGGTCTATACACCAGAAGGAGATAGTCCTGTGGTATTTGGGGCAGAAGGCATCCTCACAAAAGAAACACTCCTGCCCAATTTTAAGCTAGAACTCGCCAAGACATGGGTATAGATGTGGGATATAATAGCGATACGGAACGGACATGATATATCATGTCCGTTCTACGGCAGGGTTATTAGTAGGGACGGCATACAAGGCTTGTCCATAGTTATATTTTCAGTCTTTTGCCAGTTTTTCTCGTACATTTTGGCATCGCTAGAGGCTCAAAGCCTCCAGCTAGTCGCATCAAGTGCACTTAAAGGCGCTAAAATCTGCCCGAAAACGGGTTTTTACCCTCAAAATTGGGTAAAAATAAGCCCCTTCAGTGGGCTTCAAAGGCGAATAATAGCCATAGGTTTTGAACCTATGGCGGGGCAACTTATTGAAATGAACTACGGACAAATCTTACATGCCGTCCACAAGATGATTATTATTTATTCAGCGACAAAATATAGGCAGATACATCATAAATATCTTGTTGCGATAACACCTCGCCATAGCCAATTGGCATCAGATTTTCTGGATACCCACTGACAATATACTGCAAGGGGGTCATGATAGAGTGATACACATACACCTCTGCAGGATACCCCGGAATACGTCCGCCTGCGCGGTCACTAAGGCTATATAACCCCGGTCCCACACCTGCCACATCGGTATCCACGACATGGCAGGTGGCACAGCGCCATTCTGCTAATCCACTAACTGTATTAACTTCATACGTGGCATTAAAAATTTCTTGACCCTTTGCGACATTGCCAAATTCTTGAATGAAGATGAGGACTTGTTGGTCTTCTGTCGAGAGTTCTACCGCAGGGGCTTCTGTGACCACCTCTGTCGGGGCTTCTGTGACCACTTCGGTGGGTGCTTCGGTAGGAACATCTGTCGGGGGGGCGAGTGTTGGTGTTGGCGGGACAGGTGTATTGGTCGCCACCGATGCAACCACATCCACTTCACCAGTGGGTTCTGCGACAATTTCTTGATGATTTTTTGCTTCGAGTGTCTCCATATTGGGGACGGGTGTGGCAATTGTCCCACACGCCGCAATAGAGAGGGTGAAGATAAGCGCAAATACGGCTAAAAGTTTGTTCCGCATGGCAAGAACAGCCTTTCTGATACACAATCGGTTTGTGAATACGAGTACAATATGCCCAATTGTAACGCATTGGGCAAAAATGGGCTATTGCCAAGATGTAACCATGTGTGCCATAAAAGTATTTTGATGAAATGCAAGATAATGTTATAGTTAGGGCATGGTGATTATTCATGAGGGAGGGTTATTTTGGCTACAATTATTTCTGTACATAGTTATCGTGGTGGAACGGGAAAATCGAATACATCCGCAAATTTGGCGGCGGTGCTGGCGGCTTCTGGTCGGCGGGTGGGGTTGGTAGATACCGATATTCAATCGCCAGGGATTCATATCCTCTTTGGGTTGCGTGGCGAAAATATCACCAAGTCGTTGAATGATTATTTGTTGCACGACACCAAAATTGAAGATACGGTGATAGATGTCACGCCACATCTGGGTTTGCCAGTGAAGGGCAAGGTGTTTTTAGTGCCATCGAGTATTCATCCCACCGAATTGGCGCTGGTGTTGCGCGATGGATATGATGTGGATAAGCTCACAGAGGGGTTTAAGACGTTCATAGAGGCGTACAAACTCGATATATTGGTTGTAGACACGCATCCGGGATTAAACGAAGAAACCCTGCTGGCATTGACGATTTCTGATGCATTAGCGTTGGTGATGCGCCCCGACCAACAAGATTATGAAGGCACGGGCGTGACGCTAAAAATCGCCCAGATGCTGGATGTCCCACGCATTAAACTGGTGGTGAACAAGATTCCCCCGTTGATGGACATGGAAGCCGTGAAAGCGCAAATTGAAGAAGCCTATTCGTGTGAAGTGGCGGCACTTTTCCCGCACTCCAATGAGATGATGATGTTGGGGAGTGCGGGAATTTTTGCCATGCGCTATCCAGAACATCCCATGACGAAAGAATATAAAGAATTGGCGGCAAATTTGTTGCGTCAATTGAACTTATAATCCCTATGGCTGGTGATGGGCGCAATTTGTTGCGCCCATCACCGCCTTATTCCCCATTCATGCGGTTGCGGAGCTGATTTTTCATATCGGTTAACCGTTTGAAATAAGCACTCTCTGTCACTGCACGGACTTTTTCATCCATTTCGTTGTGATTCATCTCAATTTGCAATTTTTGGACTTGCACCTGCACTTGGGCAAAATCGTCTATGACTTGCTCGAATTGGCGGGCATTGTTGATGGCAATTGCCGCTTGATTGGCAAATGTAGAGAGCAGAGAGAGCATCTCGGCATCAAAAATCCAGCGTTGCGATTTGTTATCGGCATAAATCACACCCATCACCTCACCAGACAGCATCATGGGAATGCACAAAATCGCCAAAAGGTCATAGGCGACCACACTTGTCGCACTCTGAAAACGGGTATCTTCTTGGGCGCTACTGGTAAAAATGGGCGTTGCCTCTGTAATCGCTACCTCAATCACGCTTTGGCTAAACAAAATATCTTGTTCTTTGAGCGATGCTTGTTCCCAATTGCGGGCGATGCGTGATTTATATTCGTGATGGGTTTTGTCGTAGAGCATGAGATAGGCGCGATTTGCCCCTGTGAGTTCGATGACGGTATCCATCACCCGTTCTAGCACCTGCTCAAGATCCAATGAACTCGAAATCATGGCAGTTTTTTGGATGATGTCACGCAGAAGGTCAAAATATTTTTGGGTGGATTTAGATGACCGCTCGGCATCGCTCAATTGGCGACTAAGTGTTTCTACGGCGGCTTTTAACTCACGGGGCATCTTGACTCCCACACTGACATCGGCTGGGAATACCTCGCCCAATACCGTTTTGACCAGTTGCAATTGGCGTTTTGCAAGGGTTAGAGGTGAAATTTCGGTGGTGGCGATATTTTCATTGTCGCTCATGATGCTCAATTATCCTCAATAGCAATAGTATTCATTCAATTTTACGGTGGTTTGGTAGATAAATCTAGCCAATGTAAATAATTTGATACGCCGTTGCATTGACGTAGTATCTTGGTTTGGATACAATTACAGTAGTTAGACAAATGGTGTTCAGTAGAAATTGATAAAAACAAATGCAGTATCATATATGGACTTTTGGTTGTCAGATGAATATGGCAGATTCCCAACGACTAGCTTCTGAGCTAGAGCGGATGGGACATTCTGCTACAGAAAATCCCGATGAAGCAGATATTTTTGTGGTGAATACATGCGTTGTCCGTCAGACTTCTGAGGATAAGGCGATGGGGCGGTTGTTTTTGCTCCGTGATGTAAAGAAAGAATTCCCAGAAAAAATCATCAGCGTCATGGGATGTATGGTTGGAATGAAAGACCCGCTTCACTTACGCAAGAAATTGCCATTCGTTGATGTGTTTATGCCACCATCAGAGCCTGCGCCGATGGTGGCATTTCTCAAAGACCGTATGGATGAAGCGGAATTACTCGCCTACGAACAAACAGCGCGTCAAGAGCGCGATTTGGTTCAGGATGGCGATTTGTTGTTGCCCGCACACGAACAGGGGAGTCTGATTAGCGCCCATGTGCCGATTGTGTATGGGTGTTCTCATGCGTGTACCTTCTGCATCATCCCGTTTCGGCGGGGGGTAGAACGTAGCCGTAGTGTTGGCGAAATTGTCGCGCATGTGCGTAGTCTTGCCCTGCAAGGGGTGAAAGAAGTGACCTTATTGGGGCAGATTGTAGACCGTTATGGCAAAGATGTTGAAGACGGTCCAGACCTTGCCGATTTATTGCGTGTGGTACATGATGTGGCAGAAGAAACAGGTGTGGAACGCATCCGCTTTTTGACCAGTCATCCCAATTGGATGATCGATAAACTGCTCCAGACGGTAGCAGACTTGCCCCGTGTGATGCCTCAAATAGAAGTGCCTGTGCAGGCGGGCAATGACCAAGTATTAGAGAATATGAAGCGTGGCTATACCAATGCCCAATATCGTGCGTTGGTAGACAAAATCCGTGCTACAATTCCAGATGTCGCCATTCATACCGATATTATTGTCGGGTTTTCTGGCGAGACCGAAGCACAATTCATGGACACCTACCAAATCTTGTCGGATTTGCGCTTAGATAAGGCACATTTGGCGCGGTATAGCCCGCGTCCCAATACGGTGAGCGCCCGCCGTATGCAGGATGATGTGCCAGACGAAGAAAAGCGTCGCCGTTACGAGATGTTAGATACCATGCAAGCCCAAATTTTGGCAGAGAAAAATGCTACCTTACTGGGCAAACAGGTACAGGTGTTGGTGGAAGATATTCACAAAGGCAGATGGCGTGGCAGAACCCCCCAAAATAAACTCGTGTTCTTTGACGCGGATGGGGAATATAAGGGCAAATTGGTTGATGTAGAAATTACATGGACAAGTCCATGGAGTTTGCAAGGACGGTTGCCAAAAGTTGAGGCAAGTTCAGAACCATTACTAGTATTTTCTTAAATAGATTTGCTAGACTTGGCAACCTGTGTTATCGTATAGGCGATGTAGTACATTGTAAGCTGGCGCTCCTTACCATGCCTAAAAACATGGGTATCGGTGCCTGATATTTCGATGAACCACGGTTGGTTTTTGCACACCGATTGGAGGAAGAGCCACAATGGCAAAAGAGAAAAGCGGATTTTATTATCCCAATAAATTCGCCCGCATCACTATTGAAGCGATGGAAGAAATCATGGGGACGAATGGGTTAAACGCCATTCTACATCGGGCGCAGTTGAGTACGCTCATCGGCAATTATCCCCCCGATAATCTCGATAAAGAATATGATTTTGCAGATTACACCGCTTTGAATGTGGCGCTGGAAGAAATGTATGGACCGCGTGGTGGACGTGGCTTGGCTTTGCGTGCTGGTCGCGCGACCTTTGCCGATGCGCTGCGTGGGTTTGGGGCGCTGGCTGGTGTTGGCGACCTTGCCTTTAAGGTACTTCCGATGAATGCGAAACTCAAAATCGGTGTTCCCGCCATGGCAAATATTTTTAATCAGTTTTCTGACCAGCTCTCAAATGTTTATGAAGAAGGCACAGACCGTATTATCTACACCTTAGAGCGTTGCCCAATGTGTTGGGGACGCACCACCGACAAACCAGTCTGTTTTGTGGGTCAAGGTCTTTTGCAAGAAGGGCTTCGCTGGGTTTCTGGTGGGCATGAATTTAAGGTGGATATGACCCACTGCATCGCAAAGGGCGATGAAATGGGCAAATATGTCATCTACAAAGAACCGATTAGCTAAGCCTGCTTTTATTTGTTCATTTCGCATCAAGCCCTACAGCATCATTTTTGGTAGGGCTTTTTGTGTTTGTCTAGGATAAAATATGATGATACGATTACTTAGATTTACACTCCTTTTGGCGCTGATGAGCGTGCTGGTAGCCTGTAATCTCGATGCCGCCAACGATAATACCCGTGCAACACCTTCTCCGACCACCCCCGCCAATGCTGGCAAGCCGAGTGTGACCATTCTCTCGCCCCAAGATGGGGAAGAATTTGTGGTTAATACCCCCATTTTGATGAGTGTTCAAGTGACAGATACCATTGGTGTGACCAGTGTTCGTTTGTCTGCCAATAATGTGAATGTCCGCACGGTGGGGTCTGAATCGCCTACCGGTGAGACCAGCAAGCAAGTTTTGCTCGACTACACCCCCCGTAGCGCGGGAGAAGTTGTCCTGAGTGTGACGGCGGTGCGTGGGGTGGGCAATAGCTCGGTGGTGAGCGACCCCGCCGAATTGCGTGTGATTATCCGCCAAACCAGTGTGCAGATTACCGCCACACCTGCGCCACAAACGGGTCCAAACAACCCCGTTATCAACCCCAATGACCCCACTTGTCGGGCATTGGTGATGACTTCGCTCCGCCTTCGCCGTGGACCAAACACCAATTTTGATGTGATACGCACATTATCTGCGGGTGAGTTGTTGGTTGTGGTGGCACGCCTCAACGATAATAGTTGGTGGCAATTGCGCGATAACAATGGCACGACAGGGTGGGTGGCACGCGGTCCAGAAAATACACCGTACATCAATCTCTACGATGGCACACAACAACGGTGCGCTAATATTCCCGGTCAAGCCGCACCTGCGACACCGACTCCATTGGCGACACCCACGGTTGCCCCAACCTTTACATCGGTTGTCCCGACCAATACCCCCGCGCCAACCAGCACCCTATCACCGGGTGATTTGGTGGTGAGCAACATCACGGGACCTGTGGCGGTCACAATTCCCGCGGGCGAAACATCGGTTACGGTGCAATATGGCGTGAATATCACCAATAACGGCAACGCGATTAATACCCAATTCAGCAATACGCTGTTCATTTTGCCAACCAATACCCAACAAGATTTAGGTGTTGTGGGCAATTTGGGCGCTGGTCAGACCATCAGCCTCACGGTGAATGTGACTTTTAGCTCTGCCAATACCTATATTTTGCAATTCCAAGCGGATACGGGGAATACGATTGCAGAAGGCAATGAGGTGAATAACACGGGGACGATTAATGTCACTGTGACCAACGCGCCGTAACAGGATGCGATAAAAAGACTATTTATAGACAGGGCGAGATAAATTATTTATTTTGCCCTGTTTTTATGCCCAGATTTTATTCAATGCCAATTCAAAATTCGGCAGGATATCGGGTGCAGATAACACGCCATCCTCACCAAATCGTTGTGGACGGTTGGCATCGGGGATATAGACCAATGCGCCCCGTCTTTCGGGGTCTATGAGCCAAATTTGCTTTACGCCATTATCAAAATCGAATAGGATACGGTCTTGGACATCCAACAGATTATCAGTGGGGGATAAAATTTCCATGATGAGGTCTGGGACGATAGGAATCACCGCAGGCATGGCGTTCATAATGTGTTGAATCCGTGCTTTACGATAAAAAGAAATATCTGGTATGCGCGACCCACGTACCCAATCGGTACGCTCTTCTGTGATAAATGCGTTTTCTGAAAATGCTTCGCCTAAATCATGTTGCATCACAAATGGGTCTAACAAGCGGAAAATGGCACGCAAAATCACATTATGTGGTAATCCTGGGGGCATCTTATCTATCCTTCGTCCATTAATCAATTCAAATGGCTGGTCATTGCTCTGGCGCAAAAATTCGTCTAGTGACATGCCTTCGCGCAAATCAATTTGGGGTCTATCGGTTAGCATCGCCAAAATCCTCATATAGAGACTATGTAATTATTTTAGCATAGATTGTTTGCACATATTTCATCGCAGGGCTAAAATAGAGGATGGATGGAGAAATGTCATCATGGGAGAAATGTCATCATGGGCAATGATAATCTAAAAGGTCAAATGCTTGGACAATACGAATTGCGCGAATTGCTCGGTGTGGGGGGCATGGGGTCTGTGTATCGCGGATTTCAGACAACGCTCAAGCGTGAAGTTGCCGTGAAGGTGTTACCTGCCACGCTCGCCCAACAACCGGGATATATCGAAAGATTTACCCGTGAGGCAGAGACATCCGCGGCGCTCGAACATCCCCATATTGTGCCGATTGTGGATTATGGCACTCAGCGCGGAGTGAGTTACGTGGTCATGCGCCTGCTCACAGGGGGAACATTGGCAGAACGGATTAATCATGCCGAAGCCAATCGGCGCGGATTGCCCTCATTAGGCGAGACGGCGCGGTTATTGCGAGAACTCGCTAGTGCGTTGGATTATGCTCATAACAGAGGGGTGATTCACCGCGATATTAAGACCAGCAATGTGATGTTTGATAATCAGGGAAATGCCTATTTGGTGGATTTTGGCATAGCCAAATTGATGAATGCGACCAATAAACTTACAGGGACAGGTATCTCGGTTGGGACACCGACCTATATGGCACCCGAACAGTGGGCAGGGGATGAGGTTTTTCCTGCGACTGACCAATATTCACTTGGTATACTTGCGTATATTGCGGTGACAGGGCGTGAACCGTTTGAAGCGACAACCCCGTTTCAGTTATTGAACAAACACCTCCATGAGATGCCCACACCCCTCACAGTATTGCGGACAGATTTGCCCCCTGCGCTGGATTTAGTGCTTGGGCGGGCATTGGCAAAAGACCCCAAAGCGCGGTTTATGAGTTGCACCGCCTTTGCACAGGCATTTGAGAGTGCCATTGAGGGCAATAAAGGTGACGAGACAAATTTCTTTGTATTCAAAGTGCCACCCAAGCAACATGCTAGTTTTCCGCCACCACAATATGCAACCCCACCACAATATGCAACCCCACC
>Ga0163144_10027510_pt1 | contig 11009 bp, 10 predicted proteins | sample OliLak19BULKMAT1_FD_123175 | JGI IMG/M metagenome (GOLD analysis project Ga0163144, IMG submission 123175) | Freshwater microbial mat bacterial communities from Lake Vanda, McMurdo Dry Valleys, Antarctica - Oligotrophic Lake LV.19.BULKMAT1 | ecosystem: Environmental > Aquatic > Freshwater >... | reverse complement strand
GCCGACCATGCCGCCACCCTTGCCGCCGCCGGCGCCGCCCTTGTCGGCTTTGCCAGCCATGCCGCCGCCTTTGCCACCCTTGCCTCCGATCATGCCGATCATGCCGCCTCCTTTTCCGCCTCCACCGCCGCCCTTGTCGGCTTTATCGGCCATGCCGCCGCCCTTGCCGGCCATTCCTCCTCCTCCCTTGCCTCCACCGCCCTTTCCACCGCCCATGGCAAAGCACCCGCCCACATCGCGTCCGCCTTTGCCGACGAACCCGCCGCCTTTGCCTCCGCCGCCCTTGCCACCGCCGCCTCCGTTTCCACAAAGGGCCAAAGGCATTCGTTTCCCCACCAGGTTAAGATCTTCCCTGCCGCCGCCGCCTTTTTTGCCCATTTTTCCGACACCGCCCATTATTTTGGCGGCATTGGGGCAATCTCGCGCGACTTCCAGGCCGCCCCCAAATCCACCCTTGGTGCCGCCTTTGGCGACGAAGCCTCCGCCCTTCTTACCGCCGCCGCCCGGCATGCCGCGTTCCCCGCCGCAGGCAACATTCTTCATACCCCGGCCCATCGCGCCACCCGCGTCTTTCTTGCCCCCGCCTTTTCCGCCGCCGGGGCCGTGCAGCAAAAAGAGAAGTTGGTGGATCGCGTTTTCCAAATGCTTCATGTCGGGCTTGGCGCCCATGACATCCGGAAATAGGTCCACCAGACCGTGAATGTTCGCAATCACCTCCGGCACCGGCGCCTTCTTTTTCGCTTGCGCGCCGACCTGACTGGCGCTCCCCGTGAATGTCACCACCAGAGCGAAAAACCCGCTCCAGCCCCAAAGCAACGCGCTGCGAGCCATGACCCGTTCTCCTTTGATGGAGTTTAAGATGTGATGACGAATCGCCTCCCCGTGAGAACGATCACCATTTCATCTTGCCCTTGCCTTTGCCCTTGAAACCTTTGTCCGAGCTTTTGCCCTTGCCTGACACGATCGATTCGACCTCGGCGCGAGCCCGGCTGATGCCTTCGAGCGCGGGCAACATGGCATCTTTCCCCGTCGAATCGGGAAGCGCGTCGAGGGCTTTCTTGAGCGTCTTCTCCAGCGGGGCCACTTCCGCCGACACCGCCCCGGCCAACTTGGCGATTTCTCGGGCGCGAGCGGTTTCCTTGGTCGCCTCGTCCGCCGCCTGTTGCAAGTTCTGTGCGACCCCGCGCACCAACACAGACTTCATGAACTCACTTAGCACCGCGATGCGGCGTGCGTCCTTTCCGTCGCCGGCTTTCTTGATGTCGCGCGCCACGAGACCGGCCATTGCATTGCAAGTGTGAGCCCGCCGCAAGGGATCCGCTTCCTTCGCAAGCACCAGCCCGCCATCCACGAACGCCTCGATCAATTCCATGTCCTGACGGACGCGGGACACTCGATCCTTGTCGGCGGATTCATCGTCTGCCCACGCAAAATGCACAAGCGCGACCAGCATCGTTGCGATAACAAGTCGGCGTTTCATGGCGTCGCCTCTTCGATCAAACCCTTCAATTCCCGGGCGGTCACGGTGGTGGCAAGGGCAAGCTCCTCCAGCGGCCGACTTCCTGATCCCTTCGCGCGCGGGGCGGCTTCCTCTAGACGCTCGGCACTGGCCAAAAGCGAGTCCGCGATGGGTTCCAGAGTCGCCCGACGCTGTTTCATCGGCAACTCCCGTGCGCGCGGCACCAGACCCTCCTTCATAACCCGACCATGCAGCCGGGCGAGGGTCTGAAGTTCTTTTCCCGCCGAGGAATCGGCCAACACTTGCGATTCGTCACGGATCACTTGAGCAAGGCGCGCCAATACTTCCACGCGTTCCACGGGATCGGACGTGCGCGCCAAATCGAGATCGCAATCCAGGATCCGGCCCGCCAGCGATTTCGCGGCGGCCTCCGCGGGCGGCGCTGGAACGCTTTTCTTGGCGATGGCTTCCTTTGGATTATCCCCAGGTGAGAACACGCGCGCCGCCCAGTTGCCCAACCAAAGTCCGACGGCAATCAGGATCGCCGCCGCTGCCGCCGCCATGCCGATTCTCTTTAGGAATACAAGACGGCGTACTGGTTCACGCGGCGTCGCCGCGACTTGCGGAGGCGTCAGAAAGAACGAAATGAGCTCATTCTTTCGCGTCGCGGCGGGGCAAGGGAGTCGTGGAATATTGGCCTCGATCCGCTCCAGTCGGCTCCACACCATTCGACAGGACCGGCACGAGGCCAGATGTGCCGCGGCCAGGGCAGGTGGGCCGGATTCGGCGTTTGTAAAAAGCAATTGCTGACAGGTTTCGCAGTTCATGATTCCGATTCCGGAAGATGGTCTTTCATGACTTCGACGAGTTTTTGACGAGCCTTGAACACCCGCCAGCGCGCGGTTTCTTCCGTGATTCCCAGCACATGGGCGACTTCCTTATACGACAGTTCCTCTTCCACGCGAAGCAGAAACGCGGCTCGAAAATCCCTGGGCAGACGGCCAACGGCACGCGCCAAATGCCGAAGCGTCTCGCGGTTCATGGCATGCTCGGCCGGATCCGGTTCCGATCCAGGCCAATCTTCCGGAAACGCCGCCACGACTTTCGACGCGGGACGCCGTTGCTTGAGGAACGTGTTGAAGGCGATCCGAAACAGCCAGGCCCGAAAATGGGTATTCTCGCGAAAGCTTGGCAGGCCGGAAAAGGCTTTCAAAAACGCTTCCTGAACGACATCCTCCGCCTGATGTTGATCGCGCGCGAGATGATGGATCCAACGAAAGAGCGGATCCCAAAAGCGCTCGACCAAGGCGGCAAATGCCTGGCGATCACCCTGGCGAGAAAGCTCAATCAGGTCGGGCTCGTCCACGGGAGCCCCTTTGGCTTCGACGGTCCTCACATGAGATCAAACCCACGCGAGGCGAATTCGTTTGCGCAAAAAGAGATTTATTTCTTCCGATCAAAACCACTGCGTCTTATCCACCACGTTCCGCACCGGTTCGCCCTTCGCGAAACGCCGCAGATTATCAAGCAGCGTCGCCAAATGCCGCTCAGGCACGCGCGGCGACGCCGCGGCGCAATGCGGCGTGATGATGACATTCTGCATTTGCCAAAGCGCATGCCCCTTTGGCAGCGGCTCGGTCTCAAAGACGTCCAACCCCGCGCCCACGATTTCTTTCGCTTGGAGCGCCGCGGTCAGGTCGGCCAGATCAACGATGACTCCCCGGCCTACGTTGATCAGGTAAGCCGTGTGCTTCATCTTGCCAATCCGCTCGCGATTGAAGAGCTTGAACGTCTCCGGCGTATGCGGGGCCGCGATGACGACAAAGTCCGCCTGCGCCAGCGCCTCGTCCAGTTTATCGGACCGAAGCAAGGTCACTCCCTCGGGCGCAGTGGTCGCGCGGGGATCGACGGCGATCACGCGCATGCCGAACGCCAGCCCGCGCCGACATACCTCTTCGCCGATGCCTCCCATGCCCACGACGGCGAGTGTCGAATCGCCCAGCGTGATGGCCGTGCAATCCGACGGATGCACCTCGCCGGGACCACCGTAGCCGGGCAATTCCCACGGTTCTCGCCCCAGAGCGTGCCAGAGCCCCTGCATTTGCTGACGAAGGTAGACGTGGAAATTCTTCGCGAAACAAAGAATGTACGTGAAGACATGGTCCGCGATGACGTCGCCGAAGATGCCGCGCATGTTGCTGACGACGACGGGCGATGCCGCCAATGCCGGATAAAGAAATTTCTCCATGCTTGCCGTCGGCGATTGCACCCAACGCAATTTTTTCGCGGCCTGGAGCATGGTCGGCGTCAGATATCCGAAAAGCGCGTCGACATCGCCGATCCGGGCTACCGCTTCCGCCTCATCGCGCGCCTGGACGACCTCCATCGGCGCAGCCGCTTCCGCGATCTTTTCAAACCGATCCGCGGAAACGGCGGGGTAGACAAGCAACTTCATCGCAACTTCTCCATCAATGGCGAGCCGGAAGCGTCAGCGCCCGGAGTGCGGCGTGATGCTCTGGGTGGGAACCTCCGGGCGCTGACGCTTCCGGCTCGCCGTGATGCGCTTCCGGCTCGCCATTAAACGCATCCGACATGCTCGCAAGCCGTAGAATGATGTTATAGATAACCACGAGATCGGAATCATGCGAACGTGTCGGCTTGTCACGCTGGGGTGCAAGGTCAATCAATACGAGACGCAATACGTCAAAGAAGCGCTCGAACTGAACGGCTACCGCGAGGCGGGCGAGGGTGAACCCGCCGACTTGTGCGTCGTCAACACTTGCACGGTTACGCGCGAAGGGGATGCGAAAAGCCGGCAAATGGTACGGCGTCTGCACCACGAGCAGCCGCGCGCGAACATCGTCGTCATGGGTTGTTACGCGACACGCGATCCCCAGGCTGTCCAACGGCTGCCCGGCGTGACCCAAATCATCGAAGACAAAAACCGACTTGCCGAGGAACTCAAACCTTGGGGCGTCGAACGGATGCCCAAAGGCATTCGCCGCTTCGACGGGCACCAGCGCGCCTTCGTCAAAGTGCAAGACGGATGCCTGCTCAAGTGTACCTACTGTATCATCCCCAGCGTGCGGCCCGTGTTGCGCAGCCGCCGCGCCGAGGATATTCGGGACGAGGTCGCGAACCTTGTCAACGGCGGTTATCAGGAAATCGTGCTCACCGGGGTGCATCTCGGACATTACGGCATCGATATTTCACTGGGGCAACCCAAGGCAGAGTGGACGCGCCTTTGGCATTTGCTGCGCATGTTGAACGATCTGCCCGGCGATTTTCGCATTCGCCTGAGCAGTCTGGAGGCCGCCGAAGCCCGAGACGACCTGGTAAGCGCCCTGCGCGATTTGCCGCGCGTCGTGCCGCACTTGCACCTCTGTCTGCAAAGCGGTTCGGACGCGATCTTGGCGCGGATGAAACGCCGCTATCGATCCGCGGGGTTTTTGGAGCGGTGCCGACGCATTTGTCAGGCGCTCGACCAACCAGCTTTCACGACGGATGTGATCGTGGGCTTTCCTGGCGAGAGCGAGCAAGATTTTGAGGCGACGCTGCGGGTCGTGCGCAAGGTCGGGTTTTGCAAGGTCCATGTCTTCTCCTACAGTCCGCGCGAGGGTACGCCGGCCGCTGGATACTCCCATGGCGTCGAGCCGAAGATCGTCGCCGACCGCCGCGAACGCCTGCGCGAATTGGAGAAGGACTTGGCAAGCGGGTATGCCCGTTCGCTCGTCGGCAGAACTCTCGACGTGATGGTCGAAGGAGAATTGCCGGACCGGGCCGGTCACGCGTCGGGCACTTCCTGCCGCTATCTCACCGTTACGTTTCCGGGGCATACGCCGGCGCTCGTTGGGAAGCGCGTCCGCGTCGTGGTGGACGGCGCCGACGGCGCGGTCCTACGTGGAACTCCGGCACACGACGATCCGGCCATTTCTCCGGAACGGCGCTTTTCGATCAACCCGGCACAGCGCGTGTCGCTACCACTTGCGAAATGACACCTGCTTCAAGACCGGCGGCATAGAACCGAGGAGGAGAACTTGGAACGGCCTTTCGCTCAGATCGAGGTGGAAACGCACGGCGACGTCTTTTGCGTTCGATTGCGCAATCAACGCGTCGACGAAAAGGGACTGGAAGAACTGGGCGCCGAGATTTCCCGGCTTGTCGACGAGAAAGACGGCCGAAAGCTCGTGCTCAATCTCGGACCGGAGGATCCGCATTGCCTTTATAGCGTCTTCCTCGCCAAGCTCGTCAACCTGCAAAGACGTCTGAAGAGTAACGGCGGCTCGGTCGTTCTCGCCAACTTGAGTCCCGAAACAAGAAACATTTTCCAGGTCTGCGGCTTGGAACGGCTATTCAAGTTCGAAGCCGATCAAGATGCCGCCATCGCGTCGTTTGGACCGGTTTGACCGTCGCAGCGACTAAGACAAGTCTCTTATTCAATGGATTTCACATCGGGGTGAAACGAATTAAGATCATTCTAAATAAAGAGATGCGTCATTTCTGGTATTTTGGATTTCACATCGGGTGGGGGTGGTGCGATGAAATCCATTCCTTGTGCATCGTCAACGCCAAACATTGAGGTTGTGTGGTGGCCGGGGTCGGTATTCCGACCCTGGCGGTAGCGCCTAGGCAAACCGGGGTCGGAGTACCGACCCCGGCCACGAACCTGGCCACGAAGTTAGCTGCTCGGGCAATGGGCCGGCGTCAGTGGTCGCGAAAAGACAATGCGTACCTTATCTCGATCGGGCGTCGCGTTCTCCGGCGGTTCGTTTGCGATCTCCGCCGCGAGGCGTGCCAACTCCGTCAGCGATAGTCCGAAGTAGACATCCATATTCCCGTTCGCCTGCGATGATTTGAACAAGTCCACCGCCCGCCGCGCATGACGGACAACGGACTCGGCGCGGTTCTCCCGCACTTTGACGCCGGCGACCGCCAATTGGATCAGCCCCTTGAAAAAGTCGGCCGCGAAGCCGGATCGCCCCGCCGCATGCCATAACGACTCCCACTCTTCGTGCGCCTCCCAATAGTAGCCATGGTTCCAAAGATCGACGCCGCGGAGATACGGCGCACACGCGGCCCAGTTCTCCGCATCCATAGCAACGTCTTGCGCGCAGCGATTCACGCCGCCGTCCGCTTGCGAATGTGGATGAGGCCAAAGCCCCGGCACATACGAATAGTCAGGCAGTGGGTGGTTCGGAAGCAGGCGGGGCGGGTGGTTCATCCTGTTTGGGCGTCGGCACGGGAGCGACGGGAAAGGGACGTGGTTTGGAATCCAGAGGTTGCATCCAGGTGTAGGAATCAGGCTCTGGGCCTGGACAGGTGCAGCGCAGATGGACCTTCTCGACCGGCGTGCGGCAACGCCGGGCGCAAATCGGGCACTCCCACAACCGCCAGACGTTGAACTTCGTTCTACTTCGTGGTCCCTTCAAACGATGCTCCCCATTAGCACGAAGCGCAAGCGAGTGAATTCGCTGCTTGCACGACGCGCACAATTCACTCGCTTGCGCTTCGTGCTAACGGGCATCTTACGAAAAAAACCGCGATGTCGAATCGACACCGCGGTTTCGTGGGTGGGCGGATCGGCTATGGTTGTGCCTTACTTGGGCGCTACCTTGGCCTTACCGGTAAACGGCTCCGACGCGGTCGTGACGGTCGAAGTCTGGTTCTGATTGATGGTGACGGTCGTGTCCACGTTGCCCACTTCAATCACCAATTTCAGATCCTTGATTTCGGTCTTCATTTCGACCTTGGAAAACCGGCCTTCAGCCTGGCTGAATTCAGCCGTGCCCGTCCCGGTCGCTTTCATGTCTTTGGTCGTAGCTTCCTTGATGGTGAACGGCAATTTCGGGGCCTTGGCGTCCTTGGACGGCGCCTTGTAGTCCAAGGTCGAAGTGATGTCGATCTTGTTCTTGTCTTTGCCGCTGATCTTATAGTCGAGCTTGCTCACATAGCTGCCGATGTTGCCGAGGTTCAGGTTGACGTCCTTCTTCCAGCTGTCGCCCTTGCGATCATCGGGAGGGAACGCGCCCCAAGTCGGCTGTGCCATCTGATTGAGAGCGTCTTCGCTCAGCAGCGTTTCCAGCAGCGTTTTCATTTGCGGATTGGTGGCAGACAACTTGTTGATGAGGGCTTCGCGGCCTTCGATCTTCGTGATTTCCATCTTCGGCGAGATGTGGTAGGTGAGCGTCGCGCCCTTCAAGTTGTTGAAGAAGTCCGACATGGGATTGCTGGCGATTTTCTCGGCTTCGGAATCATACGTGATCTTGTTGCCGCCGATATCGATCGCCATCTTCATGCCGGTGATCTTCTGTTCGACCACCCAATTGCCGTCCTTGTCCTTCTCCTTGGGAGTCCAGGTGACAAAGAAGGTTTGCTCCTGCTTCTGCTTGATTTTCTGATCCATGACGGACAATTCTTGATCCGTGACGGTCTTAAGTTCTTGGAAGAATTCCTTGCCCTCGAAACCCTTCCAGGTATAGTCGGCCTGAGTCTTGGGGGGATCCTTCTTGTCGTCCTTCTTCGTGTCTTTGTCCTTGTCGTCCTTCTTCATGTCCTTGTCTTTTTCGTCCTTTTTGGCTTCCTTGTCCTTGTCGTCTTTTTTAGCGCCCTTATCCTTCTCGTCCTTGGTTACTGCCTTTTTGTCCTTGTCTTTATCCTTGTCTTTGTCGCCGCCCGCGAGCGCGGACAAGCCGGAACCCAGCACGCCAAACAGCGTGACCATGCAAACCAAGGACAGACACCATCGCCAAAAGTTCATGTGCGTATTCCTCCGGATAACCGGCGCCTATTAAAATACTTTCCCATCTTCTATTCTGAGAATCCTTATTTTGTATCCACTCCCGAGACGGAAGCAAGGGTCGAAAGGATTTCGCTCCCGATTTTATCTCCGCCGTTGCTGACGAAGATCCGCTCCGGTCCTAACCCTGATGGCTGCCTCCCCGCCGATTTTTCGCCGCGTAAACGGATGCAGGCGCAGTCAAATGGGTTGTTCGCCCCTCGCAATTGAGTACCATACGAGACGCGATCCGCATTCGTTCACGGAAATCTTAAAAGTTCGCTGGAGTTTTGGACAATGAATTTGCTGACAACCCTGCGTGGCTCGCTGATGGAGGGATTCCTGCCCGCCGGCTGGAATCTGGAAAAAATCGACCGCTTGGCCGAGGCGAGCGGGCCGAAATTGGTTGAGCCGTGTCCCTGGTGGAACCCGAAGTTTCTGCCGGTTTCTTGTGGAACCCTGGCGGACTTTGACACCTACATGGGGCACGAAATCGCCCGCGAAATCCAGCTGGCGGGGCAAGCCGGCCGTCCGCTCGCCATGATTCTCCCCGTCGGCCCCATGGGCATGTATCGCTGGGCCATCTTTTTCCTGAAGGAATGGGGCGTTTCTTGCGCTCATGTGCATGGCTTCAACATGGATGAATGGTCCGACGCCCAAGGCAACACCCTGCCTTCCGACAACACCGGCGCCTTCCAATATGCGATGGAACAAGCGTTTTACGGTCCGCTCGGCAGCCTCACCGTGCCGCCCAAGCAGCGTCACTTCGCCCTCAAAAACGAACTGCCCACCTACGCCGACCAGATCGCCGACCTCAAGAAACAGGGCGCCAAACTCGTCACCGTTTTCGGCATCGGGCGCGTTTGCCACATCGCCTTCTGGGAGCCGCACTTCGCCGCCGAGTTTTCCGGTCCCGAGGAATGGGAAAAGCAAACCCATCGGCTGGGCGCGAAGCTGCATCCCTTGACGATCGAGCAAAACGCTTTGACCAGCTTCAAAAGCCGCACCACGCTGGTGCCCGCGTTCGCCAACACCGTCGGCCCCGCGTTGTTCTTGGCGGCCGACAGCATCATCGGCGGCGCCGACGGCAGCTTCGCCCGCGGCATGCAGTGGCAAGGGTTATCGCTGCGCATGACCTTGCGCCACGAGCCCGATCCCTGGATCCCCAGCACCTTCATGCCAACCCTTGCCGGAAAGCTGTTCTACCTTGCGGAGTTGGCCGAGCCGCTAACGGCGGAGTGCAATTGAATTGGGATGGCGCGTGACAATGCTTGAGTAAAATTGAAGAAGAAGGGGGCGGCGCCCAGACCGGGTCCGCCCCATAATTTGCATCGGCGCCGCGCCTACTCGGGCAGCGGTTTGCCTTTTGTTTCTGGAGCAAATGGCAAGATCAGAAGTCCCAGGATGTAGACGCTCGCCAAGGTCAACGCCGCGTACCGGAAGGCCGAGTCCACCCCGCCCATCGAACTGAGCAGGCTGATGTCCGACATGTTCGCGGCGCGACGCGTCGGTTCCGTGGACAGGTAGGCGGCGGCAAGCAATCCGAGGATGGCAGGCGCCGCGGCGGCGATATAACGAGCGACGTTGTAGCAAAAACCCGTGCCTGTCGAACGCAACCGCGTCGGAAACAGTTCAGGGAAATAAATGGCGTAGCCGCCGAACACCATTAGCGTGCAGAAGCCCAGGATGGGAATCATCCACCATATCTGGTCGGGGCGTTGCATGAACCCGAAGACCATGACCGTCGCCGCCAAGCCCAACATGTATGCGGTACCAAACGCAAAGCGTCGCCCCGCGAACGCGGCGATAAGGCTGAACGCATAAATGCCGAAAAAGGCGCCAAAGTTTTGTAGCAGCGAAGTCATGCTGACGTAGAAAGAATGCTCCTTCGGATCGGTAAAGGAACGCACCAGTTCGGGCGTCCAGAAGCCGACGCCCCACAGACCGACCACGCCCACCAGGGCCAGCAACACGCCGATGATGGTGTGGAAACGCCAGCGTGGATCGGTGAACAGTTCCTTCATGTCGCCAAGTTGGCGAGTTGCTTCGTCGGACTTTTCCCCTTTCGCCAGTGCCTCCTTGGCCCGCTGCCAGCTTTCCGGCTCCTTCAAACGTCGACGAATGAACACGACCAGCAGGGCGGGCAGAATTCCGACCAAAAAGACAAGGCGCCACGCCTGAATGCCCCCCGCCTCGAGAGCTTCGCCGCCCTCCGCCGGAGGCGGCACCATTCGGAAAATAAGGAAGTAAATGCCCGCGGCCATCATATTGCCGACCGCTGAAAGCGCTTGCAATAACCCCAATGCGTAGGGCCGGGCTCGAGCCGGCATTACCTCCGCGACGAGCGCCACCCCGGCCGCGAACTCTCCGCCGACCCCCATTCCAGTGACGAATCGGTAAAACGCGAAGTCATACCAGCTGACCGAAAGGGCGGATAGGCCGGTGAACATCGAGTAGATGAGAATGGTGATCATCATCGTCCGGGCTCGACCCCAGCGATCGCCGAACATGCCAAAAATGAGTCCGCCGGTCGCCCAGCCCAAGATGAAAATCGTGGTCGCGTAGCCGCCGAAACGGAAGACATCGGGATGATTCGAGGGCACGCCTAACAGTTCCGCCAGCGCCGGCTGCCGCGCCAGCACGAATAGCTGCTGGTCCATCGTGTCGAACAACCAGCCCAGGGCGGCCACAATCAGCACGAACCATTGATATTGGTTGAGTGTCTTGTACCACGGCAAATTCGGATTGTCATCCGGCGGCGTGAAGGAGGCCGGG
>Ga0163144_10027509_pt1 | contig 11009 bp, 10 predicted proteins | sample OliLak19BULKMAT1_FD_123175 | JGI IMG/M metagenome (GOLD analysis project Ga0163144, IMG submission 123175) | Freshwater microbial mat bacterial communities from Lake Vanda, McMurdo Dry Valleys, Antarctica - Oligotrophic Lake LV.19.BULKMAT1 | ecosystem: Environmental > Aquatic > Freshwater >... | reverse complement strand
GGGACGTGTGCTTCCTTTGTCAAGACGTTTCACTGAATTATCAGTATTGACGGCTACTATTAATACTGTGCCGCAGTCGGCAGCCTTGGACAGGTAGTCGATGTGTCCCTGGTGGAGGATATCGAAACAACCGTTTGTGAAAACAATTTTCTTATCCTGGAATCTCCAAAGATGAACCCGCTTTACGATCCCTTCTTTTGAAAAGATCCTGGAACGGATGATATCAAGCTTGCTCATTTTTTATGAGTTTTCTTTTTGCGATGTTAAGCATCACCAGCGAAGCACATCCTAAAATAAGAATGAATATGGTTTGCGATGTATGTATAATGGTGGCGAACAAAAGTCCTTCGGCCTGGGTGATGGCCGCGCCGGTAATGGCGGTAATGGTAAGTGCGCTTGAAACAATAATATGATATGCTCCGAAACCTCCCTGCACCGGTGCACTCATGCCGAAGCCGCCAGCCACCAGGATAAATACTCCCACCATAGGGCTAAGGTTTGAAGTGGGTTCAATGGCAAAGAAACAGATATAGGTCATAACGAAATACAGGAACCAGATGGCGAACGTATGAAACAGGAACGCTGCTTTTCTCTTTAAACGGAAAACAGTTTTTAAGCCTTCGGCCACACCTGCCAGGAGTGATTTCATTTTTATAATAAATCCCACCTTGGCGATCTTCTTCCTGAAAATATACACTAGCAGCAATCCCAACACTGCAACAGCGAGAACGGCTACCATGTAAGGCAGGGGCAGCGATGCGATCTTGTTCGACAATGGCTCTATAACATTGGTAGAAAAGAATGCGCTGATCTCGGAAAATTTCCAAAACAAAGTAATGAGCAAAGTGATGAACAAACAGATCAGGTCCACCACTCGTTCGGCCACTACTGTTCCGAAGGAAGAATTGATAGGCGTTTTTTCCACCTCGTAAAGCGCCGTACAGCGGGTGATCTCACCAATACGCGGTATGGCAAGATTAGCGAAATAGCCCACCATTAAACTATAGAACGTATTGCTAAGCTTTGGCTTATAACCCAAAGGCTCGATAAGCAATATCCAGCGATAGGCACGACTTAGAAAAGCGAATACTGAAATAAATAATGAAAGCAATACCCATGAATAGTCGGCATGCTTTAGATCGTTGAGCATTTTTGAAAAATCCATGCCCCTGAAGGCAAGGTACATCAGCAAAATGCCTACTCCTAAAAACAAAAGATATTTAATGGTGGAGGTAAGCTTGTTGCCGCTCAAGTTATTTGATCTTATTGGTGTTCACATCGGGAAATACGATGGAAGGCTGGAATGTTTTTGCAGCCTCGAACTCCATCGAAGCAAAAGAAATAATGATGATATGGTCGCCCACAGCGAATTTCAAGGCGGCCGGCCCGTTAAGACAAATAACACCGGAACCCCTCAACCCTTTGATCACATAGGTAATGATCCGTTCGCCGTTGGAATAATTAAGCACGTGTACCTGTTCATTTTCGATCAGGTTAGTAGCGTCCATCAGGTCCTCGTCGATGGTAACACTTCCAATATAATTCAGGTTGGCTTCCGTTACTTTTACCCTGTGTATTTTCGATTTTAAAACTTGTATTTCCATAGAAGGACAAAGGTAAGTATTTATTAATTCCTGATAATTTTTACTTGCAGCTCGTCAAGACTTGTTTCTCCCCCGGAACTATTCCATACGTACACCTTCAACACCGAGCCTTTCGGATATTGATCAGTAAATTTTCTTTTTAAAACCACTTCCTGCCATTGTTCTTTTTCGTTTGTAAAATCTGTAAATGAAACCGCATCCCAGTAAATATCTTTGCCTTTATCCTGGATGGAAATTACCAGCTTTATATCTTTTAATTCTTTAACAGCTCCTGAAACAAATACTGAAGCCTGAACGGAAAAATTGTTTAAAGAATCAAGCGGAAGATTAAAACCGGGAGAGTATTCTTGTTTCAGCAAGTAAGATCGCTTTCCGCGATAAAAATGCTTGCTGTCGATGGCAGTTGTATCGCCTGTCCAATATACAGGGTAAGTAGTTTCAAAATCAAGGGTGCTTGCGAAAAAAACCTCCTGGCGCGATGAGCTCTTTTTCCCGAAAATACCAAAGGCAGCACTATAAGCTACGGAATCCTTTTCAGCGTTTATTTCGGTTAGCTTCCAGTCGAGGTCGATCTCTTTTTTCATTAGCCCTTCGTTGGAACAGCTAAAACGGATCGCCGTTACCAGTGGTTCGGTAAAGTCCGCGGAAAGATGACGAATGAAAGGATTCACCCACAGTCCGTCACCGGAGGTAGAAGGAACAATCCGGTATTTTTTTTCTTCACCATTATCAAACCTGTATTCAATAAAAAAAGCTTCGTCCTTATAGAACTGTGTTTTAAGGAACCTCATGATAGTGCCTTTGGAATTCATCTCTACCCGAAGGAAACCGTCCTTGAGCCTGGGAACTTCATGCCAGGTGTTCCATGTAACTTGTTGTTTCAGAATACTCTTGCTTTCACCAACACAGGGTGCCTTTCTTTTAGAAAGTACCATTACCCTCCCATCCGTTTTAACGAATTGGTAGTGATTCAATATTTTAAGAAGTGTGCGGGGTTCATCGTTCAGTAAATATCGGTCGTCGATACCGCTAAGCTCATCACCCGTTTTATCGTTGATGATTTCCCATAAAAGAAAATCAGGCGCTTTTACAGACATAAAAAATGCTGCATTTTGTTCGTCGAGCCACGACGTATAAGCAGCATAACTTTGCAACACCGGCCTCGGCGACCAGTTGAATTTATTGGCAGGGATGTAATAAAAGTTCCACGGATAAGCATCCACGGTTTTATTGCCGATCATTTTGCAGGTGGCCTCACTTAACTTAAATGGCTCGAGGTTTTTTTCCGAAAGTAATTTGCTTTCCGCCGATAGCTTACTGAAATTAAAAAATGCCTTATTGAAATTAGAAAAGCCCTGGGTTGAAATTTCATATTCCCGGTAAAGGATACAGTTTTTCATATTCATATGGAAAAGCAAAAGCAGCCCAACGATCATTGCCAGGTGATAACGGTTCAGCTTGTCCGACACGAGGATCAGCAGGCTAAGTACCATTGCCAGGTAAAACAAGAATCCTTCTACATGATAGATATCCTCCCGGGTGATGCCATGTTTCCATGCGGCAAATACCGGCAAAAGAAAAATGCCGAAAAACATCCACGTTTTTTTTTCGCGTATTGCGAACGGAAGCAAAAGGAACAGGACGATACTGCCGGAGAGCAATAACCAATTGTTCTCGGGATAAATAGCTGCTGCTGAAGAATTGTTCTTTGAGAACTCAATGGTTGCGTAAAGGAAACGGCCTAAGCCATCGAGGTGATGATAGATGAGCAGCCAGGTAAGTGAAAAAATCGCTAAAAGTCCCGCAAAGGAAAAAAGAATGAAGCGATAGCGTTTATGAACAAGCATTACCACCAGCAGGTAGGCAATTACATTAAGAAGAGCAATGATGCCGATGTACGATTTAACATACAAGCCGAAAACCCCTGCAAGCATGGCCAGCCCAAGCCAAAAGTGTTTCTCGTTTTTCATATGGATCATAAGGGCGCAAGCACTTATGCCTATTATCTCGTATTCGGGGGTAAGAATAATTGCAAAGAGTCCCGCGGGAATCGCCCAAATAAACCACCAACGGTTTTTTGTTTGACGTGACAGGTAAAGAAAGGAAAAGATAAAAGAAAAATGAACCAGCGAGATCAAAAGCAATCCTGAGTAGAGGTTGTTCTCAAATGATTGAGGATTAAGTATATAGGCAAGGGGCCCATGTGTAAATAGAATGCTGGTTCCGCTGGGAATGTTCGCCTGGTAAAAGTAATTGTAGGCCCAAAGCAATGGTGGATCAACCCATTGGTGCGGAGCAGGTCCCGGATCGAGCACAGGATCGATAAGGGGAAATGTAAATACAAAGACAAGGAGCGTTAACAAGAAAACTTTTACCCAATTGTTGAAGTAGAGGTTCTTCAAATGAATCATAACAGGATATTATCTATTAACCTGACGCTTCCAAGTTTGACAGCAATACAGGCAATACATTTCCCTGCTTCGATCTTCTCTACTGGCTGAAGAGTTTCTGCATTCACTATTTCAAAGTACTCCAGTTCCATAAGCGACTGGGCCCCTATTTTTTCTTGTGCAGTTTTTTTCAAATCACTTACCGGGTGCTTAGCAGCAAATTCTTTGATGGCAACTAAAGTTCCATAGATCAACGGCGCTATTTCCCGTTCGGTCTCAGTAAGTCTTATATTTCTGGAGCTCATGGCCAAACCATCTTTTTCACGAAGTGTGGGACAAGCGATTATCTCAATGGGATAATTATTCTGTTTCACCAGCTGGCGTATTATGGCAAGTTGCTGAAAGTCTTTTTGGCCAAAATAAGCCTTGTGAGGGTTTACGATATCAAACAGTTTGCTCACCACCTGGGCCACCCCGTTAAAATGTCCTGGCCGGTGCGCTCCCTCCATTACCTTTTCCAGGAGACCGAAATCAAATTTTCGCAGATCTGGTTTTGGGTACATTTCTTCCTCAGAAGGGTAAAAAAGCAAGTTGTTTCCCGAAAAAGTGAGCAATTCGACGTCTTTTTCCAGTGTTCTTGGATATTTTTCGAGGTCGGATCTGTCGTTGAACTGGGTAGGATTGACGAATATACTTGTAATTACAATGTCACATTCTTCTTTGGCTTTTTGAACCAGTGAAATGTGCCCCTGATGGAGTGCGCCCATGGTAGGAACAAATCCGATGATCTCCCCCTGCTTTCTAAAGTTATCAACATTGTTTTTTACCTCTGAGATGCTCGTAAGTAATTTCATTTTAGTGCACTATCTATTTGATAATGAGAACAATGTTTGATTTTAAACGACCCCTGGGAATATTAATTTAGGCACGCACGTCAAAACTAATGTTAAAATCTTGATATATAGAGTAATTTTTAGTAATTTTGTGGGACTTTTTAAAAAAAACCGCACTAATCATATCATATGAAAAAAGCTAAAGTTTTATATGTTTCCCAGGAGATAACACCCTACCTGGACGAATCACCTATGGGGATCATAGGCCGGTATCTGCCACAAGGCATACAGGAAAAAGGAAAAGAAATAAGAACATTTATGCCCCGTTACGGTAGCATCAACGAGCGCCGCAACCAGTTGCATGAAGTTATCCGCTTATCAGGGATGAACCTGATCATCGACGATACCGATCACCCGCTCATTATAAAGGTAGCCTCTATTCAATCGGCTCGTATGCAGGTTTATTTTATCGATAACGAAGACTATTTCCAGCGCAAGGCGGTGTTGACCGATGCCAAAGGAAAAGCCTTTGATGATAACGACGAACGCGCGATCTTCTTTTGCAGGGGGGTTATCGAAACAGTTAAAAAATTAGGATGGGCTCCTGACATCGTTCATTGTCATGGATGGATCACCAACCTGGTGCCTTTGTACCTGAAAAAATCGTTCAACGACAATCCTTTGTTTGCCGATACAAAAATTGTTTATTCGGTTTACGATGATGAGTTTACCACTCCTCTTAATAAAGATTACTCGCGTAAGCTAATGTTCGACGGTATCGAAAAACAAGATACTGAGCTGTTGAAAACACCAAGTTATGTAAACGTGACCAAGGCAGCCATTAACATGGCCGATGCTGTGATCAAGGGAAGTCCAAAGATCAATTCAGAGGTTGAGAAATATATGAAAAAGAGCGGCAAGCCAATTCTTGAATATAAATCGCTTGATGAATATATAAGTGCCTACGATGAATTTTATGACGCTGTGCTTGAAGATGCAGCAGTTCTTGCGTAACGCGTATGCAGAAAGTCAAAAAAAACCTGAAACTTTTGCCCCTTGTATCCGGGGCAAAAGTTTTTTTATTTATTACCATTTGTCTTTTTGTTCTAAGCTCATGTAATAAATCCAGCGTGGTTGGTCTTGATGTGCAGCCCGAAGGCGATTTGCTCAACGTGACCTTTAGCGATACATCTAAGCTCCGGACCTACATACGTACCGAAGATTCTGTACGGTCGGATGAACGATCGATCAACTTGCTGGGAAGTTATAATGACCCTGTTTTTGGAAAAGCATCGGCATCGATCTTTACCCAGTTCAATACCAACAACGTAGTATTTGGAAATGCCTCCGATATGCTTATCGACTCGGTTATATTATCACTCGCATATACAGGTGATTATTACGGGTCCCTCGATCCGCAGAACGTAAAAGTGTACCAGCTGACCCAGGGTATTTTTAAGGACAGTATATATTATTCAAAGCGGGTTTTTGGCTACAATACCACGGAACTTGCTAATTACAACTTTATTCCAAAGCCAGCCGACAGTGTCCAGGTAGGATCGGTTAAGCTTAAACCCCAACTCAGGATACGCCTGTCGAATTCGTTTGGACAAAGCTTTCTCAGCCAGGGTGGTTTTGTTGACAATACGGCATTTAATAATTTTTTCAAAGGATTATTCATCACTACCGACAATACCCAGGCTCCGGGACAGGGTGCAATTCTTAACCTCAACCTTACCGATGTTAATTCGAAGATCACACTCTATTACCGCAATAAATTTTCTGGAAAGAACGCACAAAGTATTTTTTCGTTCGACATCAATCCCGCTACATGTGCAAGTGTAGGACATTTTGAACACGAAGATGCTGTTAACGATATCACAAAGCAATTAGGTGATACTAACCTCGGACAAAACCTGGTGTATGTTCAGGCCATGGCCGGGGTGAGAACAAGAGTGCAGTTCCCATTCCTGAAAAATTACACCTTGCCAGGATCGGTATCGATCAACAAGGCGGAGTTGATCATTAAAGTAGATCCTTCGGCCGAAGGTATTTACCCAGTGCCCACCGCCCTTGCATTGCTTACCATCGACGCCAACGGAGGCGTGAGCTTTACTCCCGACCAGTTTGAGGGCGACGGTTATTTCGGAGGCACTTATAATTCTTCCAACAAGGAGTACCGTTTTAATATTGCAAGGTACATCCAACAGGTACTTAACGGAAAACAGGCCGATCATGGTTTGTATATATCAACGGGCAAATTCGGAAGTGAAACGAACGCTATCTCTGCCCGCCGGGCGGTGCTTGGAGGAGGGGATAACACTAATTATAAAATGAGACTTCGTTTAACCTATACTAAACTTTACTAATTGGAATGTGTGGAATTGTAGCATACATAGGTAACAGGCAGGCATACCCTATACTTATTAAGGGACTTCGCCGCCTTGAATACCGCGGTTATGACAGCGCGGGGGTTGCACTTCTTAATGGCGATCTTAATGTTTATAAATGTAAAGGCAAAGTAGCCGACCTGGAAGCGTTCACAGCAGGAAAGAACCTGGAAGGCACTATCGGTATGGGACATACCCGTTGGGCCACCCATGGCGTTCCGAACGACGTAAACGCACACCCGCATTATTCTGAAACAAAGAACATGGTGATCATCCATAACGGGATCATCGAAAATTACGCATCGCTCAAGGCGGAGTTGAAAAAACGTGGACATACTTTCATGAGCGATACCGATACAGAAGTGCTCATTCACCTGATCGAAGATATTCAGCAAAATGAAAAAGTGAAGTTGGGTGAGGCTGTGCGTATTGCTTTGAACGAAGTGATAGGCGCTTATGCCATTGTGATCATTTCGAAAGATAACCCCGACGAGCTTATTGCCGCGAAGAAGGGAAGCCCGCTGGTGATAGGGGTTGGGGCCGATGAGTTTTTCCTTGCCTCCGACGCAACTCCGATCGTTGAATACACTAAGAATGTTGTTTACCTCGAGGATGAAGAAATTGCTTTCGTTCCCCGTAAAGGCGAATTGAAGATAAAAACAATAAAGAATAAGGTCAAGACACCATACATACAGGAGTTGGAGATGAAGCTTGAAGCACTTGAAAAAGGAGGCTTCGATCACTTCATGCTCAAGGAGATCTACGAACAACCGCGTTCTATTAAAGATTGTATGCGCGGGCGACTAAGCGCCGAAAAAGGAATTGTGAACCTTGGCGGTATTGCCGATTACGAGCAGAAATTTGTAAATGCTAAACGGATCATCTTTGTTGCTTGCGGAACATCATGGCATGCCGGGCTTGTTGCTGAATATTTATTTGAAGACCTGGCGCGTATCCCCGTTGAGGTAGAATACGCTTCGGAGTTTCGTTACCGTAACCCGATCATTTATGAGGACGATGTGATCATTGCCATATCGCAGTCGGGAGAAACCGCTGATACCCTTGCAGCAATTGAGCTTGCAAAATCGAAGGGCGCCACCATAATAGGAGTATGTAACGTTGTTGGATCCACCATACCACGTACCACCCACGCAGGTTCTTATACACATGCTGGTCCTGAGATAGGAGTGGCATCGACAAAGGCATTTACCGCCCAGGTTACGGTGTTAACCTTGATGGCCCTTAGGATCGCCTATAAAAAAGGGACGATCTCCTCTTCACGTTTTCACCAGTTGCTGAGCGAGCTCGAGTCAATTCCTAAAAAAGTAGAAAAAGTGTTGCAGAGCAACGAACAGATAAAATATATTGCTGGTGTTTATAAAGATGCCACCAACGCCTTATACCTTGGCAGGGGATATTCATTTCCCGTTGCCCTCGAAGGGGCGTTAAAGCTTAAAGAAATATCGTACATACATGCCGAAGGGTATCCAGCTGCGGAAATGAAACATGGCCCTATTGCTTTGATCGACGAAGAAATGCCGGTGTTCGTAATTGCTACCAAAGGCGCTTCCTACGAAAAGGTGGTTAGTAATATCCAGGAGGTAAAGGCCCGCAAGGGCAAGATCATCGCCGTGATCACCGAAGGCGACGAGGTTGTAAAAGGTCTTGCCGATTATACTATTGAGATTCCTGAAACGGATGAGATATTGGTCCCGCTGGTTTCGGTAGTTCCCTGGCAGTTGCTTTCGTACCACATAGCCGTGATGCGTGGTTGCAATGTAGACCAGCCGCGTAACCTGGCAAAATCGGTTACGGTAGAATAGGCCTTACTTCGCCCACATAAAAAATTTTGAATTGTTTTCGTATCGCTTGAGCGATTCTTCGTTTGAAAACACGATGGCGAAAAAATCGATGAACGGAAGCACCAATGCGCAGCCCCCAAGGGTCCCAATATAAACGAAGGGCATGTAGGGCTTGGTGCCGAGGTAGATACGATGCGCTCCGAAAAAACCAAAGGGAAGAGGAAAGGCAAGTACGGCGGCGATTACTTTTTTATTTTCTTTGATCCTTTTCCTGATTTTCTTTTCCATTCCTTTCTTCTCGATCCCTTCGGCTTGCGGAAGAACTATAGTATCAGGAACAGAAACAATGGTGCTATCGGTGAAAGCATCAGTCGTTACATTAGCTGTACATGAAAATGAAATTCCCAGGTAAAAAAGTAACAACCCAATTGTAAGTATCGTTTTCATTGGTACAAAAATAAAAAAGACTTCACGACGGGTGAAGTCTTTTTTATTATAAAATGATAAGTTTTTAGAATCCTATGCACATACCGAACTCGGCCACGTAAGGCGCACCGATGCCGATCTCTGTTTGAATACCGATATTTTCGTTGAAAAAATAACGCATTCCGAAAAGAACCTGGACACCAAACGCTCCAAGGTTTACACCGGTAATATCCGTTTCGTCAAAATTCGGGTCGTCCGATTTAACAATGGTGCTCCACCTGTTGGTGCCGATCCTTAACCCGCTGTAAAGGTCCATGTCATCGTTGTTACCAAAGTGGAACAGGGGCCTTACGGCGATGTTCAACCTGCTGAACCCTATTTCATAGTTGTATTTGGTCGTAGTGCTTCCATTATATTGATCATCGGTGTATTTGAAAGCGATCTTCTCGTAAGCAGTTGCTACACCAAGACTGAATTTATCCTTAGCCAAAATCATAGCTAAGGTTGATAGGAGGGACAGAGGTGTTTTTAATGTCAGGATAGCTTCCTACACTGTAAACCGACCTGAAAAGAGAGCCGATAAGGCTATATCCTACACCGATATTTACAACAGATTTACCCTGCTCCTTTTGTGCAAGGGAGGTTGAGGGAGTTAAGGCAAAGAATAAAAACATTGCTGCCGCCGCAAGAATGGAAATTTTTTTCATGTTTTTTGTTTTGGTTATAGGAGCGAAGTTAAATAAAATAAGTTTACATCAAATAAGGGTTTCTTTCAGGCTTACTTTGCGTTTTTTAACCTTGTGTTCACTTCGTCCCAGTTGATCACATTCCAAAAGGCGGCGATATAATCGGGCCTGCGGTTTTGATAATTCAGGTAATAGGCATGTTCCCAAACGTCAAGGGCTAAAAGAGGCGTGCCTTTGCACTCTGAAACATCCATCAACGGATTGTCCTGGTTAGCTGTTGAACAAATGCTGAGCTTTCCGCCGCTGGTGCAAAGCCATGCCCAGCCAGAGCCGAACTGACCGACCGCGGCCTTGGAGAACTTGTCCTTGAAGTCGGCGAACGAGCCGAACGAGGCGTTGATCGCCTCGGCGATCTTGCCCGTGGGCTCGCCGCCGGCCTTGGGCGCCAGCGAGTGCCAGTAGAACGTGTGGTTCCACACCTGCGCCGCGTTGTTGAAGATCGGCTTCTCGGTGGGCTGGCCATTGGTGGCCTTGACGATGTCCTCGAGCGACATCGACTCGTACCTGGTGCCGGGCACCAGGTTGTTGAGGTTGTTGACGTAGGCCTGGTGGTGCTTGCCGTGGTGGTAGTCGATGGTCTCGGCCGAGATCGTCGGCGACAGCGCATCCTTGGCGTACGGCAGCTCGGGCAGGGTGAAAGCCATGGGGTCCTCCGCAGGTGCTCGCCGGCGAGGCGAGCAGGTTGGTGAGCCCCTCGTATACCAGTCTCGCCCGTGGTCGGCACACGTGCCCGGGCTACAATGCCAGCGATGCTCGGGCCGCTCGATCACGTGGGGGCGTGGCTCGCCTACCAGGCGCACCGCGGCAACCGCCGTCAG
>Ga0163144_10027508_pt1 | contig 11009 bp, 7 predicted proteins | sample OliLak19BULKMAT1_FD_123175 | JGI IMG/M metagenome (GOLD analysis project Ga0163144, IMG submission 123175) | Freshwater microbial mat bacterial communities from Lake Vanda, McMurdo Dry Valleys, Antarctica - Oligotrophic Lake LV.19.BULKMAT1 | ecosystem: Environmental > Aquatic > Freshwater > Lake... | reverse complement strand
GCATCATTGCTCACATTAAGGCGCATGGTGAAGGGTAACGCCACATCTTCTAAGAGCAAGCCCGCACTGCCCACCGTTTCGTTAAAGAAGCACCGTGAGGGGTTTTCGGGGGTGTCGTTGTTCACGTTCAAAATGCGCCCCAAATCTGCTTCAATCTGCATGACATCTTGCACAAGGCTGACCTCTACAGAACCGCCACGCTGATTAGGAAGGTTATTTTCGTCTAGCTCACGCAGAATGAGGTTAATGCGCTCACTGGTTGTTGTGGTAGGCGGGCAGTAAATCACGCTATCCACGCTAAGGGTGGCGAAAGGATTGGCAGCAGATTGGCAGGATGCGCTCTCTAGGGCAAATGCCCCCTCTAACGCGCTATATTCTACGGTAACGGGGGCATCACTACTGGTGTTTAGAGTGATAGGGGTAAATCCCTCTATTGTCCCCGGAAATAGCCTGTCTCGCGCTAGTTGCACGTCATAACCGCTTAAATCCAATGTATCATCACACCCATCGCCAATGCCATCGCCATCCGTATCGCGTTGGTCGGCGTTTGGCACGTTAACGCAGTTGTCCAGCGCATCTAGTACGCCGTCATTATCGCTATCATCGCAATTATCGCCAATACCGTCGCCATCACGGTCAAATTGGTTGGGGTTAAAGACGTTGGGGCAGTTGTCGTTTGCGTCAATAATGCCGTCCCCATCGCTATCAGGTGGGGTGGGGGATGGGGTAATGGTAGGGGTGGGCGTTGTTGTGGCGGTTGAAGAGGGCGTGGCAGAAACCAACCCAACAGCAACAGCCAGTTGTCCGCCTTGCGTGGTGATAAGGCTAATGCCCGCCAATAGGATAAACGTGGTGACAACGGCTGTAATTGCTACCACAAGCCACACATTGCCCGCGGGCTTTTGTGTGCCATTCCAAATTGCACCCGGCAGTTCTTTAGGGGGTACGTAAGGTCTTTTGGGGTTCTCGGTCATGCCTCGCTATTTCCTGTTGGCAGGTTTGGTAAAAATGAGCTTATTTGCTTCGTGCTTGGCGGTGGCTTCGGCTTCGCACTCGGTAAAGAGTTCACGAATTTTGCGGATGTTGTTCTTTAGGTTGCGCCTGTCACGCCAGTTTAGCTTGCGGGTTGCCAGCGTTTCAAAGCGTTCTTTAAGGCTAGTAAACTGTGATAGCCACGCGGTATAACACCCTTCATCATAGGCTTCTACGGGGCAACGGCGCAGGGCGTGCATTAAACCGTCGATTGCGTCTAATACCCCACTAATGCGGTCTAGGCGTTCTGTTTGGGGCATGGCATCTAAGTAAGTACACAGCAATTGAGACTCATGCTTTTGAATTTGAATCAGTTCATACTCTAGCAAGCTAAGGCGTTCTCTTGCGTCCTCAATGAGGTTGTTTGCGCCCCCAATTTGGTTGTTGTGGCGTTGGATGGCAATATCATGGGCTTCTAGCTGGCGTTGCATTTCACCGCTAATAGTTCCCATTTCACGCTTATTTTGCTCTAGTTGGGCTTGATAGCCGTGTTCTATCTCACTTAATTGCCCACGTAAGGCACGAATTTGTTGCATCACGCTGGGCGCATCGGCTTCGCCATCAATTTGGGATTGAAGCGTTTTTAGCTCGTTCATCAGCGCGTTCATTTGCCCATTCACTCCTTCATCACTTTGGATGAGGTCACGTAGGGAACTGACATCCTCTGTCACACGCTCTACTTTAGAGAGTGTTTCTAGTGCGTCGGTAATCATCTTTTGCCACGCCTGACGGACGCTTTCATCGGCTTGAATCACGTCACTCATGTTAATTCCTAACTCTAGGGCTTCTTGAAGAAGGGTAAGGTGCGCTTTAGCTTCGGATTGTTGCACCTCTAAGGATTTTTCTTCGTGGGAGGATAGGGCGTTTTGTTTGGCACTCATCAACAAGGCTTGATACGTTTTGTAAAGGCGTTCATAGCCATTAAGAATGGCTGTCATTACCAAAGTGCGTGGCGTGTCGTGGTGTGCCACGCGCAATTGCTCAATGGGGTGGCGTGTGCTACGTTCTGTAAGTAGGCGATAGCTAGGGTACGCACTTTGAATGGCTTCCCACGTTTTACTTTCTAGTGCCACCTGAACCACTTCAAAAGCGGTATCGCTGGTTTGTAAGATGTGTCGCTCAATGGCTTCACGAAGCGCAGAATTGGCGTTTACAAAACTCGTGTTAAGCAAGGCTAACCCGCGTTTTGCCTGGGCGACAATGTTGCTTGTGCCGTTTTTTTGGCTTAACAGCGCCACAATATCGCCTAATTGCTTTAGTTCGTCCGCTAGGAGCGTATGTTCAGCGACGAAGGGTGTAATGGCTTGCCCAAACTCAATCAACCCCTGTGCCAGAGGCAAGTTCCCTACTTTGATGGCTTCGTGAAGTTGGCTCATCATCTCGGCAGATTGTCCCACCATTTGGGCAATTAGCGTAAACGGACGCACCGAAAAATCCTCGTGGGCGGGGGAGGGCAATCGCAAGTAGGTCATGCCACTTTGGTGATACACTTCGGCAATTTCGGATTGCAGGTTGTTTAGACGTGCGCTCCAGTTATGAGGAAAGTTTTGCCTTAGCACACTGGCACTTTGGCGCAATAGTAGCTCTTGCTTTAGCTCGCGCGGAACATTGGGCAGGGGTGCAAGCGAATTTTCGACTTGTCGCAGTGTTTCTTGGGTATCCTCTTGGGGCGAAACGTGTAATGCAAAGCCTACTGCGCTTACTAGTTCGGCAGGCGTGCCACTTTGTAATAGGGCGTGCCACCGCCCCAGGTGTTGCCATAATGTCCATAGCGTAATGTCTTTTTGTTGTGCTAACTGGGGTAAGTCACGGCGTAGGCTGTTTGTGAGATTTTGTGCATCATTTAAGTTGCCGTTGTTTAATAAAACACGCAAATTATCTAAGAAGTCTCTTTCTATCGTTATTTCAGAACGCGCTCGCAACAAAGCTTCCATGCGTGCGGATTGTTGCGTGTTGCGCTTGGCATGGGGCAGTGTGTCGCGTAGGTGAACGCGCCACCATAAATCAAGCCAAATTGCGCTTGCGGTTGCGCTGTTGGTCTCTACTTGATAGGGGGTAGGCAATGTCTTTAGCCAATTATACAGGGCATCGGGCGTTTGTGTGTCTACAAAGCCACCCATTTGGTGAATTAGGTGTTCCCATTCGCGCAGTGTTTCACGTAGGGGCAAATAACTGGGCTGGTTAAGGTGCATAAAGCGTTTTTCTAAGGGCGTTTGTAACAGAGTCATCAAGACATAGCGCAAGCCCACGCTTACCATGCCTTCGGGCAAGTACGGTGCGTGGCGTGATTGCCATAGGGTGTCATCAAAGGGATTCAGGGGTAGGCTGGGGCGTTTGCCCGTAAACCATGTCAGAAGTGTATTGCCCACGTGGGTGATGGTATGAAGTGGGGCAATTTCGCTGGCATCTTCAAACGCTTCAAAGGGCAATAGTGCAGGAACGGGGTTGCCTTCGTCGTCTGCGATGATTTGCCAATCCCCTAAACCGGCATGATACAGTTTGCGCGGTTCGGCTTGGTGAAGCACATCAAGCAAGGCTAAGTAACCCCGCACAGCCTTGATTGCCAGCCGTTCTGCTTTTAGAACGTAGCCCCCCGAGAGGTGAGCATTAATGGCGTTTTGTAGGGTTTGGGTGGGCGTGTTGATGACGAGAACCGTCCAGCCCAGCGAGTGCCTGCCTAATGCGACATGAGGCAAAATAATGGGCTGTGAGGCTTCTTGAAGGGCATTATAGGTGTTAATGAGGTCGTTAAACCACTGTTTACCCCTGTTATCATCAATAAGGTGTGGAATAAAGATGCCGTATTTATCGCTTTGTGTAGCATGATACAAAATGCCATGGGCATTGTGGTATGCGATGTGATTCTCGTTGTAGCTTAGGCGCGTGCCTTCGGCTAGGTTTAGCGTGCCACCGTGTACGATATCAAGATTAAATTCAGCCATGCGCCATCCCTTTTTTAGCGTGCCGTGTGTGCTGACCGTTGTCATTATACGCCATTTAGACAGTCGCTAACAGGTATTTAGGAAAAATGACAAAAGACTAGGCGTGAAACCTTAAAAAACGTGGCATAGTAGCGGAAACTTCTTCACACATAGTGTCACTCTTTAGGCGTTTAAGGCGTAACAACAGCCGAGAGTGACGAATTTTCTTTGATTATGATGATGCCTTTGCTTGGCTAAAAGAATTTGCCAACTAAAAAATATGATGCCCCTTCAAGATGAAAACAAACGTTATGTTGCCTCCTCAATGCTTTACAGAGTGAGGCTGACATGCTAAAATTATTTTGTTTCTTATTATAACATTGTTTTAGGGGCATCTTATGCAATTATGGCGCAAGTCACTTTATCTGCTTACCCTGTTTTGCGTCCCCGTTTTTGCTATAACAGCCCAAACGCCCCCGACTTTTGGCGATTTCGACCCCCAAACCACTGCAGACATCACGCTGGGTGATTACCCCATTTTGCCCGTACTGACAGAACGCGCATTAGACCTTTATACCCAAGCTTTAGAGAGTGAACGCAACCCTGCCATGTTTTCTAAAGTGGGCGATTCAATGACGTTTTCGCAGTCTTTTTTGGTGGGCTTTGGCACAGATGACTATGATTTGGGTGATTATGAAGAACTACAAGATGTAGTGGACTACTTTAATACGGGCGAGATTAGCCCTTTTAACCGTGAGAATTATGCCACTGCGCTAGGCTTTTCAACGGCGAGCGCATTGGATTCATTCTGGGCAGATAGCGAGGCTTGTGAGCCTAATGAGTCGCCCTTAGTGTGCGAGTTTCGCGCCTCACAATCAGTTTGGGCATTGATGATGTTTGGCACAAACGATGTGATGAATTTTGATGAAGCGACGTTTGATTATTTTTATCGTAGTGTGATTGAAGCAACCCTAAACGCGGGCGTTATTCCTGTTTTGTATACGTTCCCCATCCGCCCCGAAGAACCCGAAAAATCGCTACAGTTTAATAAAATTATCGTAAGCATTGCGCTCGATTATGACTTGCCCCTCGTTAACCTCATGAAAGCCCTAGAAGGTTTGGATAATGGCGGTGTTGACCTTGAAGATACCCTGCATTTGACTGAACCGCTTCTTCCTTTAACAGTCACAACGTTTAATGAGGAAGCCCTGCAATCAGGCTACACTGTGCGAAATTTAGTTACCCTACAAGCCTTAGATATTTTATTACGTGATATGGGTGGCTTGCCAAAGGATGAATGATGAAACGCTTATTTTGCTTCTTTCTGTTGTGTGTCGCGCCCGTTGCTATGGCTCAAGAGGCTTGCCCCGTCTTTGATGAGGCTCTCGTTGAAACGCTTAAAACCCAATGCCGTAGCCTTGCTGTTGGGGAAGGGTGTACACCCAATGCCGAGACGCTACTATTAAGAGATGAGAGCATTAGTGCGCCTGCGCTGGTTAAAGTGTCGGGTGGTTTAACGTTGGCTGTGATGGGTGATGCTACTCTTACACCTGTAGAAAGCCCTATCATGTTGGTGAGTGTTACGAATGCAAACAGCTTTGAGCTGAACCTTCGACAAGGCGCAGGGAGAGATTTTGCGTTGGCGGGAACTTTGCCAGCAGGGGCGGTTGTAGAGGCAGATGGCAAGAGTGCAGATGGGCAATGGTTTCATCTGGTACAAGGCGCATGGGTTTTTGCCGAACTTGTGGTGGTTGGGGGTGATTTAGATACGTTGATTGTTAAGGGTAATGATGAGGCATCTGTACCCCTAAGTGAATTTGCGCTTGTTTCATCTGGAGGATGTAATGACTCTGGGGTGTTATTTAGCGTTTTAGGCGAGGCAGAAATAACCCTGAACAGTGTTAGTATACAAGCCAATGGAGCCACTGTGTTTGTAGGCATTAGCGACCAAACCTCTGAACTAGAAATTATCGTTACAGAAGGGGATGTGGTGGTTAGCCTACTAGATGAACCCGAAACGTTGGTGGCAGGCGAAAGCCTAATAATGACTGCTGACGGGCTAGAGCGCGTAGAAATAGCTGAAACACGCCTAGAAAGCTTACCATTTGCGCTTGTAATTGTGGATGCTGGCACGCCTGAAGATGTGGTGTATCGTTATCTTGAGGCGCGTACACGCTCTAGCTCCGCTGATATGCAAGACTTGTCATGTGCCGCATGGGACTTGCAAGCCATGATTCAGTCACAATCTTTTCGTGCTATGAATGCAGAATTGAAGAATGTAAACTGTTTAGCCAATACCACCACAGACACCGCTCAAGTGTCTTGTGAGGGCGTGATTCAAACCACCTATAACGGGCAAAACCGTGAATGGGCTTTGCGCGGTTTTGAACTTACCCAAGAAGAGGGTGAGTGGCGTATTTGCGGTGAACTAAACTAGTACGATAAAATTTGTCGCCACACGGCATCTAGCACTTCAAGGGCGGTTAAATTGCGGATGACATACCCATAGTTAAGGTTGTCTCCGTTAAAATTTGCCGACATTGCAAAATCTGTTGGCGAGGGAAAAGAGGGATGTACCCCGTCATTTGATAAGCCCGTGTTGGGTAGCACCTGCATCGCTCGCCAATAGTCCCATAGTGGGATGCTATTGGCGGCAGCTATTTGCACAATCGTTTGATTATAGGGTGATACGTCAAAGCCACTGCGGTTGGGGATGGTGCTGACGATAGGGATAACACCCTTATCAACACTAATTTGTACAATGCGCTGAAGGTTGTTGCGATACTCATCTACAGGGACTACGGCAACATCGTTTGTGCCAATTAAAATGAGCGAAACCGATGGCTTAACCACGCGATACTCGCACTCTAGGGGTGTTTCGCCTGCCTGGCAAATGCCTCCCCCTGCTTTTGCGGGGTTTAGAACGTCGCGGGTAGTCCAGCCATTATCTGCCGTAAGAGAAATGTTCGCAAACGAATTGCCCTCGCGTGCATTGGTCGTGGAGAAAAAATTAATGGCAGACTGAAGGTGTTGATACACCCCTAAGTTATAGCTTCCCCACCCAAACGGGTACAAAACAAAGGTTGCAACAGTTAGGCTATCGCCTACTTTAGAGAACACATCGCGCCGATTGCCCATTTGCTGACCACGCTCAAAAATCTGTCGTGCGTTGCTAGATATGCCCGAAACCACGCTAATTCCGTTAGGCGCAGGGACTGTTGGGTTTTGAACTGTTTCACCTGTAATAGGCACGGCGTTTGCATCCGAAAAGATACGCAAGTATGCGCCCCAAACCCAGCCTGCTTTGCCATCGGGTGTCATCACCTGAAACCATCCGCCGTCACTGGTGCGCCCGATAAAACGCAATTGAGTTCCTATAGTCAGTGTGTCTAATACTTCTCCAGATAAGCCGGGTACAGAGCGCAGGCGTAGCCCGTCGCCATATTCTGGCACTTCGGCATCTGCGGGCGCATCGGTAGTGGGTTCTGCTGTGGGAATAATCTCTTGTGTTGCCTCAACAATTGCTTGTGCAAGATTGGGTACTGGCGAAGGAAGCGCGGTGGGGCGTGCCAATAATGGGGTAGGGGTGGAGCTGACAAGAATAGCAATTGGTGGCACTGTGACCACAGTCGCGCCTGTTAGTAGGGTGGAGCTTACTTCGGGCGTTAGGCTTGGTGTTGGGGTATGAGTGGTTATGGGCGATGGAAGTGGGGTTGCCGTCACAACAATAATCACGCCTGGCTGGCATCCTGTTGACAGTACAAGAAAGATAATCATCAGGACGGTAAACAGATACTTCATAATCTTTGTTTTGACCTATTCGCTAAACCCGCCAATGGTTGCATTGGCGGGTGTGGGATTGCGGTGCTTATCGTTGCAAAACGTTGCTTCTAAGCGTGTCTAACGCCTGAAGCGTAAGGAAGTTTCGCAGGCTTACACCATACAACGTCTCTTCGCCATTAAAACTAAAGTACGTTTCGCCTTGTGTAAGGTGTACGGGGTCTTGAACCAACGCACCCCCTTCTGGAAGGGCTTGAAGCGCACGGTAAAAGTTGATAAGTGGCACATTATGCTTGTTTGCAATGCTAATTACAATCGTATTGTACTGAATAGTTTGCTCATAGCGATAGCTGGCGTGCATTGGGAAGGTAGATAGTAACGGAATAACCCCTAAGGCTTTAAGGTCTACGACGATTCTTTCCATGTTGGTTTGGAAGAATGCGGCATCAAATAGGCGCACATCTTGCCCACCAAACATAACAACAGCCACGCTGGGGCGCACAATATCATATTCACATTGAAGCGGTACAAGCCTTCCGCAGTATTCAGGAGACCATGTGCCATCAAACACTGCCCCAGACACAAAACCATTAACGGCAGCAACGCTGTTTTGCATAAACGAGTTAGCGACGTTTTTAACGGGTGATACAGAGAAGAAGTCGATGGTGGCTTGTAAAGAACCATAGCCCCCAAGGTCGTAATTGCCGTTACCAAAACCGATTAAGAAAGGTTGGGTCGCTGTTACACTATCGCCCACTTTCATAAAGGCACGGGCATTGTTCCCTAGTTGTTGACCACGCGAAAAAACATCATATACTGTTCCTGTAGCCATGTTATGAAAAATGGGTGTTTCCATCACCAGCGACAGTGATGCTGCTGGAATGTTTGTAACAGGCGCAGAAATCGTGCCAGATTGCGCTGTGCCAGACTGTGCCGTTACAGGAATATTCCCTAATTGGCTGGCATCAAACTGAACATAACGAGTGGCAACCCAACCCGCGACACCGCTATCTTGAGTACGAACGTAAAGCCAGTCGTTGGCTTCGTTGCGCCCCTCAATTATGACAATTGCCCCCGATGCAATTTTGCTTAAAATATTTGCAGGGTCAACGACGGGTTCGCTACGGACGTTTAATGTGGAAGCTACTACAAGCCCCTCAAGGCTTTGTGCTAATGTTCCCAATGATGAAAATGAAAACAGGATTGCCATAACAACGATGATTAAACGACTTGTTACAGGTTTCAGGTTTGTTTTCCTTTACAATTTATATTATATTGAAATAATTGTATATGATTTCTGATAAACAGTCAATTAACGCCCTGATGTAGTGTCACTTTTATCTCGCGTGGCTGGCTGTTGCTTGCCAAAATCAGTTATCCAGAAAACTTGTCTTATTATTGGTGATGTTTATAAGCGAGTAAAGGTCATTTTTTGTGTGTTATAAAACCCTTATGCTATAAGTATTCCATGCTATAATAGACCTATTCCACCATAGGATAGGTAAAAATGAGCGCACTTACTCCCGATGAAACCATTTTAGGATTACTTGCTCGCCAACCACAACATGGCTATCAATTGTTAGAAGTCTTTCATGACCCTAACCGCTTAGGGAATGTGTGGAGTTTAAGCACTAGCCAATTGTATGCTGTGCTAAAGCGTCTGGAACGACAGGGCGGTATTAACGGACAACAAGTAGAATCCGAAACTGCGCCTACACGCACCGAATACGCCATCACCCCAGAAGGCAATTTATACCTACACAATTGGCTGAACACACAAACACCATCGGCAAGCATCCGCCGTGTACGTGTCGAGTTTTTAAGTCGTTTGTATATTGCACAGCTCTTGAGGGTTTCGGTAAACCCCATTATTGAACACCAACGCCATGTGTGCCAGCAGGAACGCGCAAATTTGGTGCGTAATAGAGAGACAATGGAAGGCGTAGGGGCGTTAGTTATAGAACTTGTTATTGCCCAGCTGGATGCAGTGCTAGATTGGATAGAACACTGTACGCTGGTTTCAAATCCGTTACAATCTTAAAGGAGAACTTTCTATGAAGAAACTTTCGCTAGTGGTTATTTCGATTGTGCTATTTGTTGGAACGCTGTTTACCAGCGCACAAGAAAGCCAAACCTTAATCGTATTTGCGGCTTCATCGCTTACAGATGCGTTTGAAGAAATTGCGACTGCTTTTGAAGCCGAAAATGACGGCGTAGAGGTGCTTTATAATTTTGGCGGGTCATCTAGCCTTGCTAACCAGCTTGCCGAAGGTGCGCCTGCGGATACTTTTGCGAGTGCTAATACCGTCCAGATGAAGGTGGCGCAAGAATCGGGACGCATTGCGGGTTCGCTCCGTACCTTTGGTCAAAATCGGCTGGTGTTAATTGTGCCTTCTGACAATCCTAAAGGCATTACAACACTACGTGATTTAGCGAATGGGGGGGTGTTATTGGTGATTGCTGCGCCCGATGTTCCTGTGAGAACGTATACCGAGACACTTCTGGAACGCCTTGCTTCTGACCCCGCGTATGGCGAAGACTACCGTACAGCAGTCTTGGCAAACGTGGTTTCTGAAGAGCAAAATGTGCGCCAAGTTTCGGCTAAGGTAGCGTTAGGCGAGGCAGACGCGGGTATTGTTTATGTGTCTGATGTTACACCCGACCTTAGCGACCAAGTGATAACGATTGCCATTCCTGATGACCTCAATACCATCGCTACCTATCCAATTGCCCTCACAAATAACACGGCAAATCCTGAACTAGCGCAGGCATTTTTAGACTATGTGCTATCAGATGAGGGGCAAGACATTCTGGTAAAATGGAACTTTATCTCGGTACGTATTTCCAAAGTGCAGCATGGGTGCGCCAATGAATAATGTACGGGGTAGACGCTACACCGCTTAGACCTTGACCCCATATTAGGAATAACACATGACAGAAGACCAAAAGAAACCTAAGCCAAAAGTCGTTCAACCGCTTGCGCATTTTTGGGCGAAAGCGACTTCTGTCATTGGTTCGGCGTTGGTGATGGGGATGGCAACGGTTGCGTTGTTGTTTTTGGTGTTGCCTATTTTTGCGCTCATTTTGCGTAGCATTTTTAGCCAAGCATGGGAGGGTGTTTCAAGTTCTGCGGTGTCGGATGCCATCTGGCTTAGCTTTGTCTCAACGCTATTTAGCATAGCACTCACGGTATTATTTGGAACTCCCTTGTCGTATATTTTGGCACGCAAACACTTTAAGTTCAAGCGATTGCTGAGTGTGCTTGTGGAACTGCCG
>Ga0163144_10027506_pt1 | contig 11010 bp, 8 predicted proteins | sample OliLak19BULKMAT1_FD_123175 | JGI IMG/M metagenome (GOLD analysis project Ga0163144, IMG submission 123175) | Freshwater microbial mat bacterial communities from Lake Vanda, McMurdo Dry Valleys, Antarctica - Oligotrophic Lake LV.19.BULKMAT1 | ecosystem: Environmental > Aquatic > Freshwater > Lake... | reverse complement strand
GGGCCTCCGGTGCATCTTGCGCGAGCCGTCCGGCTTGTCGACGATGCCGTAATAGTTCGCGACCACGCGCATGATCGGCGTGAACAGGAACGAAACAAGAAACGCGGTGTAAAAAACGTAAATGTAAGGCGACAGCACGGTGTCGACCGGCATCCGGACGGCCGCGAGGATTCCGCCGGTGCCCGGGACGTGCGCGAGCCACGCCCCCAGGTTGTCGGTCATCCAGACAAGATTCGACATGTCCTGTTCCTCAACACAACGCGTCGCACGATACACGCGACGCGTTGATCAGTAGCCCGCTTCTTCGTCAGTGCGGCTGGCCCGTGCTTGGTTTAGCGCGAGCCACGCGAGATCTACGCCTTTGAATGTCGGTCCGAAAGGCTTCGGCCTTGAAGCGTAAGTCAGCCGACCACGCGCCGATGGTCCTCGATGACCGAGCGGATAATTTCGTCTAAGTCGTGCTTCGGGTTGAACTTGACCACCGACCGAATGCGATCCAGCTTCGGTACGCGGCGTTGCAGGTCGTCGAAGGCTTGCCCGTACGCCTGTTCATACGTTAGGTGCTCGATTTTGCTTGCCGAGCCGGTCAGTTGGATCACGCGAAGGGCCAGTTCGTCGATCGAAACTTCCTCGTCCGACCCGAGATTAAACACCTGCCCGGCACTGGCGGGTGTTTCCATCAACGCCACGATCGCGCCGACGACGTCCTGCACGTGACAAAAGCAACGGGTTTGCGTCCCTTCGCCGTACACCTGAATCGGCTTGCCCGTCAGCGCCGCGCCGACGAAGCGGGGCAGGACCATCCCGTACATGCCGACCTGACGCGGGCCGACGGTGTTGAACAATCTTACGATCGTCACCGGTAGCGCGAACTGTTTATGGTAGGCCAGTCCGATAAATTCGTCGACGCCTTTCGCGTAGGCGTAGCACCAGCGCGTGTGCTTGGTCGGGCCCATGACGACGTCGTCGTCCTCGGAAAACGGGACGCGCGCGCCCTTGCCGTACACTTCTGAGGAACTGGTGATGAGCACCGGCCGGCCGAACCGGCTGGCGGCCTCGAGCACGACTTCCGTCCCGTGAATGGTCGTACGTATCGTACGCACCGGCTGGTCGACGATCAGTTGCACGCCGACCGCCGACGCGAGGTGGAAGACGGAATCGACCGACGCCATCAGCGTGTTCACCGTCGACTCGGACTCGACGGAGTCCCGGACGAACTGAAATCGGGCGTGGCCGAGCAGGTGAGAGATATTCTGCGTGCGCCCGGTGGATAGGTCGTCGAGGACGACGACGCTATGTCCCGCGTCGATCAATCGCTCCGCCAGGTGCGACCCGATGAAACCTGCCCCGCCGGTGATGAGAAAACGCTCGGCCATTTCCCCCATCATACCCGCGAGCATTCATTTTGCATGCGCGCGGTAGTCGTTCGTCACGGCTGCGATATCGCCGAGGTCGTGGGTTGCGTCGCGGGCTGCTCAAGGGTGGTTTGGATCGAGGCCTGCGCGTAGGCGCGGACCATCGCATCAGGCTCGGCGTCGGCGGCGAGCTTGGCCAGGCGGGCGTCACGCGCGGTGCCGTCGAGCGTGCCGGCGGCGGTGACGGAAAGGAGGCGCACCTCCCACGCCGGGTCGACTGCCATCGCGTCGACCGCGCTCACGCGAGCGGCGGGGGCGGGGTTCAGGTCGAAGCCTACGAACTGCGCCCACGCCCGCACCGCCGGCGTCGGGTCGGTGGCGACGGCGCGGATCGCGTTTGCGAAGATTTCGTACACTTCGGCGCTCTTGGCGTCGGTGTTCGCGCTTCCCAGCAGGTTCGTGTAGACGCGGAGCAGTTCCAGCGCGCCAAGGCGGTGCGCGGCGGAGCCGGTGTTGACGGCGTCGGTGAGCTTCTTGCGTTGCTCGTCCGACGCCGCCGGGTACGCGACGCGTTCGATGAGTCGGTTGAACTGGACGCGATATCCGCCGGGCCCCGGCCCGACGGAGCCGTCACCGAGGCCGGTGGGGTTGGTCGTCACGCTACCGGAAAGTTGTAGCGCCACCTGCGGGTTGGCGCGCAGCGCTTCGGCGAGCACGCCTTGATCCAACCGTACGACAAAGCCCGTCGACTGACGCGGCTGGAGCACGCTCGCGCCCGACCACCGGTCCACCGCGACGCCCGGGAAGACTTGCTTCGCCAGGCCGCGCCATTGTGCGTCGAACCAGACGTTCGGCTTAATCAGCCCGTCGGGGCCGACGGTCAGCGGGTACGCGCTGGTGTTGGTGATGGTTACGTTCGCGAGCATCGGCTCGCCGAATGCGTGCGAGGTTTTAAGCGGGTCGGCGCGGATGACGTAAAACTGTTCCGGTTGAAGCGGCGCACGCAGCAGGTCTTTCGGGAAGCGCGTGAGATTCTGGCGCAGCACGGTCGCGTCGGTGGACTCGGTCAGGCGCACCTTGCGCCCGCGCAACGCCTCCCACAACGTCGTACCGACCAGCCCCGACGGGTGCGACACAAGCAACGTCCGCGCCCGCGTCTCAAGCTCCGGCGTGAGCGGGGCGGCGGGGTCTTTATCGTCGAGTAAAAACAGCCCGAGCGCCGCCAGTGGATTCTGACCGGCCAGCGCGGAAAATTTCACGCGCGCCTCGTCACGCTTGCCGTCGACGAAATACGACCAGCCTTCGAGCCGCGTCGCCGTCGTGTCCCCTTCGGAAGCGAGGAGCTTGATCGCTTCGACCAACGGCCCCGCCGACGCGGGGTCACGGTCGAAGTAAATCTGGAACATCGCCAGATCGGTCGCCGCCTCCAGATACGCCGACTTCGCGTCCGCGTCGTCGCCGCCAGCGAGCTTGCGCGCTTCGTCACTCAGGTCGGGCACGGTAACGGATCCCGGCGCGTCGACCGGGCGAGTCGTCGCGCCGGGCGCGCCGGCTTGAGTGCGCGCCGTCTGAAAGCGGTTGTACAGCACATTCATCGCCGACCGGCGCGAGTTGTCGTACTTGACCTTGTCCCCGCCGGCCTTGTCGACGAGCAGGCGCATGAACCACACCTCAGGATTCCTTGCGCCCGCGGGCAGGGTGAGCATCTGGTTCAAAAGGTTGTCGGCGGCGGGGGCCTGGTCGGACTGAAGCAGCACCGACGCCAGCGACACCACCGTCTCCGGCTCGGGCGTACGACCGACCCGAACGAGTTGCTGGAACCCAAGCCCGTACCATTCGACGGCCTCGGGGAACATACCCGCGTCGGCGTAGAGGTCGGCAACGCTCAGGACCGTGTCCGGCTGCGCGGGGTTGGCGCGGAGGATCGCCCACAGCGCCGCCGCACGCTCGACCGGCGTGCCGTTCTCAAACTGTCGCGCGCTCAGACGTAACGCCTCGGCGTGGTTAGGGTTCAGACGCAGCGCGAGGTCCAGAAACTGCTTCGCCCGACCACCCTGCCCGCGCTCGACCGACAACTGGGCCGCGCGGAACGCGGCCTGGGCGCGCACTTCTTCTGACACGCCCGCGCGCCCGGAGAGGTCTGCGAAGTACGACAACCGCGCGTCGGCGGTCTGCATTTTGGACGCGCTGATCTCGACCGTGCGCACCTGCGGTATCCGGTCGTTGGCGTCGATGCGACGCCAGTTACGAAGCGCTTCCAGTTCGGCACTTTCATCCCCGGAGCTGCGCGCGGCCTCGACCAGCAGTCGCTGAAAACGCAACTCGTTCGGTGCGAGCCGACCGGCGGCGCGCAAAAGAACGACGGCCTGGTCCCACTGGCCGGGCGTGATCGTTTTTCCCACGCGCAAGGTGCGCTGCGCGAGATCGGCAAATCGCTCGGCCAGCGCAGACCCCGCCGACTCATCCGCGGGCGCGCGCGGCGGGGCGACTTGCGCCACGCCGAGCGCCGGCGCGAACGCCACTATCCACGCCGACACCACGACCGCGAGCTTGCCCGTCCGTTTCAACATGCCTCGTCCTTTTTGGTTATGCCTCGCACACCGACTACCAGCCCGCCAGCCCCAGCGCCATCGCGCTGACCACCGCTCCCGCGCACGCCGCGCCCGCCGACCACCGCACGAGCGCGCCCAGTCGCTCGCGCCCGTACACCGAATCCAGCACCCCGCCGACCAGCAAGACCTGCGCGCCGGTCGCCAGCGCGACGGCCGCACATCGCATTCCCCACGCCATCACCTCCGGACGCGTGACGTCGGGCAATACGCGCGTCGCGTGTTGCCAGACCCACAGCGCGCCGATCAGCATCGACAGTGCCACCAGTCCGAGAATCGTCGTGCGGAGTTGCGTCATGCCGAGAGTCCGTTGCGATGCCCGGATTTACACTCACTTCGAGGGTGGTGGTACGCTAGAAGCGTCCGGCCAGAGTTCTTTGAACATCGGCCTCGACGCAACCAACTCCGCCGGCGCGACGAGCAGTTCCGCGCGGCGCTGCTGGAGCAAGGCGTCGGCCGGCCGGCCTGTTTTCTTCAAGGCGAGCGCGAAGCACGACAACGTCTTGGCCGCACGGTCCGAGGGCATCAATTCGCAGAGTTGTAGCTTGGATTCCAGCCCGCTTAATACTTCCGCCCACGCGCCGGTGCGGGTGGTGTAGTCGGTCTGGATCGCCAGGAGCGCGACGGCCTCGTTTAGCGTGAGTCGCATTTTGTACAAGCCCGACAGCGCCTCGTACGCGCCGCGCAGGTCGTCGGTTTCGAGCAAGGATTCGGCCAGGATCAGCCGCGTCGGTTTGCTTAAGGATTCGAGCGTCCCGAGCCGCTGTGTCAATAACGCACGGCTCAGCGCCGCCGCGTCGGTGAAACGTCGCTGCGCGTGACGCAACACCGCCAGATGATGAAGCCCGATCAATTTCGCACCACGAAAAATGGAAAAGCTTTGGAGCGCCTCGTTCAATTGCACCTCGGCGGCGTCGAACTGCCCGGTCGCGATCAGCGGGGACGCGCCGACCGCCAGTTGCGTCCCGCGTGCCGAGCGGGCGCTGAGCACGAACCAGACCACGCCGAGGCCCATGAGAATAAACGTCCCTCCAAAGCCACCTTGGACGATGGGTTCGAGCAGGATCACGAGGCCCGCGCCACCGAGGATGAGCCACTTGAGCAATGACCCGATCGTCAGGTCTCGCCGGACGCGGGAAATCGCCGTGGTTGCCGACGCAAAAGGCGGGGTCATGCCACGCCCCCTTCTGCTCGCGTAGGCGCGACGTCTGCAGACACGGGGGCGCTGATGTAAACTGGCCCGGCTAATTTCTGCGCCAACGTCAACAACTCCGGATACCGGCGAGACAACTCTTCGACGGGCTGAAGCAGCAGGGCGTTCGCCCACGCGATGCGTGCGTCGGCCGGGAGTTGCATTGCGTCGTACGCCCAGGCCAGCAGCGCCCAGGCGTCCCCGATACGAAAGCCCAGATGCCGTCGCAACTGGGGTAATTTCTGATGAAAAAGTTCGATCGCCTCGGCGGCGTGATAGGTCCGGACGTCGCGATACAGTTCGACCAGCGTCAGCCCACCGGACTCTCCGCTGGATTCGCGCTTCAGCTCCGCCATCACGCGACCGGCGTCGACGAGGTGATCCTCGCGAAGCATCGCGATCGCCAGACCCAGCTTGAGCGAATGCTCGGTGCCCGGGTCGAGGTCGACGGTGTCGAGCAGTTCCGTCTGCACCGTCATCGCGTCCCGGAACCGGTGGTAGCGCCCCAGCACGCTCGACAGATAAAGCAGCGCCTGAATGCGCGCCCCCGGCGTGCGTGTCGGCACGGACAGCAATTGATTCAACTCCAGCGCCGCCTGCTCCCACCTGCGGAGCTGTACGAGTTCCTCGATCGACTCGATGCGCTTCGCCTCAGCCTTGAGCGCCGACACAGCGGACATGCCCGTCGTCATGAACCCGATCATCAAACCGACGAGCATCACCACGCCCAGCCCCTCAACCACGCGCCGCGCCGCAGGCTGCTCGGCAGAAATATACGCGCCCAGCAACATCCCCAAGACCGCGAGCCCCAGCACGTACAGCGCGACACGCCTCCGCGGGCGCGGGTGGCTGCGCTCGATCAGCGTCTGCACGTCTAGAAATGGGACCGACGGGGTTTGCATCAGGACTGGCAAGCTTACCCCAAACACCCCGCCAGCGGAAACGGACGGATCGTAGACAGCGAAGCGAAGCCGCCAAGCACGCCATGATCGCCAAGGGGAAGATTTAAACCGCAGATTTCGCAGATCGTTCAGATTAAAAACAAAGGCGTCGTTCTTGTTTTTATTGGATTCGAAAATCTGATTTATTCGAGTAATCTGCCGTTCCAACCTGTCTTTGCGTTTATCCCCTTGGCGTCCGCCTTGCGCTCTTGACGGCCTTGGCGGCTCCCCGTTTTTTCACACGACCCGGCGACAAGTCTACATTACGTCCTCACCCACGAGCGGCGCGAACGTGGTCTGCCAGTACTCCTCCGCGAGATTCTTACGCTCGTCCATCCACGCGTTGAACGGCCCGGGCACGCCGACCTCCGCGGCCTTGGGGCGCGGGTCGAGCACGAGCGGGACATCGATCTCGCGCCCGAGGCGCAGGACGCGCAGGGTCACGCGTCGGCCGGGCGGGGTCGACGCGATCGTCTGTCCCAAGTCCCCCTTGCCGGCCAGGAACGGCCGGCCCAGGTCGGGTAGCGCCAACACCACGTCCCCCGCGACCAGCACGCCGTAGGCGCAAAATCCCGGGATGCACTCGGAGATCACAACGCCCGCGCGCAGTTTCACCGTGTCGTCCGGGCGGGGCGCGTCACGCCGCATCGCGCCGTCGGCGTCGGAGTCGAAATAGAGGTCTTCCCCGGCCATCTGCACGCCCAGGAATGCCGCGCCGGGCGTGATCTCGTACGCTTCGCCGCTCAGGAAAACGTGCACCACAATGTCGCGCAGCGCCCCCGACGCCGCGGGCCCGAGCGGCTTGAGCGCCGCGACCGCGTCTCGAAGCGCGGGCAGGTCTTCGCGTTTGAGTGAGAGCAGCGCCACGCGCGCTGCCGCGCGCCGCTCGGAATCACCGATCCCCAGTTCGGTCAGACGGACCGAGATCGTTTCGATGGACACGGGCGTGGGCCGGGTCGTCTGCGCCGACGCCACCGCGCTGCAAGACACCGCGACGACGACCACCGCACGGAACAGATTGCGTCTCATCGAACGAACATGGTAATCGACTACGGCGGCGTGTGAAGCGAAATCTTCAATATGATACGGATTGAAATTGATTCGCGCGGCCTTCTTCGTATCGCGGGCGCCTCGCCCGTGTCTTTTTTTCTCTCAAACGGACAAGACACGGGCGAGGCGCCCGTGATACATGGGAGCGCGTGAAGCAGGCCTGATTTGTTTGACAATTTAAAAAAAGCCGCAGGGCCGGTCGGTCAGACCAGGCCCTGTGGCACTCATCCCAAATTGTGACGACCTTGCGGGAGTAGCTCCCGCAGTCGGGGCTATTTCAGGGTGTCCAGGATCAAGTCCTTCACCTGATCGGTAGGTAGGTTCAGCGCCCCGCGCGCCTCGGCGGCGGCGGAGCGGACGTTCACGTCGGTGGCGCTCGCGACGGACTTGATCAGCGCGTCGACTTGCGTCGCTTCAAGCTGATTGCCCCACAACTTGCCCGACAACGCCAAGCCTTTGAACAACGCGATTTTCACGTCGTCCGCGACGCCGTCGGTGGTGGCCTTGGTGGCGAGGCCTTCTTGCGAGCGTTTGCTACCGAGCAGCGACAGCGTGGTCCCGACCGCTTTGACGACCTCGGGCCGCGTGTCGTCGAGCGACGCCAGCAGAGTCGACTCGACGGTGCCCAGGTCGAACACGCCCGTCGACCCGCCTTGACGGATCGCGAGCTTGGTCAGCAGGTCCGCCGACTTCAGGGCGTACGCGGTCGCGCCGGCTTCGTCGAGCGGGAGGGCACCACTGCGTGTCCGCGCCGCGTCGATCGCGGGCTTCAGGTCCGTGCCACTGACCGCCTGCGTCGTGTTGATCAGCTTGTCGCTGACTTCCTTCTCCGCCCAGGGCGAGGCCTTGGTCTTGGTCGAAATCAACCGCGCGGTGAGTGCCAGGCGCGGCGTGTTGTTGGCGAGGGTGAACAATCTCTCGATCTCGACCGTCCCGCCGGTGACGTCTTCGAAGACGACGATCGTGTCGACCGACGGGAGCTTGGCCGACTCGACCAAAGCCGCCTCGGCGCCGGACGCGCCGGCGACGACGTAGCCGGCGTCGGTCAATTCCTTCACCAAGCCGTTGAGCACCGCATCGGGCGCGACGACGAGCACGGACGGCTTGCCGGTCTGTGACACGGCCTCCCCGAGCAGAGGGACGACGCGCTCGATCCCGTTAAAAGTCTTCTCCGGCATCGACGCCGCGAGCGCGAAGGCGGCGTTCACACGGACCGTGCGGTCGGGGTACGACAGGGAGTCGACCAGCGGCGTCGCGCCGGCTCCGTCACCCGCGAACAGGTTCGACTTGCCGACGATCGGCTGGAGCGACTCGACGAGCTTCAACGCCACGCCCGACGACTTGTCCTTGAGCGCGCGTTCGAGCGAAAGATTGACCAGTGAAGTACCGGCAGAGACGTTGTAGTAATGCGCGTCGGGTGCGCCGGAGTCGTGCGTGGCGTCGGTCGCGCCCGCGGGAAGCTCGACCTCGCGCTTGTTGTTGGCGGCGAGCCAGAGGCTGACGGTTTCAGCGCGGGTCGGGTCCAGCGCCAAACTCTCGGCAGCGGCGCGGAGCGCGAGCACTTCGTTGAAAATCGCACGCGGCACTTCACGGCGCGTCAGGCCCTTGTCCTCGGCCCAGTACCAGACCTCGGCCGTCTCCGATTTCGCGTCCGCGGAGATCGAGGCCTTGTCGTAGTAAAATTTCTCGGCCAGGTCGAAGAACAGCTCGGCGGTCTTGAGCGAACCGGCGTCTCCCGCGCCGAGTCGCCCGAGCGCGCTCGCGGCGGCGGTTTTGACGGCGGGGCTGGTGTTCTGGGCTTGCGCCAGCTTCGACAGATACGGGACGGCGACGTCGTAGCCGAGGTCACCGAGTGTGTCGATGACGGTGATCAGCACGCCGTCGTCTTTCATTTGTGTCGCGACGACCAGCGGGTTGAGCATCGGCCGACCGAGGTCGCGCAGAACCCTGCGGTAGGTACCGAACTGCTCACGGCGCGCCGAGTTCTTCAGACCGTCGACGACGATCGGCGCGACCAGCTCGCCGGACTGACGCAGCCGCGCGAGGCCGGAGGCGTACGCGCGTTCGTTGACGCTCATGCGGGTCAGCGTGGTGTCTATGAAGGTCGGGTCCGACCGACGCGCGTTGTAACCAGCGGTGAGAGTCTGAATGACCTTGGTCGCGGTCTCGCGCGTCGCTTCGACGCCCTGCCAGCGCAGGAGCCATTGGTCGAGGTTGTCTTCCCGACGGCTCGAGACGACCTCGAAGCCGCGCAGGACCGCGACGGGGTCGGAGCCGAAGGTGTCGAGAATTTTTTTTCCGGCGTCGTTGGCCAGGTCGTAGCGGGCGATCTTGCCGTAGTGCCAGTAGGTTTCGACGGCGTCGAGCAAGTCTTTGGCAGGCATCGCGTCGAGCGCCGGCGCGGCGACGGCGTCTTGCGCGAACGCGAGAGAGCCGGGCAGTAAGACCGGTGCGACGAGCGCCGTCGCGAGGGAAATCGAGAGGATCGAACGCGGGAGTAGCCGATGCGGTCGCATCATGTTGCAGCCTCCAAGGGGTGAGCGAGTCATGTATGAAATTCTGACGATCCAGTCGACCGGGCCGATCGGTGGGAGGAGCGGCCGGGTGTCTCTCCGCGAAGACAGTATGGCAAGGGTAAAACTCCGTAGCGTCAGTGTCAAGAAAGACTTGAGTGAGAAACAGGGCGGGTCCGGCGGCAGCACCCGGGGTCTGCGATGCGAATGTGGAATTCGGGATGTGAAATTCGGAATGAAATTGCGTCGCCTAACCGGCATTCCGCAGTCGGCATTCCGCATTTTGACCTTATCATCCGTTGGATAAACAGAGCCGGACTACCCGCTCGGTCGCCCGCGCGACGAGCGCGGGGGCGTTTTGCATGGCGTCGGCGAGCGTCATGGGTTGGTCGCAAATTCCGAAGGCCGAGGCTAACCCAATTTGCGCGGCCTGAGATGGGCTGAAATCGTCGTCGATCGTTCCCACAAGCGCGACGCACGGGACGCGCGCAACTCGGCAGGCTGCGGCGACACCGATCGCGGTCTTTCCGCCGAGGCTTTGCGAATCGAGTTTGCCTTCGCCGGTAAGACAGAGGTCGACGCCGGTCAGACGGTCGCGCAGGCGGGTCGCTTCGATGACCAGCCCGATGCCCGGCCGGATCGTCGCGCCGCAGAATGCGAGCAGCGCGAACCCCAGCCCGCCGGCGGCGCCGGAGCCGGGCGCGCGGGCGTCGGCGTCGTGGCCGGTGCGCGAGGCCAGTTGTTTCAACATCCGGTCGAGCCACACCACTTGTTCCGGCGTCGCGCCTTTTTGGGGTGCAAACACGCGTGCCGCGCCGTCCGGCCCGTACAACGGATTGGTCACGTCGGCCGCGACGGTGAACGTCACGCCGTCGATCCCTCCGCCGCGATGAGATTTGATGCGCACGACGTGTTCCAAGTCGCGCCCGCAGAGCGGTTCGGTCGGGCTCGTCGGCTCCCCGCCGTCGAGCAGGACCGGCAGCCCGCACGCCTGCGCGAACCCGATCCCGCCGTCGCACGTCGCACTCCCGCCGATGCCGAGCAGGATGTGACGGCAACCTTCCTCGATCGCTTCGAGAACGAGCTGGCCCGCGCCGAACGTGGTGGTCGCAAGAGGGTCATATTGATCAGGGCGAAGCAGCGCGATTCCCGACGCCGAAGACATTTCAATCACCCCGACAGACGGTGTACCCGGTTCACCGGGCACGACCCCGAACGTCGCGTCGACCTTCATTTCCGGAAGCGGCCCGGTCACGCGCCGGGTCACGAAGCGCCCGCCGAGCGACCGGACCATCGCGTCGACGAAGCCCTCGCCGCCGTCGGACATGGGGCAGACGTCGACTTCGATCG
>Ga0163144_10027504_pt1 | contig 11010 bp, 7 predicted proteins | sample OliLak19BULKMAT1_FD_123175 | JGI IMG/M metagenome (GOLD analysis project Ga0163144, IMG submission 123175) | Freshwater microbial mat bacterial communities from Lake Vanda, McMurdo Dry Valleys, Antarctica - Oligotrophic Lake LV.19.BULKMAT1 | ecosystem: Environmental > Aquatic > Freshwater > Lake... | reverse complement strand
TGGGAAGCGTCTTGCGATAGGGGCGAACCTGCTCCGCGCGTTCGGGAACGCCGACGCCCAGCCGGTCCGTGGCCCTGAGAAGCCGCTCCGGGGCCTGACCGCGGCGGTTGCGATTGCCGGGCGAAGGGTACTCCGTTTCTATCTGGATGTCGCCATGAGATTGGATGAGCTTGACGACCTCCTCGTAAAGTCCGCTGGCCGTCTCCACGCGAGCCGATAGATAATGCTGAAGCCGGCTGTCGAAGGCGGTGTTGAGCCATTCCTCGGTCACGCCCTCCGTTTTGGCCGCCGGCATCACGGGCAGTTCCCGTTCGAGGTAAGCCGCGACATCCTGCTTGAAGCGGACGCCGTCCATGCCGCGGGCGGAAGCCTTAACGCAATGCTCGCAAAAGCACAGATGGAGCAAGAATTCGCAGCGCGGCGTGATCGGCGTAAAGACCTTGGGATTGAGGAACCCGTAGTTATAGTGGAGGTAGCTGAGCGACTCGATGTAAAGGGCGTCGGGGCGAAGTTGCCGGCAAATATCGTCGGTCAGCGCCAGCGCGTAAGCCCGAGCGTCGGGGTTCGCGGGGCATATCTGCGAAGGATACGGGTTGTTGAGGGCGTCCACCTTGGCGGCCCAGGGAAAGGTCCGAGCCAGGTGATGGTTGTAAAAGTAGACGGTCCAGGCAGTGAGGTGCAGACCGCGCTTCTTGATCGCCTCGGCAAGACGCGGCAGCCAGTCGCGGTTTTCCACGGTATGGCTCACGCGGGGGCGCAGCTTGGTTTTCTCCCAGCGCTTCGGGTCGGGCTGGAAGAGAATCATCCCGTCCTCGCCGTAATAAATCTTGCGGCGGGGGTTGTGCGGAAGGAAGTACGTGCTGATGTGATAGGCAGCGGTGAGGGACACGCCGTTGAGCCGGCCGTCGTTCTGGATAACGTCGAGGGCGCGCTCGACACCTTCGTCGGCCAAGTCCCAGGGGTAGGTGAAAATCGTTTTGAGAAGCCGCGGCTCGGGCATGGCCCAATCCTTGTTTCGAGGTTCAAGTCGTTATCCTATAAAGGTTAAGGGTCAACGTAAAGCCTCCTGGCCCGGTTTCAGCTTACTTTGTGCGGCGTCAGGGACTCGATTTTGGCAGCCTAGAAAAACCGTGCGACCTAAGTCTATTTTTACCAACTGATTGCGATTTCAAAAAGTTTCAACTTCCGGGCTGGATTTTCCGAGAAAATATGTGTAAACTGTTGTACACTTACTTCAACCCAACAAAGCACGAACGCTGTGTGATACCTGTGGCGATCTAAAGGAGCTAAAGCATGGCCGAGCAAGGATTTGACCGCGAACTGAAAAACACGCTGCAACAAATCGAGAAGCAATTCGGCAAAGGTTCGATCATGCAGCTGGGAGGGCCGTCCTCCCTCGACGTGCAATGCCTCTCGACCGGCGTCCTCAGCCTGGATATTGCCCTGGGCGGCAGAGGATTGCCCCGAGGCCGCATCATCGAGATTTTCGGCCCGGAATCCAGCGGCAAGACCACCGTGGCGCTCCAAGCGGTCGCGATGGCGCAGAAGGACGGCGGCGTGGCTGCCTTCATCGACGCCGAACACGCGCTCGACCCAAGTTGGGCCAAACGGCTCGGCGTGGACCTGGAAAGCCTTTTGGTCAGCCAGCCCTCCCACGGCGAAGAGGCGCTGAAAATTGCCGAAATGTTGGTGAAGTCCAATGCGGTCGACATCATCGTCATCGATTCGGTGGCGGCGCTAGTGCCCAAGTCGGAAGTCGAGGGCGAGATCGGCGACTCGCATATCGGCTTACAGGCTCGCCTCATGAGCCAGGCCCTGCGCATGCTCAATCCCCTCATCTCCAAGACGAAGACCATTGTCATCTTCATCAACCAGATTCGCCAAAAGATCGGCGTCATGTTCGGCAGCCCGGAGACGACGTCGGGCGGTCTGGCGCTAAAGTTCTATTGCTCGGTCCGCCTGGACATTCGCAAGATCACCACGATCAAGGACGGGGAGGAGGCGGTCGGTTCGCGGGTGCGCGTCAAGGTGGTCAAGAACAAGGTCGCGCCGCCGTTCCGCCAGGCGGAGATCGACCTCATGCACGACTCGGGGCTGAGCCGGGAGGGCGACGTGCTCGACCTGGGCATCGAGGACAAGGTCATCGAAAAGAGCGGCGCCTGGATCAGCTACGGCGAAACCCGGCTAGGCCAGGGCAGGGAGAACGCCAAGCAGTTCTTCCGCGAGAATCCCGCCGTGATGGCGGAGATTTTCAACAAGGTTCTCGAATTGCGCGGGATCGTGATTCCCAACCATCCCGAGAACAATGGCACGCCGGAGGAACCCGCTGCCGCGCCCGCGAAGCCCGAATCGAAGAAACGACAAACGGCGGCGGCGGCGGCAGAGTCAGAGTAAGAAAAGAAAACCGGCGCGACGCTTGCGCGTCGCGGCTGGTTTATTTGCTGATCCGCACTTTCGCCAAATAAATGCTGCTCTTGCCTTCGTGCGAGCTGTAGTAGCTGATCCAAAGCTGGTCGCCGTGCCAGGCGAGGCCCGCGTAGCTGTTGTCGCCGCCACTGGGCAAGGTGAGCGCGGGAGTTAGCGTTCCCTTTTTCACATCGAGGCGACAAAGCACGGTCTGCGCCTTGCCCTTTTCGATAATTCGCCCACAGGCCCACCAGGTTCCGTCCTTGGCCTGGATGAAGTTGGGGCCGCCGAAGTATTTGCCAAGATCGATCCATTTCCACTTTTTGTACGGCGCCTCGCTGATGCCCAGGTGGGCCGAGTTCGGACTGCCGTCGCGCCGCTGCAGACAAAGCATCGTGTCGCCGTCGAAGCGAACGGTGGCTTCGGTCGTCTGCGGCAAATCGAAGGCGGCGACGGGTTTGAAATCGAGTCCGTCCTTGCTGGAAAAGAGTGTACCGCGATATTGCTTTTTCTTGTTTTTGTCTGCCGTCCAGGAATACGCGACGCCGAAGGCGCTGCCCTTGTGCCAGGTGACGCGCCATAGCCAATGCCATTCGGGCACGACCCGGCGCGGCTCCGACCATTCCTTGGCGTCTTTGGAAAAGGAAACCACGGAATAATGATCGGTTAACGGATCGCGCGTTGGTGGAACGGCGGCGCCGGCCACGATCATGAGCCGGCCGTCGTCCGTCCGCGAGATATGCGGATCGCGTAAATCGACGTTCGTTTGCGCCAGCAGCGCGCTCGAATTCCAGTCCTTCCCATCCGAGGACGCAAGCACGCGGATCGTCCCCGCCCCGCTCGCATGGCCGGCGCCTTCACGAAAAACGCAAATCCAGCTGTCCTGGAATCGAATCAGGTCGGTGAATGCGTTGTGCCGTCCTTCATTCCAGATCCGCGTGACAGGCTCGACCAACTCGACCTTATCGCCGCCTCCGCCCAAGAGCAGTGTGGATAGCAGCAACGCCGGTGAGGAGAGGGACATGGCCGATCTCACTTGTTGGGGTAGGGCTTCTGCCAAAAATTGTCGCCGCTGAGGTTCATGTCGGGCCGCGTCTCGACAGTGACGTCGCCGTTGACGGCGCTCTGACACGAAAGGCGCATCTCTTCTTCGTGGCCGATGGCGCTGAGCATACGGAAGAGCGTGAACTTTTCGATCATGCCCTTGGGGCCGAGATTCTCCGCGCCCTTTTTGACGAGCATGCGACAGGTGCCGCAGGAGCCGTGGCCGAAACAGTTGACGTACTTGGCGAGACCGTTGTAAACGTCGATGCCGGCCTTGCGAGCTTCCTCGCGAAGGTTGGCGCCGGCGGGAACTTCGATCTCGCGTTTCTCGTTGACGAACGTGATCTTGGGCATGGGGTATCCTTTATTCCCGAAGACCCGAGCCGCCCGGAAGGAACCGCGCGGAAGCGGCGCTTGAGCTTTATTGAATAATGAGGATTGTACGAAACCGCTTGGGCGGGGCTATACTATTGCCTGCCCCCTCACCCCGCCCTCTCCTCCGGAGTACCGGGGGAGAGGGAGTAGCGCATTGCTGGCGCAATTGGAGCAAGACTGGAAGCCTCGTCTCCCCTCTCCCGCCGGTACTCCGGTGGGAGAGGGGTCGGGGGTGAGGGTGAGATGCAGAGCCTGGAGAAAAAGCTGATGATTCGTCTGGCGCACTTGAGCGACATTCATCTCACGACGGAGCGTTACCAATGGACGCGCAGGGACTGGTTCAACAAACGGCTCGCGGCTTGGATGAACCTGCGTTTCCTCGGCCGCGGCAAACTGTTTCGCCATGCCGACCAAGTCCTGTCGCAGCTCATGAAGGAGATCCAGGAACGCGGCGTGCATCACATCGTCTTCAGCGGCGACGCGACGGCGCTGGGGTTTGAGTCCGAGTTGGCCAAGGCGGCGGACCTGCTCGAAGTGACGAAACGCAGCGGCATCGCCACGCCCGGTAATCACGATTATTGCACCCGTCCCGCGGCACGCTCTGGTCTTTTCGAACGCTACTTCGAGCCTTGGCTCCAAGGGGAACGCATCGGCGACGCCACGTATCCGTTCGCGCAAAAGGTCGGCTCGGTTTGGCTCGTCTCGGTCAACTCCGCCACCGGCAATCGTCTTTACTGGGACGCCGGCGGTGCCGTTGGCGTCGAACAGCTGGCGCGCTTGCGTGAGCTGTTGGCTCGCTTGGAACCCGGCCCGCGCATTCTCGTGACCCATTATCCCATCGCGCTCAAAGGCGGTCAGAAGGAACTGCCGGTGCGCGGCTTGCGCGATCTGGACAGCGTCGTCGAAGCCGCCGCCGCGGGGGGCGTATCGCTTTGGTTGCACGGACATCGGCATGGCAGCTACTTTCTGGAGAAGCCGCGTTTCTCGCCGTTTCCCGCGATCTGCGCGGGCAGCGCGACCCAATTCGACGCCTGGTCGTATGGAGAGTACACCGTCGACGGCAATCAACTGCACGCCCTGCGCCGCGGCTACAATCCGACGATCAACGCCTTCGAGGATCGCGAGGAATTCACGTTGCAATTGACGTCTTGACCAGCGTCGCCTTGAAAGTTTGGGATGCGAACACGTTGCGATTATTTCTTGGCAAGCGTCCTGACCATCGCCGCATCGCCGGTGTTTGCGCAAGATGACGCCCTGCGAGAAATGCGCGTCGAACGCGGCCCGGTTTCGGCAACCTATCGCGCGAAACACGTCGACGACAAACTCACCATTTACCTCGCCGATCTGCTGCCTGTCACAATCGAGGCCGACGCCGGCGCCGTCCAACCGCCCAAAGAGCTGACCCGTTCCCCCGGTTGGAAGTTATTCAAAGCCGACCCGGTCGAGATCGACGACACCAAAAGATGGCGGCGAACCTATTGGCTGGAACCGCTCGCGCCCGGCGCTTTGCCGCTCAAGCTCGAACCCTGGAAGATCAAGGATGCCATGTCCGAATGGCGCGAGATCGTTTGGCCCGAAACCGTCGTCCAGGTAAAAACGGTCATCGAGGAGGTCGACCCCAAAAGCGCTCGGACCATCACGTCGATTGAAAAACTGCCGAAGTCGAGTCAGGGCGAGACACCCTTGTGGCCATGGTTGGCATTGGGCGGGGCCGGTATCGCGGCGCTGGGATGGGCTGTCCAACGGCGCTTGCGTACTCCGATGCCGCGTGTGGAAATCACGCCGCGCGACTGGACGCTGCGCCAACTTGCAAGGTTGGAGAATCTTCGCTTGCCCCAGAAGCAGGCGACCGCGACCTATCTGAAATTGCTCTCGCTTGTTCTGCGAGGCTATCTGGAGAAGACCTGCGGCATCCCGGCGCGGCGCTGGACGACGGCCGAGTTGAGGGCGGCGCTGGCAAGCGAAGAGAAAATCTCGCCGGAAGGGGCGGCCGAGGTATTGGCGATTTTGGAGCGGGCGGACTTGCTTCGCTTCGCGGGAGCGGAAACGTCAACGGACGAATGCCGCGAACTGGGCGAAAAGGCGGCCCGGTTCGTGACGACATTCCCTGAAATCATTGGCATTGCGCCTGCGGGTTCCTTACAACGTACATCTACCAGCATGATCGACAACCAGAGGCAATGAGGCAGGAAATGAGCACGACGGAACCCGCGAACTCCGGACCTCCCACGGGGCATGGACGCCTGGGCGTTTGGGACACCGTGGCGATCATCATCGGCATCGTCATCGGATCGAGCATCTTCACGACCGCCTGGGTCATTTTCAGTGCGGTCAGCACCCCCTGGGAAGCGTTAGGATTATGGCTCGCCGGCGGAGTATTGTCGCTGGTCGGAGCGCTTTGCTACGCGGAATTGGCGAACACGTATCCGAAGGCGGGCGGCGACTATGTCTACCTGACACGCGCCTTCGGCCGACCCGTGGGCTTCCTCTTTGGCTGGGCCCAACTTGTCGTGATCCTGTCCGGCAGCACCGGCGCGATGGCGTTCATTTTCGGCGACTACGCGGCCGTTCTGTTCGACGCACCGGAGGCAACCAAGACCGCGTTCGCGGTGGAGATGGCGCTCGGCGCGGTCATCGCCATCTCCGCATTGAATTTCCTCGGCGTGGTGTTGAGCAAGTCGCTTCAAGACGTTCTCGTCATTCTGAAGCTGGCCGGCCTGGCATTGGTCATCGTCGTCGGCCTCGTTTGGGGCAAGAGTCCGGGAGACGCATTCGCGGCGCCCGCCAATCTGCCGGTCGCGGCCGGGGGATTCGGCCTGGCGATGATCTTGATTCTTTACGCGTACGGCGGCTGGAACGATGCCGCATTTATCGCCTCCGACCTCAAGAACCCGCGCACCATCACGAAGGCGCTGGTCATGGCGACCGTGGGAATTACCGTCGTTTATCTGCTTGTCAATCTCGCGTACATCTTGAGTCTCGGCTGGGTCGAGGCCCGCGGATTCAACCCGACCATCGCCACCAAGGTACTTGGAAACGTCGGCATCGAGGGGATATCGGAATACGCTCCGAAGATTGTTTCAGTCTTAATCATGGTGTCGGCGCTGGGGGCGATGAATGGGCTCATCTTCACCGGATCCCGCGTCTACGCGGCGTTAGGATCGGAGCATCGCGTCTTCTCCGTGCTGGGACAATGGAACAAAAGCTTGGGCGCGCCGGTTTACGCGATCGGCGTCCAGGCGCTCATCACATTGTTCATGATTTTGCAGGTGGGAACCGAAAAGGGACGGGAACTTACCGACCAGGCGCTCAATGCCGTGGGAATTCCGTCCATTCCCTGGAATGACTATTTCGGCGGCTTCAGCACGCTTTTCGCCGGCACCGCGCCCGTGTTTTGGATTTTCTTCCTGCTTACGGGCATCGCATTCTTCGTGTTGCGACGCAAAGACGCCAACATCGAACGACCCTTCAAGCTAAGCATGCCGTGGTATCCATTGCTGCCCCTTATTTTTTGCGGTATGTGCATCTTTGGACTTTATTCCGCCCTGACCTACGCCAAATGGATTTCGATGATCGGTTTCGTTCCGTTGGCCCTGGGCGTTCCCCTTTACCTGCTTTCCGCGACACAAGGGCAGGACGCGGCCGCTCACCCCTCGCAGGAGTCTTGATATGAAACGATTTGCCGTGCTCGGTTTGGTGGCGCTCTGCTGCGCCGCGCTGGGCCTCGCGTTCCTTGGCGAACCGGTCGCCTCCCAAGAAACCAAACCCCTCCGCGACCCCGACGTCATTTACGTCCCCACGCCGCAAGAGGTCGTCGACAAGATGCTTGAGATGGCCGACGTGCGGCCGGGCGAAATCGTTTACGACCTGGGTTGCGGGGACGGGCGCATCCCCGTGACGGCCGCCAAGCGTTTCGGCTCCAAGACCTGGGGTTTCGACATCAATCCCGTGCGCGTCAAGGAATCGCTGGAAAACGTCAAGCGGGCCAAGGTCGAGGATCTCTGCACCATCAAGTTGCAGGACATCTTCGAGTTGGATCTTTCCAAGGCCGACGTGGTGACGCTCTATCTTCTGCCGCAGCTCAACGTGAAGCTGATCCCGCAGTTGGATAAGCTCAAGCCCGGTTGCCGGATCGTTTCCCACGACTTCGACATGGAGGGCGTTAAGCCGAAAAAGATGGTGAATTACGCGCCGTCGGGCGGACGTGAGCATCGCATTTACTTGTGGGTAACGCCGCTGGAGAAAGAGCGGCGCTAACAACTCCCCCGCTTGCGGCTTAGCGCGATTGGTATTTCATCGTTCGCGCTAAGCCGCGAGCGGCGGCCATGGCGTTTATCATGGAGGACATGCCGCGACAGTTATCGGATTTGCCCGCATGGCTGCGGAAGTCGGAAGGATTCGCTTCCGCGCTGGCATCCTTGCGCGCGGGCCAGGCAGCCACCGTCGACGGCGCCTGGAACAGCGCCGCCAGTCTCGCGGCGGCCACGCTCGGTAAGGACGCGCCGCGCTGCGTGCTCATCGTTCTGGCCCATTACCGCGATCTCGACGGCTGGTTCGACGATCTGGTTTGCTACACCGGCGATCGGCCTGCGCTCTTCCCCGCCTGGGATTCGCTGCCCGACGACAATGCCGTGCTGGACGAGATCGGCAACCAGCGCCTCCGCGTTCTGAGGCAACTGGAAAGCGAACGCCCGCCGCGTTTCGTCCTCACCACTTTTCAGGCACTTCTGCAACCCGCGCCCGACAAGGCGGAACTGATCGCCCAACGCAAGCGGTTGGGCGTGGGCCAAGAAATCCTCCTGGAAACCATCATCGGCTGGCTCGCCGATCACGGCTACCAACGCATGGAAGCCGTCGAGATCCCCGGCGAATTCAGCCGGCGCGGCGGCATCCTCGACGTCTTTTCGCCCGACGCGGAAGCCCCCTATCGTATCGAATTCCTGGGCGACGAGATCGAATCGATCCGCCAATTCTCGCTGGAAAGCCAGCGCAGTCTCGCGGATCAGCAGAGCGTCGAAATCTCCTCCACCCAGGTGCAAGGCCAAGAGGCGCTCAAACTGCATGGGCATTTGTGCGACTACCTGCCCGCCGATGCCTGGACGCTCTTGGTCGAGCCGGCGGAGTTGCAGGATCAGGCAAAATTCTTTCTGGAACGGGTGCCGAATACGACGGGGCTCTTCTCGATTCCGCCGGTGTTTCAGAAGCTCCTCAAATTCCCCAGCGCGTACCTCACCGCTCTGCCGGCCGCGGGGATGGACACGAAATGCCATCTCCGCGTCGAATCCGTCGAACGTTTCAGCGGCGACGTCCGCCGCATCAAGGACGAACTCGATTCCGCCGCGGCCGGCGACTTCGTCCTGATCGCCTGCCATAACGAAGCGGAGATGAAACGGCTCGGCGACGTTCTCGCGGAAAGCACGCTGCTTGCCAAGGACCGACTGCGGCTGACCGTCGGCAGCGTGAAAGCGGGGTTTCGCCTCGTCTTGTCCAGCCATGATGATGCGGCGCCTGCCGACGCGAGACTCGGACGTGAGGAACCGATCAGCGGCATCGTGGTTCTCGGCGATCACGAACTGTTTCTCCGCGAGCAAATCAGCGCCCCGCTGCCGCGGCGCAAGCTCGAATCGCGCGCCATCGATAGCTTCCTCGATTTGCGCGAAGACGATCTCGTCGTGCATCTCTCGCATGGCATCGCCCGCTATCGCGGGTTGCACATGCTGGAACGCAACGGTCTGGCCGAGGAACATCTCATCCTCGAATTCTCCGGCCGCACGCTGGTCTATGTGCCGACGTCGAAGATCGAACTGGTGCAGAAATACGTCGGCGGCGGCAAGGTCGAACCGGAGCTTTCCAAGCTGGGCGGCACGGGCTGGCAGAAGAAGAAGGACCGTGTCGAAGCCGCCGTTCTCGATCTCGCCAGCGAAATGGTCGAGCTTCAGGCGCTGCGCGAAGCCCAGCCCGGTCTCGCCTATCCGCATGACAGCGATTGGCAGGGCGAGTTCGAGGCCGCCTTTCCCTATCAGGAAACGCCCGATCAACTCACGAGCATGGGCGAGATCAAGCGCGACATGGAACGCGCCCGGCCCATGGACCGCCTCATCTGCGGCGACGTCGGCTATGGCAAGACCGAGCTGGCGATTCGCGCCGCCTTCAAAGCCATCGACAACGGCAAACAGGTCGCCGTGCTCGTGCCCACCACCGTCCTCGCCGAACAACATTTTCGCACCTTCAGCCAACGCCTCGCGGAGTATCCCTTCGTCGTCGAGGTTATCAGTCGCTTTCGCAGCGCGGCCGAGCAGAAGAAGATCGTGAAGCGTCTCGGCGAAGGCAGCATCGACGTCATCATCGGCACGCATCGCATCGTCTCCAACGATGTGAAGTTCAAGGATCTGGGTTTGGTGGTGATCGACGAGGAGCAGCGTTTCGGCGTCGAGCACAAGGAACGGCTCAAGAAGCTGCGGCAGACGGTGGACGTGTTGACGATGACGGCCACGCCGATTCCGCGCACGTTGCATTTGTCGCTGTTGGGGATTCGCGACATCAGCAACCTGGAAACGCCGCCGCAGGGTCGACTCGCCATCGAGACGCGCATCGTTCGCTTTGATCCGCAACTTATTCGCCATGCGATCCTGCGCGAGCTAAATCGCGACGGGCAGTTGTACTTCGTGCATAATCGCGTGCAGAACATTCACGACATCGCCGGGCAGGTGCAAAGCATCGTGCCGGAGGCCAAGATCGTCGTTGGGCATGGGCAAATGGGCGACGGGGAACTGGAAGCGGCCATGGTGCGTTTCGTCAAACGTGAAGCCGACATTTTGGTGGCGACGACGATCATCGAAAGCGGCCTGGACATCCCCAACGCCAACACGATCTTCATCAACCAAGCCGAGAATTACGGCTTGGCGGACCTGCATCAGTTGCGCGGCCGGGTGGGGCGGTACAAACATCGCGCGTATGCGTACATGTTGATGAGCAAGGACAAGGCGCTTACTTCGCAGGCGGCGCGACGGCTCAAGGCGATCGAGGAGTTCAACGAATTGGGCGCGGGTTTCAAGATTGCCATGCGCGATCTGGAGATTCGCGGCGCGGGCAACATCCTGGGCACGCAACAGAGCGGCCATATCGCTTCGGTGGGTTACGAGCTTTATTGTCAACTCTTGGAAAACGCGGTGCGGCAGATGAAAC
>Ga0163144_10027503_pt1 | contig 11010 bp, 6 predicted proteins | sample OliLak19BULKMAT1_FD_123175 | JGI IMG/M metagenome (GOLD analysis project Ga0163144, IMG submission 123175) | Freshwater microbial mat bacterial communities from Lake Vanda, McMurdo Dry Valleys, Antarctica - Oligotrophic Lake LV.19.BULKMAT1 | ecosystem: Environmental > Aquatic > Freshwater > Lake... | reverse complement strand
TCCCAGCGCAGCTCGACGAAGCCGCGCGTCTCGCGCAGCGCGGCATCGGGATCGCCGATGATGGCGCTCGGTCCGCCGGTCGCGACGTCTTGTCGCCGCGCGCCGTACGCGGCCTCGAGGGTGAAGTCGTGAAAGCGCGCGCGACCGAGCACGCTGCCGCCCAGCATGCCGTTCGCGTCGCGAGAGACGCGCGTGCTGCCATCGCAGCCGTCGGGAAATCGCGCGCAGCTCAGCGCATCGGCGAGGCGCAGATCGTCGCCCTGCGTGAACATGCCGCCAGCCGAGAGCGCCACGTCTGCGTGCTCGCCGAAGCGCTCGCGCACGCCGAGCCGCAGCCGCGCGCCGCCAGCGCCGAATGCCGCGACGCTACCCCACGGGCCAGGCTGCGCGGTGCTGGTGCGCGGGTCACGCGTGGCGACGTTGACGACGCCGCTGAAGGCGTTGGTGCCGTACACGACCGAGCCAGGACCGCGCACGACCTCGATGCGCTCGACGTCTTCGAGATCGGTGAGCAGGCCGAAGCCGGCGCCGGCCGAGCCGCGCAGGTCGTCGTTGAGCGTGTGGCCGTCGAGCGTCGTGAGCACGCGGCTGCCGGCGCTGCCGAGCCGCGCGAAGCCACGTACGCCGAGGAACGGAGTCACGCGATCATCGGTGACGATCACGCCGCGGATGCCGGTGAGCGCCTCTGCGATCGACTGATAGCCGAACGCCTCGATCTCTTGTCGCGACACCAGGGACACGCTCGCTGGCGCTTCGTCGACGCGCTGCGCGGTCCGCGCCGCGGCGGTGACGCGATCGATCCGATCGAGCCGCGCGAACACGCGTGTCGGGCGCACGGCGGAGACCTCGACGCGCCGCTCGACTGGCTCGTAGTCGTCGAGCGTGACGCGCACGAGATGTGCGCCCTCGGTGAGCCCAGTCGCCACCGCCGGCGTCACGCCGACGAATCGCCCATCGATCTCGACGCGCGCGTCGCGCTCGCTCGCATCGACCAGCACGGTGCCGGTGCGCCGATCGAGCGCCAGCCGCGCGCGTGTCATTGCGTCAGCGCGGACGACGATGGGCTGTCGCAGCGACGCGTGGCCCGGCGCCGAGATCACGACTACATGCGAGCCGGGCGCGAGCTCGATCGTCGCCGGGAGGTGCGCGACGACGTCTGCGTCGTCCGAGTCCACGCGCACCTCGGCGCCTGCGGGCGTCCCCTCGAGTCGCAGCTGTCCGACGATCGGCCGCAGCCTGAGCGCGACCGAAGTCTCGGCGCCGATCGTCAGCGTGAGCTCGTCGCTGGTGATGTCGTGGTGACCGTCGCGCGTGACGATCACGCGATGTGGCCCGGCGGGCAGCGCCAAGACGCGCGGCGTAGAGCCGCGGGCGCCGAGATCGCGTCGGTCGACGTAAACGGTCGCGCCAGGCGGCGTGGTCTCGACGCGCAACAGCGCCACGCGCGGACGCAGCCTTGCGAGCGAGGCCTCGACGCGCGCGCGGCCATCGGCGGGAATCTCCGCGCTGTCGAGGTAGTCCGCGTAGTGCCGAAACGCCTGGGGGAAGTCGCCGAGCTGCTCGTAACACTGCGCGATGTTGAGCCCGACGTTGCGGTTCGGGACGAGCCGATTCGACGCGAGAAAATACTCGATGGCAGAGGCGAAATCGCGCGCTTGGTAGCGCAGCACGCCGCGACGAAAGAGCAGCTCGGCTTCTTCGGCGAGGTCGACAGACGAGGTCGTCTCTTGCGCGCGCGCTCTCTGCGCGACCGCCGCGCAGCAGCTCAGCGCGCCGAGCAGCAGCAGCAGCAGCAGCGCTCGCGCAGCGCCCGGTGACATGCGCCGCGGCGCACTCTTCGCCTCTATCGTGTCGATTCCGCCCACGCCCGCGCGCAGGTATAACCCGGAACGTGATGCCCGCGTTCAGCCGAGATGGACGGATGTGTATGCGTCGCGCGCGGCTGTGGTCCGCGCTCGGCGTGCTCTGCGCGCTGGCTGGCTGCGGGACCAAAGACACCCCGCTGCCGAGCGGCGTGCTGCTCGACCTGACGGTGCTCGACATCGTCCCGACATTCTCCGGTGGTCCACCAGTGCCCATCGCGCAGCTGCGCGTGTGCGTGCTCGACGACGCCGAGCGCTGCGCGACGACGGACAGCTCGGGGCGCGTGGTGCTGACGCTGCCCGACGGCGAGCGCACTGGCGTGACCATCGTCGACGAGCGCGCGCGCGAGCGCATCGTCAAGAAGCTGCTGCCGCTCGACACGCGCAGCGGCATGCCCTTCGCCATCAACACGCCCGCGGTGAGTCGGCTGCTGATCACGACGCTGCCGGTGGTCACCATGCAGGAGTTCGACGAGGCGACGCAGGGGCTCGTCGTCGCGCAGGCGTTCTATCTCGAGAATCGATCGCTCGGCATCGACGGGCTCACTTGCACGATCGACCGCGACGACGGAACGCCGATCGCGGGTACGGACATCTGGTACGCACCCGCGAACGGATCGCCGATCACGACGCCATTCAATCGCGACGGGCTCACCTCGGACACCGGACTCGCAGGCACCATCATCGGCGCTGGCACATATCGCGTCCGCCTCGAGGGCGCGTACGACTGCGCCGCGACGAGCGGCTGGGTGGTCGACAGCGCCGACGCGAACACCTGGGACGTGCCCGTGCGCCCTGGTTATTTCACCGACCTGACGGCGTATTGCCGCAAGCGCTGAGCCGCAGCGCGCGCGTGGTAGCTTGCGCGCGATGAAGCTACGCGTGTCTTTTCGGTTCGTTTTGGTCGCTGCGCTCACCTTATCCGCGTCGCTGAAGTCACGCCGCGGAGGCGCGTTGGCGAGCGCGCTCATGCTGCTCGCGGCTTGTGCCGATGACGACTCGCCGCCTCCTCCACCGAGCGCCACCACCGCCATCGTCGACACCGACGTCGATCTCGCGACCGCAGCGACATTCTACGATTTCCCGTATCCGTCCGACCTGCGCCTCACCGCGCGCGGCACACCGGACCTGCGCGGCGTCCCGGTCTCGTCACGCAGCAGCATCATCGATGGGCTCGTCGAGGTCGCTGGCGAACACCCAGGCTTTCCCGTCGTGCCGGCGGCGTACTTCCGCTTCGACGGCGCGCTCGCGGCGTATTCGCCGGAGGACGTCATCGCCGCCGATGCCGCCGCTCCGATCTTGCTGATCGACGTCGACGCGGACTCGCCGGATCGCGGCGCGCTGTTCCCTGTCGTCGCCGCCACACTTCCGCGCGACGCGTATTCGCCGTTGGGCACGCTCGCCGTCGCGGCGCGGCCCGGCATCGTGCTGCACGCAGGGCGCACGTATGCGTTCGTCGTGACGACGGCGCTCCGTGACGCTGACGGCGAGCCCGTGGCACCCGCTGCTTCGATCGTCGCGCTCGCGCGTGGCGAGACGCCCACCGGAGTGCGCGGGGAGGCGATGCGCGCGGCGTATGCACCGCTGTTCGAGACGCTGACTACGCTCGGTATCGACTCGGCGCGCGTCGCCAGCGCGACCGTGCTGACGACCGGCGATGTCGTCGCGGAGCTCGCAGCGCTGTCCGACGACGTCGTCGCGCGCTTCGACGCGCCAATCACGGGCCTCGTCGTCGACCCGGACGACGGCGCCGATCACCCGCGTTTCTGCGAGCTGCGCGGATCGATCAGCGTGCCGCAGTTCCAAGAGGGCGAGGCGCCGTTCGATACCGGCGGCCTGTTCGTACGCGACGCCGCGGGCGCGCTCGTCGAGCAGCGCGAAGAGTCAATCCCGATCACCGTCACCATCCCAAAGGGCGAGATGCCAGCCGCCGGCTTCCCGCTGACGCTCTACTTCCACGGCTCTGGCGGGCTCAGCACCGCGAGCGTCGATCGCGGCACCTGGCGCCCCGAGACGGATGCGACGCGCTGCCCCGAGGGCACGCTCGGCGAGTGGGAGGGCGTGACCGGCTGCAACACGCAGGGTGAGGGCCCGGCGCACATCCTCGCGCGCCATGGCTTGGCCGTCGCGGGTAGCGCGCTGCCGGTGAACCCGGAGCGTTTGCCTGGCGCGAGCGAGACCGCGTACCTGAACTTCAACAACCTCGGGCCCGGGCGCGACCTGTTCCGTCAGGGTGTCATCGAGCAGCGGCTGTATCTCGAGGCCTTGCTCGCGCTGCGTATTCCCGCGGCCAGCGTCGCCGCGTGCAGTGGACTCTCGCTGCCGGCAGGCGCGACCGAATATCGTTTCGATGGCAGTCACGTCTACACGCAGGGCCAGTCGATGGGCGGCCAATACACCAACTTGTTCTCGGCGGTCGAGCCGCTGGTGCTCGCCGCGCTGCCCACCGGCGCGGGCGGCTATTGGAGCCAGTTCATCCTGAAGACTCCGCTGTTCCCGAACCCGGGTCCGCTGATTGGCACCTTCCTGATTGGCACCAATGTCGATCTCACTTTCCTGCATCCCGCGCTGCAGCTCTACGAGACCGCGTGGGAGGCGGTCGACCCGATCGTCTACATCCCGCGCCTCGCACGTCGGCCGCTGCCAGGGCACCCAGTGCGTTCGATCTACGAGCCGGTCGGCCTCGGTGACTCGTATTTCTCGACCGATACTTACGACGCAATCGCGCTCGCGTATGCGCATCAGCAGGCCGGCGACATCATCTGGCCGTCGATGCAAACGGCGCTCGCGCTCGCCGACCGCGATGGAGTGATCAGCTATCCCGTCGCGCAAAACGTGAGCTCCGAAGACGGCACGATGTACACCGGCGTCGTCGTCCAATACGCGGGCGACGGCATCTTCGATCCACACGCGCTCTACACGCAGCTCGACGCCGTGAAGCACCAATACGGCTGCTTCTTGGCGACGCACTTCGCGACCGGCACCGCGCGCGTGCTCGCGCCGGGCGCCGAGACGGATGCGTGCGACTGATCACGCGCGTGCGACTGATCACTCGCGGGCGGCTTGGTGCTCAGGCGGGCTCGCTCGACGGGAGCTCGGACTCGAGCACCGGCGGCGCGTCGAGCATGCCATTGCCGACGAACTCGCAGTCGGCCTCGTCGATGAGTCCATCGCAGTCTTGGTCGATGCCGTCGCCGCACCACTCGACCGCGCCCGGGTAGACGCTCGCGTCGCCGTCATTGCAGTCGATCGACCGCGGATATCCGTCGAGATCGACGTCCGGATCGGGCAGCGGTCCCGCGTCCCAAAAGCAGTTCGTCGCGACCAGGCAGCCGTCGTCGATGCGTCCGTCGCAGTCGTTGTCGCGTCCGTCGCCGTACGGCGGCGTGCAGCCGAGCGCGCATAGCTCGCTCGCGCCGGGATGTACGCTGCTGTCGTCGTCTTCGCAGTCGACGTCGCTGGTGTAGCCGTCGCCGTCGCGATCTTCGACGCCGCTGCTGCGTCCGTGGCTCATCGCGCAGCCTGCGAACAGCGGCGCACCGACCAGCGCCGCGACGATGATCCAGAACGATTGGCGACTAAACATTGGTCGTATTCCCCCCGCGTGCGTCCCACGCGCGCGTTGCTGCGATACCGGCGCGCTCGAGCCCCGGCAAAATCGTCTCGTGCAGCGCGCGACTCAGCGCTGCGCTGCGCTCCTCCGGCGACGCACTGCCGAACGGCGAGTGTACGTACACGGCTGGAGTCGCCGCCGTCGTCGCGCCGCTCGCTGCGCTCTGCGGCAGCATCATCTGCTCGACACTGCCGAGCACCTTCGGCAGCCAGCGCTCGAGCATTTGGTGCTCGCCTGCCGTGATCTCGGCGCCGAAATTCTCGAGCCACCACCAGCCGAAGCGCGAGTGAAACGACTCGTCGGCGAGCATCCGCGTGAGCACGTGCTGCGTCGTGTCGTCGGTCGCGTGTGCGCGCACCGAGGCGAGCATCGCCACGCTGATCGTCTCGCCGACGCAGAGCGAGCCGACCACGGTGCGCAAGATGCGCTCGCGCAGTGGACGCCGCGGATCGCTGCGCACCCAGCGCGGCTCGGCGGTCTCGCTCGGCCAGCCGCCGAGCGCGTCGACCATGCGCCGACAGAGATCGACGTGCAGCGCCTCGTCGCGCACGACGCGCGTACACGCGCCGATGACGTCGATCGGCGCGCCCGCCTCGCACAGCTCCGCCAGCAGCTCGCTGAACGCGAGCAGAGAGCGCTGCTCGTCGAGCGCGCGCATCACGAAGCTACGACGGCCGCGCTCACGCTCGGCGCGCGCGTGAGGCGCCTGCGCCAGCGCGACCCAATCCACCTCGAGGCCCGCGTGAACGAAGCGCTCGTGGACGTCGGCAAATGGCCCGGCGTCGATCGGCGTGTAGCGAACCGTGGTGCCCATGTGGAGTGGCACAGCACGGCGTGTGCCACCGCTTGGAGAGGCGTCGGAAGAGACGCGGCGCGCGGCGTCGAATCACTGTCTTACAAGACCGATTAGGCTTTCAAATTCGTCATTTTCTTTCGGCTACCTTGGGCGGTCAGCAGCGCGGCTGCACCCGTCCTTACGCCAGACTGACTGTGCCGTGTTGTGCCATTCCCCTGGGCCGATGCGAGTCGTGGCGGCGTCTTGACCCTGCGCGCACGCAACTCTTCGACCGCCGGCGGACTGCGCTATCCTCGACCGCGTGCAGCTCTTCTCGAATGACCCCGATGTGCCCGGTGTGTTCGCCGTGGGGCAGGCGGCGACTGGCATCTTCGTGCTCGCGCAGTTCGGCACTGGCGTGTTCGTCGTCGGGCAGTTCGGGCGCGGGGTGATCGTCCTCGGACAGTTCGCGGTGGGGGTCATCTCGGTCGGGCAATTCGGCGTCGGGCTGATCTCGACGGGCGGGATGTTCGCCATCGGCGGTCGGTCGATCTTTGGGCTGCCGCTGCTCGCGCTGATGCCGCGCTTTCGTTCGCCGCGCGTCTCAGCGGCTGAGCAGCAGCCGCTCATCGCGGTCGCGGCGATCCGCGCAGGGCAGGTCGACCAAGGTTGGGTGCGCGTGCGGCTCGCTCGCGAGGGCGATCGTCTCGTCGTACGCACTGCAGAGTCCTTCGGGCGCGACGCGCTCGACGCGACGATGAGCGCGGCCGCCGTCCGCGCGCTCGACTACGAGCTCGACGCGGGACGCGAGGAGGCGCTCGTCCGCTTGCTCGCGGAGACGGCGCGCACCGAGACCAGCGGCGGCTTCCGCGATGCGCCAGAGACCACGCGCACGATCTCGATAGAGTCCGTGCAGACGATCCGCCCGCCCATCTGGCAGACGCCGTTCTTGGGCGCCGCGAACGACGCTGCGACGCAGCCGATGTCGGTCGCGCGCGGCAGTGTGCAGATCGCCGCGTGGCTCGCTCTCTGCGTGGGCTGGTGGTTCGCCGTCGGCCAAGATCTGCTGGCGATGTTCCGCTGAGCGCCGCGCGACGCGCCGTGTTTCACGCGTGATCCACGCGAACGATGCTTGCAACGCGCGCAGACGCGCTGCACCATCCGCGTCCGCTTGGCACCTGAACGGCAGTGCAGCGATCGGACGATATGGCCAAGAAGAAAGACGATCAGATCCCGCTCTTCGACGCGTCCTCCACGGGCGGCCTGATCGAAGACAAGTCGCTCGCCGAAGAGGCGCAGCGCCGCTACCTCCACTACGCGCTCAGCGTCATCACCTCGCGCGCTCTGCCCGATGTGCGTGATGGTCTGAAGCCGGTGCAACGCCGCATCCTCTACGCGATGCGCGTGCTCGGGCTGCGCCCCGACGCGAAGTACGTGAAGTGCGCGCGCGTCGTCGGCGACGTGCTCGGCAAGTTCCATCCGCACGGCGATTCGTCGGTGTACGAGGCGATGGTCCGCATGGCGCAGGACTTCACGCTGCGCGCGCCGCTGGTCGATGGTCGCGGCAATTTCGGCTCGGCCGATGGCGACGGCGCGGCTGCCTATCGCTACACCGAAGCGAAGTTGCTGCCGATGGCGATGGAGCTGCTCGCCGAGCTCGATCAGGACACCGTCTTCTGGCGGCCGACCTTCGACAACACCAACAAAGAGCCGTCGGTCCTGCCGGCGCGCTTCCCGCATCTGCTCGTCAACGGCTCGCAGGGCATCGCGGTCGGCATGGCGACCAGTATCCCGCCGCACAACCTCGGTGAGGTGGTCGACGCGTGCGTCGCGCTGATCGACGAGCCGGAGCTGCCGACGGCGAAGCTGCTGAAGTTCGTGAAAGGCCCGGATTTCCCGACCGGCGGACAGATCTTGTCGTCGCGCGCCGAGCTGCAGAACGTCTACGAGACCGGCCAGGGCTCGGTGAAGCTGCGCGGTGAGTGGAAGACCGAAGACCTGAAGAAGGGCGGCCTGCAGCTGGTGGTCACGTCGACTCCGTACGGCGTCGATCGGAAGACCATCGTCGAGAAGATCGCCGAGGTGATCATCTCGAAGAAGCTGCCGGTCCTGCTCGACGTGCGCGACGAGAGCACCGCCGAGACGCGCATCGTGCTCGAGATTCGGAAAGACACCGAGCCGAGCTTGGTGATGGCGTATCTCTTCAAGCACACGCCGCTGCTGGTGAACGTGCAGGTGAACCTCACCTGCCTGGTGCCGACGGACAACCCCGAGGTGCCGGCGCCGCAGCGGCTCGATCTGCGGGCGATGGTGAAGCACTTCCTCGACTTTCGCTTCGAGGTCGTCAGCAAGCGGCTGCTCTTCGACCTCAGCGCGGTCGAGCGGCGCATCCACGTGCTCGAGGCGCTCGCGACGATCTTCGACGCGCTCGACGAGACCATCCGGATCATCCGTCGCTCGGAGGGCAAGCGCGACGCCGCGGAGAAGCTGATGAAGCGCTTCGGCCTCGACGCCGAGCAGGTCGACGCGATCCTCGAGCTGCGCCTGTATCGCCTCGCGCAGCTGGAGATCAACATCATCCGCGAAGAGCTCGCCGAGCGGCAGAAGGAGCAGAAGCGGCTCGCTGCGCTGTTGAAGAGCCAAGACGCACGCTGGAAGCTGATCCGCGCGGAGCTGCTCGAGCTGAAGACGAACTTTGCGGATCGTCGCCGCTCGAAGATCGGCGGCGCGGTCGATGAGCCGACCTACGACGCCGAGGCGTTCATCGTCGACGAGGACGCGACCATCGTGCTGACGCAGCAAGGCTGGATCAAGCGTCAGCGCGAGGTGAAGGACGTCAATTCGACGCGCACCCGCGATGGCGACGCGGTGCTCGAGGTGGTCGCGGGATCGACCAAGGCGTCGGTCGCGTTCTTCTCGAACAAGGGCACGTGTTACGTCGCGCGCATCGTCGATGTGCCGGCGACGACGGGCTACGGCGAGCCGGTGTCGAAGCTGTTCAAGCTCGACGACGGCGAGCGAATCATCTCGATGATGACGTTCGATCCGCGCTTCCGTGAGGTGCCAGAAGACGAGGGCGGCGAGCCCGAGCCGCCGTACGCGGTCGTCGTGACCAAGGGCGGCATGACCTCGCGCTTCTCGCTGCGCACCCACCGCGAGCCGTCGACGCGCTCGGGGCGCAAGTTCACGCGCCTCGGCGACTACCCGAAGGGCGGCGACGAGGTCCTGCTGGTCGCGGCGATCGACGACGATCAGCACATCGCCGTGGCGACGGTGAAGGGTCACGCGCTGGTGGTCGAGCAGAGCGAGATCCCGCTGCTCTCCGGGCCCGGCAAGGGCGTGATGTTGGTGAAGCTGCACGAGGGCGACGCGGTGCTCGGCGCGCAGGTGCTGCTCGACAGCCACGAGTCGCTGGTCGTCGAAAAAGAGGGCGGCACGCGCTTCGAGCTGACCATCCGCAAGTACGCGGGCACACGCGCTGGCTACGGCGCGGAGCTGTTCAAACGCGGCACGCTCGAGCGCGTCGTGCTGCCTGAGATCACGCTGCCCGGCTCCCTCCTCGCCCCCGACACGAACTGAGGATTGCGGAAATGACCGAGACGTACTCTGCAAAAGACATCGAGGTCCTCGAGGGCCTCGAGCCGGTGCGCAAGCGGCCCGCGATGTACATCGGCGGCACCGACAAGAACGGCTATCACCACCTCCTCTGGGAGATCCTCGACAACAGCGTCGACGAGGCGATCAACGGTCACGCCAAGCGGATCGAGGTGGTGCTCGACGCGGATCGACGCGGCGCGACGATCTCCGATGATGGTCGGGGCATCCCGGTCGACATCCACCCGAAGTTCAAGAAGCCCGCGCTCGAGCTGATCCTCACGACGCTGCACTCGGGCGGCAAGTTCGAGGGCAAGAGCTATCAGGTGTCGGGCGGCCTGCACGGCGTCGGCTCGTCGGTCGTCAACGCGCTCTCGGAGAAGCTCACGGCGACGATCAAGCGCTCTGGTGCGGAGTGGCGGCAGTCGTACAAGCGCGGCGTCGCCGTCGCGCCGATCGAGAAGATTCAGGACGGGCTGCGCGCGCACGGCACGACCATCCACTTCCGCCCGGATACGAAGATCTTCGGCGACAAGGCCGAGTTCGATCTCGACGTCGTGAAAGAGCGACTCGAGGCGAAGTCCTATCTGCACAAGGGTCTGCGCATCTCGTTCCGCGACGAGAAGAGCAAAGAGAAGCTCGAGTTCGAGCATCCCGGCGGCATCGTCGAGTTCCTCGGCAAGATCGTCACCGACTCGGGCAATCCCTCGATCCCAGCGGCGCCGTTCACGCTCGAGCGCGAAGAGCCGATGCGCATGGAGGTCGCGCTCACCTGGACGGAGGCGCCGAACGAGCTGATTCGCAGCTACGCGAACGGCATCCCGACGCACAACGGCGGCACGCACGACGCTGGCCTCAAGCAGGCGGTGACGAAGGCGGTGCGCAACTACATGACGACGCACGATCTGACGCCGAAGGGCGTGACGATCACCGCCGAGGACATCCGCGAGGGCCTCGTCGCGTTGATCAGCGTCTACGTCGCCGAGCCGCAATTCCAAGGGCAGACGAAAGATCGGCTGAACAACCCGGAGATCGCCTCGCTGGTCGAGGGCGCGGTGCGCGTCGCGCTCGAGCAGTGGCTGCACGACAACAAGAAGACGGCGGAGAGCATCCTCGGTCGCATCGTGCTCGCGGCGCGCGCGCGTGAGGCGAGCCGCGCGGCGATG
>Ga0163144_10027501_pt1 | contig 11011 bp, 6 predicted proteins | sample OliLak19BULKMAT1_FD_123175 | JGI IMG/M metagenome (GOLD analysis project Ga0163144, IMG submission 123175) | Freshwater microbial mat bacterial communities from Lake Vanda, McMurdo Dry Valleys, Antarctica - Oligotrophic Lake LV.19.BULKMAT1 | ecosystem: Environmental > Aquatic > Freshwater > Lake... | reverse complement strand
CAGGCAGAGGCCGAAGCCGCCGCCGAAGCTGCGCCCGCCGCGGTCGACGCCCGCGGCGACTGGATCATCTGGGCCGACGGCGAACCGTGGGACGGCCCGGCGCCGCTGACCGTCGAGTTCGAATGCGACCTCATGGAAGAAGTCCCGAACCCGAAGTACGAATGGGACTTCGGCGACGGCTCGCCGAAGTCGAACGAACCGAACCCCAAGCACACCTACGAGAAGGTCGGCCAATACACCGCCGTTTGCCGGGTGACCGACCCCTCCGGCGGCGCGGGCGAGGACTCCGTCGTCATCGACGTCGACCCGGTCGAGTGAGCGGATCTGAGATCCGACCGATCGGACGGATCCGTCAGATCGGTCGGACTCGTCGGACGAGTCCGACGAGTCCGATGAACAGCAGTGCCAGCAGCTCGGAGCGGCTCGCGGCCGCTCCGGGCTGCACGGCGCAACCCCCACCATTGTTGGCCGGCCCCAAAGTCGGCGTCCATGTCGCGGTCGGCTGAACCGTAGGCGTCGAGGTAGCCGTCGGTTGCGGCGTTGCGGTCGATGTGGCCGTCGGTTGCACCGTGGGCGTCGCGGTCGGCGTCCATGTTGCGGTCGCGGTGGCGGTGGCCGCCGGCGCGAACTCCACCTCCCCGAGATCCGTCACCCGGCTGCGATTGCCCGCGTCGTCTTGCACGCGTGCCGCGAGATAGAGGTTGCGGCCGGCGAAGCGGCTGTCGCTGAGGGTCAGCGTTCCCGCGGCGCGGCCCGGCGCCGACAGGCTGGCCGACTGCACCGGGGTCGCATTGGCGAATCCGGCTGCATCGCGGATCGGCTCGCTGGCGAAGCGCGCGTCGACCTGAGCGCCGGCGCCGCACAGGTTGTCGTCGCCGGGCACCCGGTCGAGCGCGAAGCTCGCGGTGTCGGCGCTGCTGCTCACCGCGTCCGGCGCGGGCAGCGGCGCCGGCGGGCGCGCATCGGTGGCGACGTTGCTGGTGCCGTGCTCGTTGTGGCGCGCCTGGCGCCACGGGTGGAAGCCGCATTCGTCGCCGGTGGTGCGCCAGATGAGCAGGTAGCCGTCGCGGGTGACGTGAATCACCTCGACGTTGCCGTCGCCGTCGAGGTCGGCGACCGCCGGCGGTGCGACCGTCCAGCCTGCGGTCATTTTCGGCCAGCCGTCGGGCGAGTTGCCGTCGCCGTCGACCGCGTGCAGCTCGCGCACGCCCGAGCCCTGGATGATCTCGGGCAGGCCGTCGCCGTCGATGTCGGCGACCACGGGGACGACGAAGAACTGCAGGTCGTTGGTCTCGCGCGGGAAGGCGGGCAGCAGGTTGCCGTCGAGGCTCCAGGCGCTGAGGTGGTCGTCGGCGGGGCTCTGCAGCGCCGGCAGCGCCGCGTCGAGCAGGCGGCCGAGGCCGCTGGTCGGGGCGATGACGTTGAAGGCGCTGTCGCGGCCGCCGAGCGGGGCCAGCGCCGCGCCGCCGAGTCCGCCGAACGTCGGCGCGTCGGCGCTGTTGCTGGCGACGCCGAAGGGCTGTTGGCGCAACACCGCCAGCCGGGCGCGGTTGATGCCCAGGAACGACGTGCCGTCGCCGCGCAGGAGGTAGACCGGGCCGACCACGGAGAAGGTGGCGATCTCGGGTAGGCCGTCGCCGTCGACGTCGGCGAGCGCCGGCGGGCCGTTGCTGCCGGAGCCGACGGTCGGCAGCAGGTCGGTCTGCAGCAGCGCCGTGGCCACCGGCCAGCCGGGGAAGAACGCGTCGGGGTTCCAGCCGCGCTCGATGCCGTTGTCGCCGTGCAGGGTGCCGTCGGCGTGGAGCGCATAGACGCGCGTGTTGCCCGGGCTGACCAAGCCGGCCTGCACGAGCAGGTTGGCGAGGAGGCCGTCGAAGATCGCGTTGGGCAGGCCGCGGTAGCTCTCGTTGACGACGGAGAGGACCTCGAGCCGACCGTCACCGTCGAGGTCGCCGACGGCAGGCTCGCGGGTGATCTTGGTGCCGATCTCGGCGTTGGCGTTGCCGACCAGGGTGACCTCATTGGTGACCGGGTCGACACTGGCGACCTTGGCCGGGTCGCGCAGCATCGCCGGCCAGCCGGGCACGGGGGTGCCGTCGGCGAACCAGGCGTAGATGTGGCGGTCCATCGCGCCGGCGAGGATCTCGAGGCTGCCGTCGAGTGAGCCGTCGAGGTTGGCGAGGGTCGGACCGCCGGCGAAGCCGCGGCCGAGGCGGTTGTCGCGGTTTTTGCGGTTGGTCTTGTCGGGCAGCAGCCCCGTTTCGGTCGACGGGTCGCGCTCCGAGCGCCAGGCGTGCGAGTACTGCGGCAGGGTGCGCACCGGAAAGCCGGGCAGCATCTGGCCGTTGGCGTTCCAGGCGTAGAGCCGGCCCTTCAGATCCGCGGCGACGACTTCGAGCGAGCCGTCGCCGTCGAGGTCGCCGATCGCCGGGCTGCTGAGGATGGCGGCGCCGGGGACGGCGATCGCACCGCCGGCGAAGGCGGCCGAGCCGGCATGCACTTCGAGCGGCGCGGTGGTCACCGGCCAGCCGGGCAGTTCGCTGCCGTCGAGGCGCATGGCGTGAATGGTGCCGTCGGACGTCGCGAGAATCAGTTCTTCAATGCCGTCGCCGTCGAGGTCGGCGGTCTTCGGCGGCGCGGCGCCGTCGGTGCCGAGGTCGCGCGGGTAGCCCGGGACCAACTGCGGGTCCTCGTGCAGGAAAAGGGTGCGGCGGTCTTCGCCGAGCTGGCCCGAGTCGTCGAGGACGCGGACGCGCACGGTGAAGGCGAAGCGGTCGGGGTCGCCGCGGCCGCTGCCGTCGTCGACGGTCGGCGGGCCGCTGACGCCGTGGGGCATGACGGCGGCGACGGCGGCGAGGTCGATGCGGGCGAGTTCGCCCGCGAAGGCGCCGCCGAGTTCCGCCGACTCGTGGACGGCGACGAAGTCGGCTTCGGCGGGCTGGACGCCGCCGGCGATCTCGACGCTGTAGCGGAACGAGTTGGCGCGCCGGGCGGCGACCCGGCCGGTGAGCGAGACAGTGCCGTCGAGGGGCTGGAGAAAGGCGAACCAGCGCGGCGCGTCGATCGCCGCTTCGGGCGGGATGCGGCCGGCCTGCACCCGGCGCACGGCGGAGTCGGCGTTGACGCGGCCGTAGCCGAAGTACTGGTCGAAGCCGGCGATCGAGGGGTAGCGCGAGTGCTGCTGGACGACCCCGGGCAGCGGGATGGTGGTGGCGTAGTTCTGCGGCAGCGGCGGATCGAGGTCGTCGCGGGCGTCGAAGTTGATGTCGTCGGCGGTGGTGGTGAGGATCTGCTTGATCTCCTCGGCGGAGAGCGGGAACGGGGCGAAGCCCTCGTCGGTCGGGTAGGGGGTCAGGTTGCCGCGGTCGATTTCGTTGAGCGCGGCGGAGACGATGAGCCCCGCCATGCCGGAGGAGAGACCGGTCGCCTCGGACGAGCAGGCGGCGGACGGGACGGTGACGGCGATGTTGCCGCCGAAGTTGGTGCAGCCGTTGAGGTAGAGGTACGACGGCGGCGACTGGGTGAAGCCGCCGGAGTCGAAGAAGCGAACGGTCGAGTTGACGACGACGGTGTTGGCGTAGGCGGCGGGGTAGTTGCTGTGGCGCGAAGCCTCGTCGCCGGCGGAGGCGATGATCACGCTGCCGCGCTCGTAGGCGTAATTGACGGCCGCCTGGGCGAAGGCGGAGTTGTTGACGGTGCCGAGGGCTTCCTGGATGACGCGGGCGCCGCTGTCGGCGGCGAAGAGCACCCCCTGGGCGAAATCATTGACGTCGGCGACGAAGCTGTCGCCGACGCGGATCTCGAGCAGCATGCAGTTGGGGCAGGTGCCGGCGCCGCCGATGCCGTTGTTGGCCTCGCCGCCGGAGTCTTGCGACTCGCCGGTGCCGTGGCCGTAGCGGACCTCGTCGAGGGGGTTGTTGTCGTCTTCGTAGAAGTCCCAGCCGCTGATGTCGTCGGTGTAGCCGTTGCCGTCGTCGTCGCTGCCGTCGGTGAACAGGAAGATCAGGTCTTCGGGGTCGATGAGGCCGTTGCCGTTTTGGTCGCTGACGCGCTCGTCCTGGGCGAAGCCGGCGCCGGCGAGGTAGTCCTGGACGTTGAAGACGCCGTCGCCGTTGCGGTCCCAGGGGTCGGTCGGGTTGGTGCTGCCGGCGGGGACGGGCAGTTCGCCGCGATTGAGGTAGAACTTGTTGACGAGGTCGGGGGCGCGATCGACCCACTGGATGCCGGAGTCGAGCACGGCGATGACGACGTCGGGGCGGCCGGTGGTGACTTGCCAGGCGAGGTCGACGCTGGCGCCGGTGACGCCGAACAGCTCTTGCGGGCTGGCGTCGATCGCGGGGTTGCCGGTGGTGGCGCTGGTGATCTTCCAGTTGTCGCCGAAGTCGTTGGGGCGGGTAGGAGGGTCGGTCGCGGGGAGCGCGAGGTAGCGGTGGAACTCGGTCGGCGCGATGCAGGTGGGGCCGGCGCCGAGGCCGCAGGGTAGAGGATTGGTCGGGTAGGGGAATTCGGCGGCCGCAGTCGTCGCCACGGCGACGATGGCTACGGCCAGGAAGGTCCGGCGCATGTACCACGCTCCTTTTGCGCGCCGGAGTGCGGCTGCGCGTTGTTCCTCGGGTGGATCCTCATAGCCCGACCGCGGCATGGTTCCAAATCGGATTGCGGACGGGTCGGACGGGTCCGACGATTGATCTGAACGCTGCGATTCGCGATAGGTCGGCGCATGTGGGTGCGTTTCATCGTCTACGGGGTTTTCGGTTGGTGCACGGAGATCGTCTGGACCGCGGGCAGCGACGCGGTCGAGGCCGGGCTCGGGCGGCGGCGGTTCGACGCGCGCCTGGCGGGCACGACCTATCTCTGGATGTTTCCGATCTACGCGTTCGGCGGGCTGCTGTTCGAGGTCGGCCACGGGCTCGTCGCCGACTGGGCGTGGCCGCTGCGCGGGGCGTTTTACACGATCGGCATCTTCGCCGTCGAATACGCTTCGGGCTGGTTCATCAAGGCGCTCACCGGGTCGGTCCCGTGGGATTACGCGGACCGCCGCTGGCAGGTGCACGGGCTGATCCGCCTCGACTACGCGCCCGCCTGGTTCGGCTTCGGCCTGCTACTCGAGCAGGTCGAGCGACTCGCCCACGCCATCGAGCCCGCGGTGCTGGCGCTGGTGGGTTGAGGGCTCGCCCCTCGGAACGCCAGCGCCAGCCTGGCGGGCGGCTGAAGCGCGACGGGCTGCTAGCCGAATAGCCGCAGGCCGCGGCTGCGGGTTTCCGCGAGGAGGCGCAGGAACTGGTCGCGCGGCAGCTCGCCGGCGCCGAGGCGGGCCATGTGCGGCGTCATCACCTGGATGTCCAGCCAGTCGAGCCCGCGCCCGCGCAGGTGCTCGATCAGGTGGAGCAGGGCAGCCTTCGAGGCGTTCGGGCGGCGGTGGAACATGCTCTCGCCGGCAAAGGCGCCGTCGACGTCGACGCCGTAGATGCCGCCCACCAACTCCTCCCCTTCCCAGGCTTCGACGCTGTGGGCGCGGCCCATCTGGTGCAACCGGATGTAGGCGCTGCGCACCCGCCGGGTGATCCAGGTTCCGTCCTGGGCCGGACGCGGGGCCTTGGCGCAGGCGTCGATCACGGCGGCGAAGGCGCGGTCGATGGTCAGCGTCCAGGTCCCCTGGCGCAGCGCGCGCCGCAAGCTGCGCGGCAGGTGCAGGTCGGCGAAGCGCAGCACGCCGCGGCTGCCGGGCGAGAACCAGAGCATCGGCAAGCCTTCGCTCGGCCACGGGAAGATGCCGCGGCGGTAGGCGCTCAGCAACGTCTCCGGATCGAGATCGCCGCCCACCGCGACGAGCCCTTCCTCGTCGGCGCGGCGCGGGTCGGGGAACTGGACGAGCGGCACGGTCGGGTCCTGCTAATCGAGCGCCGGCAGGCCGAGTCCATTGGCGGCGGCGAAGCCGGAACTCAGGTGGCGGACGTTGCCGTCGGCGTCGACCAGTACGAACGTCGGCGTGCCGCTGACGGCGTAGGCCTGGTGGGTTTGGCGGAAGTTGTCGAGCGCGACGATGGCGGGGAATTCGTCGACCTGGGCGAAGAAGGCGGCGAGGGTCTCCGGTGCCTCGTCGGTGACGGCGACGACCGGAATTCCGCTGTGCTGCTCGAACTCGAGCAACGCGGGGACGGCCGCCTTGCACGGCGCGCACCACGTCGCCCAGAAGAAGATGAGGTGGGGCTTGCCGGCCACGGCGGCCGGGTCGCCGCGGTAGGCGGAAACCTGCAGCGGCGGCGCCGCCGCGCCGACCTGCGGCGGTCCGGGCAGGCTCGGCCACTCGAGCGGGTAGGTGCCGGGCACGAGGCTCAGTTCGAGCTGTTCGCCGTCGCGGACGACCACGAGCGGCCGCGGCACGCCGATCTCGGAGAGCATCGTCCACGAGCGCACCTCGCGGAACTCGGCGAACGGCTCGCCCGGCGGGCCGACGACGATGTCGGCGACGCGCAGTCCGGCGTCGGCCGCGGGTGAACCCGGGAAGACGGTCAGCACCCGCGCGGCGCCGGGGCCGAGGTCGAGTTCGGCGCGCGCCGCGTCTTCGATGCCGCGGAAGCGGATGCCCATCCACGCCGGCATCGCGGCGTTGGCGCGGGCGACGTCGGCTTCGAACGGCGGGAACGGTTCGTGCCCGGCGAGGTCGGCGAGTGCGATGCCGGCGGGCAGCCGCACGGCGTCCTCGCAGGCGACCATGGCGGCGTGGGCGGAGCGCTGCTCGGCGGTGCCGCTCTGCTCGAGCAGGGTGCGGCCGGCGATCTCGAGCAGGATCATGCGCATCCGCAGCACGGTGGCGAGCCGGACCTCCATGCGGTACGACGCGGCGGCCGCGTCTTCGCTGCGCTGGTGCAGGGTTTCGAGGCGGGCGTTGCTGTCGCCGTCGGCGGTGGTGAAGGCGGCGAGGTCGACGAGCAAATCGCGCGCGACGGCGTCGAGCACATCGGGGGCGGCGCCGCGCAGTTCTTTGGCGGTCAGGCGATCCTTCCAAGCCGGCTGCGCCTCGATGAAGCGGGAAATGTTGGCGGCGTTGGCGTCGCCGAGGCTGTCCTTCCAGGCGGCGGAGACGCGGCGCAGGTGCAGGCTGATCTGCGGCAGTTGGCTCTGTTGCTCGGCGAGTTCGCCGAGGGTGCGTGGGCTGAAGAAGCCGAAGGCGACGCCGATACGGTCGAGCAGCCGGATCTGCGGCTCCCAGCGGGCGCGGTCGCGCCAGGCCTCGGCGAGCAACTCGTCGGCGAGCTGGTTCAGCTTGACGTCGCGGTTCTTGGCCGCGGCGCGCAGCAACTCGCGCAGGAGCAGGTCGGAGCTGCGCAAGGGCACGTCGGGGGTCGCGTCGCTGACGAGCACGTGTTCGTGTGCTTGGGCGAAGCTGCCGCTGCGGCTGAGGCCCTGGAAGAAGCGAAACGAGTGGCCGACGTTCTCGACGCCGCGGTTCTCCGGGTAGCAGCCGTAGGCCGGGCGGTTGCGGGTCGAGGCGAAGTAGCCGCACACCGAGCCGTCGGGCAGCCCCGCCGCGGTCGTGCGCGCCGCGGTGATGCCGTAGAACGAGCCGGAGAAGCACTGCGACATGAGGGTGACGACGCGCACTTGCGGGTCGAGTTCGCCGAGTAGGGTGCGCAGCGCGGAGACCGACAGCTCTTCGTTCTCGCCCCACAGGGTGATGGTGTTGTCGGCGGTGTCGGCGGGATTCTTCTCGCCGTGGTCGGTGACGTAGAGCAGCAGCGTATCGCCGGGCTCGAGCTGGCGTCCGGGGCCGGCGAACCATTCTTGCAGCGAGTCGTTGGTGGCGGGTCGTAGGGCGACGCCGGCGACCACGGTATTGGTGTAGTCCACCGGGCGCAGGGCCCGCTGCAGCGCGGTGCCGGCGAGGCGCCAGAGTTCGTCGCTGCGCTCGCCGTGGCGCACGGCGAGGTCGTCGCCCGGGTCGTCGCCGTCGCTGCTGAACACGGTCACCCGCTCGGGCGGGATCTGGGCTTGCGCGGCGATGTCGAGGATCTGGCGGACGTGCAGGAGGTGCGACTGGTAGTTGATCGACGGCCGGCCGCCGCCGTTGAGGACCAGCAGGTGGACGGTGGTCGGGTCGATCGGCGGCGGCGGCGGCGGCGGCGCCGGACTCAGGCGCAAGCAGCCGGGAAGGACGAGGGTGAGCAGGGCGGCTGCGAGCGGCAGCCGCCGCGGACGGGATCGCATCGGCAGGGTCAGGCCGTGGCGCGCTGGCGGGCGGCGGCGGCCTCGTCGGCGGCTGCGGGTTCCGGCGCCGCGACGAGCTTGGGCGCTTCCTGCTTCAGCGGGTGCTGCGCCCATTCGATCTGGCGGTAGTCGAAGCCCGGCTCGGTGACGTAGTTGACCTTGACGATGTCGAAGTACGGCGAGATGTCGAAGTCGCGCGGGGTGATGAACATGGGATCTTCCTCGCTGTACAGCGCCCGGATCGCCTTGCCGTCGCCGCCGAGGATGCGGCGCAGGAACGTCGCCTGGGCTTTGATCTCGTCGACCGTCACCTTGGGCAGCACGGGGTAGCCGACGGAGCTGAAGGCGCGCGCGATCAGGGTCGAGCAGATGACCTCGTGCTTGCCCTCGTTGCCGTGGTGGAGAACGGCCTGGCGGAAGCGGCGCGGGATGATGCTGACCGGGAAGAAGTACAACGCGAGTTCGAGCATGTGGCGCGTGTTGTAGCTGTGGCCGAGGTGGCGGAAGGCGAAGTCGAGGACGCGATCGACGTCGGCGCGGCGCAGGCGCGGGCGGCAGACGCGGATGTTGTAGCGCATGTACTTGGCGAGCGGCGCGCAGGTGACGCCGCCCGGGTTGTCGGCCTCGAGGATCAGGTGCTTGGCCTCGGGGCCGAAGCGGGCGTCGAGTTCCTTGGCGCGCTCGGGGTTGAAGCGGCGCAACTCGTCGCCGATGTAGAGCGCGGTATGCGACCACGAACTGGTCGTCAGGTACTTGATCACCTGGCTGACGCGCTGGTCGCCTTCGACCAGGATCACATCGCCCTTGCGCAGCTGGGACTTGAGGCGGGGGAGGCTGTTGGGGACGCGCTGCTCGTAGCCGCGCAGCGGCCGCGTCAGCATGCGGGTCAGAAAGGCGGTCAACCACGCTTCGATGCGTTGCGAGATGCGTGCCCAAAATCCCATTTGCGTCACTGTCTCTGCGGTCGTCGTCTCGAACCTACGCAATGGGGCATTCGATGTCCACTAAGAAGCAGCGCGCTTGCGGCGCGGCGTGCGCCGCAGCGGCGGCTTACGCTCGCCGGCGGCGACCTCGGCGGCGACTTGCTGCAGTTCGCGGAAGCTCGCGTCGATCGCCAGTACCAGTTCGTGCAGGTCGGGAAGGTGCTCCCATTCGCCGTTGAGGCCCCAGTACAGCCCGCCGTCGTAGCTGAACAGGCCGATGGCGAGGCCCATCTGCTCGAACAGCGGCACCACCGGGAATGAGGCGGTCATGCGCGCGCCGAGGAAGTACAGCGGCAGCTGCGGGCCGGGGACGTTGGTGACCACGAGGTTGTAGGGCCGCGTGCGCGCGGCGAGACGCACGGCCTGTACCAGCACGTTCGGCACCGTCCACTCGCTGATGGCGGTGAGCACTTCGCCGCCGAGCGCCTGCTTCGACTCCTTCAGGCCCGCGGTCGTCTTCCACACCGCCTCCATGCGCCGGATCGGGTCGTCGATGCCGATCGGCAGCGGCACGGTGAGCTGTGAGACCTTGTTGCCGAGAGTGCCTCTCTCGTCCTGGGTACGGACACTGACCGGGCACATGGCGCGCACTTCGAGGTTGTCGAGCGGCTCGCCGCGTCTTTCGAGGAACAGCCGCAGGGCGCCGCTGACGGTGGCGAGCACGACGTCGTTGAGGGTGCCGCCGAGGACGTTCTTCACCGACTTCAGGTCGCCGATGCGCATTTCGGTCCAATCGAAGCGCCGGTGTGGGCCGACGTCGACGTTGACCGGCGTCTTCGACGTCGGCACCAGCGCCGGCGCGAACGCCTGCAGCAAGCCGGTGGCGCGGTCGACGAATTCCTGGCGGATTTCGGGGTCGTTGTAGGTGTCGTACAGGGTGCGCGCGGCCTCGCGCGGTTGGTCGAGGCGGCGCACGAGAGCGTCGGCGAAGAGGTGCGAGCGGGTGGGTCGCGGCCGCGCCGTCCACGGCTCGGCAGACGGTAGGTCTTCGTGCTGGAAGGGGCTCAGGATGACCGACATCAGGTCGGCGCCGGAGACGCCGTCGATCATGCAGTGGTGGACCTTGCTGATCAGGGCGAAGCGGTCGGCGTCGAGCCCCTCGACGACCCACATCTCCCAGAGCGGGCGCTTGCGGTCGAGCGCCTGTGACATGATGCGGCCGACGAGCCGCTTGAGGATGCGGTCGCTACCGGGGCGGGGCAGGGCGGTGTGGCGCACGTGGTAGGCGAGACGGAAGCTGTCGTCGTCGACCCAGACAGGTGCGCCCTCCCACGGGACGCGGGTGATCTTCTGGCGAAAGCGCGGCACCAGGTGCAGGCGCGAGGCGATCGCAGCACGCATGCGGACGATGTCGAGCCCGCCATCGGGGGTGCGCACGCTGGCGTCCTCGAACATCAGCACGCCGCCGACGTGCATGTGCAGGTTTTCGTCCTCGATGCCGAGAAAGGATGCGTCCAACGCCGTCAGGCGCTCGTAGTAAGCCATGGCCCCTCGTCGTCTAGCGCACGCGCCGCGCGCGTTCGTGAAGTCTCGCGAATGCGCCGGTGACTACCACAAACTCGCCCAGCGCAACAACGCAGGCCCGTCGCCCCCATGCGGCCCCAAGCCCCTGGGACCGTGGACGTCCCGCCCGCCATAGAACGATCCCACCAAGGAATCTCCTCTCCCGCATTTCGGCGGGAGAGGGTGCAGGGTGAGGGTTCTTGCCGGAACGTCGTGTAACTCGCTGCGCACGAAACCCAATCTCGCCAACGCCGCAGGCGGTCGTGCGGGTTGCGGTAGCCGTCGCCGCCAAGGAACCAGCCGTCAGTGTCTGCCTG
>Ga0163144_10027500_pt1 | contig 11011 bp, 10 predicted proteins | sample OliLak19BULKMAT1_FD_123175 | JGI IMG/M metagenome (GOLD analysis project Ga0163144, IMG submission 123175) | Freshwater microbial mat bacterial communities from Lake Vanda, McMurdo Dry Valleys, Antarctica - Oligotrophic Lake LV.19.BULKMAT1 | ecosystem: Environmental > Aquatic > Freshwater >... | reverse complement strand
CACGGAGCTTTTTTATGTTTTTAGCTCTTTGCATGGCTTTTTAGATTATTACAATACAAAAGTAGTCATCATGTAGATTTTTGGCAAGTAAATAATATTGCCCGCTGTTCGCCATGTTAGCTGGTGCATGTCGAATCTTAAATAAGAAAGGATTTGCAATCCTAAATGATGTCGTCTTAGCCTTTGTTTGGGTTCCCGACTTGCCTTTGCTGTGTGTTTTTCACCAGCAAACCAATACATTATAATACGATTTTACTATTTTTGAAAGCCACATAGGGCAATGGGTGGCTGATCATTGGTCAGAAAATAAGACCAACAAGGGCAGAGTTTATTTGCCAAGCTGAGACCTGGCCAATGGGCTGGAAATATTGTAATCTCATTTTATCAATTTAAGAGAACAAATATTTTGAGTTGTTGAATGGTATCTTTGTATTCAGTGAACACTTTTGTAATTGAAAAAGCAAAGACCCCGCTCATCGCCAATCCTCCTATATAGAAAATATAGAACATTAATTTATTCAACAATTTACTTTGTATGAAATCAATTTTATCTTTTTGCATCATAGTAATAGCCATAGGGTCACTGTTGGTACTATTTCCCGCCCCGCTTAATATGCTGTGGATTTTAAAAATAGGAATAACAGAGCTTGGCTACTTACTAGTGGTTCCGTTGCTGCTTTTCTCTTTTATTTCATATAGATATAAAATGAAAATAGTAGCTACAATCAGCTTAATAGCCAGCCTAATCTATGCACTGCCTTTGATCAGTGCTTACTTCATTTCTATACCACTGAAAAATCATTTAACATTTACATACGGTGCAGCCAACATGGCGCCAACCGCTCCACTAAGCTTCTCTAGGCTACTTAATATTGGAACCAACTATACCGCACAAGTTAGAAATGAAGTATATAAAACCATAAAAGGTCAAAAGCTGGAGGTAGCCATTTATTCGGATGGCAAACCATACTTAAAGCCATGTGTTGTGGCTGTGCATGGCGGAGCTTGGTCGTCTGGCGACAACACTATGTTTGCGAATTTTGATACCTATATGGCTAATAAAGGCTATGTAGTGGCAGATGTGAACTACCAGCTCGCTCCTAAAGCGATATTTCCCGCGCAAGAGCATGATATAATGGCAGCTATTGCCTATTTAAAGGCCCATGCAGCTGAATATCAAATAGATGTAAATAAAATATTTCTACTTGGCAGATCAGCTGGTGGTCAGCTAGCAGGAGTTACAGCGTTTCATTTAGGTAGATCGGAAATAAAAGGATTAATCTGTTTCTACACACCTCACGACATGGTATGGGGCTATTCAGCGCCAGGCAATCCAATGATACTGGATTCTAGAAAAGTACTGTCAGCGTATCTTGGTGGTAGTTTGTATGAAGCTAGTGCTAATTTTTTTGCAGCATCACCTGTACATCAAGTCAAAGATAATATCCCTCCCCTACTGCTTATTCATGGTGAAGGTGATGAAATGGTAGCTTACGAACACAATATGCATTTAATAGAAAAGATTGCTAAAAAAAGTGTGCCTTACTATCTGCTCTCTATTCCATTTGCAACACATGGCTGCGATTACTTTTTTCAAAGTCCAAGTGCACAATTAAGTACTTTCGCCATTGAGCACTTCTTAAAATCATATAGCAATTAGATGTACGAATAGACGAATTTATATAAAACCAATCGTATTTTTAGCCAAAGCGTATCCGAACTACCTTCATAATTACTAACCCTGTACTGCCTACTTATAAAAAAATGCGTCACTTAATATTTTGCATTTTAACGCTATTTATCAAAAGTTTACTGTTAGCACTTAATGAAAATTTACCTAACCTTAGCGGACAAAAATAGTATTTTAGTATGGTATTTTACCAGATTGTAACGGGTCTTAGTTTCAATCAATACCCATTTTTTATCAAGTACGCTGTTCTAAACTAAGTCCTTAAATTTCCGAGGGATAGGGCTATCAAACCTTATTTCTTCTTTACTATCTGGATGAATAAATGACAACTTCCAAGCATGCAATGCAAGCCTACCAATAAGACTTTCGGAGGCTCCGTACTTTCTATCGCCTGCTACGGAATGACCAATATCTTGCATGTGAACTCTTATTTGATTTTTTCTGCCTGTTTCTAGAGCCAGCTCGATCATTGTAAAGCGACTATTGGCTTTGAGTGTGCGGTAATGTGTAATGGCAAGCTTCCCATTTTTAGGATTCGGAGATGAAAATACCAACAAAGCTCCATTCTCTTTCAAATATGACTTTACAGTCCCTTCTTCCTTTTCCAAAACACCTTCTACTATGGCCACATAATTACGTTCTATCACTATGTTATCCCAATTTTCTTGCATCCAAACTTTTACCTCTTCGCTTTTAGCAAAAACCATTAAACCTGAGGTATCTTTATCTAGCCTGTGCACAATAAAAATTTTATTAATCGTATTGTCAGCTTTTACAAAGTCGCGCAATTGGCTGTAAGCTGTAACGTCACCTCCCTTCTCAGTGGCCATAGTAAGCAAGCCCGCTTCTTTGTTAATCACCACAATAAAATCATCTTCATACACGATTTGCATGCCTTTCAACCTAGGCTTTTCAATCGCTATATCATTGCTCACAGTAACTGTGTTACCAATTTGCAAAACAAAATCAAATTGCGTAACTATTTCATCATTTACCCTTACCTGCTTATGAGTCAAATGAGATTTAATGGCGTTCCTACTTTTCCCCTCCATACTTACTATCAAAAAAGGCATAAGAATATCTGGCTTAGAAACGATAAATATTTTTTTTAGATCAGTTTGCTTACTGCTAAATGCCATTGTGCTAAATTAAGTGTCACAATTTTAGTGATAATAAAATATGTAATTACAATTATCTTGAGATACGATGTTTGCTTAAATGTATCTCAGACCCTATCAAAGTTTTGCAATTTATTCTGACACATACTGCGGAGCATCTTTATTCCCATATTTATGATTCTGCTACACCGACCTGAGCATAATTGGGCGCAGATGGGTCGGTTGAAAGATTTAGTCGGGTTGGCATAAATTCTTATTTTCCCTAAAATATGAATTTTATTTTACTACATTTATTGCGAATGCTTTTCTGCATTCTACTTATAAAAAAAATATTAATTCATGTTCGCTACCGCTAAAAAGCACCTTGCATCTGCAGGTGCAATAGTATTTATACTTATTACCTTAAACATAAGTGTTGAAGCTAAAGATTCAAAAAAGAAAGATGAAAAAACTAAGCAAGACACCACAAAAGTAGTAGCAAAAAAGAAAAAGACGTTTGATGATTCGCTTAAGACGTATAAAAAATTTCCAGGGTTATTTAAAATATACCAAGACACGGCCTCAGGAGGCTTACTGATGGCCATTAAAAAAGACCAGATTGACAAAGAATACATATATTTTAGCTACTCTGAAAATGGATTTGTAGGTGCTGGCACCATTAAAGGTACATTTAGAGATAATAAAGTATTCACTATTAAAAGGTATTTCAATAGACTTGAATTTATAGTGATAAATACCCATTATTATTTCGACTCTACCAATGCTCTAAGCAAAGCTGCTAATGCAAATATCAGTAACGCCATATTGTTTACTCGTAAAATTAGTAGTACAGACAATGAAAAAGGAGAATATCTGATCAATGCAGACGATATTTTCCTTACTGAATTTTTACAACGAATAAAACCTCAAGCCCCTCGGGGTGTACCCGCAGATGCCTTTTACGCCATTGGTAGTTTGAGCAAAGAAAAATCTAAAATTGTTAAAATTAAAAATTACGATAGCAATACAGATGTATTGGTAGAGTATGTGTTTGAGAACCAACATCCAGCTGTGGCAGGTGGCCCTGAATTGGCCGATGATAGAAATGTAAGTATTACTATACAACATTCGCTTATTCAAATGCCTGAAAATAATTATAAACCACGTTTTGATGATGCCCGGGTTGGTTACTTCACTACCCAAACTAATGACATGACATCGCCTTCAGCTACACCGTACCGAGATTTTATTCACCGCTGGCACTTGCAGAAAAAAGATTCGCTAGCTGTGTTGTCAGAGCCAAAGCAGCCCATTACTTGGTGGATAGAAAATAGTACACCTGTAACCTACAGAGAAACTATTAAAAAGGCTGCCTTGGCTTGGAACAAAGCTTTTGAAGTTGCTGGATTCAAAAATGCGATAGCAGTACATATCCAACCCGATACTGCTACCTGGGATGCTGGAAATATGAATTATAATGTCATGCGTTGGACTTCATCGCCTAATCCCATCTTCGGTGGTTACGGGCCCAGTTTTGTTAACCCCAAAACAGGTGAGATAATTGGGGCTGATATTATGTTGGAATTTGTATTTGTTACGAACCGGCTTCGTGCAGCACATTTTTTTGAGACAAATGGATCTGAGCTTGATCCAGCAATGCTTTTCAATCATATGCACACCAATGGATATTGTGCCTTAGGTGCACATTTGCAACAGCAAAATATGCTAGGCTCTATGGCCTTAAAACTAAATGACACTGAAGAAGTAGAAAAAGACAGTTTCATGACGCAGGCAATGTACTACTTGGTTTTGCATGAGCTAGGCCATACACTTGGGCTAAATCACAATATGAAAGCAAGCCAATTGCACCTACCGTTAGTGATCAACAATAAAATTTTGACCAAAAAAGTAGGTTTGATAGGATCGGTAATGGATTATCCTGCGGCCAATATTGCTTTGGATAAAACCAAACAAGGTGAATATTTCATTTCACAGCCAGGCACCTACGATAATTGGGCTATAGAATATGGCTACCGTCAATACAATAATAATGAAGATGAAAAACAGGGTTTAGAAAAAATATTGAGCCGCTCTACAGAAGCAGCTCTGACCTTCGGAAACGATGCAGATGACATGCGTACCGCAGGTGTACATATCGATCCTAGAGTGATGATAAATGACCTTTCAGGAGATGCCATTGCTTATTCAACAGATAGAATAAAACTTGTAAACAGGATTTCAAACGAGCTCTTAAAAAAGTATGCAGGTAAAAATGCAGTTAAAGGCAACTCATACCAAGCGTTAAGAAATGGGTATCAAGTCGTAATAACTGAAAAATCGACAGCAGCCATTATCTTATCTCGTTACGTAGGTGGTGTATATGTTGACAGGTCAGTAATAGGACAGAAAACAATGAATAAACCTCTCCAACCCGTAGCATTAGCAGATCAAAAAAGGGCGATGAACGCGATTGCACTTTATGTATTTGCCCCAGATGCTTTTAAGATCAATGCTGAAGTGTACAACTATTTGCAAATTCAAAGACGCGGCTTCAACTTATTTGGTGGCAACGAAGACCCGAAAATACATGAAATGGCCTTGGGTGTACAAAAACAAGTATTAGACCATTGGCTACATCCCAACGTATTAAAAAGAATGACCGATTCTGAACTTTATGGCAATAAGTATAGTGTTAATGAATTTATCAACAACCTTACAGATGCAGTTTTCAAATCAGATTTGACTGGAAGCGTAAACACTTTTAGGCAAAACCTGCAGGTAGAATATACTGCCAGATTAGCTACGGCTGTTAAAAATGAAGCCTTGCCCTTCGACCATATTGCCCGTGGAAACATGGCCTATCAACTAAAAAAAATAGATACGATGCTAAAAGCAAATGTCGGTGTAGATGAAAAAACCAAAGCACACAGGGCATATTTGGCATTGATAATCTCCAAAGGGCTGGCAGTAAAATAACCTAATGGCTTGCATAGGTTAGACATCTTTATAAAACTTGCCTAATCTATCATGTGAAATATCTAATTTTGCCGCATGCAGACTCAGATTTTGATCCTTGATTTTGGTTCCCAATACACTCAATTAATAGCCAGGCGTGTGCGTGAGCTCAATGTGTATTGCGAAATTCATCCATATACTAAAATACCTATTGATCTAACAGGCATTAAAGGAGTGATACTTTCTGGCAGCCCATGTTCGGTACGTGATGCGGATTCTCCCCATCCAGATTTAGAAGCTATAAAAGGCAAAATTCCTCTGCTAGGTGTTTGCTACGGAGCTCAACTGTTATCGCAACAGTATGCAGGAAAAGTAGAAGCCAGCGGCACCCGAGAATATGGAAGGGCAAAAATCACGACCTTTAAAGCCGAAAATGAACTACTGAAGGGTATATCAGGCAATTCGCAGGTGTGGATGAGCCACGGTGACACTATCACACAAACGCCAGCGAATGCAGAGATTATTGCCAGTACAGATGCCGTAGAAGTGGCAGCATTTCAGTTTTTAAACGAACAAACCTACGGTATTCAGTTCCATCCTGAGGTTACGCACAGCTTAGATGGTAAAATTTTACTCCGAAACTTCATTATCAGTATATGTAAAGCAGAGCCAAATTGGACTCCTGGGTCGTTTGTAGAAACCACTGTGGCCGAATTAAAAACCAGATTAGGTAATGAGAAAGTTGTATTGGGGCTTTCTGGTGGGGTAGATTCTTCGGTAGCCGCACTTCTTCTTCACAAAGCAATTGGCGGAAATTTGTACTGCATTTTTGTTGACAACGGGCTGCTTCGCAAAGACGAATTTGCATCGGTGTTGGATTCCTACAAGCACATGGGGCTGAATGTGGTGGGCGTAAATGCTAAAAATGAATTTTATACCGCTTTAGAAAACCTGACCGACCCCGAATTAAAACGAAAGGCAATAGGCAAAGCCTTCATAGAAATTTTTGATACTGAGGCGCACAAAATTGAAAATGCAAAATGGCTGGCACAAGGCACAATTTACCCTGACGTAATAGAATCTGTTTCCGTAAAAGGCCCGTCTGTCACCATCAAATCTCATCACAATGTGGGCGGACTGCCAGATTATATGAAATTGAGCATTGTAGAGCCCTTGCGAATGCTTTTCAAGGACGAAGTGCGTTTGGTGGGCAAGGAATTAAATTTGGAGGAAAACATCCTCAACAGACATCCATTCCCTGGGCCAGGTTTGGCCATTCGTATTTTGGGAAATATCACTGCCGAAAAGGTAAAAACGCTACAAGAAGTAGATTACATTTTTATCAACGGACTAAAAATCAGAGGATTATATAATTCAGTGTGGCAAGCAGGAGCCATTCTGCTACCCGTACAATCAGTAGGGGTGATGGGCGATGAACGCACTTATGAAAATGCTGTGGCATTGAGAGCCGTGACATCTACCGATGGCATGACAGCCGATTGGGCACATTTGCCTTACGAGTTTTTAGCAGATATCTCAAATGAGATTATTAACAAAGTGAAAGGAGTAAATCGTGTAGTTTATGACATCAGCTCAAAACCTCCTGCTACTATTGAGTGGGAATGATGCATTTAAAACTCCTGCAAATGCCCCAATTGTATGACACCAATTAAAATATATAATCCAAGCTCCATGACCAAACCACTTTTTACAAAAGATAAAATAACAGAGACAGCTAAAATATTTGAATCGCTTGGCGGAAAATTTATAACCAAACCGCAAGTGTTAGGCAACAAAATCAAAAAGCTAAAAGGATTCATATTTGATTGGGACGGTGTTTTCAACGATGGCAGGAAAGGAAGTGGCAAAACGAGCGATTTTTCAGAAGCCGACAGCATGGCTTTACACACCATTCGCTATGCCTACTGGTTGAAAAATGGTGAAATACCATTCATTGCCATCATTACAGGACAGAACAACCAATGTGCTTTTGAAATGGCTGAGCGAGAAAGATTAAATGTCGTTTTTGCTGGTTACAAAGACAAGTTTGAACCGATCGAAATGATGAAAAAGGAATTTGGATTAAAAACTGACGAATTAGCTTCTACTTTTGACGACATCATTGACTATCCATTGATGGTAAGCACAGCCGTTCGTTTCCTTTGCAAACGTGAAGCTAGCCCACTTTTGACCAAATATGTAGCAGAACATAATCTTTGCGATTACATTACGTATTGCGAGCAGCCGCACAACCCAGTAAGGGAAATTTCAGAATTACTCATCGGAATGTTGGGGAATTACGAACAAATGTTTAGCTCGCGTTTTAAAAATAAGGAACAATATAAGGTGTTTTGGGAGTTGCGCCAAGCCGGCAAAACTAAGATTTACAGCAATGAAAAGTCGTTTTGACTTATGTAAAAATGGTGTTTTCAGCCGCAATAACTGGAAGTTGATTTAGCCGCAAGTATATATTTGCCAAAGTGGCCACATCTCTTTTGCAATACGCTGCTATACGATGCAAATCGCCCATTTTGTAGTAAGTACTATTAACTTGACTGCCGTCAATATCGCTTTTGCTGGTGGGAACATGCAACACTGCGGCTAATAGCTCTAACGAAGTGTAAGCTTTTTTATCGCCAAACCGCCACATTTCCATGGTATCGAAGTGGGGAATTTCCCACGGCTTTTTATCTTGCAGTTGCAATATTTTGGGAATAGCCAAATCATTTATCAAAAACCTTCGGCAAAGGAAGGGAAAATCAAATTCCTTGCCATTGTGGGCACAGAGAAACTGGTCTTTGTTCTTGTATTTGGTATCTAACATTGTCTTAAATTCTACCAGCAACTCTTTTTCATTATCGCCAGCCAAAGCCTTGGTTTTAAGTAGAAGCTGCTTGTTTTCATCTTCATAAATAAAGCCAATTCCAATCACTATCACTTTGGCGAACTCGGAATAGATGGCTGCCCTGTCGAAATAGGAATCTTCTAAAGGCGTATTTTCGGGCACAACATATTTGGCTTTTTTCTCCCAAAGTGGCTTTAATCTTTCGGGCAGCAAAGAGAAGGAAGCATAGCCTGAAACTGTCTCAATATCAAGAAATAAAATGTTTTTCAGGTTTTGCATAAGGTTTATTGCCAAAAATTTTATCAAAAAAGAATATTTGAATCGTGATGATAAATCTGCAAGCGAAGCCTTTTTTACTTCTTCAGACAAATTGGGATTGGAATATATTTTCTTAATTTCTTCTCTTATTCGTTTCCCTTCTTTAATGCTTATTTCTTTTACTGTTGAATCAGTTTCTTTCTCTAGGGATTGAGATAGATAGTTGGTAACAATATATAACCGAACAAAAGATTGAAATCCGCTTGATGCTTCTGAGAGTTGTATTTTATAATCTTCACCAATTACCCAAGATAATTAGTTCAGCTTTTGATATTCAAATTTTGCATTATTTATTGGTAAATCAACGTGACCCTTAAAGTCTTCTATTGCATCAATAAATTCATCAGAAAAGATGTATAATGTACTTAAAAGCCCTTTTAAACTCCGAACGTTTTCTACAGAACTAACAAAATTTCTCTCCGATGGCACATACATAATTTTAGGAAAGGAATATCCATTGTCGTTGTTTTTGCTTACTATAACATTCCCCAATTCATATAAAATAGAGTACGGCTTTCCTTTATACTCAATTCTTGTGTTGTCTTTAAAATAGTTCTGTACATTCTGATAAGAACAATGTTTTACAAATCTTTTGTAAACTGGTCAGATTTTTTTCTTTAAAGTCCCACGTACTAAAGCATTTGCAATCCATATCATGGTCGAAATTGGTATTGCCACCGTACTTTTGCCGCTCCCTTGATTACCAATAAACAAAGTAACTTTTTTTTATTCAAGCCAGCCATCATTCTCCTTGTATCCCTCTTTGAGTGGGCCGAAATTCTTTGTTCTTATTTTGCTCATTTTGTAGCGCTCCAGTGTTGAAATTTCACAATTAACCACAGAACCTTTATTTTATACAAAAACTTCACCCTGACATTTAACTTGTTGTCGATTGGTTATCTTCCGATAGTATTTTCTGTTATGTTTGCTTGTAACTCAGCAAATGTCAACTGCTACTGGCAGCGAAAATCTCACAAATAAATGCCAAAACTATAAGAAAATAATATTCTGAAACACCTAGGGCTGAACAATATTTAGCTACAAACCCCCTTCGGTGGATTGGGGGATTCTATTCGTGCAAAATCCCCATTAAGTTCAATGCCTCTATTTTGATGAGGTTGTCTTCAATAATCGACTCTGGGACGAAGGTAAAACGCTTGTCGTAAATGGTTTCTCCGATATAATAACTCACCCAAAACTCATTGGTCAGTGGAAAAACATCAGGCTGAATTGGCTCGATCAATACTTGGCTTTTAGGTTCTACAAAATCAAAGGCGTGTCGTAGCACCGAAGTTTGCCTAGTTTCTCCCTCTATTTCTCCGTAGCCACGAGAGGTTACCAACAGATTTTCTAAGCCGTGTCCGTTGTCATTTATTAAGTACACATACCATTCAGGTTGCAGAACTTGATTCGTTTTGCGTACAACAGCTACAAATACCCCTTCGACTAAAGGTATGGCAATATCTTTCTTCATAAATAAAAAAGTTCCCCCCACCCCGAAGGTGGAGTTTGATTTATACTTCCTTTGCCGATTGGGGCGCTAAATTTTGTTGCAATTTGGTTTGGAATCAATATTTTGGCAATGAATCGTCAATCTCATCGACCCAGGCTAAATAGCCGCCTTTGAGGTTGAATAAGTTGGTAAAGCCATGATTTTTTTCTAGGTAATCGATAGCTGTCGCACTTCTTTTGCCGCTTCTGCAATGCACTATTACAGGCTTATCTTTGGCGAATCGGGCTACATTATCAGCCACGGCTCCCAGCGGAATCAGTTCTCCACCAATATCTGCCAAGTCAAACTCGTTTTTTTCGCGCACGTCAATAAGCTGAAAGTCTTTGCCTTCGTCTGTCATTGTTTTCAACTCAGTTACGGATATTTCTTGCATAAAAAATTTATTTTAGTGTAGATTAAACTAGCATTTTTTCAGTTAAGTTCAAAATATGCGTTTCAATTTGCTATCGACCACTGGGCGAATAAGCAAGGGTACTTTCTCTACTACAACTGAACTGGTATCTAACCCAAAGTATTTTTCTTCGGAGGTTGCGGCTTCTTTGAGTAGAAAATACCCATCCATAATTAATTGTTCATAAACTGGCAAATCATTT
>Ga0163144_10027499_pt1 | contig 11011 bp, 10 predicted proteins | sample OliLak19BULKMAT1_FD_123175 | JGI IMG/M metagenome (GOLD analysis project Ga0163144, IMG submission 123175) | Freshwater microbial mat bacterial communities from Lake Vanda, McMurdo Dry Valleys, Antarctica - Oligotrophic Lake LV.19.BULKMAT1 | ecosystem: Environmental > Aquatic > Freshwater >... | reverse complement strand
CTACCCGCGAACGGCCACCTCCGCCCCGACGGCCTTCACAAAGTCATCGCTTCGTACATCTTTCGAGCGGCCAGAATCGTCGCGGATTGCTGCATTCTTCCCCTCGCTGTCAGGACGTCAGAGACTGGCTACGGTGCTCGTTGCGCGTCCAGGGTGGCGGAGACCCGGTCGCCGCCTACCTGCCGGAGGCGCTCGCCAACCTGCTACCCATGTTCCGAGCATTCCGCATCCGCGCGGTGGTCGAGGCGCGGCAATCCCAGGAGCCGGGAGAATCCATTGCGCTGAGCTGCCTGGCCGTCGCCACGATCATGAAGTAGCGGCCTCGTCGCCCCTCGCTTCACAAGACGCGAGACCGCCTATTCATCGTCTTCGTCGCCAGCGTCTTCGTCGCCATCGTCTTCGTCGCCAGCGTCGTCGCTGTCCTCGTCTTCCTCGTCCGCTTCGTGCTCACCCATTTCTGAATCTCGCCCGTGTTCGCCCCGCTCCGGGCCTTCTCGACGAACAGCACCCCCTGTCAACGAGCACCAAGAAGCGCGTCTACCCGGGTGAAGAGCGCGGCCGGAGCTCAGACTCCTTCACCGCGCAGAGCGGGAGCTCGAAGGCGCACCATCGGGGCGTGGGGCGAGCGTCACCCGGAGGAGCCGTAGGCCATGGATAGCGCCAGAGGATAGACCTTCGGTGCGCCGGCCTGGCGGAGCAACGCCCCGATGACGGTCATCGTCCAGCGCGAGTCGATGGTGTCGTCGACGAGCAATACCGGGCCTGTGCTCGCGGGCGCGGCGGCCATGTCGACGGTGAAGGCGCCGTCGAGGTTGTGGGCCTGTTTCCAGGCATTGAAGAGGGCGCGCTGGGGCTCGGTTTCGTGAGCCTTGGAGACCACGGCGGCGAAGGGGAGCCCGAGGCGAGCCGCAAGGCGCTGCGCAAAGTCGGAGACGCGGTGGGGAGCACGAAGGGACGGGACGCAGGTGACCCACGCCGGGGGTGGAGAGGGCTGCCAGCGCGATTGCACCATCTCGGCACTGGCCATCACGAGGTCGTCGTGGAAGCGACCTTGTTCCAGGCCATGTTGCACGAGCTGCGCCCAGCCTACGTCGCCTCGGAGCGACAGCGCGCGGCCCTCGTCAATCAGGCGATTGGGGCCAATCTTGCCGCGCCAGCCGTACGCGGGAAACGCGTCGACCGGCCACAGCTTGCGGGGCGCGACGATCACCTCGCTGCGTCGCTCGAAGGCAATAGCGGCACGGACGGTCGAAGGATTGACGTCCACCGGGACGAGCGGGCGGCCGAGGCAAGGAGCGCACTGGCCACACGGCTGCGCCAGGGGGTCGTCGAGAGCCCGGCCGAGCAGCGCCATGAGGCACTCGGTGGAGGCCACGTAATCGCGCATCTGTTGCCATTCGGCCTGCCTGTGCCGCGTGATGCGGTCGATGCGCTGGTGATCGTACTGGAATGGATTCGCCGTGCGCACCCAGCGATTCCCCTCGCGGCCAATGGGCGCCGAATCCACGGCCGCGAGGAGCTTGATGGCCTTGTCGATCTGACCTTTGCGGAGGTTGACGTCACGCATCAGGTTCGGAACCGTCAGCCCGTTCGGGGCGGCTTCGAGCGCCGAGAGAATGGCGAGGATGTGCGGCTCGGGCGGGAACGCCTGAGAGATGAAATGCTGGTTGATCTGATTGTCCTCTGCGCCCATGAACAAGATTCCAAGGGCCCTGTCGATGGCGCGGCCGGCCCGGCCGACTTGCTGGTAATAATGAACCACCGATTGCGGCGTCTGGAAGTGGACGACGAAGCCCAGGTCGGGCTTGTCGAACCCCATGCCGAGCGCGGTGGTGGCGACCAGAGCCTTGACTTCATTCTTCAGGAGCTTGGTCTCCAGGTCTGCGCGGAGGCCGGGCGAGCCCGCGTCTTCGGCGTCGCCCTCGATCTGACTGTGGTACGCGACCGCGGAGATGCCCTGTTCGGCAAGCCATGCGGCGACGCGATCGGCGTCCCGAGTCGTCAACGTGTAAATGATGCCGCTGCCCGGCAGACTCGGCAGGTTGTCGGCCAGCCAGGCGAGGCGCTCGGCTCGATCCGGAAGGTCGATGTTCTGCAATCCGAGGCTGCGCCGGGCGAGCGGACCGCGCTGCAACACGGCCGCCTGACCAAGCTGCGCCAGGACGTCCTCGATCACCCGGTCGTTGGCGGTCGCCGTCGTCGCCAGGACGGCGACGTTGGCAGTCAGTTGCTGGAGGATGCGGTTGATTCGCTGGTAATCGGGGCGAAAGTCGTGCCCCCAATCGGAGATGCAGTGGGCTTCGTCGACGACGAAGAAGGTGATGCTCGCGGCAATGGGCAAGAGACAGCTCTGGAGAAACTCCTCGTTGGCGAGCCGCTCGGGCGAGACCAGCAGCAGGTCCACGGCGTTCTCGCGGACCCTGCCGACGATCTCCGCCCATTCGTCGCGGTTCGAGCTGTTGATGGTCTCGGCGACCAGGTCGAGCCCGCGCGCCGCGTCGAGCTGGTTTCGCATGAGCGACAGCAACGGAGAGATGATGAGCGTCGGTCCGGCCCCCTGATCGCGGAGCAATCGCGTGGCAAGGAAATACACCATGCTCTTGCCCCAGCCGGTGCGCTGAACGAGCAGCACGCGACTGCGATCCTCGACGAGCGCCCGGATCGCCTCCCATTGCCCCGAGTGAAACGTCGTCGCCGCGCCGCCCGAGGCCGTCTGCAACCACTTCAGCGCTTGTTGTTCGGTCACCATGAAGATTTCCGGGAGAGGGTGGCATGCAAACAGGCCGGCGCCTGCCGCGAAGAAAAAAACGTGCGTGCAAGCGAGGAGACGTCGCACCCGCGCCCGAGCCACGGCCTGCCGAGCGTCACGGTCGCCGCTCACCGAGAGCGCGACGCACCGCTCCGGCGCGAGCGGAGCTGTTGCCGCGCGCCCTCCGGCGGTGGCGATGCTCGGGGCCTCGGGTGGGGGGCCGCCGGCGCCGCCCTTCACCAGCGCGGCGAGCACGCGCGGCGACAGCATCTTCGTCGGGGCGTCGAGCATGTGGGCGACGCGCATGAAGCGGATGAACGTGTCGATGTCGCGGAAGGTGGTGGTCAGGAACCGACTCATGGCCTTCATCGTGAGCCGCTGCGCGAGGCCGGCCGCCTCGCCGGAGAAGACCTGGACCCATAGCCGATCTTCCATCAGCGCCATTTCCCACGGGACCTTCAGCACCTCTTCGAGGCGTTTCTGAAAGTGGTGGGAGAAGCCGTGGAGATTGCCTCGCCGGCTGGAATACGACGAGAGCTCGAGGTCGAGCTGCTCGGCGCCGAGGGCTGCGACGGTCATCCCCTGACCATAACGGGGATTGAGCGCGCACACCGCGTCGCCAATGCTCACGAAGCCGTCGGGGAGCCACGGCAATTTGCCGTAATGACGCCAGCGGTTGCCGGTATTGCCGAAGGCCGTCACCTCGGAGATGGGGCGGCTCTGGCGCAGCAAGCGGTGGAGGAGCGGCCGCGCGCTCCCTTGTTCACTCGAGCAAAGCCGTACAGCTCGAGCATGCGCGCAGCCTACCGCGATCATTTGCGGATGTCCCGGCGCGGTCACGCGCGGTCGACGACGCTCGGGCGGCGCATTCCCCAGATCGTCCGTAGGGGAGAAACGAGGCGGAGGCGCTGCGCCATGGACCGGGCGCCCACCACCGGTAACCCTTGACGCTACCCGGCTTTCCCCTGTAGCCGGGTAATGGGGGCACGCGGCCGCACAGCATGAATCACGCACCCCTACCCCGATTCCCCTTCCCGCCCTTTCCGGACAGCTGGCATGCGGTCTGCTGGGCAGATGAAGTCAAACCGGCCGTTGCGACGCCGGCCCGGGCGTTTGGTCGCGATTTCGTCGTCTTCCGCGACGCCGACGGGGCCGTGCAAGTGCTGGATGCCCATTGCCCCCATCTCGGTGCGCACCTCGGGCACGGGGGCACTGTCGTCGGCGGAGAGGTGGTGTGTCCCTTCCACGGCTGGCGATTCTCGGGAGACGGGCGATGTACCGCGGCGCCCGGCACCCGGAAGTTGCCGGCCGGCAGGCCGCTGCGGCGCTGGGCGACACGGGAGGTGCACGATCGCATCTGGGTCTGGTATTCGTCCGACGACTCGGCCCCAACGTGGGACCTCCCGGACACCCTCCTCGACCCCGCTCGAAAGTGGCCCACGTCCGAGCGCCTCGTCCGCACCTTCCCGTCACACCCCCAGGACATCATCTAGAACGCCGTCGATGCGGGGCATTTTCAGTACATCCACGGAATGTCCGGGATCGTGGACAGCGAGACCTCGTACACGGAGCATGGCCTCACGACCCGCCTCCGCGCCACCACCTCGACAGCGCGCTTCGGCATTCGGGGCCACACGCTGTCGGGCACCATCACGGTGAGCGCTCACGGGATGGGCCTGCAAACCATTCACACCGTCATGCGTCCCAAAAAGATCGGGATCGACATCAACACCTTCGTCATCGAGAGCATCACGCCTCGGGAGCGAGGCGAGGGTTCGTGTTCACGAGCAGCATCGACGTGGTCTTTTCCGGCGCCGGCATCGCGGCGGGGGACGAATCGTTGCCCTACCCGAGCCGGTATCTGGACGCCTACGGGCGCACCAAGGCCGAGGCCGAACAGATGGTCCGGAGCGCCGACGGCGAGGGTGGAATGAACACTGTCTCGCTTCGCGCCGCGGGAATCTACGGGCCCCACGATCGCAACCGTTTCCCGGTCATCCTCCAGCACGTGCGTGCTCGAGGCTTCATCCCCATGGGCGATGGACGTGCCCGCTTCTCCCACGTCTACGTGGACAACGTCGCGCACGCCCACGTCCTTTCGGCCGAGGCCCTCGGGCCCGGCGCGCCGGTGTGCGGAAGGGCCTACTTCGTGACCGACCACGAGCCCACGAACTTCTTCGATTTCATCGAGCCCTATCTGAAAGCGCTCGGCATCCGCCGCCGGAGGGCGCTCCCGAGCCCAGTGGCGTGGGCGGTGGCCCACGGCGTCGAGGCCGGGTACGGGCTGTTCAGCCGCTGGATTCCCACCGGACCAGTTCTCACGCGGTACACCGTGGCTGCGACCTGCCGCGACTTCTGGTTCACCCACACGGCGGCAACCCGCGACTTTGGCTACCAGCCGATCGTGAGCGCCGAGGAAGCGTATTCGCGCACGCTCACCTGGCTTCGCGGCCTCGCGACGCCCGCTTCAATGCCTTTCCCCCGAGATCCCTCTTCATGAAACTCTCTCGCACCGCCGAGTCGCTCTTCATGCCCCTTTTACCGGCCCAACGGGCCTCGGCGGCGGCCGACTATCTCGAGTACCTCAAGCGGCGGGAGGGTCGCCTCGACTTCTCCTCCCGCAGCCTCGCCCATCGCGAGCGCTTCTTCGAGAGCCTCGCCGAAGACCCGGTTCGCACCGGGTTTCCAATCGATCGGCCGCTCTTTCATCGCAATCACGACGCGTCCACGCCCGACGCCGGGCTCTCCCGGGCCATGCTCTGGCTCCTCGCCGTGGCCAAGGGGAACCGCACCGAGCACTTCGGGATGGAGGTGCACATCGTCGTCAACGGCATCCTGGACGGCGATCGGGCCGACACACAGGCCTACGTCGATATGCAGGAGGTTTACCACACCCCGATCCTGCTCGACATCCTCCGCTGCTTCGACCTGGAGATCACCGTCGGCCAGCCCGACCTCGCCACGCGCCTCCTGGTGCACGCGATGGTCCGGCTGCCGCGGCGAGTGGCGCTGCCGCTCATCCCCTGCTCGGAGCTGGTGGCGGTGGTCATCTTTCGACTGCTCCTGGACATCGGGCGAGAGCTCTTCGGCCACGAGCCCCGCCTGTGGGAGCGCCTCTCCACGCTCCTGCACCCGATCATGATCGACGAGGTCGGGCACGTTGCCTATTGCCGCGCGCGGCTCGGCGGCCTCGGCCTGTCCGTGGCCCGGGCGCTGTTGCCGTCGGTAAAAGCGACGCTCATGGCCGAACAGCGGGAGTTTGCGCAGCTCGTGGGCCAGGACCGCTTCGACCGCGCCTTCGCCGAGCTCGACCTTTCGTGGATCACCGCAGGCTGCAACGACACCCCGTTCTGGCTGGAGCCGTCGCAGACCGCTGATAACGCGCATTGAAGCCAACCTCGGCCAGATCACCCGACCCGCAGACAAGATCACACCCGACCCAGGTCGTGATGAAGCTCCCCCGGAATCAAGGGAAGCTCGATATTGGTCAGACCCTTCATTTCATCGGGAGGCTTTGCCGCCGCTCGATACGGCAGCTGCACCGGGGTGGCCAGCAGGTGGCGCAGTCGCGCTCGCCGCCGGTCGGGCGTTCCAACGCTCGAACCACGACGCGAGATCGGGGTGCGTTTGTCGCCAGCTCAGCTCAGCATAACGAAAGTCGAGATAGCCCAGCGCGCAATACAAGCTGATGCTCCCGATGGTGATCCGTTCGCCGAGCCCGCTCACGGCGGTCGCCACTTCGCTCAGGGTTCGATGCACGGCCGCCTCGTAGCGCGCGATCCAGTGCGCCGAGCGCAGCGATTCGGGGCGGTGGGTCTCCAGGCGCCGAAGCACGGTCGCATCCATCATGCCGTCGCCCAACGCCTGCACTTGCAGGGTGTGCCAGTCGCCGTCCGGATGGAGCTTCGCACCCTTGTGAAGGGTATCGAGGTAGGCGCAGATCAAAGGCGAATCAATGAGCGTGCGATCGGCAAGGACGAGCGCGGGGATTTTGCCGAGGGGGTTGGCCCCAGAGACCACCCCGTCGGTAGCGAACGGATTGGCGTCGATGACTTCGACCTGATCGGCCACCCCCACCTCGATCGCAGCGATCCGCACTTTTCGTGCAAACGGGGAAGTGGGAAATGACAAGAGTTTCATACGATGGAGGTGAAGACATCCTCGAGAGAGGGCGCAGTGACGGCGCGAGCGATCCACCGATCCAACGTCGCCTCCTCCGTGCATGCTTCAATACGCGCACGAGCCTCGGCGGTCACTTCGATTCCGCGAGCCGCGAGGACGGCCAACAGCGCCGCGATCTTTCCCTTGGCGAGGCCGATAGCCTCCCCCTCGGCCAGACCGATGGCTTTCCCCTCGGCCAGCTTGGCATCGGCGAGCTCCCGCACTTGCTGGATCTCGGCGATCACCTTCTCGTAGGCGTCCATCTCCTCCTGTGTGAATGCTGGAAGTCGCAGATGGAGATCGCCACGACGTCCGTCAGCGTGGAGAACTTCTCGGTCGCCTTGATCTGGCCGACGTAGGCCTTGCACGCATTGTAGACCACGCGGTTGATGAAGCAGGGAACGTGGATGAGCTGCATCTGTGCGGCGCACCCTGCGTCCCCGTGCTCTTGCCGTCCTCGCCTGCCGGATCCGCCCCGCGTCCTCCACGCTCTGCGGTGATCTCATCCGGGCTGTCGGCACGATGGCCTCCGTAGCGCGATGCTATCAAGCCCGCGGTACCGGTCAACGTCCTCGGGTTCAGCCCGGTGCATCCGAGCGCGTGGCCGAAAGCTCCGCGAGGACCGGCGCCATCCAGGCTCGCGCGGACCCGTACTGTCGCTCCACCGTCCCCTGGTTTGCTCGCACCAAGAGCTGCGCCGGGCGATCGTCGACCGAGTTGTCGTACAGGTAGAGCCGGTCGACCAGCGGTGCCATCTTCGCGCAGTTCGCGATCGAGCGCGCCCAGCGGTCGAGGATCTTGCGGATGGGGACCTCGTGACCCCCCTGCAGCATGCGCCGCGCGACCCGGGCGGCGTTGATCTCGGGCCTGTCGGTCCCGACGAAGAACAGGCGCACGAAGAAGCCCGCATCGATGCCGCGGCGCACAAACTCTACCTTGTCGGGAGCGGAAAATACCGTCTCGAACGCCAGGCTCCGCCCCTCGCGCAGGCACGCTTCCCGTCGTTCGGTCGCGAGCTGAGCGGCCTCGAGCACCGCCTTCGGGTCGTTCCAGTCGCCGAGCTCGCGCTGCGCGATCAGGTCCGGATTGATGTACTCACAGCCCGCAAACCACTGATGGGCCAGCCCCGCGTCGGTGACGGTAGTCTTTCCCGCGCCGTTCGGGCCGGCGACGATGAGCAGGCGGGGCCGCATCGTCCCTTGCGAGCTCACGAGTCGCCAGGCCCAGGCTTCCGAGCCGTTCGATATTCCCGTGCCGTCCGCGCCGCTTCTTCGAGGCGCGCCGCGATCCACGCATCCGAGAGCGCTTGTCGCTGAACGGCCAGATCCCTGGCTGCGATCATCACGGCGGCGAGCTCCTCGTCCGTGGGCTCGGTGTCGGGAGCCATGATATCGCGAGCTTGCGGTGCGTTTACGGGGGACGCCATAGCTGTACGGTTCAGTACCACGATCGCGAGTCGCCCGCAAAGCATCGTCCGGCCAGAACATCCAGCATCGCGCCGTGGCACCGTGCACCGGACCTTCTCCCTGCTCTCTGCGGCACACAGGAAGCGATGCCACGCGGCGTCCCAGACGACGGAGCCCCGATGGTATGGAAACGAACAACCCACCTCAACATGGCATCACGGCGCCTCGTCATGGCAATCAACCTCTTCGCTGGTCACTACCTCTCAGAATCAATGTGGCCGGGTCACTCTGACAACCGAACGTTGCGATGTGCTGCGGGCGTTGCGCCCGTCTGCACCAGCGGGGAGTTGGATTGTTCTTATCGTAATGGGCCGTGCCTTCGCATAAGATTCTTGTCGGGAAAGGCTGGTTCGTTGGAGAGGCCGAAGGAGCGATGCGACAAGGCCGTCCAGACGGCTGAGCTCGTCGCTGCCGAGACGGTCGATGACCGTGCTTCTTGAGGAATCTGATGCAGGTCTTCTCTCGCTAACGCGCGGAAACGCGGCCACAGATGTATGCCTAAGGCGGACACCATCATGTGGGTGCGAATGACGCGATGATGCGCTGCGAAAAGCGCTTCTTGGAGGGCCGCACCCTTGACAGGAAGAAGCGACGGCGTTAGCGTCGGATAAACTGTGACGGGAGCAGAAATTGAACGAGTCAGGAAAGAACTTGGACTTACTCAGGCGCAGTTCGGGTCGCTTCTTGGTGCACATGCGGTGACGGTCAGCAGGTGGGAGAGTGATCTTCTCCATCCGACGCCGTACCAGCTGGGGCTGCTTCAGCGCTTCCATCGTGCCACTATCCGAACCCGCGGAAAGGGGCGTCGCATGGGTGATGAAATAGCGGTTGCCCTCGTGACCGCTGGAGCGATCGCTGCCGTGTATTTGCTGCTGCGCCGGGCTTTTGAGGATTCCAACCAAGATGAACTGAGTGCCGAACCATTGATGCCCATCGACGGTGAGAATGAGATCGGCAGTGAGAATGAAACTGAGCGACCAAGCCGTGGTGGCCGACGTCGACAAAAACAAGGTTGAAGCAAGCGCAATTTGCTTCAATACGGAGAGGTTAGAGCCATGTCTCGTGGAATGAGTGTTGAAAGTAAGTTCCTTATTGGGAGTGCTGTCGTCGGGCTTGGAGCAGTCGGGCTGTACTACCTGACGGCTGGCTGGGGCCGGGAGAAAAATGCAGCGCTGATGCCTGATGCGCTTGAAGATCGCCTCGACATGGTGGTTGAAGCGCTCAACGGGCACGTTGGCAAAGACTGGGTCGATCGGGGGGCGGAAGGTTTGAAGAAGGCATTGCGGACGGTTCTCCCTGGCCCATTGGTTGCGCTGGTCGACGTAGTTCACGCCGTTGAAACCGAGGCCACAAGGCAGCGGATGTCCGGGAACACGAAGCAACGCCGGGCTCAAGCCACCGCAGTGGAGTGGGGGCTCGCCTGACGGAGTGCCGCGACCGTGTATGTCGGCCAGCATTCGCGTAGCTGTGAAGCGCGCCAAGGAATTCTTCATATCAATCCAACGTGTATTAAACAGTTCTCTCCAGTGCCGTCGGCGCGGCTGCCGGCGTGCCCTTGCTTGCACCGGCGAGTCCGGGGTGCGCCAGGTTCCTCCAGCGTGGACGGTACAGAGCCGCTGAACGGCCATGGGCTGGTCGGTCGAATCCGGGTGGTCCCGTGAGCCTCCACGGTGGAGAGGCTTTCATGGAGTCGCAAGCATCCGCAAGGTAGATCGTGGGTGGACGCCAGATCGGCCGGTCCGTGTAATGGGGCGTAAGGGTCGTGAGAGGGACGGCGGTGTCGGCAGGGGAAGGGTCGGACGTTGCGCGGGAAGGGCTGGGCGGCGCTCCCATTCGGAGGGGTCAACGTCGGGCGCGACGAGAGGACCCTGATAGCAAGCAGGGACCCTTCAGTAGTTCGGCGGTTCGGGAGGCGTCGGAGAAGAGCTGGTCGGCGGCGCCGGGATCGAGATGGACCGCGTACTTGGCGTGGTCGGTCCGGGTCGCTGACGAGGGATGTGAGAAATGTTCGCTAGTTGAGGGAGTGAGTGTACCGAGGGGCGTAACACCCGTGCGTCGTTGCACGCGACTGGCCGTTCAGCGCCGGACATGCCGGTTGCGTGGGTCGACCTCGTCGCCGGCATGTCGGACATGCCCGCGGTATGGATCAACGGTGCCCCAGGGGTATATCGGACATGGTCGGTGGCGTGGGTCGACGTCGCCTCCGGCATGTCGGACATGGCGGCGGTATGGATCAACGGTGCCCCAGGGGTATATCGGACATGGTCGGTGGCGTGGGTCGACGTCGCCTCCGGCATGTCCGACATGCACGGCAGCGCCGCGCGTGGGGTATGCGCCCATGTCGGACCTGACTGCCCGCGCGGGTCGCCGCTCCCCTGCGGGCTGGCGGCCAACCCCTCGGAACCGCGCCGCTCTGGGCGCCGCACGGATGGATCGCAGGCCGTCCATCCCGCGGGGGCGGGATTGCTGTACGTCGGTTCAGTGCCTGGCCCTTTGCGACTGTTGGTCCTTGGATCGCCGGAGTGGGTGGATGCCGGGCCGATCCGGGTGCTGCTCGATGTGGCTTGCCCGGACGCCCTGATCCACCCCGCAACGTTTGGGGCTGCGCTTCTGGCGCATGCCATGGCCGCGGAGG
>Ga0163144_10027496_pt1 | contig 11012 bp, 9 predicted proteins | sample OliLak19BULKMAT1_FD_123175 | JGI IMG/M metagenome (GOLD analysis project Ga0163144, IMG submission 123175) | Freshwater microbial mat bacterial communities from Lake Vanda, McMurdo Dry Valleys, Antarctica - Oligotrophic Lake LV.19.BULKMAT1 | ecosystem: Environmental > Aquatic > Freshwater > Lake... | reverse complement strand
GAGGTGTCCGCCGGCTGCCGCTGGCCGAAGTCTCGCGCCACTTCACCGGAATCGCCCTCGAGCTCACCCCCGAGGCCGACTTCCGGCCCGGCGTCGAGAAGCAGACCGTCGGCCTGCGCCAGCTGCTCGGCCGCGTGACCGGCCTGAAGCGATCACTGACGCAGATCTTCCTGCTCGCCCTGGCGCTCGAGGCGTTCGTGCTGCTGACGCCCTTTTACCTGCAGTGGATAGTGGACGGCGTGCTCGTCAGCAACGACCGCGACTTGCTCGTCACCCTCGGCCTCGGCTTCGGCCTGCTGGTGCTGATCCAGGTGGGTGCGGGGGCGATCCGTTCCTGGGCCGTACTCCATCTCTCTGCGACGCTCAACCTGCAGTGGCTGGGCAACGTCTTCGCCCACCTGATGCGCCTGCCGGTGAGCTGGTTCGACCGGCGCCACACCGGCGACGTGCTGTCGCGCTTCGGCGCCGTCCAGCACATCCAGAAGACGATGACCACGAGCTTCGTCGAGGCCGTGCTCGATGGCCTGCTGGTGGTGGTGACGCTGGCGATGATGCTCGTCTACAGCGGCACGCTGACGGCGATCGCCGTGGCCGGCGTCACCGCCTATGCCTTGCTGCGCCGCGTCTTCTTCCGCCCCTTGCGCGAGGCCACCGAGGAGGCGATCGTCTTCGATGCCAAGCGCTCGACCCACTTTCTCGAGTCGCTGCGCGGCGTGCAGTCGATCAAGCTGTTCAACCGCCAGGCCGACCGGCAGGCGCGCTTCATGAACCTGGTGGTCGATTCGCTGAATGCCGACATCGCCACCCGCAAGCTCGACCTGATGTTCGTCGTGCTGCACAAGCTGGTGTTCGGCCTCGAGCGGGTGGCGGTGATCTGGATCGGCGCGTTGCTGGTGCTCGAACACCGCTTTTCGGTCGGCATGCTGTTCGCCTTCCTCGCCTACAAGGAGCAGTTCGCCCAACGTGTCAGCGGCCTGATCGACAAGGCGGTCGAGATCAAGATGCTGCGCCTGCAGGGCGAGCGGCTGGCCGACATCGTCCTGGCCGAGCCCGAGCCGGTGGTCGATACCGCGGCCCGGTTCGGCGAGGGCACGCCCACGCTCGAAGTCGCCGATCTCGGCTTCGCCTACTCGGCAGCCGAAGAGCCGGTCCTGCGCAAGCTCAACCTGCGCATCGAGCCGGGCGATTCGGTGGCCATCGTCGGGCCCTCGGGCTGCGGCAAGACGACGCTGCTGAAGTGCATGCTCGGCATCCTCGCCCCGCAATCGGGCCGGATCCGGATCGGCGGCGTCGACCTGCAGCAGGTGGGTTTGCGGGAATGGCGCGACATGATCGGCACGGTGATGCAGGAAGACCAGCTCTTCGCCGGCTCGATCATCGACAACATCACCTTCTTCGACGCCGACGCCGACACCGCCTGGGCCGAGCAGTGCGCCCGCGTCGCCGCGATTGCCGACGAGATCGAGGCGATGCCGATGGGCTGGCATACGCTGGTCGGCGACATGGGCACGAGTCTCTCCGGTGGCCAGCGCCAGCGCATCCTGCTGGCGCGGGCGCTCTACAAGCGCCCGAAATTCCTGTTCCTCGACGAGGCGACGAGCGCCCTCGACGTCGAGCGCGAGCGCGAGGTCAATGCCGCAATCCGGCAGCTCCAGATCACCCGGGTGATCGTCGCCCACCGCCCGGAGACGATCGCTTCGGCCGGGCGGGTGATCGTGCTGCAGGACGGGCGGGTGGCGCAGGATCTGCGCAGCGTGCCGACGGCGGGCAATCACACGCGCTAGATCAGGCCCGGCGCCGCTGGATATCATCCGGTTGGACCGTGGCTGTTCTTTCAGCGAGGTGTACGCCATGCCCGCCGCATTCGACTTTCACAAAGTCTTTGATGTAGAACCCATTGCATGCCGGGTTTTTCAAACCGAGCTATCGCGAGTGAACGCGGCGCTCGACCTCGAAACGCTCAAGGCCGAGGTAGAACGATTCACCTCGGCGTTGGAATTCGAGCGATACGGCGTCCTGCTGCTTCACGACGACTTTTCGAGCAAGGATAGTTGCATCCGACTCGGTTCGATCGACAATGCGCCGCTTTCGTACCAAGAGGTATCTGAATCCAAGGATCTGGCGAAGGCTGATCCGGTGCATCAACACTGCAAGCACCACTCACTACCGATCGCCTACGGGCCGGATACGTATCTCAAGGCTGGGCGCAAAGAAACCTGGGAGCGGCAGGCGGAGCACGGATTCGCCTATGGCATTGCTTCGGTCTTTCACCTTCCCCGGAACCGGCATGTCCTGTTCGGAATCGATCGGACCGCGAGTCTTCCTCGCTCCCGCTCGGACTTGCTCGACCTGGTCGCGAGAGTTCACCTCTTCGGAACCTTCGTTCAGTCGGCTGCAATCGCTCTCTTGCAACCTGCGCAGACTGGTCCCGTCGCTCAGCCGATCCGCCTGAGTCGGCGCCAACGCGAATGCCTCCAATGGGCCGCCGAAGGCAAAACCGCCTGGGAGACCGGCATGATCCTCTCGATCGCCGAAGGCTCGGTCGCGAAGATCCTGGCCTCCGCGATCCGCAAGCTCGACTGCGCCAGCAAGCCGCACGCGGTCGTCAAGGCCCTACGGCTCGGTCTGATCCACTGAGCTTTCGAGCCGCGGCGGCGACCGCCGCCTAAACTTCATCGATGCGCGTCCTCGGCATCGAATCCTCCTGCGACGAGACCGGCATTGCCCTCGTCGAAGCCGAGGGCGATGCCACCCCGCGGCTGCTCGCTCAGGCCCTGCACAGCCAGGTCGAGATGCATGCCGACTACGGCGGCGTCGTGCCCGAGCTCGCCTCGCGCGACCATATCCGCCGCGTCCTGCCGCTGACTCGCGAAGTCCTGGGCGCTGCCGGTGCCGCCCTCGATTCGATCGACGTCGTCGCCTACACCCGGGGCCCGGGGCTGGCCGGTGCGCTGCTGGTCGGCGCCGGCGTGGCCTGCTCGCTGGCCGCGGCGCTGGGCAAGCCGGCGCTCGGCATCCATCACCTGGAAGGGCATCTGCTGTCGCCCTTCCTCTCGGCCGATCCGCCGGCGTTTCCCTTCGTGGCCCTGCTGGTGTCGGGCGGGCATACCCAGTTGCTCGAGGTCACCGATGTAGGCGTCTACCGGCTTCTCGGCGACACCATCGACGACGCCGCCGGCGAGGCCTTCGACAAGTCGGCCAAGCTGCTCGGCCTCGGCTATCCGGGCGGGCCGGCGCTGGCGCGACTCGCGGAGTTCGGCGATCCCGAGGCCTACGCCTTGCCGCGGCCGCTGCTGCAGCGCGACTCGCTCGACTTCTCCTTTGCTGGCCTGAAGACCGCCGTCCGGACCCATGCGCTGAAGTTCGAGGGCGCGAACTGCGAGCAGCCACGCGCCGACCTGGCGGCCTCGACGCAGGAGGCGATCGTCGACGTCCTGGTCAGGAAGACCCTGGCCGCGCTGGAACGCACCGGCTTGCGCCGGCTGGTGGTCGCTGGCGGCGTCGGCGCGAACACGCTGCTGCGGACGCGATTGCGAAGCGAATGCGCGAAGCGCCAGTCCCGGGTGTACTTCCCGGAGCTGGCGCTTTGCACCGACAACGGCGCCATGATCGCGCTCGCCGCGGCGATGCGGTTGCAGCGCGGCATCGCCGCGCTTTCGACTGACTACGCGTTCGACGTGTTGCCGCGCTGGCCGTTGACCGTCATCGAGCCGACGGTTTCCCGGGCCGGCTGACCGGTCTCGGCGGGCGGCTGCCCGATCAGGCAATGCTCGGCTGCGTGGCGCCCGCAGGCACCTTCTTCGCGAGCGTGAGCGTCAGGACGCCGTTCTCGAACTTCGCCTGCGATTGCGCCTGATCGACCTCGGCCGGCAGCACGACGGTGCGCGCGCAGGAACATGGCCGACTCCTACAATGGGACCCGTCGCGGCGCCACCGCTGCGACCCTGCCGCCGAGTTGAGTGCGGCATTTTTGTTTTCAAGGGCCGCGGCCCGCATCCGTCGTCGCATCGCATGAGACAAGTCATCCGGGATCTGCCGGGATCGAAGATCCGCGAAGTCGCCAACGCCGCGCTCGGCCGCGGCGACGTCCTGCCGTTCTGGTTCGGCGAGAGCGACGAGGCGACGCCGGCGCACATCCGCGAAGCCGCGGTGCGCTCGCTCGGCGAAGGCGAGACCTTCTATTCGCACAACCTGGGGCTGGCGGAGCTGCGCGAGGCGCTGGCGCACTATGTCAGCTCCCTGCACCGCCCGGTCGATGCCGGGCGCATCGCCGTCACCTCCTCGGGCGTGAGCGCCCTGATGCTGGCGATGCAGGCCTTGGTGGGCTCCGGCGACGAGGTGGTCGCGGTCACCCCGGTGTGGCCCAACCTCACCGCCCAGCCGGCGATCCTCGGCGCCCGGGTGGTACGGCTGCCGCTGCAGGTGGAGCGGGGCGTCTGGCGGCTCGATCTCGATTCGCTGCGCCAAGCCGTGACCGCCGGCACCCGAGTGCTGCTGGTCAATTCGCCGAACAACCCGACGGGCTGGACGCAGACCCGTGCCGAACAGCAGGCCCTGCTCGATCACTGCCGGCAGACCGGCACCTGGATCGTCGCCGACGAGGTGTACGAGCGCGTCTTCTTCGCCGGCCCCGTCGGCGCCTGCGCGCCGAGCTTCCTGGACCTCGCCGAGCCCGACGACCGGCTTCTGGTGGTGCACAGCTTCTCGAAGAGCTTCCTGATGACCGGCTGGCGCCTGGGCTGGATCGTCGCCCCGCCGGGCTTCGCCCCGGAGCTGGCCAAGCTGATCGAATTCAATACCTCCTGCGCGCCGGTGTTCGTGCAGCGGGCGGCACTGGCGGCCCTGAGCCAGGCCGACGTCACCGTGCCGGAGCTGGTCGGGCGGCTCCGCGCCTGCCACGACACGCTCCTGCCGCGCCTGGCCGCGCTGCCCGGCATCACCGTGGCCGAGCCGGCCGGCGGCCTCTATGCCTTTTTCAGCGTCGAGGGCGAGCCCGACTCGCTGGCGCTGGCCAAGAGACTGGTCACCGAGGCCGGCCTCGGCCTCGCGCCTGGTGCCGCCTTCGGCCCGGAGGGCGAAGGATGGCTGCGCTGGTGCTTCGCCTCGCGCGACCCGGCGCGGCTGGTGCTGGGGGTGGAGCGGCTGCAGCGCTTCCTCAGTCTATAATCATCGGCTCTCCTGCTCCGGCAGCGAGATCCAGCACGGCACCGGTCGGTTTCACCGGTGTTCGCAAGTCAGAACCCGAAACCGAAGTCGCGTCCCGAGAGGGGCCGGCGCTCGGTTTCACAATTTGGAAACGAGATGCCCGCCACCACCGAACACACGGCCGAGATCGTCAAGGCGCACGCCCGTGCCGCCAGCGACACCGGGTCGCCCGAGGTGCAAGTTGCCTTGCTCACCGACCGGATCAACGAGCTCACCCCGCACTTCAAGACCCACCTGAAGGATCACCACGGTCGCCGTGGCCTGCTGAAGATGGTCAACCGGCGCAAGAGCCTGCTCGCCTACCTGCGCAGCAAGGATGCCGACCGCTATACCGCCCTGATTCAGAAGCTCGGCCTGCGCAAGTAGGCTGAGAACGAGGCCGGGAAGCCGATCGCGAGACAAGGCTTCCCGGATTTCTTGGAGCGAGCTGCCGGCAGGCGAGGCTGTGTCATTCCACCGATGTTCAGGCGCGAGGCGCGCCCCGAACACCCTTGGAATGGCATGTCGCCGACAGGGCTCTCGTTCCGGGTTCCGGTGCCGCCCCGATGGCGCCCGAAGCAACGAAGGAACACGCCATGAGCATCTTCAACAAAGTCACCAAGACCTTCCAGTGGGGTCAGCAGACCGTCACCCTCGAGACCGGTGAGATCGCCCGGCAATCGGGCGGCGCCGTCCTGGTGTCCATCGCCGACACCGTCATCCTCGCCACCGTCGTCGCCAAGAAGGACGCCAAGCCCGGCCAGGACTTCTTCCCCCTGACCGTCGACTACATCGAGAAGACCTACGCTGCCGGCAAGATCCCGGGCAGCTTCTTCAAGCGTGAAGGCCGCCCGAGCGAGCTCGAGACGCTGACCTCGCGCCTGATCGACCGGCCGCTCAGGCCGCTGTTCCCCGAAGGCTTCTACAACGAGGTCCAGGTCGTCATCCACGTCCTGTCGCTGAACCCGGAAGTCGCCGCCGACATTCCGTCGCTGATCGGCGCCAGCGCCGCGCTGGCGATCTCGGGCATCCCGTTCAACGGCCCGATCGGCGCCGCGCGCGTCGGCTACATCGGCGGTCAGTACGTGCTGAACCCGACCAAGGCGCAGATGGCCGAGACGCAGATGGACCTGATCGTCGCCGGCACCGAAGCCGCGGTGCTGATGGTCGAGTCCGAAGCCAAGCAGCTGAGCGAGGAAGTCATGCTCGGCGGCGTGACCTTCGGCCACGAGCAGGGCAACGTCGCCATCGCCGCGATCAACGACCTGGTGCGCGACGCCGGCAAGCCGGTATGGGACTGGCAGGCGCCGGCCAAGGACGAGGCGTTCATCTCGCAGGTCGGCTCGCTCGCCGAGCAGAAGCTCCGCGACGCCTACCAGGTGCGCTCGAAGCAGGCCCGCACCCAGGCCACGCGCGACGTGACCACGGCGACGCTGGCGGCCCTGTCCGAAGGCGGCGCCTCGGTCGACAAGGTCAAGGTCGACAACATCCTGTTCGACATCGAAGCCAGGATCGTCCGCAACCAGATCCTCTCGGGCGAGCCTCGCATCGACGGCCGCGACACCCGCACCGTGCGGCCGATCGAGATCCGCACCAGCCTGCTGCCGCGCGTCCACGGCTCGGCGCTGTTCACCCGCGGCGAGACCCAGGCGCTGGTGGCCGCGACGCTCGGCACCGACCGCGACTCGCAGCGCATCGACGCGCTCGCGGGCGAGTACAGCGAGCACTTCATGCTGCACTACAACATGCCTCCGTTCGCGACCGGCGAAACCGGCCGCGTCGGCTCGCCCAAGCGGCGCGAGATCGGCCACGGCCGGCTTGCCAAGCGGGCGCTGGCGGCGGTGCTGCCCGACCGGACCGAGTTCCCCTACTCGATGCGCGTCGTCTCGGAGATCACCGAGTCGAACGGCTCCTCGTCGATGGCCTCGGTGTGCGGCGGCTGCCTCGCGCTGATGGACGCCGGCGTGCCGCTCAAGGCGCACGTCGCCGGCATCGCCATGGGCCTGATCAAGGAAGGCAACCGCTTCGCCGTGCTGACCGACATCCTGGGCGACGAGGATCACCTCGGCGACATGGACTTCAAGGTCGCCGGCACGACCACCGGCGTGACCGCCCTGCAGATGGACATCAAGATCCAGGGCATTACCAAGGAGATCATGCAGGTCGCCCTGGCGCAGGCCAAGGAAGCGCGCCTGCACATCCTCGGCAAGATGACCGAGGCGATGGGCAGTGCCAACACCGAGGTCTCGCAGTTCGCGCCGCGCCTCTACACGATGAAGATCAACCCGGAGAAGATCCGCGACGTCATCGGCAAGGGCGGCTCGACGATCCGCGCCCTGACCGAAGAGACCGGTTGCACCATCGACATCGGCGAAGACGGCACGATCACGATCGCCTCGACCGACGCCGACAAGGCCGAGTTCGCCAAGAAGCGCATCGAGCAGATCACCGCGGAAGTCGAAGTCGGCAAGGTCTACGAAGGCCCGATCACCAAGATCCTCGACTTCGGCGCGCTCGTGAACCTGATGCCGGGCAAGGACGGCCTGCTGCACATCAGCCAGATCGCCCACCAGCGCGTCGAGAAGGTGACCGATTTCCTCCATGAAGGCCAGATCGTGCGCGTCAAGGTGCTCGAGACCGACGAGAAGGGCCGGGTCAAGCTGTCGATGAAGGCCTTGCTCGACCGCGAGCCGCCGCGCGAGCAGCACGCGCACCAAGAGTGACCTCGCGACTGCCGATCCTGAGCTCGTGAAAGCGATCGAGATCGCCGCTCCCGGAGGGCCGGAGGCGCTTCGCCTGACCGAACGGCCGATGCCGGCCGCCGGCCCGGGCGAGGTCCTGATCCGCGTCGCCGCCTCCGGGGTGAATCGCCCCGACGTGCTGCAGCGCAAGGGCCTCTATCCGGTGCCCCCGGGGGCTTCGGACATCCCGGGGCTCGAGGTCGCGGGGACGATCGTCGAGGGCGATGCCGATGCGATGCGCGCGGCCGGCTTCGCCGCCGGCGGCCGCGTCTGCGCCCTGGTCGCGGGCGGCGGCTACGCCGAATACTGCGTCGCGCCGGTCGGCCAGTGCCTGGCGTCGCCGGCCGGGCTGAGCGACATCGAGGCAGCGAGCCTGCCCGAGACCTTCTTCACCGTCTGGTCGAACGTGTTCGACCGCGGCAGGCTGCAGCCGGGCGAGACCCTCCTGATCCAGGGCGGCAGCAGCGGCATCGGCGTCACCGCGATCCAGATGGCGAAGGCGCACGGTGCCGTCGTGATCGTCACCGTCGGCTCCGACGAAAAGGCCGCGGCGTGCAAGGCGCTCGGCGCCGACCATGCGATCAACTACAAGACCCAGGACTTCGCCGAAGAGGTCAAGCGCATCACCGCCAAGGCCGGGGTCGACGTCATCCTCGACATGGTCGCCGGCAGCTACGTCGAGCGCGAACTCCGCTGCCTGGCGGCCGACGGGCGGCTGGTGATCATCGCGGTCCAGGGCGGCACCGACGCCAAGGTCGACGCCGGCCTGATCCTGCGCAATCGACTCACCGTCACCGGCTCGACGCTCCGCCCGCGGCCGGTCGCCTTCAAGACCGCGATCGCGGCGGCGCTGAAGCGCTCGGTCTGGCCCTGGCTGGAGAGCGGCGCGGTCAAGCCGGTGATCCACGAGGTGTTTGCGGCGGCGGAGGCGGCCCGCGCCCATGCGCTGATGGAGTCGAACCGGCACATCGGCAAGCTGGTGCTGCAGTGGTGAGCCCCGGCGATCGCCGGGCCAGGCTGGTCGTCGGCAACTGGAAGATGAACGGCAGCCGCGCGGCCAATGCCGCGCTGCTCGGCGCGTTGAAGGCGGCTTCGCCGTTTGCCGCGGGCGTGGCGGTCTGCGTGCCGGCGCCTTACCTCGCCGAAGTGGGCGCCGCGTTGAAAGGCAGCGCCATCGCCTGGGGCGCGCAGGATTGCTCCAGCCACGACGCCGGCGCCTTCACCGGCGAGATCTCGGCAGCGATGCTGGCCGAGTTCGCCTGCCGCTACGTCATCGTCGGCCATTCGGAACGACGGGCGCTTCATGGGGAGAGCGATCGTCTGGTCGCCGAGAAGGCGGCGAAGGCGATGGCCGCCGGGCTGACGCCCATCGTCTGCGTCGGCGAGACGCTGGCCGAGCGCGAAGCCGGCCAGATGGCCGCGGTCGTCACCCGCCAGCTCGGGGCGGCGATCGAGCTGCTCGGCTATGCGATTTGCGACACCGTGGTTGCCTACGAGCCGGTCTGGGCGATCGGCACCGGCAAGACCGCGAGCCCGGCCGAGGCCGAGGCGGTGCACGCCGAGCTGCGCGCCCGGCTGGCCGCGCTCGACCCGCGCGCGGCGGCGGTCTCGATCCTCTACGGCGGCAGCGTCAAGCCCGACAACGCGGCCTCGCTGTTCTCTCAACCCAATATCGACGGCGGTCTGATCGGCGGCGCGTCGTTGAACGCGGAGCACTTCGCCGCCATCTGCCAGGCCGCCGCATGAAGCGCGCGCCTCGCCTCGGACCCATCGGAGTCGGACAAGAATGAACATGCTCATGAATTTCGTGCTTGCGCTGCAGCTGATCTCGGCGCTGGTGATGATCGGCCTGGTGCTGATCCAGCACGGCAAGGGCGCCGACATGGGCGCTTCCTTCGGCAGCGGCGCGTCGGGCAGCCTGTTCGGCGCCACCGGCAGCGCCAACTTCCTGTCGCGCTCGACGGCGGCCTGCGCGGCGGTCTTCTTCGCCTGCACTCTGGCGCTCGCCTACACCTCGAACGCCCGGCCGGAAGCCTCCGCCACCAGCATCCTCGACCGCCCCGCTGCCGGAGCGTCGGCACCACGGCCCAGCCCGTCGGGCGCGGGCGCGATTCCCGGCCCGGCCAGCGGCGTCGTCGTCGTGCCGCCGCCGGCGATGCCTGCCGCGCCGGTCGCGCCGGTCGCGCCGGTCGCGGCGTCCGGCGCGGGCGCGATCCCGCAGAAGTAGAAACGCATTGCTCCGCTAGAATTCGCGGTTGCCCGGCGAGCCATTCCTCATGCCAGCCGAAGCAACGGAATTCATGTGCCGCCGACGTGGTGAAATTGGTAGACACGCTATCTTGAGGGGGTAGTGGCGAAAGCTGTGCGAGTTCGAGTCTCGCCGTCGGCACCAGAACAATGAGCCTCGATCCCTACCTGCCCGTCATCCTCTTCATCCTGATCGGGATCGCGGTCGGCGTGGTGCCGCAGGTCCTCGGCTTCCTGCTCGGGCCGAGGAAGCCGGATCAGGCGAAGAACTCCCCCTACGAATGCGGCTTCGAGGCCTTCGAGGACGCGCGGATGAAGTTCGACGTGCGCTACTACCTCGTCGCCATCCTTTTCATCCTGTTCGACCTCGAGATCGCGTTTCTCTTCCCCTGGGCCGTGGCCCTGAAGGAGATCGGTCCCGCCGGCTTCTGGGCGATGATGCTCTTCCTCGCCATCCTCGTCGTCGGCTTCGTCTACGAGTGGAAAAAGGGCGCGCTCGACTGGGAATGAACGACATGGACCCCACGCTCACTTCGTTCGCTGCCCCCCGGGGGGGCGCGGGCTCCCTTGGGGTGGCCCGGCGGGAGCCCCGATGAGCCTCGACGGCGTTCTCAAGGAAGGCTTCGTCACGACGAGCCTTGATTCGGTCATCAACTGGTCGAAGACCGGCTCGCTCTGGCCGATGACCTTCGGCCTGGCCTGTTGCGCGGTCGAGATGATGCATGCCGGCGCCGCGCGCTACGACATCGACCGCTTCGGCATGCTGTTCCGGCCGAGCCCGAGGCAGAGCGACCTGATGATCGTCGCCGGGACGCTCTGCAACAAGATGGCGCCGGCGCT
>Ga0163144_10027495_pt1 | contig 11012 bp, 3 predicted proteins | sample OliLak19BULKMAT1_FD_123175 | JGI IMG/M metagenome (GOLD analysis project Ga0163144, IMG submission 123175) | Freshwater microbial mat bacterial communities from Lake Vanda, McMurdo Dry Valleys, Antarctica - Oligotrophic Lake LV.19.BULKMAT1 | ecosystem: Environmental > Aquatic > Freshwater > Lake... | reverse complement strand
TCATGTCGTTCCTGCTTTTCTTCAAATACTCGCCGCTGGTCCAGTTTGTCCAGGGGAACCTCAACTTCAACATGGACATCGCGTCGCTGGCGGACAAGTACACCTTCCTTGCGCTGTCGATGACGGTAACGGGGCTGGTGGTGGTGCTGCGCTGGGAGTCGATGTTTCCAGACCGCCGCGACTATGCGAACCTGGCTGCGTTGCCGGTGTCGGACACCACCGTGCTGATGGCCCGAAGCACGGCGCTGGCGCAGTTCGCAGTGGTGTTTCTGGTGACGGTAAACTTCTGTTCCACGCTGCTTTTTCCGTGCGTCGCTCTGCAAAGCGATGGCACGTTCGCGGGCGTATTGCGCTTCATCGGATCGCACGCCGTGGCCGTGATCGCGGCGGGAGTCTGGGCTTTCGCCACCTTCCTCGCGCTCACAGGGCTAATGATGGCGCTGCTGCCGTACAGCGTGTTTCGACGCGTGCGCCGCTATGTGCAGTTTGGGTGCATCGTCGGGCTGATCACCCTTTTCCTTTCGGCGTCGGCTATGGTCCAGCTGATCGACCCCATTCGCAACGGTATCCCCGTCTGGGCAGAGTGGCTGCCTACCATGTGGTTTCTCGGCCTGTACGAAGTGCTGCAAGGCAAGGCGACCGGCTCAATGGGCATGCTCGCTGGGCGGGCTGTGATGGCCCTCGGAATTTCGGGTGCGATGGCCGCGGTCGCCTACGCACTGAGTTATCGCTGGTTCTATCTGCGCACCGCGGAGACGGCCGAAGGATCCGATGCAGCCTTCCCGATTCCGCAGTTGCTGCTGCGAGCCGGCGAGTTGCTGCTCCCCTCGCGCGGCTTCTATCGAGCCTCCCTGCGATTCGCGTTGCGCACACTGGCGCGGAGCGACCGGCATACCGCCGCGTTTGCTGGTGTGGTCGGGCTGGGCATGGCCCTGGCTGTGCAGTCAGTGAACACACCCGGTGCCGCGACACCCTTGCCGCTCGGCGCGGTGGTCGCTGCCATGATCCTGGTGTACGCGCTGATCACCGGCCTCCGGCTCTGCTTTGGAATTGCCTCCGAGCTCAGGGCGAACTGGATCTTCCGCATCGCCGCCGACGATGATTCGGCCGAACCGCAGTATGTGGTTCGAGCCGTGATGTATCTATTTCTGCTGCCTCTGGTGGCAACCGTCACGCTGCTGTTTGGGTTCGCCTGGGGATGGGCGCCAGCGCTGCGGAATGCGGTGTTCGTAATGTTGTGTTCCGCGTTGCTGATCGACATCATGACGTCGGGGTTCCGGGTGATTCCCTTCACCTGTTCCTGGATGCCGGGCCGCGACAACATGCCGTTCGCACTTTGCCTGTGGGCTGTTGGGCTCGCGGTGTTCGGACATGGGTTCGGCGGCTTCGGACTGTTTGCGATTCGCGATCCCATCCGGCTGTTCGTCTTCGCGGTGGTCACGTTCGCGATCCTCGCCGGGCTGCACCACACGCGCGAGGACCGCGAGCCGATGATCTGGGCCGACACCCGCGGGGAGCTCGACTTACTTCGTATTGGGGAGTGACTTAGAGGCCTGGCAGAGTCGCTCCAGCTTAAAAGTAGAGCTTGAGCCCCACCTGGATCACGCGCGCGTCGGCGGCTGAAATGATACTGCCGAAGTTGGCCGAATCCATTTGATTGCCGGGGATGCCGAAATTCGCGTGATTGAGCGCGTTGAAGAACTCGCCGCGGAATTGCAGCCGGAAGCGTTCCGCACTCCGGAAATTCTTCATCAGCGCCAGATTCGCCACCGAAGCCCCGGGCGCCCGGCCGACCGACCGCGCCGCGGTGCCGAACTTGAAGCGGGCAGGCTGCGCGAACGCCTGGATGTCGAACCAGCGCTGCACGCTCCTTTGATCCGCCGGAAGCGCCGGATCGCGCAGCAGGTCCGGGCGCAGCGGTCCGGCCGAGGAGCACTCGCACGTGTTGGTCAGGGTGGATACGCCGTAAGCCGCGCCGCTGCGCAGCGAGGTCAGCGCCGAGAGCTGCCAGCCGCCGACGATCTGGCCTGCGAGGCCCGACCGCAACCAGCGACGCTTCGGTCCCCACGGCAGCTCGTAAACCGCGCTGAAGGTGGAACTGTGAGTGATGTCGTTCGGGCTGATCGACTTGTCCAGCCGTCGGTTGTAGAGGTCCTGGTAGCCCGCGCCTGGGGTGCCGCCAAAATCCGAGAGCGGATCCACGTTGTCGATAAACTTCGAAAAAGTGTAATTGAACAGCACCTGCACCCCGTTCCGGTAGCGGCGTTCCACCCGCATCAGGAAGGCGTGGTAGCTGGAGACCCCCAGGTTCGGCGAAACCAGGTCGACCGCCGTGAACTGCGGGAACGGCCTGCGCGACTGAATGCTGCCGGTCTTTCCCACCAGTTCGGGTCGCACCTGGTTCTGGCTCAACGCGCCAGCGGTCAGTTTGCGGCCCAGATTGGAAATATACTGCGCCGAAAGCAGCGTCGTTTTCACCTGGTGCTGGATCCCGAAGTTTTGCTGGATCGAATAGCCCACGGAGCGCTCGCGCTGGTAGAAATCCACGGGACCATTCATGCCGAAGGACGGCGTGCGGTCTGCCGGTCCGGGGAACACTGGCGGCCTGACGCCGTCGCGCAGCAGCAGCACCGCTGACTGGTTCTGGTCCGGGCTGGTAAGCAGCGTGTTGATGCCGAAACCCGCCACGGCGGTATTGTTGAAGCCACCATCGTCGGGATTGCCATAGAACATTCCGATGCCGCCCCGGATCACGGTGTCCCCGTTGCCCAGCGGTCGCCATGCGAAGCCGAAGCGGGGAGCGATGTTGTTCCTGTCGGTATCCCAGTTGGTGACCGGCGTCCCGTCCACCCCGGCGAACGTGACCACGCCCGGCACACCAGCAACCGGGTGAATCTTCCGCATGTCGAAACCGCTCTGCATATTGCTGTCGGCGGTGCGCCCATTCTCCACGTCGTAGCGCACACCCAGGTTGAGAGTGAGGCGCGGAGTCACTTTCCAGTCGTCCTGCAAAAACAAGCCGATGGAGCGGTTATGCATGCGGTATTTGGGCTGATCGACGATCTGCGCGTTAGTGGCGAAGCCGAGCAACATGGTCGCAAATCCGTTGCCGCTGTTGGCATTGCCCTGCAACCCCGTGCCCTGCTGAGAGAAGGTGAAGTCGCCGCTGGGAGAGGTGTCGAACTCGTCAGTGGTGACGTTGCGCCGGAACTCGAAACCGGCCTTCCAGCTGTGAGCGCCCCGGAACCAGCTCACCGTCTCGCTCAGATGCCAGTAGGGGTTCGTCTGGTCGCGGAATGAATTGACCGTACCCAGCGCCGAGAAGCCCTGCGCAGTGAAGCGCGGGAACGCCTTCTGGCCGACTCCCTTCAGTCCCAGTTTGTCCGGCCAGTCGCCTCCGATGCTGGCGTGCTGGATGGCACGGGTTTGACTGGTGCCGCTCCACTTCAGATCGTTGAGCAGCGTGGGCGTGACTGTGCGGACCCAGCTGACGAGCAAGGTCTGGGCCAGGTTATCGACATTGCGGCTGGCGTTGCCCACGCCGATACCCGACGCCGCTGGTTCGGCATACACCGACGCCTGCGGCAGGATGTTCTTCTGCGCCACGTAGCGGCCGTAGATGCGGTCCTTCTGGCTGAGGATGTGGTCCACCCGCGCGGTACCGTGATATTGCGTGCGCTTCACCGGAACATTGATGTTGTAATTGTTGGCGCCGGCGAGATTGCCCTGCTGATTGGGGTCCGGGTAGTACGATGCCGCCCTGGCTGCCACCGGGTCGATCAGGTTGGCGGGAATCCGGTTGCCGGGAAACGGGTCGCGCAGGGTGCGGGTCGGGTCGGCCGGATCGGGCCGGTTCGTGAAAGGGCTGTAGAGCACCAGGGCGCGCCCCTGCGCGTTGGTCAGCCCGCTGAAGTCGCCGCGCTTCTGCGCCGCCGAGGCAATGGTCAGCACGTTGGTCAGCCCACGCGTCACCAGCGTGTTCTCCAGCGCCACGAAGAAGTGCGTCTTGTTCTTGCGGATGGGGCCGCCGGCCGTCCCGCCGAACTGGTTGAAGCGCAGCGGGGCTTTGGTGTTGGCGAAGAAGTTGCGGGCGTCTACCTTATCGTTCCGCAGGAACTCGAAGAGGTTACCGCGGAACTGGTTGGTGCCCGATTTCGTGACCGCGGTGAAAACCCCCGCCGCCGTGCGTCCATACTCGGCGGCGTAGTTGTTGGTGATGACCTTGAACTCCTCCACCGCGTCCACCATCGGCGATAACTCGGCTTGCGAACGCGCCAGCCCCGACTTCTGCACCGAGCCGCCATCCAGCAGCAGCGACTGTGACCATGTGCGCCCGCCGGCCATCGACACCACCGGGACCTCCCCCGCATCGCCGCCACCGGAAACGTAAATCGTGGCGCCCGCCAGGACGCTGAGATCCCACGCATTTCGTCCGTTCAGCGGCATTTCGACAATCGAGGTGTTGTTAACCACCTGACCCACGTTCGAGGTCTCGGATTCCACCAGCGGCGCTTCCCCGCTGACCTCGACTGTCTCGGTCACGCCGCCGACTTCGAGCGCGAAATCCACGCGCGCCGTCTGATCCACCTGCATCACAATACCGGCGCGCACCACGGGCCTGAAGCCGGCGTGACGGACTTCGACGCGGTACGCGCCCGGCTCCAGCCGACTGATCGTGAAGTAGCCGTCCTCATTGCTCTGCGCAGGGTAGCGGGTGCCGGTATCGACGTGCGACGCCGCCACCAGCGCTGCCACCACCACCGCGCCGGAGGAATCCGTGACGCGGCCGGTGATCTGCCCACTCTGCGCAAAGGCAGCGGGAATCGTCAGAAGGAGGGCGAACAGAACCTTCATGGCTGCTTCCTTCACTATTGCCGGGCTTTCGGCCACGGATAGTCGTTCTTGCCGGCCGACGGTTCCATCATACCCGGCGGCAACGTCTTTTGCCACGCCAGCAGCTTCTCAGACATGGCCTTCACCGTGGCGGCCTGGCTGCCGGCCTGGTTGTTCAACTCCATGGGGTCGGCCGGAATATCGTATAGCTCTACCCGGCTGCGATCGGGATTCATCAACAGCTTCCACTTGCCATCCCGCATCGAGAGCATCGGGCTGCGGTTCACGTTGTAGCCGGCGATGTTGAAACGCCATTCCCAGTAAATGGGTTTGGTCCTGGCTCGCGAAGCGCCGGCCAGTATATCGGAAACGTCCTCACCGTCGGGTCGAAGGTCGGCGGGTACAGTCGCGCCCGCCATGTACAGGATGGTCGGCAGGAAGTCCACGCCCGTGATGACGGCGCGGTCTTCCACCCGGCCGGCGGGAATGACGCCGGGAAGCCGCGCAATCAACGGCAGCCGCACGCCGCCCTCATACAGGCTTCGCTTGCGCCCCCGGAACGGTCCAGGCGAGCCGAAAGCGCTGTGGCTGGCGTTACGGATGTGAATGTCCTCCGGGCCGTTGTCGCTTGAAAAAAGCACGAGCGTATTGCCAGCCAGGCCCATCGTGTCGAGTTCCCTGAACAGCCGCCCCAGTTCGTCATCCAGGTTGCGCAGCGAGGCGAAGTAGATCTGGTTCGCGCCCAGATGCCCGGTCGTGGTCTGCGGGGTTTGGGCCATGAACGGCGCCAGCTGCTCTTTGGTCGGATCGAGCGGAGCGTGCGGCAGGAGCGTGCAGAGATTCGCGTAGAACGGCTTGTCCGGCGCTTCCCGGATGAAGCGCAGCGTCTCGTCGACGAACAGGCGCGTCGATTTTGCCCGAAATCCAGGACTCATCTCCGTCCAGCGTGTTTCATTGGAACTGACCGACTTATGCTCGTCGAAGCCGTAGGCGTCCGGCATCGGAGCGCCCGGACCGTTGCCCATGTGCCACTTGCCCACCTGATGCGTGCGGTACCCGGCCCGCTTGAGCAGCCTGGGGAGGGTGTGGACCGACGGGTCGAGGAAGTTCGGCATGCTGCGCCGTTCATTTTCTTCCGCGTTCGCGAAATGGCCGTGGACCCGGTGGCGCCCGGGGAAGTGGCCTGTGAGGAACGCGGTCCGGCTCGGCGAACAGACCGGACCATCCACATAGAATTGCGTGAACATGGTGCCCTGCTGCGCGAGCCGGTCGAGGTTGGGAGTCTTGAGGCGTTGATTGCCGTAGCAACTCAAGTCGCCCCACCCGAGATCGTCGGCGAGGATGAACAGGACGTTGGGGTTTGGCTTCTCGGCCGCGCCTGCTCTTAACCGCAGCGCCGCGCCGGCGGTCGCGGTGAGGAAGCTTCTTCGGGTTGCGTTCATTCAGTTGGCTCGCGTTTCACCTGGAGTCTGCCGGATCGTCACGCAGCAATTCAATGTTACGTTGAACCAGGGAAAGACAAGGGCAAAGGAAGTTTCCATGTCATACCTTCACCGCCCCAGGTCCACATACCTGGGAACGGGCACTTCCATCCGGACCGCGGCTTTGTTTTGGAATCGCCTCAGAGCAGTTTCCGCGTGATTCCTGGAGTTACTCCGAATCGGGGAGTAACTCCAGGATTCTCAGAATTGGAATCGCAGCGAGCCTTGCATCTGCCGCGGCGGACGCGTAGAGGTCACCTGGCCGAAGGTGGTGTTGATCATCTGCCCCGCGGGATTGAAACGCGCCGTAGTGTCGACGCCTGCATACTGCGTGTGGTTAACCACGTTGTATGCTTCCCAGCGGAACTGGAGTTTGGGCCCGTTATCGCGCCTGGTGAGCGGAATGTTCTTGAACAGGGTCATGTCCCAGTTGTGAATGCCAGGGTTGCGAAAGACCTGTTTGCCGGCCGTTCCAAACTCACCCCGGGACGGACGCGCAACCAGACCTTGATCGATCCACTGGAGAGTGTCGCGCTGCTTCAGGTACTTCACGGGAGCCACGATATTCACACGGGTACCGTCGCCGCCACCGGAGAAGTCGAAGTTGTCCGAAGTGGCGAGGCCGATGCCAGTGGGTGTGCCGCTGGCGATTGTAACGATGCCGGAGAACTGCCAGTTATCCAGGACCGCCTTCACCACTCGGTTCGGCATAACCCGGCTTGCCCGGGGCAGATCCCAGATGTAATTCACAGAGGCAACATGCGTTTGATCGAACGCCGCGAGTCCATAACTCCAGGTGCGATAGGGCTGATACATTGGCAGTCCGCCGTTGTCGCCGCTGGTGTAATCCATTGACTTGGACCATGTGTATGCCACGCCGAACTGAACCCCCTGAAGGAACCGGCGGTTGACGGAACTCTGCAGTCCCTGGTAGTTGGAAATGCCGGAGTACTCGCGATAGTCGAGGTTGCCAAGGCCAGGAAACCTGCGATAGAAGTTCTCATTCAGCGGAGTCGAGGGGCTCGCCGGATCCGCGTTCTGAGGCAGGAATCGGGCGCCATACGGCACCGCATTCAAATTGCGAGACTGGCTGAGGTGCCGCGCGACATTACCGACGTAGGTGACGTCGATTACCATTCCCGCTCCGAGATCACGCTGCACGCCCAGAGTCCACGAATACACCGTAGGCACTTTTTGATCCCATTCAAATGAACTCACATTGTTGGGAAAGAGAACTCCGGTTGAGTTCTGGAAGGTGTCCATTGTCCCGTAAAAAATCTGAGGCCGAAACTGGTTTGGCGGGTTGTTATTTGCGGCCCCGGCGATCAGACCGGAGGACGGAATCATATTCTTCGTGATGCCAAAGCCGCCGCGAACAGCACTCTTGTTGTCGCCAAACACATCCCAGGCGAAGCCGAACCTTGGTCCGAACTGGATGGGCTGCTGACGCGTGAAGCCATTTCGATACTTTGGGTCCTTCGCAGTTACCATGCCGTTTGTGGTGTTGCCGGTACCAGGAACGTAGGCGCCGATTAAAACGGCAGGCCCGAGTGCGCCCGTGACGGGATTGCGCGAAACGCGCTGTCGAGCGTCGTTGAGTGCTGGCGTGTACAACTGAGGCGCACGCGCGGGATCGTAATTCTCGAACACGAATGCAGCGGCATCCTGGTCGACAAATTTGTACGGCGTCGCGCGGGAGAAACGCATGCCGAAATCGAGCGTGAGTCGCCGGTTTACCTTCCAGCTGTCCTGAGCGAACCACTCCCAGAGGTCGATTCGGTTGCGCGCTGTGGTGCGGTTGCTGCCCTCCGAATACGTGCGGAATACTCCGAGCGCAGCGTTCGCGTACGCATTGCTGGTGTCCAGCGGATTGTTCTGGTCGGCATCGAAACTGAAGTTCCCGCCGAACAACGTTCGAGGGCCCTCCGACGCGAAGTTCCGTTCGAAGTAAAAGCCGAACTTCATGGCATGACTGCCCCTGGTGACGGAGATATTGTCGAGCACGATATACCGCTCATCTCCCGCGTTGATAGGCAGCCGATCGTCATAAGCCACGTTTGCTGCGCTGGGAATACCACCAAAGTTCGCCTGCGGAATGATGTTTAGCGGATTGCCCGCCGGGAATAGCTGCGTCAGCCCGCCAAGACCAACTTTGCCGCGCACCACCGGATCGAAATTATCGGCCGATGTGGCAGCGCCAATTTCACCCAGAACACGATAGCTGGAGTTAAACTCGTTTACAATCGTCGGCGAGAAAACACGCGTGTACGCCGCCATGACGGAGTCTTCCGTGAACAAGTAGTGGTGATACAACTGATTCCAGTTGGAATTGAACGCGGCCAGTCCCTCATATCCGCGGCGGTCCGCCCACCAGGTACGTCCGCGGAACGAGACGCGGTCATTGGTAGTGGGGTTGTAATCCATCTTCAGCATGTTCTGCTTCTTCGGATGCTCGGTAATCTCCTGGAACACGTAGTTGTAGTTGCCGCCGGAGATATTGCGATCGAAGAAGTTCGGTTTTGGAAACAGGTTGAGAATTGCCTGACCGTTGCGGTTCAGACGGCTCTGCGGAATAATCTGGCCCGGAAAGCAGCCAGCCTGTGAGGTGGCGTTGCACGCCAGCCCGAGCGAAGGATCACGCACATAAACCGGATTGTTGTTGATTCGGCTTTGCGAGAAATTGCCGAGGCGCTCCAGTTCCGTGGGTACGGTGACCGTTCGTGGGTTACGCGGTTCGAAAATGCGCCAGTCCTCACGCGAGTAAAAGAAAAACAGTTTGTCGCGATTCTTATTGAACTTGCCGGGTATATACACCGGACCGCCGAGAGTTCCGCCGAATGTGTTGTAACGATACAGCGGCGTCGGCTGCCCGCGGCGGTTATTGAAGAAGTCGTTGGCGTTAAACTGTTCGTGCCGCTTAAACCAGTACGCGCTGCCATGGAAATCGCGCGTTCCCGACTTCGAAACGATGTTCACGAACGCGCCCGCGTTCCTGCCGTACTCCGCCTGATAATTATTCAGCAAAACCTTCACTTCGGCGATGGCGTCCATGCTGGTGGCGCCGTTAAAGCGGTCCACCAGGTCGGCATCGCTGCCGGTTTGACCGTCCAGTGTGAAGGTATTCATGCGGTTTCTGGTGCCGCTGATGTTTGGCGTCGCCGTTCCGAAAGTGTCGCCAAGAGCCGCGTTGTCGGTGCTGGCGCTGACGCCCGGCATCACTCTCAGCAGCGCCACCACGTCCCGACCCTTGGAGGACAGTTGGTCCATCTGGCGGGTGGACAGTAACTCCGAGTTTTCAGAGCTCGACGTCTGCACCTGAACGTTGTCCGCCTGTACCGACACCGCTTCAGAGACGCTGCCGAGCGCGAGCTGCAACTGGCCCAGCTCGCGCCGTTCATTCGCGGTAAGGACGATGCCTTTCCGCTCGAGCGTCTTGAAGCCGTCCGCAGTAATTCGGACGTTATAAGTTCCAGGCACCAGCGCCGGGAAGACAAAATCCCCCGATGCATTTGTGACTGTATTCCGGGTTGATCCGGCATCGTTGTTGAGTGCCACCCGAGCCCCGGCGATGAGCTGACTGCTGGGATCAACGGCGCTGCCGCTGATCTGTCCTGTAGTGGTCTGTGCATTGCAGATGCTTACGTTTAGCGTCGCCGCAATCAGAATTGCCGTGCATAATGCGTTGAAACGAGACATCGTTCCTCCTGCGCCATACCATCAACCGGGTATGTGCATCGTAATCTGAATATACTGTCACACTGCAGGAGTGAAATGGTACCGGCTGTGTTGAGAAGCCGCTCTTCACAGCGACACGCGATGAACTTTACTTTGAATCGGACGCGGGCTTGACGGGCTTCCCCTTGATGAGCGGGATTGCGTTCTTCGGTGCCTGCAGGATCCTTACCGGAGGCTTCGGGATATTGGCCATGTCGGAGACCTGGACCGCTTTAGTCGTCAGGTCGATGGCCGCAGTTGTGTCCTTGCGGTGAGCCGCCAGTTTGGCCTGGGTGCGAAAGCTGTCGGCCAGCGCCTTGCCGCGAAGCTGAACCGCCCGCTCTGCGAGCGGCTGCGCTTCTTCAAACCGTTCCTGCGCGGAGTAGAATGTGACCATCTTGTCGAGCGTCAGCGCGATCATCGGATGCTCAGGGCCGGCCGTAGCGTCCCACAGTTCCAGCAGGCGCTTGTACAGCGGCTCAGCCTTGTCATACTTCCTGCTGCCGAAATAGCAGTAGGCCAGGTTGTCGAGCCCCCCGATCATCTCAGCGGACTTTGGGCCGAAGGAAGTCTCGCGGATGCGCAGCGCACGTTCGTAAAGGGGCTCGGCGTTCTCATACTCGGCGCCATCGCGATACAACGCCGCCATTGCCTCCAGAGCGCCAAGGACCTCGGGATCCTCGCGCATCAGCTGAGACCACATCTGCACCGCGCCCATCAGCCAGCTTTTGGCATCGTCGACCTTCTTCAGCTCCAGCTGCAGCAGACCGATGGTGGTGAAGTCGCGCGCGGATTCGGCCACCGGCATGCGGCCTCGCATGCCGACCGCCCGCTCCAGCGTGGCAACTGCTTCTTCCAGCCGACCCTGCGCTCGACGGGCGTGGGCGAGGTCGCTGAGCAGACTGGCGCTCCGCATCTGCGGGTCCGGGCGCGGCACCAGGTCAAGCGCCTCATTCAGCAGCTCCTCCACTTTGGGCCAGTCCC
>Ga0163144_10027493_pt1 | contig 11013 bp, 6 predicted proteins | sample OliLak19BULKMAT1_FD_123175 | JGI IMG/M metagenome (GOLD analysis project Ga0163144, IMG submission 123175) | Freshwater microbial mat bacterial communities from Lake Vanda, McMurdo Dry Valleys, Antarctica - Oligotrophic Lake LV.19.BULKMAT1 | ecosystem: Environmental > Aquatic > Freshwater > Lake... | reverse complement strand
CGGCCGCGGGTTGCCCCACCACCTTCCTCGCGCGAGCATGCGCCATGGCGTTCCGGCACGTCTCGCTATGGGGGCTCGCCGCAGCCCTTTTCGCGTGCGACGGCGGCGCCGGCAGCCCGCCAGCCGGGAGCGCCGCCGGGGCCTCGGCAACGGCCGCGCAGGGCGCAGCGTCAGGGTCGGAGAGCGGGGCATTCGGGAGCGCGACAGCGACCGGCTCGGGGCTCGCGCGCCCAGCCCTGGCGAGTGGCGCGCAGACCTCCGGCGGCACGACGAGCGGTGCGCCGGCGACCGGTGCGGTCGCGAGCGGGGCCCCGGCCTCGGCTCTGCCTGCCACCTCCAGCGGCGTGCCGTCCGCCCACCCTGTGCTGGTCATCGCCGCGACCGTCCCCTCGCCGGCCGCTGCCCTCGTGGCCGAGCTGCCGCGCCCGCGCGACGGCAAGGGTGCGGGTTTCGCCGGCCCCGTCGACGCCGCGAAGGACGGCGAGTGGATCACCCGCCTCGCGTCGGCCGGCATCACCGAGATCACGCCCAACCGCGGCGGCGCGTCGGTCTCGATGCGGGTGAGGTTCGCCGACGGGAAAAAGGCCGCGATGAAGCCCGAACAGAACGGCCATCCCACCGATCCGCGGGCCGAGATTGCCGCCTACCACATCGATCGACTGCTCGGCTTTGGCCGCACGGCGGCGGTGGCGGGCCGCCGTTTCGCGCTGGCGGACGTGCGCGCCGCGCTGGTCACGTCCGGCGCGGATCAAGCCTTCCTCGCTCGCGTCGACACGTCTCTCGTCGCGCGCGACGGCCAGATCGCTGCGGCGATGATCGCGTGGCACACCGCCGCGCTCGTGGAGGAAGAGAGCGACCCTGCCTGGATCTCGCCGCTCGGCACCAGCGAGCCAGTCCCGGCAGATGCCCTGTCCAGACTCGCAGAGTGGAGCGACCTGGTCGTGTTCGACTTCCTCGTCGACAACCCGGATCGTTACTCCGGCGGAAACGTCCTGCGCCTCGACAAGGGCGGCCCGCTCGTGTTCCTCGATCAGGGCGCGGCGTTCGGCCAGAACCGACTCCGCGCCAAGCTCACCACCCGGGCGCGGCTCGACAAGGTATGTCGCTTCCGCAAGGACACCCTCGCAGCGCTGCGCCGCGTGGGCTCCGGCGCGCCCGCGCCCGACAAGCTCGGTGCCGCCTTGAAGGCCAGCCTCGCGCGCGATCCGCTCGCCCCGGTGCTCGACGCCGCGCAGCTCGCCGGGGTCGACGACCGCGTGGCCCTGCTCGCGACGCACACGCGCTCGTGCGAGGCCAGGCTCGGTTCGGCCACGAAGCTCGCGGCCTCCCGGGCGCCCTGACTCGATGAGGCGACCTACGGAGAGCGCCTGACGAGCCAAGACGACTCGCCGGGTGCTCTCCTCGGTGGAGGACGCGCTACTCCGCGGCGGGAGGTGCGCTGTTCGTGTGGTGGAGCGCGAACGCGTAGCGGTCGGCGCCCTTCTCGACCTCGGCCTTGATCATGTCGGCGCCGCCGTGGCCGCTGTTCTTCTCGATGCGAATCAGCGCCGGGCCGCCGTTGCTCCGCTCCTGCACCGCCGCCGTGAACTTGCGGGCGTGCAGCGGGTCCACGCGATCGTCGCTGTCGGCCGACAGCATGAGCAGGGCGGGGTACTTCACCTTCTCCTTCACGTGGTGGTACGGCGAGTAGGCGAAGAGCGCCCTGAGCTCGCTCTCGGTCTCGGCCGAGCCATATTCGCTGATCCACGTCTTGCCCGAGCCGAACAGGTGGTAGCGCACCATGTCGAGCAGCGGCACCGAGCACAGCACCGCCGCGTAATATTCGGGCTTCTGCGTCATGGCAGCGCCCACCAGCAGGCCGCCGTTCGAGCCGCCTGCGATGGCCAGCTTCTCGGGCCGCGTATACCCGTCGCGGAACAGGAGCTCCGCCGCTGCAATGAAGTCGTCGAAGACGTTCTGCTTCTTCTCCTTCATTCCGCCCTTGTGCCAATCTTCGCCGTACTCGGCCCCACCGCGCAGGTTGGGCACCGCGTACACGCCGCCACGTTCGAGCCAGGGATAAATCGAAGCCGTGAAGACGCTGGTCTCCGTCTGCTGGAATCCGCCGTATCCGTAGAGCAGCGTGCGATTGTTGCCGTCCTTCTTCAGGTCCTTGCGGCGCACGATGAACATGCTGACACGGGTCCCGTCCCTGGACGGATAGAACACTTGCTCCACGGTGTACGGCGACGGATCGACCGGCACGGTGACCTTGCTGTACAGCTTGGTCTCGGCGCTCTTCAATGACAGCGAGTGAACCTCCCATGGGGTCGTGAACGACTGATAGACGAAGTAGGCCTCGTCCTCGTCCGGGCGACCCAGCGGCCCGCTCATGGTGCCGACTCCCGGCAGCTTGACCTCGTGCAGCTTCTTGCCCGTGAGGTCGAAGATCTCGAGCTGGCTCGTGGCGTTCTTCAGGTACGCGACGGCGAGCTTGCCGCCCACCACCGAGGCGCCGTTGTCGAGATCGATCGACGCGTCCGCGCGCTCGGGGACCACCGTCTTCCAGGTTTCGATGGCCGGCTTCTTCGGGTCGACCCGCACCACCTTCCAGTGCGGCGCCTCGTGATCGGTCAGGACGTAGAACTGGTCCTTGTACGCGTCGACCCAGAAGTGGGCGGGCAGCCCCACCGCGAGCGGCTTCCACGTGGATTTCGGGTCGCGTGCGTCCTTGTAGAAAACGTCGTTCGAGGTCCACCCGTGACTGACATTCAGGACCAGCCAGTGGCCGTCGTGCGAGATGTCCGCCCAGATGAACGTCGTCGGATCGCTCGTGCGCTCGCGGACAATCTGGTCCTTCTTCGGATCGTCGCCGAGCCTGTGGAACCGCACCTCGGCGAAGCCCGGCCGCTCGCTCGCCTTGATGGTCGGGTCGGTCGGCACCCACGTGTAATAGAACCCGTCGCCCCGGGCGTTCCACGACGCCTCGGCGTACTTGGCCCCTTCGATGATCTCCTTCTCACGCACCTTGCCGGTGCCGACGTCCAGGATGTGGAGCGAGGCCTCGTCCGCCGCGTTCTTCTTGACCGTGTACGCGACCGTCTTGCCGTCCCACGCGATACGCCAGCTCCCGAGCGACACCGAGCCGTCGGTCGACCACGCATTGGGGTCGAGCAAGAGCTTCTCTTCACCGGTCTTGCCTGTCTTCCAATAAAGGACGGCCTTCTCCTTGTTCGCGTGTCGCCGCGAATAAAAGTAGCGCTCTCCCCGGTGGCGCGGCGCAGACAGCGAGTCGATGTAGAAGAGCTCCTTGAGCCGCGCCGCGATGGCGTCCCGCTCCGGCAGCTTCTTCAGCTCGGCGCGCGCCAGGTCGTCCTGGGAGGTCATCCAGGCCTTGACCTCGTCGCTCTTGCCGTCTTCGAGCCAGCGGTACGGATTGGGTACCTGGATGCCGAAGAGCGTCTCGTGGATGTCTTCTTTGCGCGTGGCGGGATACGGCAGGGCTCTCTTGGCGTCGGGCGGCATGCTGGCTCCGGCGGTGGCGGTGCTGGATGGAATCGTGGCTGTCGTCGTCGCCGCAGGCGGGGGTGTCACCTGGGACGGCGTACACGCGAGAAGCAGCGTCATCGGGAGTAGGGACAGGGTCTTCATGGTTCTCTCTCGTGGGAAGGCACGATCCTCCCCGATGTCTGCCCAGGCTACTTCGGCGAGCCCCGGAAGAAGCCGACGATGCGGCTCCAGAACCCGGGTTTTGCAGGCGGCGGCGGCTCGTCGGTGTCGTCGGTGCCGTCGCTCTCGACCACCGGGGCCGGTCGTTCGGCGCTCTTCGGCTTGCGGGCAGCGCCCCTGGGCTTCTGCTTCGTGACCGGCTCGCTCGCCGCCGTCTCGGAGGCCTCCGCGACAGCGTCGGTCTCTTCGGCTGCCCCCTGCCTCGCGCTGCTCCCCTTGCCGCCGGCAGAGGCCTTCGCGCTGGCAGCCTTCGCCTTCGACTGGGCCTCGGCGCGCGCGGCGACCTTGGATTTCAGGGCCTCTTTCGCGGTCGGTGCCTTCTTGTCCGGAGGCGCCGAGTAGCGCGGCACAGGCACGCTCGCAAAACGAACGACCTTGTCGGAGGCCGGGGCCGTCTCCGCGGTGGCAGGCCTGGCTGCTTCGGCAGCGGGCGCGGCTCCTTTTCCAGCGTCGTGGGCGGGCGCGTGGCCCTTCGCGGGCTCGTGGGTCAGCGCGGGTTTGGCTGATTTCCCGGGCTCGGGTGCCGATTCTTGCCTGGCCGTCCTGGTGGGCGCGGGCGCGTGGCGCTTCGCGTCGTGCGCGGCGGTCGGCCTGACGACTTCCTGGGCCGGAGCCGGTCTGGCCGATTTCGCCGGCTCCTGGCTCGGCGCGGGCCTTGCTGCCTTCGCGGCGTCGGGCGCGGGGGCGCGGCGTTGCGCCTCGTCCCTGGGCTCCGTTTGCGGCTCCACGGGCCCCGGCCGCTGCGCGACGCGCGGTGCAGGAGCGGCGCGATCACGCGGCGGCCTGCGCTGATCGGCGCGCTCGGGCCAGGGTCGATCGCGGCGCGGCTCTTCTTCCGGCGGCGGCGGCGGCCGTCGCACGCGCAGATCGAACACGCGCTTGCCGGTCTGCCCGGGGCGCGGGCCATCGGCGGCGCCATTGGTTTGCGCGGAAGCGCCGTTGCGCAATGCCGCCCCGGCCGCGGCCGGCGCATCAGCGCCGGGCTCGGGCGCGCTGTCCGCGTCTTGCGCCGAGGCCTCCGCGGCGTCGCGCGTGGACTTCGATCGCACGATCCGCCGCACCGGCCTCACCTCGGCCGCCTTCGCCGTCTCGGCCGCGCTCGCCGTCTCGATCGCCTTTGGCTCGGCCGCTTTCGCCGGCTCGGGCGCGCTCACCGCCGGGGCAGGCTTCTCAGCCTCGGCGGCGCTCACCGCCTCGATCAATTTTGGCTCGGCCGCTTTCGCCGGCTCGGGCGCGCTCACCGCCGGGGCAGGCTTCTCAGCCTCGGCGGCGCTCGCCGCCTCGACGGGTTTCGTTGCTTCGGTTGCGCTCGAAGTCGCCTCGGCGGCCGGCGCGTCGTGGTGTTTTTTGTCTTCGTCCGGTGCGGTCATTTCGAAGGGGGGCGATTGTAGGCATCACCGCGCAATCGCCGGGGCACAAAGTGCTGCAGGCACGCCGCCATTCCCGAAGCTCGGGCCTCCGCCGGGCAAACCGGCCAGGCCGCGCCGAGCTCCAACAGCGCGCCACAAAACGCCGCGGGCGCATTTCGTTGACCGAAACACGCCCGCTTGGCCTCTATTCGATTGTGGTGGACGTGAAGGGGATCGAACCCATGACCTCTAGAGTGCGATTCTAGCGCTCTCCCAGCTGAGCTACACGCCCGGGAACCGTTTCGAGGACGCGAACAATACTCGGGGCGCCATTCGTGTCAAGCGTCGTGTGCGCGCGTCGAGCACGCGCCGCGAGCCGCCCGCAAACTGACCGGGGCCCGGCAATTCATGCTACCCGGGCGGGCGCACAGATGAGCAGCGCGCCGGCCCGGTTCTTGGCAGCTCTTCGGCGAAACCTCGTCCTCGTGACGGCGCTCGCGATCGCCGTCCTCTATGCGGCCGTCGCGGGGCCGCTGCACCTGCGCATCGAGCTCACCCTCGTCGTCTTCGCGCCGCTGTCGCTCCTGCTCGCGGGCCTCTTGCTACGCCGGCTGCGCTTCGACCGGGTGACCACCGCCATCTACCTCGGCGGCCTGATCCTCTACTTTTTTTACCTGGGCTACACGACGCCGGGCGAGCGCAACTACGACGGCCCCGAGCAGATCAATTACCTCAAGTACATCGCCGAGAAGCACGCGATCCCGCCCGCCAAGCACTGCTTCATCTGCCACCACCCGCCGTTTTATTACGTGCTCGGCGCGTTCGCGTACCAGTTCTTTCTGACCACCAAGCTCGCGCCCCACCCGCTCGGCATCCAGCTCTTCTCGCTCGCCATCTTCTTCGCGTTCCTCGTCTACGGCGGCCTGTTCGTGCGCCTCTACGCCCGCGATCGCCGCGTCGTTCGCATCGCGACCGCGCTGCTCGTGTTCTGGCCGTACAGCATCCACAACTCCGTCCGCGTCCACAACGACACCCTGGTCGCCGCGCTCGTCGCCGCGGGGATGTACTACGCCGGACGCTGGTACAAGGGAGAGCGACCGCGCCACCTCTACCTCGCCGCGCTGTGCGGCGCGCTCGGCATCCTCACCAAGTCCACGGCCTACGTCCTCGTCGCGGCGATCGGCCTGATGCTCGTGTGGAAGTTCTTCACGCGGCCAGGGCGCGTCCGCCTTCTGCGCCGCGGCGTCACGGCGATGGCGCTGGTGTTCGCGGCCATGGGCGCCCTCGCCCTGCGCGCGCCTGTCGGCCAGGACCGCTGTCACCGCACGCTCGGCACCGCGTGCGACATTCGCCCGCGCGACTTCGTCGGCAACGGCCCGGTCAACTACCTCTACGTCGACGTCCGCAAGCTGCTGCGCGACCCGTACATGGTGATCGCCAACGACGAAAGCGGTCGCCAGTACTTCTGGAATCACGTCCTCAAGTCGAGCCTGTTCGGCACGCACAACAAGATCCCCGATCGCGAGACCGCCTATCAGCTCAACCGCAGCCTGGGGTGGTGGCTCAACGTGTCGCTCTTCGCGATGCTGGTCTACGCCGCCGTGGCGGGTGTCCTCGGAGCGCGGCGCGGCCTTCGCCACCACGGCGTCCCCCTGCTCTTCGTCGTCCTCTCGTCCGCGTTCCTGATGGCGTTCCGCGTCATCATCCCGGCGCCGCACCACACCGACTTCCGCCACATCTTCTTCGCGATCGTGCCGGGCGTGCTGCTCTTCGCTGCCGGCGTCGACCACCTGCGGGCCCGCCACAAGGCGCTGGGGGCCGTCGGCTACGTCCTGTTCGCGCCGTTCGTCGCGCTGTCGATCCTCTACTTCGTGCCCAAATACGACCTGGTCATGAAGTACACCCACACGACCATCGACGTCTCGCTCGCCTCGGTTCGCAAGATCGTCAACGAGGGGACCTCCTGGGACAAGGACGGCAACCTCCTCATCGAGGGCAACCAGACCATCGCGCTGATCGTCGACAGGCCCGTCACGGTGACCAGCATCGAGACATCGCTCGACGGCAACGACAGCTACGAGCTCAAGCTCTTCGGCAAGGGTCCGCCGCGCGTGATGGTCGTGCGCCCGAAGAAGAACATCAAGCCGGGCCTGGTGCGCCACGCGCTCAAGGTCGAGCCGCCGGTGCCAGACGTCACCCGCATCACCGTGCGGCCGGTCGGCGGCGACCGCACCTACGCGCTGGGCCACCTGCTGCTGAACCAGTAGCGGCTACTCGTTGGCCGCCGGTGGGCGGCGACCGCAGCTACGCGCCGGGCCACCTGCTGCTGAACCAGTAGCGGCTACTCGTTGGTCGCCTTGCTTGTCGCGCTCAGCACCCGCTCGCGATCGAACGAGAAGAGCTTGTTCTGCTTGAACGCGAAGCTCTTGTGCGCCGGATCGCCGAACTTCGGGTTCTGGTCCTCGACCCAGTACACGTCGCCCGACACGATCGCGTCCTCGGGCCTGCCGGTGCGCTCCGGGAGGCGCAGCATGAACTCGCGCATCGCCTCGCGGTAAGAGCTGTTCCCCTGCATGCGGATGCGGTTGTAGTAGTCGCTCCAGATCTGGTTGTAACCGAAGCTCTTGGCGTTCAAGAGGTCGAAGTTCGGCGCCTCGCGCGTGAACGGATCGACGTGGCGCCCGTCGACCGTGACCGCGTCGACGACGAGCGTGCCGTCATCCATCACGGGGTTCGGCGAGAACATGAACCAGCCCTGAAGGAAGCGGAGCTTGTGCGCGAGGATGCGGGTCGGCTCGGGCTGCGGTGCGAGCCGCCAGCCCTGGCTCTTCACGAGCTCCTTGTTGTTCAGCTCGGTGATGAGCCGGTTCCACTTGTCGCGCGACACCCACAGCTCGGTGAGCGCCTGGTTCACGGCCCCGGTGAACATCGCGAAGATCGCCAGCTCGCGCAGCACGGCGAGGACGCGCCGGCCCTTCTTTCGCACCGGCGAGGGGCCCGTCTCCTCGGGCGCGGCGGAGGGGTGCGCGATGCCAAAGAAGCGCGCGACGCGCCCGCTCTCGAACAGACGGACGACGGCTCCGAGGACGCTCGAGGCGAGGGGCACGCGAAACAGCCATGCGACCGCCGGCCCGAGCGGGAGCGCCGCGATGATCTCACCGACACCGGTCGCCCCGTGGACGGCCGCGCCGGTCGGGCCGCGCACGGCGATGCCGCTCGCGAGGCGGGGCGACTCCTCGAAGGTCAGGAGCTCGTAGCGGTCGAGGCGAGCGAGCGAGCGCGCGGCCAGCAGCGCTCCGTTGGAGGTCGGATCGAACAGCACGGTGCGCGCCCGGTGGGGCCGCCGCATGGTCCGGATCGCCAGCTCCCAGTCCTCTCGGCAGAAGAGCAGCGTCGAGAAAACGCACAGCGCCCACGCGAACGGTCCCAGCACGAAGAACGTCCCGAAGCCGACGTGGAGCAGGTTCATGAGCACGACCGCCGTGAGGCGCGCCCAGCGCTTGGCGAGCGGCGAGAGCAGGCAGAACGCCAGCGCGGCCTCGGACCCGATGACGATCTTGGTGAGCAGCCAGAGGCCCCAGAACGGGATCCAGGCGCGCACCGCGCCGACCAGCGGCGTCACCATGCGGTCGACGTAGAGGACGTAGTGGACCGCGGTGAAATCCCTGCGCCAGGCGGGGCCGTACTTGTGCACGACGTTGAAGAAGTAGATCGCCGAGAGCTGCAGCAGCAGCACGAGGCCGAGGAACGTGACGTGGGGTTTCAGCCGCTCTTCCGCGATCAGATCCTGGCGCTGGTTGAGCGCGGCCGCCGAGACTTCACGCTTGCGGCGCAGCGACTCGAGCCACGCATCGAGCGAGAACCGGTCGCCCATCGGCAGGAACGCCGTCCACATCGCGAGCAGGTTGTAGACGACGTAGCCGCCGTTCTCGATGAGCAGCACGCGGCCGTCGAGGCCGGTCACCCAGAACACGGTGAGGACCTGCGCGAGCTTGGTTTTGTAGCCGAGCAGCACGCACGCGTAGGTGATGAAGATGATGATCCAGAGGCCGACGAGCTCGGTCGGGGTCGAGAACGCGTTGAGGATCGTGAACGCGGCCGGGGCCTGTGGGCGGCTCAAATTCAGCGGCGTTGGCAGCACGCCGTTGGTCGCGAACATGTACATCCAGTCCGGCGTGCGCCGGAACAGATCCATGAAGAGCAAGAAGCCGAAGAGGATGCGCGTGAAGCCCAGCGTCCGGCGATCGAAGGTGAAATAGGCCTCGCGCAGCAACGTGGCGAGCGACGGGCCGTCCACGAACAGGTGCTTGAGGACGCCGAGCACGCCCTTGCGCCGCCAGGCCTGGGTGAACGTCTCGCCGCCTGATTCGCTCGCCGCTTCGCTGCGGGCCGTGACGCCAGCCGTTGAAGAAGCGGGCTCCGGCGCGGCATCCACCCCACGCGCAGCCCCTTCTTCCGCCGGTGCGGGGGCTGCGCTTTCCGATTCCTTCGGGTCCGTCATGTTCGGTCCTGCAAGCAACGAGCGTGAGCCGGCGTCACGTCGCCCGCGCTCGCGTGCAGCGATCCGTACCGCGACTCGTGCCGCCCGTCAGCAGTTTCGCGGGGGCCTCCGCATCGCTCGCGGCCGCGGCGTGGCCCGGCCTTGCGCCGTGCAATGAAGCCCGCTACGCGATGGCCGGTGGACAGCGACGAGGAACCGGCGGTCCCGTTCGGAACGTTTCGCCCGTCCGAGAGGCGCGCGCTGATCAGCTGCGCCTTCGCCTCCGGGTGCATCCTGCTCATGCCGCAGGAGATCATCGGCGCGCTGATCTCGTTCGCCCTGGCGGGTGGGCTGGGCCTCTGGCACTGGCGGCGATCGAAGCGCGAAGCCGCTCCCATCGCGGCGCTCCCGGCCGAGACCCAGCCCGTGTCCGCGCCCTCGGCCGGGATTGATCGGGGCTGAAGCAAAGAATTCATATCGCGGAACGACAGTCGCCTCGCCCGTACGGTCAATCGCGTGAGTGGCCGCTCCACCCTTCGCGGCCCCGCTTCAGGACGAGAGCACCGTGCCCACCGAGCCCGGGTTCCGCGCCTCGCTCGCCAGCGCGCCGGGCTCCAGACGACCGATGATGTGAATGCGGCGAACGCCGGAGAGCAGCGCCGCGAACGACTCTTCGAGCTTCACGATCATGCCCCTGGTGACGACCCCCTCGCTGATCAGGGTGCGGCCCTCCTTCATGGTGAGCGAGGCGATGCGCGAGGACTTGTCGTTCACGTCGCGGAGGACGCCCGGCACGTCGCTCACGAGCAAGAGGCCGTCGGCGCGCAGCTCCGCGGCGACACGGTTCGCGACGATGTCCGCGTTGATGTTGAACACCTGGCCCTTGCGGTTCGCCCCGAGGCACGCGATGACCGGCGTGTAGCCCTTGGAGAGCAGCAGATCGACCAGATCGTGCCGCACCGCTTTCACGTCGCCGACCAGCCCGAGATCGACCGGGTCGGGGCCCGCTCCGGAATACACGCGCGGCGGTCGCTTCTCGGCCTCGATGGTGAGGGCGCTCGCGCCGTGCAGGCCGACCGGCAAGATGCCCGCTCCGAGCAGCGCCGCGCACAGATCGACGTTCAGCTTGCCCGCGACGACCATCTTCATCACGTCGAGCGTCGCCTCGTCGGTGACGCGCCGCCCCGCGATCTGGATGGGTGTCTGCCCGAGCGCCTGCTGCAGCTTGGTGGCCTGTGGCCCGCCGCCGTGGACGACGACCACGCGCGAGCCTTCTTGCACGAGCGTCGCGATATCGGCTGCCACGAGCCCACATTCGGGACCGGCGACGACCTCGCCCCCGAGCTTCACCACGAAGAGATCCGGACGCATCAGCTCACTCGCCAGGGCCTTGAGCGACCGCACCGTCGTGCGGCCGGTGGGTTTCGGTTCATCGGGCGGACCGCTCGTCACGGAAACCCCCCGGGGTCGGCGATG
>Ga0163144_10027492_pt1 | contig 11013 bp, 10 predicted proteins | sample OliLak19BULKMAT1_FD_123175 | JGI IMG/M metagenome (GOLD analysis project Ga0163144, IMG submission 123175) | Freshwater microbial mat bacterial communities from Lake Vanda, McMurdo Dry Valleys, Antarctica - Oligotrophic Lake LV.19.BULKMAT1 | ecosystem: Environmental > Aquatic > Freshwater >... | reverse complement strand
TTCCGAGCCATCGCGCGTCTCCTTGCCGCACGCGACGCAACCTGACGAACTGCTTCGTCCACACGGTTCCACCGCAGGACCGTAGTTATCGCAGATTACCCAGCATGGCGCAATCGCCCTGGTACACGACCGAAGAGGAACTTGTCTATTTTGCGGTCAGAGCTCGACAGGTACTTGAACTGCGTCACGCGGCATTGCGCGAACACGTCCAGGAGGGAATCGACGAACTTGATCGCGGTGAAGGCATCGAAATCGAGAACGAAGGCGCTTTGCGTTCGTTCTTTGATGAAATTCAATCGCGCGGCCAGCAGCGCTATCGTGCATCGGGCAGGACCGGATAGGTCGATACCACTTCCGGTCCAGCTTTCTTGGGAGGCGTCCAATCCCTCCCTCCCGCCGCCCCACCCGCGATGCTATAATTGCCGGGCCGTTACGTCGGCTTTCCCTACCCAAACTTCCCCACCGTCAAGGGGCTATCCGCCGTGATTATCGTCCTTAAACCCGGTGTTACCGACGAGCAGATCGACCACGTGGTCCAGCGCGTGGAATCGCTGGGGCTGCGTGCCCATCTGAGTCGTGGCACCTACCGAACGATCATTGGCATCATCGGCGACGAGGCCAAGGTGCAGGCCGAACCGTTGGCCGCCATTGCAGGCGTCGCCCAGGTGGTGCCGATCTTGCCGCCCTATAAGCTGGCTAGCATCGAGGCCCAGCCCCAGCCGACGATCGTCGACGTCGCCGGCGTGAAGATTGGCGGCGGGTACTTGGGCATGATCGCCGGGCCCTGTGCCGTCGAGAACGCCCAACGCATGGACGAAATCGCCGGTGCGATCAAGGCGGCCGGCGCGAATCTGCTGCGCGGCGGCGCGTTCAAGCCCCGCACCAGCCCTTACGCCTATCAGGGCATGGGCGAGGAAGGTCTGAAGATCCTGCGCGACACCGGCGACAAGCACGGCTTGCCGATCGTCACTGAAGTCATGGATCCTCGACGTGTCGAGCTCGTCTATCGCTACACCGACATGTTCCAGATCGGTGCGCGCAACATGCAGAATTTCAATCTCTTGACCGAAGTCGGGCAGACTCGCAAGCCGGTGCTGCTCAAGCGCGGCATGAGCGCGACGGTCAAAGACTTGCTGATGAGCGCCGAGTACATCCTTTCCGAGGGCAACTCAAACGTCGTGCTCTGCGAGCGGGGCGTCAAGAGTTTTGACCCGGCCACGCGGAACCTGTTCGACGTGGCGGCCGTACCCACACTCCATGGGCTGTCGCACTTGCCCATCATCGTCGATCCCAGTCACGCCACGGGCCGGCCCGACTTGATTCCCGCCTGTGCGTTGGCCGGTCTGGCGGCGGGCGCCGACGGCGTGCATATCGAAGTTCATAACTGCCCTGAAGAGGCGCTGTCCGACGGCGCACAGGCCCTGCTGCCCGATCAGTATGCCGCTTTGGCCCTGCAGATGCGGGCGCTTGCCGAACTTCTGGACAAGACGATCTCGCCCTCACAGCCGTCGCGTGCCGCTCAATTGCAGGGGGCCGCCCGATGAGACGTCCCTTCATTGCTGGCAACTGGAAGATGAATCTCGACCAAGCCGGTGCGGTCGCGCTGGCCACCGAGATTGCCAGTCGAGTGGCCGAGGTTTCGCACTGCGATCTGGCCATCTGCCCCCCAAGCGTCTACTTGGACGCCGTGCGGGGTGCGATTGCCGGGTCGACACTGGCGCTGGGCGCTCAGGACATGTACTTCGAGGCGGCCGGGGCTTTCACCGGCGAGATCAGCGCGGCCATGCTGCTCGATTTGGGCTGCCGATACGTCATCCTCGGTCACAGCGAGCGGCGGCATATCCTGGGCGAAACCGACGAAACGGTCCGGAAAAAGACCGTGGCCGCCCTGGCCGCGGGCTTGTTGCCAATCGTCTGTGTCGGCGAGCTGCTGGCAGAACGCGAGGCGGGGCAGACCGGTGCGGTGATCCGCCGGCAAGTTGCGGGCTCGCTGGCCGGGCTTTCGGCCGAGCAGATGAGCCTGGTCACGATCGCCTACGAGCCGGTCTGGGCCATTGGAACGGGCAAAGTCGCGTCTCCGGAACAGGCGGAAGAGGTCCATCTGGACCTTCGCAAGATCGTCGCCGAGCGTTACAATGCCGCCGTGGCCGACCAGGTTCGGATCCAATACGGCGGCAGCGTCAAGCCCGACAACGCGGCCCAGCTGCTGGCCCAGCCGAACGTCGACGGAGCCCTGGTAGGGGGGGCCGCGCTGAAGGCCGAAGACTTCTTGAAGATCGCTCAAGCGGCCGCCCAGTAATCGCGGTCAGCGTGGGACATTTCGATAGATATATGCCCGGTTGATGCACGATCTGGCGGGCGAGAAAAGGGAGAACTACTCGTGGAGGTGCTTTTTCAGATTCTCATGCTCCTGGTCGCGGTCTTCTTGGTCCTGCTGGTGCTCGTGCAACGAGGACGCGGCGGCGGCCTGGCCGGCGCCCTGGGTGGCATGGGCGGCCAAAGCGCGTTCGGAACCAAGGCCGGCGACTTATTCACCAAGATCACGATCGGCGCGGCATTGGTTTGGATTCTGCTGGCTTGTTTTGCCGTAAAATACTTCGGCGACGACCGGTCATTCGCCCCGAACTTGGGCGCCCAAGCGCCACTAGCCAGCCCTGCCGGTGACGTGGCTCCAGCCGATGGCGATACGGGTTCAACGTCGACAACTGAGAAAGCCGGCGCAGGTGACGCAGCACCCGCCAATAGCGGACCGGCGGAAAAGGCCGACGACGCACCCAAGAAATAGCTTGCCCAGCGAAGCGCTATTGTAACGCAGCGCCCTCGCGCCGAGAGCCCACGACCTGTTTTGCGTCATTCGAGCATTCACGCTCGAACTATCGGCGGCCCAACGAACGACCAGCCTAGACGGGAGTTGTCGACCCTTGCTTCTGAGCATGACCGGCTACGGCGAAGCCCATCGCCAAGAGGGCGCCCTGACGGTGGCCGTCGAGGTGCGGACCATCAATAGCCGCTATTTCAAGCTCTCGGTGAGGTGCGGCGAAGGCTACAGCGCCTTGGAGCAGGAAATCGAAGGCATCGTGCGGCAACACATTCGCCGTGGAACGGTGCAGGTCTCGTTGCGAGTCGACGGCCCTCAGTCCGATAGCTTCCGCCTCAATGGCGGCGTGCTGGCCGGATATCGCAAGCAACTCGATCATTTACGGGCCGAGTGGTCCACCACTCCCGGGGCCAAGGTGGAAGCGCCGGAAATGCACAATGTGCCGCTCTCGGCATTACTGCTGCTGCCGGGTGTCGTCGTCGAAAGGCCGGCCAGCGCGACCGACGTGGCGACCGAATGGCCGCTGGTGCGTGCCACGCTCGAAGCCGCGCTGGCCAACCTGCACCAAATGCGCGTCGACGAAGGGCGAGCCATGGCGGCCGATCTGAGCGCCAATTGCGCCACCGTCGCCGCGGAGTTAACGCAGATCGAGGGTCGCGCCGGACTGGTCGTCGATGGTTACCGTGCCCGGCTCGTCGAGCGACTGAACAAGGTGCTGGCCGAATTCCAAGTCACGCTCGATCCGGCCGAACTGATCAAGGAAGTCAGCGTCTACGCCGAGCGCAGCGACATCTCGGAAGAGATCGTCAGGCTGCGCAGCCATCTCGATCAGTTCGACGAGCTGATGAAACAAGAGGAGAGCGCGGGGCGCAAGCTCGAGTTTCTCACGCAAGAAATGTTCCGCGAAACCAACACGATCGGCTCCAAGGCCGGCGACGTGCAGATCGCGCGACACGTGATTGAGATCAAGGCCGCGATCGAGCGGATTCGCGAAATGATTCAGAATGTCGAGTAGCCATTCTCGCCTAGGATATAAGTGACCGGGGACCGATCGATGTTTAGCCGCGACCCGCAGGGGAGCGATCCCGGCCATCTGATCGTCGTTTCCGGACCCTCGGGCGCCGGCAAGACGACCGTGCTGCGGCGGCTGTACGAAAGCTGCCCGGCGCCGCTGGTTTCCAGCGTTTCGGCCACCACGCGCCGGCCCCGGCCCGACGAAACAGAGGGGATCGACTATCATTTTCTCAGCCGAGAGGACTTTGTCAGCCGCCGCGAAGCGGGCGATTTCCTCGAATGTTGCGAGGTATACTCGCAGGGCGACTGGTATGGAACGCTCAAGAGCGAGGTGGCCCCTAGCCTCGCCGCAGGCAAGTGGGTAGTCTTGGAGATAGACGTCCAGGGGACGATGGCCGTGCTGGAGCACTATCCGGACGCGGTCACGATTTTCCTCATGCCCGAATCGCCCGAGGAACTGGAACAACGGCTGCGGGCCCGGGGCACCGAAAGCGACGCTTCACTCCAGCGCCGGCTCGAATTCGCACAACGGGAGCTGGCCGCGGCCGACCGCTATCGGTATCGAGTCATTAACGACGACGTCGCGAAAGCGGCACGCCAAATCTGCGAGATTCTCACGAACCCTGGAGCCAGGTAAAGATGATCGACGAACTCCGCGAAGAGCGCATTGTGAACAAAGTCGGCGGTCGTTTCCGGCTGTCGACGCTGATTCAAAAGCGGCTGGTCGCGCTGAATGCCGGTAGCCGACCGCTCGTGAATCTGAACACCAACGACAAGCTCGAAATCGTCATCCAGGAGATCGTCCACGACAAGATCTACCTCGACACCTCGGCCCAGCTTCGCGTAACCGGCGAACAAGAAGGCGGCGGTGGCCCACCGGAACTTGACCTGAGCGATCTATGAAAGGCCGCGAACTGGTCGTTGGCGTCACCGGGGGGATCGCGGCCTATAAGACCGCGGCGCTGGTCAGCCAACTGGTGCAGGCCGGCGCGGGCGTGTCGGTGGTCATGACGGCCTCGGCCGCCGAGTTCATAGGCGCCGCCACGTTCGAGGCCCTCACCGGCCGCCGGGTTTACAATCGGGTGTTTCACGAAGCAGAGCACCCGCTGGGCAGTCATATTGCGCTGGCCGAACGGGGCGAGCTGCTGGTCGTCGCCCCCGCCACGGCCAACTTTCTGGCCAAGGCCGCCACGGGCGCAGCCGACGATCTGCTCAGCACGCTCGTGCTCAGCTTCTCGGGTCCCTTGGTCGTTGCGCCGGCCATGAATTGCCAGATGTGGGAAAAGCCGGCCGTGCAGCGGAACGTCGAGCAAATGCGCCGCGACGGCGCCGTGATTGTCGATCCTGAGGAAGGCTGGCTGAGTTGCCGCACCAGTGGCGTGGGACGAATGGCTTCGCCCGAGACCATTCGCGCGGTGGTCGAAAAACAGCTTGCAGGACTGACACCCCGTAGTCGCTAGCTCGGCTCGCATCGGGTGGCACACTGGTCTTTTCGCTAAATCCGTGTGGAGCTACTTGCGCGAGGAATCAATGGCGCGGATTCTCATCACCTCGGGTCCCACGCGGCAGTATCTCGACCCCGTTCGCTATCTCACCAACGCTTCGAGCGGGCGGATGGGACGTGCGCTGGCCGAAAGTGTCCTAGCCGCCGGGCACCAGGTGGTCGTCGTCAGCGGTCCGGTCGAGGTCGTATATCCGCCGGCCGCGGAAGTGCATCCCGTGATTTCGACCGAGGAAATGCTCGAAGTCTGCCAGCGGTTGTTTCCCGATTGCGACGGCGCCATCGGCGTCGCTGCGCCGTGCGACTACCGGCCGCTCAAGGTCGCTACGGGAAAGATCAACAAGACGGGCGAGCCCCTGCAATTGCAGCTCATCGAAACGCCCGACGTCGTAGCCACGCTTGGCGCCAGCAAGCAAGGACAATGGCTCGTGGGGTTTGCCCTGGAAACGGACGACCACCGGCTGCGGGCCCTGGCAAAGCTGGAAAAAAAGAGCTGCGATTTGATGATCCTCAACGGCCCGCAAGCCATGAACGCGCTCGATACCCGGGTCGAGATCATCGATCCGGCGGGGACTGTCGTGGAATCTTTGGCTGGCTCGAAGGAGCACGTGGCCGAAGGCATCTTTCGCACGATCCAGCAGCGGTTGATTCGTCGCTAGCCGTCGTGTGAATCAATCGCGAGCCGATGCGATGAAAAAGCCCGCGTTACAGCCCCCGTCCGAAGGGTGATTGTGGGGGCAATTTGGTTGCAACCGCCGCAGCGGCCGGTTAAAGTCCCCAATACAGGGAACATTCATCTGGGACGTTGCATGCTGGTCTTTCCCGCGCGTTCGCGAGCCGCGGTCCGCGGCGATCAAGTAGGGAAACTACCATTCGCGGGTTTGTTGAGGTCGTTCCGATACCTCGTCGTCTCGGAACCTCCGCATGGCCCCGTCCCCGCGCACAGGAGAGAACAGTCATGCTGACTAAGCATAAATCGTTCGCTTGGTATTTCGTCTTGGCAGCCTGGGCAACGACAATCGCCGCGGCCCGGGCGGAGCTGATCACGTGGGACATCGATCCGGCTCAGAGCTTCCTCCGCCTGACCATCCCCGACCAGGACGTGAACATCCCGGGAACAGGCAACGTTACCGTCCGACTGCGCGATGCGGCCAGCAATTCGGAATGGACCGATGCGGGAGGCCGCAGGGCGTTTTTCGACGGCACCTTACAGACCAATTACATCGACGCGTCCTCGATCGAGTTCGTCACCGGCACGCACAACATTTTCGCCCTGGAAGGGGTGAACGTGCGGCCGGACCCTGCCCAATTCACCGGCCCCCCGAACGAGGACAATCCTGACGGCACCTACGTCGGCTCCGCCACGACGGCCGCGGCTTTCGGCGCCAAGGTGCGAGGTACGGCCATTATCACGGTCGACGCGGCCTACATTGCGATTCGCGACGTCGTGTACGACATTTCCAGCGGAGTCATCGCCTTGGGCGGAGGAACTACCATTGCCGGCAGCACGTCCAACTTCGGCATTACCTCGGCGTCGATCGACGCCGATGGACTGTCGACCATCGTCGGCCAGCCGATCCCAGACACGCTGGCCGCGGCGCTGCCGGCGATCAGTGGCCTCGATTCCGCCGCCGGGGCCGTCGCCAGCACGGGCGGGTTGGGTCGCAAGCTGACCTACAATATCGCGACCTCGATTGAGATCGTCCTTGAGGGCATCACGCTGACTGGGTCGGCCAGCGGGCAGATTATCGCGATCGGTTCCTTGCCGCCCGGTCCCGGCGACGTCAATTTCGACGGCGTGGTGAACATCTTCGACATCAACCTGATTTCGTCCCACTGGAACGAAGCGGGGCCGACCGCCGACGCCAATCACGACGGCATCGTGAATATCTTCGACATCAACCTCGTGTCGTCCAATTGGACCGCGGGCGGAACGACGGCCGTGCCCGAGCCGTCGACATTTGCACTGTTGGCCATAGCAGGCATCGCCGGCGCATTTGGGTATCGGCGGAGCCAGCAGTCGGCGAGCCGGATGCGTAAGCTTCCGGTTTCGTAACGTCAGATACGGATTAACCTAAAAACGGTGTCTGGAACCGTTGGCAAGTTCCTGCACACCACTTCTAAGCGGCTCGTTGCCAACGGTTCCTGACACCTTCCGGCGCGCAAAAACGCGCACTTTTGCGCGCGACTTAAGTGCAACGGTGACAACCAGTTGACTGCGGTTTTCGCGATTCATTCGCAAATTCTGCGCGCGTGCGCGAAAAAAAATCGTCGTGATCGCACTCGTAGCGATTTTCGCCGAAGTTACGGCGAGCGAGGATTCCGCGTCGTGCAGCGTAAGCGATTGTCGTTCTTCGATTTACCCAGTCGTCGCGCGATTGACCTTGTGACGTAAGCGCCAAGGCTTTCACGAGGTCGCTAAGCTTCACTAGCGCGCGGAATCCGCGCCGGCTTGGCCGCGCGATTTTCAAAAGCGCGGCCGGGTTCGCCGTCGAGACGTGATTTTTTTGATCACTATCCCAATGGAGAAGGAATACTTATTAAGATTCCTTGGATCGCGCGGATCATTGTGGCACGGTCGGGAGACCGGCCACAACAATTGTTATCGTGGCGCGGTCAGGAGACCGGCCACAACAGTTTTCTCACGGACGCTTCCACGACCGATGAGCACCACCGATGTTGGTGTCGCCTTGCCGGTCAGCCCTATGCCTGGCACGGCCAGTGGCTGAGCAACAAGGTCCACGCGATCCTTGGGGGCACGCCAAACGTCGCGACTCACGACATGCACGCGCCCGCATCGGCGGCCGCATGCACGCTCTTCAGAGATTGGGCAAGCGAGGTGCGGCGGCGGCGAGTGCCCGAGATGTTGTGCCCACCTATGATTGCCCCCACGGGTCTTCCACCAACCGCGGGACGAGGGTCAACACAACCGGAATCACACGACGCACTTTTTGAACCGCAGTCTCATTTCGCGCGCTGGCGTTACACGTATTCTACCGCGCGGGCTGGCTTGATTTCAAAGGCCGTTTTTGGCCACGCGCGCGTCATTCCCGCGGAGGCGGGAATCCAGACCGTAGGTCATCGCACTCCGTGCGTGACATGGTGGCGGGTTACGCCCGGATTTAGGCAGGCGGGTGGAATGGGACGTCGGCGCCGCTGCATTTCACGCACAGGGTGCGATGACCTACGGCGACTTTCACGATCGCGCGTGACCAAAAAGTGCCGTTGACAAGTCGGTCCGGTTTAAGGGGAAGTAAACCGGATCGTGTCGCGCGATTCCGTGGTTGGCTGGATCCTTCGCCCCGCAGGGGCAATCGAGCGCCAGCCCAGGGCAACGCCCTGGGGAACCGCGATGGCGATCTTCGCTTCAGCCCTGTAAGGGCGTTGCGACCAGAGGGAGCATGGGCCGGCGTCATTCGTCGCACAAGCGCCCTTTGAAGTTGCAATCCTCGGCGCTGATTGCGTTATGGCCTCATGCGCCCTTTCAGGGCTTTCAAATTCTCTGGGAGCGTCCCCAGGGCGTTGCCCTGGGCTGAGGCTGGAACGCCCCGTTGGGGCTTTCGACTGGGGCCGGATTGACCGGGTCAGCTTGACCGAGTCAGAACGATTTAACAAATCGTACTGCCCCCGCTTATCCCAGTGAACCGCAAGTCGGCCCTGCACGATCATGCTCATGCTCACTGTTCGGGTCCGATCTGGAGAATTCATTCGCGTCCATTCGCGCGTATTCGCGGTTCAAGAATTCAACCGCGAATGCACGAGTTCGGCGCAGATGTCCGCGGTCACTGGATTCCCGCCTGCGCGGGAATGACGGAGAGAATGCCGGCCGCGCCGTTCGCAGATGCATAACCGAGTCGCATCACGTTGGAGCGGTCGGTCAACTCACGGCGCAGGCCACCTCACCCCCGACCCCGTGTATTTCAGAAGTACGTCGCCACGGAGTACCGTGGGGGCGAGGGGGAAGAATTCCTCACCTGGGAGAATTCAGACCGAACGAATCGAGACGCCGGTGCAATGAGGGCAGCGCAACGTGAGGGCGCGGCGCCAGACGAAATCGCGGGTCATGGCACGTCCGGCGCTTTGAACGGATCGCGTGTATACAATCGCACGGTTGTGTACATGAAAACCGTCACGTTGACGGCGAGCTAATCGCGGTCCGGGAAGATGATTGGGTTCTTGCCAGATATCCACGTTTCTTTGCAAACGTACAATCCAACGTTGCCACGTGCGGCCAAGAAGGGAAACGTCGGCAATCCGGCACTGGATAGGCACCAAGCTCGATTGTTCTTTGCACCCGGGCGATATCCGTAGCCCCAGCCATCGAGCGACGCATTCTTGTCGTCCTTCCGATTCTCTGCGGCAGTTTCCTCAGTGGAAAATGGATCGCGAGGCAACTCGGGTAAGAAGAAGGGAACTAGCTCCGACAAAGTGCCTGGAACCCGGCCGTCGTGTTCTTCGGCGTATTGATCTAAGGCACCCCAAAGCATCGCCATGTCTCGCCGCACAGTGTTCAGTTGGCTTTTTTGCTCATTCGACAAGGCGCGATAGGCTTGCGTGTCGCGGTAGTCGTAACGAAGAGAGATCGCGTGACGAGTTTGTTGTCTCGGAGCGGCCGGATCAACTGCGTTCACGGCCACACTGCACACAAATACCAGCACGAGGGCCAGAAGACATCGAAGCACGGGCATCGTGTTTCTCCTTACGGCTTCCACTTGTGATCTGGGTCTGGAACAAACGTCATTCCAATTTCACGATTACCTATTGGTGCATTTGCCTGTGTCAGCCCGACAATCCATCCGCCCGGTACCGACCGTCTACTGGAACCTGAAGGAAAGTCAAAGGGTACGCTTTCCCAATAAACCTTCGCGGTCGCACCAGGAGCATCCGCTGCACTTGCACTCCTCTCCAGATCGCTGAGTGACACGCCAGTACGTTCATGCAATCCGTGTCCCAAGTAGAACACCGATGCAACGGCAGCCACACCAAGCAACTTCCAAAATATCGAGTTCATTGCATTGTTCCTTACTACAACACTGTGGTGAAATTAGGCTTCATATATTCTCAACATTTCCACGTAGCCCACCGTGCGTTCTCTGCCCACGAATGGCCTATCACGAAATCGAGGTGGTATAGAGTATTTCCGACAACTCCGCACGCCTTTGTTGCCGCGAGCGACGATACATTCAGTCCACGGTGAGCACATTGATTCCGCTGCTGAACGATCCCCTTTATACTGTTTTCTAAGCCAAGGATGAATTGCGTGTAAACCTCTTTGATCCTTTGGTCCGCAATCAGTGCCGGTATGTGAGTGACCAATAAGTCCTTAACTGGCGGTGCTGGAAGGGAGAAAATAAGTTCGTGAGCGGGTGGTATCAACAATGCAAGGGCATGCTTCGTCCCAAGCTCCAGGGCTTGAACTGCTCCCAAAAGACTTAGACTTGGCCGCCTGTAAGCCAATGCCTTGGCTTCCGCCAATACGTCATATGCTATTGGGGCACTTTCATTGTTGGATATCCGACCTCCAACTTCCTCGATGAGTTCGGGAGTCATGCTCGCCGACTGAACTACTACCGGCTGGAAGCCGGTAGGTTCGAGGATTTCGTGAGCTACGGACTGAAGTCCTTCGCTCACGAAGGAGTAACCTTAAAACGGTCGTCGCCGTCACTCGGCTCCGTCCCGT
>Ga0163144_10027489_pt1 | contig 11013 bp, 13 predicted proteins | sample OliLak19BULKMAT1_FD_123175 | JGI IMG/M metagenome (GOLD analysis project Ga0163144, IMG submission 123175) | Freshwater microbial mat bacterial communities from Lake Vanda, McMurdo Dry Valleys, Antarctica - Oligotrophic Lake LV.19.BULKMAT1 | ecosystem: Environmental > Aquatic > Freshwater >... | reverse complement strand
TTTGAATTGAGTCATTTCCCTTGAGAAAAATGTTTTTAATACCCACGTAAGCAGATGCTGCGCTTTGTTTGATTGTGCCAAGAGGTGTTTCCACATTTGTCGGTGCCCGCCTTTCCGTCTCTGCTTTCGCTACAATCTCCGAATTGATATTCCGCGGCATAACGACAGTCACCCAAAGAATAAAGATGAGGGTGGTGGCTGTTGCCGAAACACCGAAGGTGATGTGTCTGCGGTGATGCTCAGGCTTTTTTTGGATTTTTCGGATAAATTCGTCCATGTATTGTGTATATTTCTATAGTACACCTATGCGCTCGCAGACAACACTACAATATCACCTTCTTTTCCTTCAAGGTCTTTCTTTTTAATAGTGAGCTTGTCTACCGCCTTCACATCGTCCGATCCTCCTTCCTTGAGAAATGTTTTTAGCGCGGTACTCGAGAGTCCTTCGCCGTAATGCATCGGAATAATGATTTTGGCTTCGAGCTTCACCCCGAGCTTGTATGCGTCAGATGGTGAGAGCACTCCATCACCCCCGATTGGCACGAACAAAATATCAATATCATCAAGCGCCTCTTTTACCTCCGCGTCTAGGTCATCGGATGAGCGGAGCGCTCCAAGGAAGCAGAGGTTCATCCCTTCGAGGTTCATGAGGTAGACCGTGTTGTTGAGATCCTTTCCGCCGTACGCGCTTTTGCCGAGAAATCCGCGCACAAATGTCCCACCGACTTCATATTCGCCAGGGCTGTTGATGAGAAATGGCTCTCGGTCGCCACGGCTCGCTTGGTCTGCGCCATCGAAATCTTTGTGGTTGCCAGAAATAAGTACGATGTCGGCACCGAACTTTGTCGACTTAAATGATGAATCTTTTGAAACGGGATTGTAACTGACGATAGTGTCGCCAAACTGCACCTTGAAGGATTCCACTCCTTGATACGAAATTATCATGGAAAGGATTATAGCACAAAAATAGTGGCTAGTTACTAGTGGCTAGGTGCCGGCAGAAAAATCATTATTCTAAGCCATATTTTGACTATATACAAAGAAATCATCATTAATCGCTTGACAATTACTGTGGGTATGATATATTTTAGCTTCACAGGTCGTCACTTGTCTTGTTTGTCAGGAATACGAGACGACTAAGTACATTCGGCCGCACAGGAGAAATCCGACAATGTGGAGACTTCGACATCAGTGACACCCTAACGCTTCGGCGCTTAGGGGTGCCCACGTGAAGTACATTTGTGTGTGATTCTACAAACGCCAGAGTTTCGGTTTCAAAAACAGATAGATGTGCGCACATCTCCTGATTCTGAAATCCGCGACGAATGGGGACGTATGAATGCCACACAAAAACAGCCACGGGCACGGCCTCATAAACACCTCCCCCCGAGACGTCAAGTCTTGATGGGGAGGTGTTTTTTAATAATATAATGATGTATTGAACTTAAACCGACCAAGGAGTCTCCTTGGTAGTCTGGCCTATTCCCGATTCTTTATTTTTATTGAAACTCTCGTCAACCTCGCAGGTCGACAAGTTTCTTTTCGATTTTGGTTATTCACCATTCGGCAATTTTTCTTGCATTTTGTAGAAAAATGATCTACTATCCACCGGTCTTTCTCCTATGAGGGAGCGAGAAATTATTCATTATTAGGTCGTTTGTAACCTCCCGCAAGAGTCACTCAGTCACAGCGATGCGGGAACCGAGCGATGTACATAATACAAATGTCAGAAGAAAAGAAGGTGGTCAGTGTGGACGAGGATGAAGAAGAGGTAGTTGAAGAAAAAACTTCGAAAAAGGATAGCAAGATGGCGAAAATGATGGTAGATACTGTCACTCCCCCATCCATTGAGGACCTGATCGAAGGAACGGTGATCGCTATTGATAAGGGTGCGGTTTACATAGACTTGCCTCCGTTTGGTACAGGTATCATTTATGGTCGTGAGTATCTAAACGCACGCGACATCATTCGTAAGGTAAACATCGGCGACACGGTTGCTGGTAAGGTTATTGCGCTTGATAACAAAGAAGGCTACATCGAGATTTCACTCAAGGAAGCTCGTCAGGCTATCATCTGGAGTGAAGCAGAAGACGCAATTCGTGATAAGAAAAACTTTGACCTCCTCGTCACTGACGCAAACAAGGGTGGACTTATCCTCGCATGGCAAGGCATCCAAGGATTCCTTCCGGCATCCCAGCTAAAGCCTGAGCACTACCCTCGCATTGCCGATGGTGATAAGGACAAGATCCTTGAAGAGCTAAAGAAGCTCGTCAACACTCGTATTACTGTTGCGATTATCGCAGCGATTCCAAAGGAAGGAAAGCTTATCTTCTCTGAAAAGAGTCAGGAGCAGAAAGACAAGGGTGAGATGGTAGACAAGTACACACTCGGTGATGAGCTTGCAGGAGAAGTGACTGGTATCGTAGACTTCGGAGTGTTCGTAAAAATCGAAGAAGGTCTCGAAGGTCTCGTGCACATCTCTGAGATTGATTGGGCACTCGTGGAAAACCCTCGCACACTTTACAAGGTGGGTGATAAGGTAAAAGTAAAGATTATCGACATCAAGGATGGCAAGGTCTCTCTTTCTATCAAGGCACTCAAGGAAAACCCATGGGTCAGCGCTTCGAAGAAGTACAAGAAAGATGACCTCGTTAATGGTGTCGTGATTAAGTTCAACAAGCACGGTGCACTCGCATCGATAGAAGAAGGTGTCGCAGGACTCGTGCACATTTCTGAATTCGGCTCAGAAGAAAAGCTCCGTGAAAAGCTCGAGCTTGGACGAACCTACGACTTCAAGATTACTCTGTTTGATGCAAAGGAACAGAAGATGGCTCTCTCATATGTAGATAAAGCGAAGAAGTAATCGAGACTCGAAAATCGGATAACGAAATACGAAACTCGACATTCAAAACCCGTGGCCGTCGGCCACGGGTTTTGTGTTTTAGAAATTAATTTAAATACAAAATCTCGGTTTCTTTGTCTAGCAAGTACGTTTTCATTGCGTAATCACTTTCAGTGAAGTATCCTAATTTGTTAAAAACAAGAGAATAATTCCCAAACTGTAAATTTGTTAACCAGACTGTAGCAATTACTTCTAATGTTTGCCCTTTCGAGATAAAGCAAGAAGTACTTCCATCGATAGGCTTATTTTCTTTTATTTGTGAGCAGGAAACCTTAGATTTTTGTAAGCCCTTAAACTCGCCACCCTTAATGTAGTATGAAAAACCAGTTCTTCCTTTAGTTGAATCAGTGGAGGTCAGTGGAATGTAAATATCATCATTATTTGCTTTAATCTTTAACCTAATTTCATAAGCACCATACCCAGAGAATTTCGATTGGGTTAAAAATGGCTCATTAATTGTTATGTCTGGTGTTATTACTTTTACTGCACCAATTGCGGGATCTGTAGCCTCTACGTCTTTCTTTTTAATTTCAATAACTTTTACTTTCGATTCGGATGTCTTTACACTGTCTCGTTGAAATTTTGGTTTTGCAGTTTCAGGCTTCAGAATTACTTTATTTGTTGAAGTCGCATTACTGCTTACATTTAGTTTTTCCTCCAACTCTTTAATTCTCATTTCTAATATCTCTGTTTTGTTTTCTGGTTTATTTAAATTTGACCACCGGCTAAGCCAACTAAGCGGGTTCCACCATGATGCATATGCAATAGATGGTGTGATAATTACAATTACAAGTAAAGCTTGAGAGATTTTTTTCATATAATTTTATAAATTATAATATACATAAGCATATCACTTAATTGTAATGTTTTTAAAAATTATCGATAGGTTTATATCAAAAAATAAAGGGTGGATGTAGTTGAATCAGAACCCCACACAAAACCTCTCATAAGTAGATACTTTACATGAGCGCAGGCAAATTGTTCGGATATTTCACGACAGGAACCCGCAGATATGTAGGCCGCAAACGAGATATCGTTTTATACCTTGTCACCTTGTACTGTACGAGAGAGAATATCCGCTTCAGATATAACAAACTTCAAAATATCTTTAACTCAAAACTAAAAGTCCTCGTGAATGAAGAACTCGAGCATGGCTTCTTCGAAGAAAGTGTTAGGAATTCGTATCCAAGGCTCGATGGTTCCATTTTTAATTTTGCATGTACGAGTAAGAAAGTTACCTCAAATTTTGAACAATAAAAAATTTCCTTCCAAACCTTTCTCCGCTCGCACCTCAAGATGTAGAGACACGGGAGGAATCAGCAACGGAATGTTGTTGAGCAAAGCATTTCGTAATAAACATGAAGGATGCCCAAAGTCCGCAATCGAAAATTGCTGTCATTTCGCATGTTAAAGCAAAACCACGGTTGACTCAGGTCAGCCGGGGTTTTATCTTCCAATTCTACATCTCATTATTTATTCCTGCTGCACCTTTTTCGATATCCGAGTTTCGAATTTCCGGTTTCGTGTTTTGTAATTAGTTACAATCAGTCATAGCTCGCTCGTAACCCAACTCTAAGATTGTAGAAAGTGCGGTCGCTACCGTCTTGCCCATTTTTTGTATCACTTCTTTTTCTTTCGGTTTGAACTCACCGATAATCCACGTTTCTACATCAGCCTCCCCTTTTGGTTTTTTTAGTTTCCCACTCGGAGTCTTCAGACTAATTCCAATGCGGATACGAATAAACTCTTGAGTTTTCAGTACTCGAATGATGGATTCTACTCCACGGTGGCCACCGGAGCTTCTATTATAAGAAATCTTTATGGTACCGAGTGGTAAGTCGAGGTCATCGTACACCACGACCAGATTATGTGCCTTCTTTGTACTCGTTATGTGTGAAATGAGACTCGCACCCGACTTATTCATATAGGTCTCGGGAAAAATAACCGTCACCTTGTCAGTGCCAACCTTCGCGACAGATTCAAGTGCCTTAGTTTTCTTGATCCAAGTTAATTCAGGAAAATTATTTTGCTTGAGAAAAGGTGCGAGCACGAGTCTGCCGGCATTGTGACGAGTGTTTTCATATTCCTCTCCCGGATTCCCGAGCCCGACGATATAGTACATATCCACAAGTGTACCAGAATTTCGTATATTCCAAATTTTAGTTTATATAAGTTAGAATTTGCATCTACATTGGCGAATGAAGATTGCTTTGAGGAGGCTACGAAACACGATGGCGCGAGCATGAGAAATTTTCGAGTGCAATAATATTCATATTCCTCAAAGCAACCCGAATGAGCTCTTGTTGTCAAACACTACTTTGTACTACAATCAATCTAACTTAAAAAAGATCTTTCTATGCCTCCTCAATCAGAAGAAAAAAAAGTTTCACAACCAGTCTCCCCTTCTGCGTATATTTATCATCCAAAAACAGAGGTTGTTCCTCCGACCCAAAAAAGTTTTTGGAGTGAGCTTTTGGAATTCGCTATTATTGCAGTAGTGATTGTCATTCCGTTTCGCATGTTCGTCGCACAGCCATTTGTGGTAAACGGAGGATCTATGGATCCGACCTTTGCAGACGGCCAGTACCTCATTGTGGACCAGATTTCATTCCGATTTGAAACTCCCACTCGAGGTTCTGTCATTATTTTTAAATATCCAAAGGATGAGTCAAAATATTTCATCAAACGTGTCATCGGACTTCCTGGAGAAACCGTATCTATTAAAGATGGAGTAGTTACCATCACAAACGCTGAACACAAAGAAGGTTTCTCCCTTACCGAGCCCTATATCGTATTCGCAAAGAAAGACACCTTCAGCATGACGCTCGATACTGGTGAATACTTTGTCATGGGAGACAATCGTGCAGGAAGTGCGGACTCACGATATTGGGGACCCATGCCAAAAAGAGACATTGTAGGTCGTCCGATTCTAAGACTCTTTCCGATTTCTACTGCTGGATTATTACCGGGAGATGAACGAGGACTTTTCACTAAATAATCTGTACCGATATGTTTAACCACGGAGCTCAAACAAAACAACCTGCGAAAGAAAGAAGTGAGAGAGACTTTGCATTAAAGGAGTTTGATACCCACCTCCTGACTGCTGCATATTTTGGCTTTACCCCAATCAAAAGCCCTGAGATCACCAAAGAAGATATCGCTAAACAAAAAACTATTAAGGATCCACTCGCTGATCACCCGCGCTCAAAGCTTGAGTGGCCATTTAACCATGATGTTATTGAAAAAGCAGCTATTCTTCGCACCTATGTCGACTGGAAATGGGAAAGTCTTCCTCCTCCCATACTCGTTGCATTTAAAAAACCGCTAAGCGGCAGTGACCACAAGAAAAATCCTCATGACACCATACTTGGTCTTGAAATTTTAGGTCTCACTAACAGCTCTGCAGAAGCAATACTCATTCGCACCGCATTGTCTATTCTTGAAGATGAAGGATGTAAGAATCTTTCTATTTACCTTAACAGCCTTGGAGACAAAGAGTCCATCAGCGACTTTGAGCGCATAATCGGGACCTATGTGCGAAAAAACGTTAACAACATGACTGCTGACCTGCGCAAAGCAATCAAAAAAGACATTTTTGAAATTGTCCGATCACCTGACATGAAAGGTGACAAAATCCCCGGAGAGACACCGAAATCTATGAGCTTCCTGTCTGAAGACTCTCGCCTTCATTTTAAAGAAGTAGTGGAGTACATAGAGTCATTTGATATTCCTTTTAGCATTACTCCAACACTCATTGGATCACCGACGTTCTGCTCACATACCCTTTTTGAAATCCGCGGTGGTGATGATGGAAAGACACTTCTTGCAAATGGATATCGTTACTCACGCCTTGCAAAAAAAATCGGTTTCAAGCGTGAAATACCTGCAATCGGTGCTACCATCGCATTCAAGAAAAAAGATAAGTGCGCCATGGTCAAAGGTACCCCTCGAATAAAGTTTTACCTCGTACAGCTCGGCTTCGGAGCAAAGATGAAGACCCTCAAAGCGCTTGAAATTCTGCGCCAAGCAAAGATCTTCGTCGCTCACTCACTTGCAAAAGACAAGCTCCAAAGCCAGCTTACCTCAGCCGAGAACATGAAGACTCCGTACATGCTCCTTATTGGCCAAAAGGAGGCCTCTGAGGAGTGTGTGGTCGTTCGAGATGCCGATACCCGCGTCCAGGAGAGCGTGCCTCTTTGTGACCTCGTGGAGTATTTGAAGAAGCTCAAGTAGGTCGGAAGATGGATAGCGAAATACGAAAATCGTCAATTTTAATAGAATGAAAAGAGTGCGCTCCGGATCCATAATCGTTCATCAAGGTTAAGTGCTTTTACTTTGAAGAAAATTTAAAGAAAAAAATACTATATGTTTTCGGTAGGAGGATAGGAGGTTGATGAAACCATCGAGGAAGCAGTTGTGAGAGAGGCGCTCGAAGAAACATCTCCTGCGGTGAAAATTGAGAAACCTCTTTATATTTTAACAATTGGAGATTCTGAGAATCATTTTTATCTTTGTAAATATCTGAGCGGTGAACCAAAACTGGGGAACGGACCGGAACAATATAAAGCCGACCAATTGAATCAGTACAAACCAATGTGGGTACACATTTCTGAAGTGTCCTCTTTAGAACTAAAACCTGCGGAAGTTAAGATGTGGTTTATTGAGGATACTAATATTGGATTTTCTTTTAACCAGCGAATTTTTACCAGAAATGAAGACTCATTAAGTTAACAGACATACTGGTATTGGCTGGGCGTTTTTAGATTGAAAAGGGTGGAATTTGATATTTTGTGAAGTTCGTATCTAAAACCGACAAGCTTTGCCCTGTTTCTGCCCCAATTCTTGATTCTTTTACTTGGCTATGGTAGCATTCTAGACCTATGATAAATGTTGAAGTACAGCGCGGAAATAACGAAAACGGCCTTTCAGTGCTCCGCCGATTTACCAAGCGCGTTCAGGGTGCGGGCATCCTTCCTCGCATACGTTCTATCCGATATGCACAGCGCACAATGTCTGAGAGCGTAAAGAAGAAAAAGACCCTCAAGCTCATCAATCGTCGTGAGGAAGTCCAGCTACTCCTCCGCCTCGGAAAAATTATTCCTGATGGAAAAAAGAGACGCCGATAATTCACGCTGCGATATTCGCAACACAACAAAAGGCAAGCTCCCAAGCTTGCCTTTTGTTCTTATCAAAAATGCCATCCTCGGTAAGAACTATGAGCTTTCCGTTGTATTCACCGGTGATACTCTTTCTCGAAATTTAAATAAAACCCATCGCGGAATAGACAAGCCGACAAACGTCCTTTCATTTCCTCTTTCAAAAACTGAAGGAGAAATTTTTCTCAACACAAAGAGAGCAAAAAGTGAAGCAAGAGCATTTGGCGACACCTATGTTCCATTTGTTGGTTTTCTCTTTATTCACGGGCTCCTCCACCTCAAAGGAATGGATCACGGCACAGCAATGGAACGAGTGGAGAAAAAATTTCGAAAACAATTCTCACTTTAGTCAGCATTCTTTGTGTCTTATACCCAGTTTTGACTTATATCCATAACGAGAGGAGGGAAAATGGTGTATCATACAAATTCAAGAGCATCATTTGCTTTTTTGTATGGCAAGAAACATCGCAGTTGGCATAGATATCGGAACCTACCAGATAAAAGTGGTGGTTGCGGAGCAATTTCGGGAAGATGATCGTCTGCATCCTCGTATTTTAGGTACTGGTTTTGTTGAATCAAAAGGACTTCGACATGGATACATCGTCAACATTGGTGAAGTGTCGCGTGGACTTAAAGTGGCTCTCGGACAAGCGCAAAAAACTGCGGGCATTGAGATAAAGCAAGCTTATGTATCTGTAGGAGGCATCGGACTTTCCGGCATTATCTCCACTGGGGCAGTCATGATCTCACGCGGTGATTCTGAAATTTCAGAGCTTGATACCGAAAAAGCACTTGAGATTGCGCGCCAGGATATTCCGACTGCCTTGTCACAAAATCGTCGTATCATTTATGAAATTCCGGTGAAGTATCGTGTTGACGGTAAAGACGTTCTTGGCAATCACCCAATCGGCATGAAAGGAGTGAAACTCGAAGTGCGCGCACTCTTTGTGACATGCCTTGAGCATCACCTCAAAGACCTCATTGAGACGGTAGAGGATGCAGGCATTGAAGTGATCGATATCATTGCAGCACCTATCGCCGCTAGCTTTGTGACACTTTCCAAAGCCCAGCGTATTGCAGGATGTGTGCTTGCAAACATAGGGGCAGAGACAGTATCTATCGTGGTCTTTGAAGACAATAAGCCAGTATCTCTTGAAGTCTTCCCGATTGGCTCAACGGATATAACGAACGACATTGCGCTCGGCCTTCGCATCCCGCTTGAAGAAGCTGAGAATGTAAAAATAGGAAGCGTAACTGCTGGTACCTATCCAAAAAAGAAACTCGACGAAATAGTCAGCGCTCGCCTTTCTGATATGTTTGAGCTCATTGAAGCGCACCTCAAAAAAATTAATAAAAACGGACTTCTCCCTGCGGGAATTATTATCACAGGTGGTGGGTCAAGCCTCATTACTCTCGAAGACTTTGCAAAAGCAAGCCTCAAGCTTCCCTCAAAAATCGCCCACATCAACTTTCCTGAAAAAGAAAAAGGGAAAATAAAAGATTCACTTTTTGCTGTGGCACTTGGACTCTGTATGTGGGGATGGAGCGAAACCGAATCTGATCCTACAAGTATCGGCATTCGTTCACCCGGGTCTTTTGTATCAAAATTGATAAAAACCGTAAAAAAATGGCTTCGCCCCTTTTTGCCATAAGAAAAAAATTTAAATACAAAACGAAAGAAAAGCACCGTCAAGGTGCTTTTCTTTTTTGCACCCTCTGTTATTATGGCGGTACTCATTCATAATCCCAAAACCCACTATGCCTCAAGTAAAACCAGAAGTAGAAACATTTGCACGTATCAAGGTCATTGGAGTTGGGGGATCCGGCAAAAACGCAGTAAATCACATGGTCAACTCAAAGGTTCGCGGAGTTGATTTCATCTCAGTAAACACTGATGCGCAAGACCTTCACCACTCGCTCGCAAAAAAGAAAATTCACATTGGAAAAAACCTCACCCGTGGACTCGGTACTGGAATGAACCCTGAGCTCGGACGGCGTGCAGCGGAAGAAACAAAAGAGGAAATACAAGAAGCAATCAAAGGCGCTGACATGGTATTCATCGCTTGTGGTATGGGAGGAGGTACCGGTACAGGCGCAGCTCCAGCTGTTGCACGCACAGCAAAAGAGGCAGGATGTCTCACCGTTGCGGTGGTATCAAAGCCATTTTTCTTTGAAGGTCTCCAACGCATGCGAATCGCAGAGCAAGGAATAGAGGAGCTCCGCGAGTCAGTAGACGCTATCATCATTATTCCAAACGATCGCCTCCTTGCGACTATCGATAAAGACACTACGGCAAAGAACGCATTTGCGATGTGTGATGACATTCTCCGAAGAGCAGTCGAAGGCATTTCTGACCTTGTGACCACCCCAGGGCTTATCAATATCGACTTTGCGGATATTCGCGCAGTCATGGAGAACGCAGGGCCAGCCCTCATGGGTATTGGATATGCCTCAGGTGAAAAGCGTGCAGAAGAAGCAGCTCGCACAGCTATCAACTCTCCTCTTCTTGAGGTTTCTATCTCTGGCGCGCGCGGAGTGCTCTTTTCAATCGCAGGAGCAGAAGACCTTACGATGTTTGAAATTCAAGATGCCGCCAAGACCATTACTGAATCTGTCGATCCGAATGCAAAAATCATCTTCGGCACCGTTCGCGATGAGAAACTCAAAAAGGGTGAGATCAAAATCACCGTTATTGCATCAGGATTTCCTGAAACTCTCTCAAAGAAATCGCTTTTCCAGCAAGAAGGTATGCCAATCCAAGAAGAAAAGCGTGGCAAGATTTACAATAGTGTGCCAATATTCGGGACTCCAAAAGAAGCAAAAATGGAAGAGAGAAAAGCTGATATGGACGAGCCTTTCATCATTCCAAACACCCTCGCAGATGACACCGAGGACGATGACTGGGGCGCAGTACCCGCGTTTCTCCGCAGATCGAAGCTCAAGTAATACGAAAAT
>Ga0163144_10027488_pt1 | contig 11013 bp, 10 predicted proteins | sample OliLak19BULKMAT1_FD_123175 | JGI IMG/M metagenome (GOLD analysis project Ga0163144, IMG submission 123175) | Freshwater microbial mat bacterial communities from Lake Vanda, McMurdo Dry Valleys, Antarctica - Oligotrophic Lake LV.19.BULKMAT1 | ecosystem: Environmental > Aquatic > Freshwater >... | reverse complement strand
CTGTGTATAGTGCTTAATCATAGGAGCTTATACTAAAATTCAGTAAAACTGTGATGGTTGTTAGTAATAATACTGCAAATGTGTATGGGGGTTTTTATGCTATCTTTCTGGTATGATACGATTTCTTTTTACTACCTGTTTGTTTATCAGTCTTTCAGGCTTTTCGCAATCGGTTACTCAGAGTAAACCATTAGCCGGTAAAATAACTGGCTCATTGCCCTATCTGGAGTATGGATTAGGGGCTGATCGCCTGGGCGGGGCCAAGATGACTTATCTCGATACCGGCATTGTTGTAAAAGTGATTGACAGCACTATTGGTAATTATAAAATACAATTATCAAAAGACCACCTGGCTTATTTACCCAAAACAAATTTTACCAAAGACAGTACCGTAAAACTTCAATCCTATTATTTAACCAATAGCTGGATGGTAACCGGTGATTCTTCTGGTGACTATGTAATGGTGAACTTAGATGAAAAGCTGCCTTACAGAAGTATGCAGCAAATCAATCCTTCAAAAATTGTCATTGATGTTTTTGGTGCCACCAGCAATACCAACTGGATCACACAAAGGTCGGCAGCAAAAGAAATCACCAATGTGTATCATGAACAAATAGAAGATGATGTTTTCCGCATTATCATCGAGTTGAAACACAAACAGCATTGGGGCCACAGTATTTATTATAAAGATAAGCGGCTGATCATAAAAATAAAACGGCAACCCGAAGAGCTGAGTCTTGAAAAAATGAAGATAGCCGTAGATGCAGGGCATGGCGGCGATAATAACGGAGCATCAGGAATAAAAACAGGCATTCTTGAAAAAAAATATACACTGCTCATTGCCCAACAGCTTGAAAAAGCATTGCTGGAGAAAGAAGCCAAAGTGTTTATGACAAGAACAGCTGATGTTGGTATCGGTATGACAGAACGAACGGAAATGATAAAAAATGAAAACCCCGATTTTCTTATCAGCATCCATCTTAATTCATCAGTAAAAGATAGTGTAAATGGAGTAAGCACTTATTACAGGTACATCGGTTTCCGGCCATTGACGCAGTACATACGGGAAAGTATGCTTAAGATTGATGGGTTGAAAGATTTTGGCAATATCGGGAGTTTCAATTTTGCCCTAAGTGGGCCTACAGAATATCCAAACTGTTTGGTAGAAGTAGCCTTTCTTAGTAATAAAGAAGATGAACAACTAATACTCAACCCCGGGTTTCATAAAGCTGTAGCCACACAAATTGTGGAAGGAATAAAAGAATGGCTGAAGTCCTGCAAAAAGGATGAAGATTAATCTTCCGGTGGAAAAGGTTCTCCCCGGTGGCAGGTCTTACAAGTTACCACATGTAAATACTCCGGCCTGTCCTCTTTGTTATAGTGGAAATTCTTTTTATTGATATCAATTGTCATCCGCATCATCTTCCTTCCTTCTTCTTTCATGGGTTCTGCATCGGACGCATAATTAAGGCTGTCTTTCATATTTTTCATGGGTACATGACAAAAATTACATTTAACACCCAAAGCAATATTATAGGTCTGCATAATACTGTCCAATTTGGCATCGCTGATGTCTTTGGGCAGCACTTTCAGGTTTCTTTCTTTTTGAAACGGCGGTTTAACGGCGGCTATCCCCAGCAGTACAAAAACGGAAAGAGAAGCAAACACAATTATTTTCTTTTTGTGTAACATAACTTGACAGACGGGTTTTTGTTTACAAAAGTGGCATTATGTATCAATTTTTTGCCGGAGCAATGCCTAGATTCTATCCTGAAAATACAAATTAGCCACCGTTTCCTCCCTTAGTAATTGATGAAAGGCCATCTTGGCTACATTTGAGAGTATAAAATTTATACCATGAGTAATTTTGTAAAAGAATTTAATGACAACAGAACAAGAATGAATGAAGTTATTCTGGGTAAAGACAACCTTGTTATCAAACGCCTCTGGAACCTCGATACCAACACCTATGCCGAAGGCACACTTGATGTTAAAACGAAAGAACTGCTGGGGCTCGTTGTCCGCCTTCGGCGGATGCTCAGGTGCGATGATTGTATTAAATACCATTTGGGCAAAAGCCATGAATTGGGTATTTCTACCCACCAGCTATATGAGGTGTTTGCAGTAGCCAATATTGTAGGCGGCACCATCGTTATTCCTCATACCTGTAGAGCAGTGGAATATTGGGAAGAGCTTTTGGGAAATGTTCAATAACCAATGCTCAATTTTCTATGTTCAAGTCTTTGTAAAAGTCTTTTTTGTATTTTGAAGTCTGTTAATCTAAAAAGAAAATGGAACAAAGGAAATATGATTTGGAAGACCGATTTGTGGATTACACCTGCCGCATGATTGATGTTGTAGAAGCATTGCCTAAAACAAGGGCTGGAAATTATATAGCTGGTCAATTGGTACGATCATGTCATTCTCCAACATTCAATTATGGCGAGGCCCAGGGAGCCGAGTCAAGAAATGATTTTATTCATAAAATGGGGGTTATACTTAAAGAACTGAAAGAATGCAGGACGGCATCAAAGATTATTATTAAAAAAAAAATGATAAAGCCAGTTTTAAAACTCGATCCAATTTATAAGGAAACAGAGGAGTTAATAGCGATAATCGCTAAGAGTATATCAACTGCTCAAAAAAACAAGGGAAAATAGCCTCCGACTTGATAATTGAGCATTGAAAATTGCTCATTGTGCATTTGTATTAAGATGTGTAAATTTGTGCCAATCTTAAATTATGAGTGAAACAACGATAGCCCCCGCCTTAACAGCCAAAGATTTTGCCACTGACCAGGAAGTTCGCTGGTGCCCCGGATGTGGTGATTATTCCATTCTTGCACAAGTGCAGAAAGTAATGCCAACATTAGGCATAGCCAGAGAAAATATTGTGATCGTCTCCGGTATCGGTTGCAGCAGCCGTTTTCCGTATTATATGAATACGTATGGCATGCACTCCATTCATGGTCGGGCAACGGCAGTGGCTTCCGGATTAAAAGCCAGCCGCCCGGAACTGAGTGTATGGATTGTAACCGGCGATGGGGATGGATTAAGTATCGGCGGTAATCACACCATCCATTTGCTGCGCAGAAACTTTGATGTAAATGTGCTGTTGTTCAACAACCAGATATATGGATTGACGAAAGGGCAATATTCTCCCACATCAGAAGAGCATAAGATTACAAAGTCAACGCCGATGGGCAGTATAGACCATCCGTTTAATCCACTGGCCCTGGCATTGGGTGCCGATGCAACTTTTGTGGCCAGAACAATGGATCGGGATGTTAAGCACATGCAGGCAATGCTTATCAGAACAAATCAGCATAAAGGCACTTCTTTCCTGGAGATATACCAGAACTGCAACATCTTTAATGATGGAGCATTTGAAATATTTACTGATAAAGGAAGCAAACCAACAGAAACATTATTTCTGGAACAAGGCAAGCCACTCATATTTGGTGTAGCCGCTGACAAAGGAATAAAATTAGATGGCTTTAAACCAGTGGTGGTTGATTTGAACCTCGGACACAGTGCCGATGATCTCTGGATACATGATGAACAGGATATTTACAAAGCACAGATACTGACCCGCATATTTGATGACCCGAAAATTGAAGGTCACCTGCCAAGACCTTTTGGTGTTTTCTATCAAACTAACAGGGCTTGCTATGAAGATGTAATGGCAGCACAATTAGAAGAAGCAAAATCAAGAAAACCTGCTGATTTGGATAAGCTGTTGCGGGGAAATGAGGTGTGGACGATTGCGTAAAAAATTTATTCCCAATAATTCGAAAGCCCCAATTCGGGGCTTTTATAATTGGCTTAATGATATATTCTACAATGCCATTTTTGCATGCATTTTCTCTATGGCTCATAACATCTCACCCTCCGGCAATCGATAGCTGCTTATTAACTTAGCTTTGTATAAGCGACATAATTGAAGAATATGCAGGACATTCAGATTCTTATTGTTGAAGACGAAAAAAAAATTGCTGATTCACTTAGCCAGGGCCTTAGAGAAAACTCGTTCCTGACTCAAGTGGCTTATGACGGCAACCTGGGGCTAAGTCTTTTTAAAAGCGACACCTTTCATTTAGTAATTCTTGACATCAATCTCCCCGGACTCAGTGGATATGATTTGTGCAGGGCAATCAGGAATAGTAATCCTGCCGTTCCTGTTATCATGTTGACGGCTATGAGTAGTGTGGACAATAAAATTGAAGGGTTTGATGCCGGGGCTGATGACTACATTGTCAAGCCTTTTGATTTTAGGGAGTTACTTGTCCGGGTCCGGGCTTTGCTCAAAAGAATACATAGCACCGTTGCTACAGGGGTTTCATTAAGGGCAGGCGAACTTATTATGAATCTTGATTCAAAAGAAGTCTCCCGGTCAGGTAAATCAATACTTCTTACGGCAAAAGAGTTTCAACTGCTTGAATATTTTTTGCGAAATAAGAACAGGGTTTTATCCCGTGCAGATATTGCATTAAATGTATGGGATATAGATTTCGACAGCGGTACAAATGTTATTGATGTATATGTGAATTATTTGCGGAAGAAAATAGATAAAGATTTTGAATCGCCATTGATACATACACAAGTAGGAATGGGTTATGTATTGAAAGATAAAAGCTGATGAAACTATCTTTAAAAATAAATCTTTTATTTACTGTAATTGTTTCCTGCATTCTGCTTGGGATGACCATTCTGATATACAATCTGAGCCGCAGTAATGTTCACCAGGATTTTCGCCAACGTTTGAAAACCCGTGCGGCAAGAGCCGCTTATTTATATGCTGTGTTCAGAAACGATACTACGAACCTGCTCAAATCGCTGGATGCAAATGCCCCGCCGACATTATTCAATAAAAGTATCAGCATTTATAACTCCGATTATGCAGAGTTATATGAGTTTCATGATTTAAATTTGGACGAATTAAACGCCGACACTACATGGTTGTATAAAGGAAAAACAGAGGGTGAATATTTTTTCAGCCGTAACGAAAAGGATATATGTGTTTACTATAACGATAATGATAAGTTTCCGGTTATTGTAATGGTAGCAGCAGAAAACATTGCCGGGAAAGAATACATCAATAACCTTAAGAAAATCTTTATTGTTTACTTTCCGGTAGCTGTACTGGTAACATTAATCGCAGGGTACTTATTTTCAAGAACAATTATAAAACCTGTGAAAGAAACAATTAGTGATGTCAAGCTTATAACTTCCCAGAATCTCTCACACCGTCTATATACAGGCAAAAGAAAAGATGAACTGGCGGAGCTAAACCAAACCTTTAATGATTTGCTTAACAGGCTCGAAGAATCGTTTGCTATGGAAAAACGATTTATATCAAACGCTTCGCATGAATTGTCAACACCACTTACTTCAATTTCAAGCCAGATACAGGTGGCTCTGCTACAATCCAGAACTACTGCTGAATATCAAAAAGTATTAGCATCAGTACTGAAAGATGTTCAGGGGCTTCATTATCTTACAAGAAATCTGTTGGAAATCGCTAAGGCAGGAACTCATGGCGCCATTTCGTTGGAGAAAGTGCGGCTTGATGAAGTTCTAATAAAAGCTCATAGCGAAGTTTTACGGCAAAATGAAGGGTATAAAGTTGAACTGGCTTTTCCTGAGTTACCGGAGAATGAGAATGAATGCCAGGTTTTTGGCAATGTCCATTTGTTGCACAGTGCATTTAAGAATATTATGGAGAATGGTTGCAAATATTCTCCCGATATGAAGACAAAAATCAATCTGCTGTTTAAAGGGACTGAAGTGGAAGTTATATTTAGTAACAAAAGCGATTTTATTTCTGCTGAAGAAATTGAAAGATTATTCGAACCTTTTTACAGGGGACCCAACTCAGAAAGTAAACCAGGTGTTGGCCTTGGGTTAACACTTACCAGGCGAATCATTGGATTGCATAAAGGAAGCTTAACCATTCAATCAGAACCGGATACAGGTACTCTAATCACTATTTTGCTTCCTACGGTGAAAAAATGAGAAATTCTAATACTAATCTAATCTTAGGTTAATGCCGCTATAACCCCGGTAATATAGCTTGCGGCTATGCAAAAGCTATTTAATAAGATTCTTGTACCGGTCAATTTCAACCGCAATACTGATTTAGCCTTGGATAAAGCGATTCAATTGGCTAATCACTTTGACTGCGATATTCATTTGATCCATGTTCAGACACCCGCTGCTACTTTTCCTTTTTTATATAATGGTTTTTTTTCTGGCTCATTCATAACGAAATCCAATGAAAAGTGTATAAGTCTGCTAAAGGAACTTGAAGAGAGATGTAAAGGTAAATTACAGGACGGGTTATTGATTACATCTGCAATTGTCCTGGGGAACTGGCAATCTGTATTGAAACAAACTATTATTGCTGAACATATTGACCTTGTGATAATACCAAAGAACCGAAGGAAATTTGGAAGTGCCCTGATACAGCAAATTGATTTAAACAGGCTGTCACAGCAAACCCAATGCCCTGTACTTACGGTAACCAGATCGTTTAACGTAAATCATTTGCAAAATATCGTTGTGCCTATTAATGATTCACTTCCTGTTAGAAAACTTACCATTGCTACTTATCTATGCCGGGAGGCGCATGGCAGTATTCATCTGATGGGAAGCGGTGGCAATTCATACGGCGGCAGAGAAAAGAGAAGATACTTAATAAGAGCTTACCAGATGCTAAGTGACTATGGCCACATTAAAATACACTGTTCCTTACCAGAAAATTATGATAATCCTGCCAGCACACTGGCCTATGCCAGGAATGTAAAGGCAGACCTGATAGTGGTAAACACAGGAAAAGAATCCTTACTAAAAGGATGGTGGAATAAATTAAGAGGAAAATATTTATACAAAGAATCAGATATTCCTGTCTTGATAATAGCACCTCAACAAGATCAGGTTCAATTAACCCTAAACTAAAAAGTATGAAAACTAATAACTTAATAATACTGTTTACGGCAATTTTTTTTAATGCCAGTTTATTGGATGCACAAAATCTTGATGAGGTAAAACAATTAATTGAAAATGAAAGGTATCAAAGTGCCGAAACATTATTGGAAAAGGCTGCCATTACTGTGCCCGCCCAAGGAGAAGCAAGTTACTTATTAGTGAAAACGTATCTCGAACAGGAAAAAATGGGGGAGGCACAAAAGTATATAAACGATTATTTGCTACCAGCCATTAGCAGTAATGCTAATGCAATGGACAAGATAGCTTATGCCCGTTATTTAATTGGTACAGGAAATAAACCCGGAGCAGATGAAATTTTTACATCAATTCTCAATAATAAAAAGAACCAAAAAAACTCTTCCTTGCTAATAGCCATGGCGGAAGTTAATATTGATGAAAAGGCTGGTGATGCACAGGCCGCTATCAGTTGGTTAAATATGGCGGAGAAAAGGGATAAAAATAATCCGGAAATTGATATTTTAAGAGGACTTGCATTCAGAAAAATATCAGATGCCAGTAATGCGTTTGTCGCTTACCAGGATGCGTTGAAGAAAGATCCACAAAACATAAAAGCCCATTACCTGATTGGAAGAATATTCACAGCCCAAAAGAATTCCGATGTGTATATGGACCATTTTCTTAAAGCCTACCAGATTGATTCTACTTATGCACCAGTACTCGACGAATTGTATAAATATTATTATTACAAGGATATAAAGCAGGCAAGGAAATATCTTGAAAAGTATATTGCTAATTCCGATTACTCTCTTCAGAATGATTATTATATGACTGATATATTGTACCTGGATGGGGAGTATAATAGTGCAATACAGGCAGCAAAAAAGATTATACAAAATGAAATGGAAAAAAGTCAACCCCGCCTTTATAAGCTGATGGCTTATTCTTCGGCCAAAACAGGTGATTCCATGCAGGCACTCGGGTACATCACTGATTATTTTAACAAAGAAGACCCTGTTAAGTTTATTTCAGCCGATTTTGAATTATGGGCACAGTTAACAGAAAGAATTGAAGGAGCAAAAAAAGCAGCCATTTCTTATTATACCATTGCCTCAGAAATGGAGACAGTATATTTGAATAAAGCGAAATACGCCATTAAGATTGCAGACCTCTATAAGCAAACTGAAGATTACAGCAATCAGGCTTTCTGGCTTGGCAAGTTGTACCAGTGGAAAGAAAAGTCAAATAATATTGATCTTTTTAATTGGGGTCTTGCACATTACACCGCCAGAGAATATCTTCAAACAGACAGTGTGTTTGAACTTTATACAACCCGTTATCCGGAAGATATATATGGATATTACTGGCGGGCACAGGCCAATGCAGCTATTGATACCAGTATGACAAATGCATTAGCTATTCCACATTATAATAAGGTAGTAGAAACAGGCGAACAAAATAAGGAATCTAATAAAAAAATGTTGTTGAAAGCATATGGTTATCTGGGTGGGTATGAAGCAAACATAACTAAGGATTATCCAAAATCTTTAAACTGGTTTGAAAAATACCTGGCAATGGATCAGGATAATGCGGATGTGACAGGATATGTTGATATATTGAAAAAATGGATTGCAGATAAGAAATAACAAGGGCAGTTTTTGCAATAAAAAAGGAATTTTAAGTTTCTCTGGCATATAGTCAGTTTTTTCGACAGTGCGTTTTAGCAAAGAGGCCGCAGTTAGTTTCATGCGGCCTCTCTTTTAATTATTTACATTATGGTTACTGTTATTATACCAGCACTAAATGAAGAAAAAACCATCCGGCAGGTTGTACACCTTGCCAATAATTCAGCTAATGTATCAGAAGTTATAGTAGTGGATGATAAGTCCATGGATAATACAGTTGCCGAAGCAAGAAAGGAAGGTGCTACGGTAATTACCAGTACTAAACTTGGAAAGGGTGCCTCTATGAAAGATGGCATACTCGTCGCCAAAAATGAAATTATCGCCTTTCTTGATGCAGATATAATTACCTATCCCAACGATGTGGTTGAACTTTTAACCCAGCCATTAGTAACAAACAAAGCTGACTTTGTAAAATCTTATTTTGCAAGACAGGCCGGAAGAGTGACAGAGCTTGTTGCAAAACCATTACTCTCTATATTGTATCCAACATTTCCAAATTTTAAGCAGCCATTGAGCGGCATGATTGCCGGGAAGAAAAGCCTCTTTGCAAAAATCGAATTTGAAGAAGGTTATGGTGTGGATATTGGCATTTTGATTGACATGCACAATCTCGGTGCAAAAATTGCCGAGGTGAGCATAGGTAATATCGAAAACAGGATGCAGCCATTGGAGCAACTTGGTAAAATGAGCCGTGAGGTTGCCCGGGCTATAATGAAAAAATCCCGGAGTGCAGATTCAAAAAACCTGGAAACGTATGAAAATATTCAGATAATAAGGGAGCAGATGGAATTTGCCATCCGGGAAGGGCTTATGTCATTAAAAAAGATTGCAGTCTTTGATATGGACAATACGATTTTAAGAACAAGTTTCATTAATACGGCTGCAGAAAAATATGGATTTAAAAGGCAATTGGTAGATATTGTTACTAATAATAATAATCCGTTTATCCGTACTAAATTGATTGTAGCATTGTTGAAAGGCAAATCAATTGGCGATATACTGGAGTTAACAGATAGTATTGAAGTAACACCCCATTTACAGGAAATAGTAGCAGAGCTAAAAAAACAAGGCTATATCACAGGCATCATTAGTGATAGTTACGATTGTGTTACCAATCATTTAAAAAATAAATTTGGATTTGATTTTACAATCTCCAACGAACTGGAGTTCTCCAGGAGCTTTGCGACCGGTGAAGTAAAAATTCCTTCCTTATTTGTATCCGGCGAGGATAGCCAATGCAAACATGATTATTGTAAACTAAATGCCCTTATCAAAATCTGTGGACAATACAAAGTAGATTTGAAAAACACTTTGATGATTGGAGATGGGGAAAATGATATTTGCTGTCTTAAAAAAGCTGGCATTGCAGTCTCTTTTTGTTCAACAAGTAATTTGGTAGATTCTGTGGCTGATTATGTGATTAAGGAACCTGATTTTAAGAGGTTAATTCCTATCTTAGAGTGATATGTTTACCGCTTTAATAATTTTCGTTTTCGTTTTAGGCTACATCGCTATTGCATTTGAACATCCATTAAAATTAAACAAAGCCGCCTCTGCTTTAATTACCGGGGTTCTTTGCTGGACGATTTACACCATACAAAGTGAATCAGCACAGTCAGTAAGCGAAGAACTACTCCATCATTTGGGCGAAATATCATCCATTCTCTTTTTTTTATTAGGGGCAATGACTATTGTAGAACTGATAGACTCACACAATGGATTTGACATCATTACAGAGAAAATAACGACCATCAGCAAAAGGAAACTGTTATTAATTATAACATTCCTTACTTTTTTTCTTTCTGCCCTGCTCGATAATTTAACCACTGCGATAGTAATGACATCGCTCTGCTCAAAAATACTGATAGAAAAAGAAGATAAACTTTGGTTTGCGGGTATGATTGTTATTGCAGCCAATGCTGGCGGTGCCTGGTCACCATTGGGAGATGTAACAACTACCATGCTTTGGATTGGTGGACAAATAACCGCTTTAAATATTATGAAGCAACTGACACTTCCAAGTATAGCAGTCTGTATCATTCCGGCTTTACTTGTTGCTCACCGGTTCAGGGGGAAAAAAATTGCCGCCATTCCCGCATCCACATCCTCGGTTAATGAAAAACGAAATGGCAGAATCATTCTCTTTGGCGGTATTGGCTCTTTAGTATTCGTTCCTATATTTAAAACACTTACCCATCTGCCACCTTTTATGGGTATGTTGCTTGCATTGGGGATAATGTGGGTCATCACTACCATCATCCATAAAAGTAAAGAACCTGAAGTGGCTGGAAGATATACAGTGGCAAGGGCATTGCAAAAAGTGGATACACCCAGTATTCTGTTTTTTCTCGGTATTTTATTAGCGGTATCTGCTTTGCAATCTT
>Ga0163144_10027487_pt1 | contig 11014 bp, 5 predicted proteins | sample OliLak19BULKMAT1_FD_123175 | JGI IMG/M metagenome (GOLD analysis project Ga0163144, IMG submission 123175) | Freshwater microbial mat bacterial communities from Lake Vanda, McMurdo Dry Valleys, Antarctica - Oligotrophic Lake LV.19.BULKMAT1 | ecosystem: Environmental > Aquatic > Freshwater > Lake... | reverse complement strand
TGGAGTCGGCGTGGAGCGCGGGCCAGTCCACGGCTGCGCCGGCCAGCCAGCGGTGGCCGAGCGCGGTGAGGGCGTCGTCGGTGGCGGTCGGCGCGGCCTGGCCGAGCGGCGCGGTGAAGACGCGCTCGCGGGTGCGGCGGCGGAGCAGCTTGGCGGCTTCCGCGGTGTCGGCGGCGGTGAGGAAAAGGCGGTGCTCAAAGGCGCGGCGACCCGTTTGCAAAGTCAGCGCGACATCGGCCAGCGCGGTGGCGGGATGATCGCGCAGAAACGCCGCGAGCTGGTCGGTCATCGTCTCGAGAGCGACACGCGTTTTCGCGGAAAGGACGAGGAGCTGCGGGCCGGCGACCGGCGCGGGTAAAGGCGCGGCGGGCGCTTCTTCGAGGACGACGTGGGCATTCGTGCCGCCGACGCCGAACGAGCTGACGCCCGCGCGGCGCGGGTGCGCGGCGGGTTTCCACGCGGTCAATTTCGTGACGACCTCGAAAGGCGAACTGGCGAAATCAATGCCGGGATTCGCTTTCTCGAAATGCAAGCTCGGCGGAATTTGCGCGTGCTTGAGCGCGAGCGCGGTTTTGATCACGCCGGTGACGCCGGAGGCGGATTCGAGGTGACCGAGATTGGTTTTGGCCGTGCCGATGAGGCAGGTGCCGGTGGCCTGGCTGGTCTCGCGGAAGGCTTTGGTGAGCGCGGCAATTTCGATGGGATCGCCGAGCGGCGTGGCGGTGCCGTGCGCCTCGACGTAGCCGATGGTGTCGGCGGTGACGCCGGCGAGCGCGTGGGCCAGCGCGATGACCTGCGCCTGGCCGTCCACGCTCGGCGCGGTGAAGCTGACTTTGCCCGCGCCGTCGTTGTTCAGCGCCGCGCCCTTGATGACCGCGTAGATCGGATCGCGGTCGGCGAGCGCATCGGCGAGCCGTTTCAAAACGACGACCCCGCAGCCGTGGCCGAAAACCGTGCCTTTGGCCGACGCGTCGAAAGTGCGGCAGTGGCCGTCGGCGCTGGCCATCGCGCCTTCCTGGTAAAGATGCCCGCGGGCCTGCGGAAAAGTGATGGAGACGCCGCCGGCGAGCGCGGCGTCGCACTGGTAGCTGAGCAGCGCGTGGACGGCTTGGGTGATGGCGACGAGCGAGGTGCTGCACGCGCTTTGCACGGTGATGCTCGGGCCGCGCAGATCGAGGCGGTAGCTGAGTTTGGTGGCGAGGTAGTCCTTGTCGTTGCCGGAGACGAGCGGGAAGTCGGAGATCTGAAACTGCGGGACGAACTCGGCGAGCAGGCCGGGCTGCGTGGCGAGGTTGTCGAGCAGGTAGGTGTTCAGGCTGCAACCGGCGAAGACGCCGATGCTGCCGCGGAAGCGCGCGGGATCGAGCGCGGCGTCTTCGAGCGCGTGCCAGGCGCATTCGAGAAAGACGCGGTGCTGCGGATCGGTGAGTGCGGCATCGCGCGGCGTGAGGCCGAAAAAGGCGGCGTCGAATTTGTCGGCATCGGCGAGTGCGCCGCGCGCGGGAACGTAGCTGGGATCAGCGATGAGCGCGGGGTCGAGGCCGGAGGCGCGCAGTTCGTCGGCGGTGAAGCGCGTGATGGACTCGGTGCCGGCGCACAGGTTTTCCCACAGCTCGCGGACATCGCGCGCGCCGGGAAAGCGGCCGGCGAGACCGATGATGGCGATGCCTTCGGGCGGGAGATTTTCAGTGGACATCAGCGGGGTGTGGGGACGCCGACGCGCAGGCGGGCGAGGGCTTCGCGCTGTTTGGCGGCGCGGTCGGTGGCGGTGAAGGGTTCGGTGGTAGTGGCGGGCGCGCCGTCGAGGAAGGCGGCGAAAGCGGCGACGGTGGGATATTGAAAGAGCGTGACCATCGGGAACTCGCGGGCGCTGTGCTGCTGGAGCCGATGATGGAGCAGCGCGAGGCGGAGCGAGTTTCCGCCGAGGTCGAAAAAGTTGTCGCGCACGCCCACGCGGTCGAGCAGCAGCACCGCGCGCCAGACGGCGGCGACGGACTGCTCGGTGGCGGATGCCGGCGCGAGAAACGAGGTGGCGAGTTCCGGGCGCGTGGCGGCGGGCGCGGGCAGTGCGGCGCGGTCGAGCTTGCCGTTCTGGTTGAGCGGGATGGTGGCGAGCGGGATGAAGGCCGACGGAGCCATGTAGGCGGGCAGATGGACGAGCAGACTGGCGCGCAGCTCAGCGTCGGTGGCCGCCGCGGTGGGCACGAAGTAGGCGACGAGATCGCTGTCGCCCTCGGCGGCAGCGCGCGCGATGACCACGCATTGCGCGACGGCGGGGTGGCGCAGCAGCGCAGTTTCGATCTCGCCCAGCTCGATGCGGAAGCCGCGAATTTTCACCTGCTGGTCGGCGCGGCCGAGGTATTCGAGATCGCCGTCGGGCGTGCGCCGGGCGAGGTCGCCGCTTTTATAAAGCAACTCGCCGGTGCGCCACGGATGCGGGATGAAACGTGCAGCGGTCAGCTCCGGGCGGCGGAGATAGCCGCGCGCGACGCTCGGGCCGCCGACGACGAGTTCTCCGGTTTCGCCGACCGGGCAGGGACGGAGCGCGGCGTCGAGGACGAAGAGATCGGTGTCGGGAATGGGGATGCCGATGCAACTGCCGTTGCGCGCGTCGAGATCGGCGATGGTGAGTGGGCGGTAGGTGGTGAAGATGGTGGTCTCGGTGATGCCGTACATGTTCACGAGCCGCGGCGCGGTGTCGCCGTGGCGCTCGAACCATGGCCGCAACGCCGTGAAATCGAGCGTGGAGCCGCCGAAGATAACCGTGCGCAAAGCGAGCGGCAGGCGCGCGGCGGGCGCGTCTTCCACGCGGATGAGCTGGAGAAAGGCGAGCGGCGTCTGGTTGAGGATGGTGACTTTTTCCGCCGCGAGCAGCGCGTAGAACTGCGCGGGGCTGCGGCTGACGAGATACGGCACGATGACCAGCCGTCCGCCGTAAGCCAGCGCGCCCCAGATTTCCCAGACGGAGAAATCAAACGACGGCGAGTGGAAGAGCGTCCACACATCGCTCGCGCTGAAGTGGAACCACGGGTCGGTGGCTTGGAAAAGGCGGACGACGTTGTGATGGGTGACGGCGACGCCTTTGGGCACGCCGGTGGAGCCGGAGGTGTAGATGACGTAAGCCGCGGACGTGGCGGTGGCGAGCGGGGCGGGGTTGTCGGCGGGGAGCGCGGCGAGCGCGGGCAGGTCGCGGTCGAGGCAGAAAACGGTAGCCGCGCTGACGCGGATCTTTTCGCCCAGCGAAGTCTGCGTGAGCAGCACGGGCGAGGCGGCGTCGGCGACGATGAGCGTGAGCCGCTCGGCGGGCGCATCCGGGTCGAGCGGGACATAGGCGCCGCCGGCCTTGAGCACGGCGAGGAGCGCGGTGAGCAGGGCGGGGGAGCGGTCGAGGCAGAGGGCGACGAGGGTTTCCGGGCCGACGCCGAGCGCGCGGAGATGATGGGCGAGGCGGTTGGCCTGGGCGTTGAGTTCGGCGTAGGTCACGCGCTGCCCGCCGAAGCTGAGGGCGACGGCGTCCGGCGTGGCCGCGGCGTGCGCCTCGAAGAATTCATGGAGACACGCGCCGGGTGGAAAAGAGCACGTCGCCAGACCGGCGTCCGGCGCGCCGGGGAGCGGCGGCGGACAGGCATCCGGTGGGACCCGCATCGCGGGTGTTTCTCCAAAATTCATGGTTCGAGCAAAAAGGTATCGCGCCTTCGGGATTCGTTTTGAGACTAGCAGCCGATATGCCACTGCCGCCAGTCCGAGCAAACCAAATGATCGCCTGATGCGCGTCCTGTTTTTGAATCAATATTTTCCGCCCGACGCGGCCCCGACGGGCGTGCTGCTGCGCGAGCTGGCGGATGAGTTGGAGCGGGCCGGACACACCGTGGATTTCGTGGCGGCGCGGGAGGATTATCGGGCGGGGCAGAAGCAGGGCGGGCGGATGCTGCGCGAGGCGCAGGCGCTCGGGCGGATGCTGCGCGATGGGTTGCGGCGACCGCGCGCGGCGGTGGTGGTGTCGGCGAGTTCGCCGCCGTGCCTGTTGGTGGTGGCGACGCTGGTGGCCGCATGGCATCGGGCGAAGTCGGTCCACTGGATCATGGACCTGTATCCCGAAGTCGCGGTGGCGCTGGGGGAAGTGCCGGCGGGTTTCGTCGCGCGGATGATCGAGCGCGTGATGGGCTGGTGCTACCGGCGCGCGGCGAAAGTGGTGGTGCTGGACGAGGACATGGCGGCGCGGTTGCGGCGTTACGGCGTGGAGAGCGCGGTGCTCCGCCCGTGGGTTTTCGCGACGGTTTTGCCGCAGCTCGCGGCGGCGCGCGGCGAGCGGGCAGGGGAGTGGACGTGGATCTACTCGGGCAATCTCGGGCGCGCGCATGAGTGGGAGACGCTGCTGCAAACGCAGGCGCTGCTGGAGCGGCGCGGCGCGGAGGTGCGGTTGCTTTTCCAAGGCGGCGGCCCGGCGCGCGCGGCGGCGCAGACGCGGGCGGTGGAGCTGGGCTTGCGGCGCTGCGAGTGGGCGGACTATGTGCCGGAGAGCGAGTTGCCGTCCTCGTTGCTGCGTTGCGAGGTGCTCGCGGTGACGCAGCTTCCCGCCGCGCAGGGGCTGCTCTGGCCGAGCAAACTCGGGCTCGTGATGAGCTTGCCGCGCCCGATTTTGTGGGTCGGTCCGACGGATGGCGCGGTCGCGCGGATGCTGCGCGCGTTTCCGCACGCGGCCGTCTTTGCGCCGGGGCAGGCGGCGGAAATCGCGGACTGGCTCACGGCGCAAAAAGCCCGCGGCGCGGCGGTCCCGGCGGCGGACGTTTTTGACCCGGCGGCCCATCGCACGGCGTCGCTCGCGGCGTGGCGGGAGTGGTTCCGCGGATTCGGCGGCGCGGGCTTGTCGTGAAAAAAACGGCGTGGCACCCTATCTGCGAAGTGTGCAGGCAATTCATGAAGCAACTGGATCATCGGACGACCTCAGCCCGCGCGTTTAATCGACCGCGCGCGTCCGCTTTCGCCCCGGAGGCGGGCGCACGATGAACCAATTCGCGCTGCTCTACGCGCTGCTCTTTTTCGGCTTCGGGCTGCTCGTCGCGCTGGTCGGCACGCCGTGGGCGATCCGCCTCGGGAAGCATGGCATCGGGCTCGATTTCGCGCACGAGACGCGCAAGAAGCAGGACGCGCCCGTGCCGCGGCTCGGCGGGCTGCCGATCATGTTCGCGGCGGCGCTGAGCGTCGGGGTCATCATGTCCGTTTTTCCCGCCCAGGGCGCCAAGTGGCCGCCGATCCTCGTCGGCAGTCTGCTGATGTATGGGCTCGGTCTGTGGGACGACCTGAAGCGGCTCGGCGCGCGGCGCAAGCTGCTCGGGCAGTTGCTCACGGCGTGCATCGTTTTCTCGATGGGGCTGGGGATCGAGAAGTTCACGTGGCCCGGCGCGGGGAGTGTCGAACTCGGCGTGTGGAATCTGCCCGTGACGGTGCTGTGGCTGATCGCGGTGCCGAATATCGTGAACCTGATTGATGGCTTCGACGGCCTCGCTGGCGGGCTCGGGCTGTGCCTCTCGGCCACGCTCGGGATCGTGGCGCTGCACAATGAACAGACCGCCGTGGCCTGCTACGCCTTCACCATGACGGGCGCGCTGCTCGGCTTCCTCGTCTTCAATTTTCCCCCCGCGAAAATCTATCTCGGCGACGGCGGCGCCTACCTCATCGGCTTCACCATCGCGTCGCTCTCGCTCACCAGCTCGAACAAAGCCTCGGTCGCCAAGGTGCTCGTCGTCACCTTCATCGCGCTCGGCGTGCCGATCCTCGACACGACGTTTGCCGTGCTCCGGCGCGGGCTGCGCGGCTATCCGCTGTTTCACGCGGACGATGAGCACTTTCATCATCGGCTGGAAAAGCTCGGTTTTTCCAAACGCCGCATCCTCTTCGGCATCTACGGCGTCTGCCTCGTGCTGAGTCTCGCGGGGCTGAGCGTCATCTGGAGTTCCGGCAGCACGCTGCCCATCGGCATCGGCGTGCTCTGCGTGCTCAGCCTGTTTGCGCTGCGCTACTTTCATCTTTTGAAAAGCTGGGACGATGTGCGGCGCAAAATCGACCGGCTGCTCGGGCGGCGTCGCGTGGTGGCCTACGCGCTGGCGCAGGCGCAGGTGCTGGAGCTGGAGGTCGAGCGCTGTGGCAATGGCGGTGAATTTTGGGAAGTCTTTCACCGCACGATTCGGCGGGTCGGTTTCGTGGAGGCGGGCGAAGTGGCGGACGAGATCGCGATCCAGGTGCGCTACAACGGCAGCGCACCGTGGACGCTTTACGGCTCGCGCGCCCGCGGCACGGTGGTGGAATGGCAGCGCATCGCGGAATGTTTTCGCCCGGTGTATGCAAAAGGGCAGGAGAAGTGGCCGGCATGAAATCGTCCGGGCACCGGCGTGACCGGACGAAGACCCCCGCGCCGCCGATGCCCGCCGCGAACCGCGCGGCGCTGTGGATCTTCGCGCTGATCGTCGCCGCCGGGCCGCTGCTTTTTGGCGCGGTGGACCGGCTGGTGCAGGTGGCGCTCGTGCTCCTGCTCGCCGCGGGCGTGGCGCTCCGGCCGCCGGCGATTGTGGCGCTGAGCCCGTGGAGCAACCGCCTCGTCATCATCCTGCTCGTCCTGCTCGTGGGCAAGGAACTCGCGCCCGCCGAGTGGTTCGGCCCGACGACCTGGCGCACCGTGGTGACGCGGGATTTCGGGCTCGAGCTGCCGCCGACCCACCACCCGGAACCGGCCCGCGCGCTCGATAGCTGGCTCGCCGCCATCGTGGCCGCGATCTGGTTTCTGTGGGTCCGCCGCCTCGCCGCGGATCGGGAAAACCGCGCCTTTCTGACGTGGAGCCTTTTCGGCGCGGCGGCGCTGGTCGCCGTGGTTTCGTTCGCCACGCGCGGCTGGGATGCGCAGGCCATTTACGGGCTGCGTTACACGAATGGTTGGCGCGGGTTCGGGCCGTTCCCGAACCGCAATCACACCGGCGACTTCCTCGCGATGGGCGCGCTGCTCGGCGGCGGTTGCGTGGGCTGGGCGGCGGCGCGGCGCGACTGGCGCGCGGTGGCCGGAGCGGTCGCGCTGCTCGCCTTGGTGCTCGCCGCGTTGCTCGTCACGGAATCGCGCGGCGGCTTGATCGCCTTCGGGCTCGGGCTGCTGGTTTTCCTCGGGCTCGTGCAAGTGCGGATGCGCAGCCGCCAGACCCTGGCCGTGGCCGTGGGCGTCGCGCTGCTCGTCGTGGGCTTTGGCCTGGCCTTCGGCGGACCGGTGCTCGCCCGTTTCCACTCCGAGCAAGCCGGCCTCGTGTCCAATGCCATGCGGCTGAATATCTGGCGCGATGTTTTCACCATGTGGCAGGACGCGCCGCTGCTCGGCCACGGCGTGGATTCCTTTCAGCAGATTTTCCCTTTCTATCAGACCTTCGAGTTTGAAAACGGCGTAGTCCTGCACCCGGAGAGCAGTTGGCGGCAATGGCTCGTCGAGCTGGGCCTGATCCCGGTCGCCGTGGCCGCGGTGACGCTCGTCGTGTTTCTCGCCCGGCATCTGCGCGAGACCCTGACCGGGCGCAGTTTCTTTTTCCGCGCCGCCGGCTTCGCGGCCGTGATCGGAATCCTCGGGCATTCCGTGTTCGACGTGCCGGCGCATCGTTGGGGCACCGCCGGCTTTGCCCTCGCGGCGCTCGCGCTGGCCTGCCCGATGCGGCTGGAGGGGCGGCGGATTTTTTCGCCGCGCAAAGCCGCGCTCGTCCCGCTGGCGGTGGTGGCGTTTTGGGTGCTCCCGTTCTTTGGCAACGTGCCGGCGTGGTCGCCGCTCTCGCTGAACCGCGTGCTCGCGCGCCACGCGCTCTCCCTCGATGTCTCGCTCGAGCAGCTCGAGAAAATGGCCCGCTACTTTCCGCTCAGCTCCGATCTCAATCAGCATCTCGGCATGCGCGAACTGGCCGTGCTCGGGCGCAGCAAACCGTCCGTGTGGCAGCGGCACTTCAGTCTCGCCTCGCAGCTTCTCCCCGGCTCGTGGCACCTGCCCCGGGCGCAGGCGCGGGCCGTGGCGCCTTTCTCGCCGGGCCTTGCGCTCGGTTACTGGCAGCAGGCCGTGGGACGCGGCGCGGCGCATCGCGGCGACGTGCTCATCGAGGCCGTAAACGCGACGCAGGCTTCGCCGATGGCCGCGGAATCCTGGAGCCGCTACGTGGCGGCAAACCCGCGCCTGCTGCTGGCCTACGCGCAGCTCGTGCCGCCGGAGCGCGCGCGCTCTGTCGCGACGCAATGGTGGCAGGCCCGCGCGCTCACCGCCGATCTCGACCCCGGCGAGATCTCCGCCTTTTACCAAAACGCCAACCGCTGGATCACTCGCGAGCAGTTCGAGGAATGGAGGCAATCCCGCGCGACCTGGCGTGCGCGCGACCGGGTGTCCTGGGCGCGGCTGCTGCACGCGTGGGGCGACGACCCGGCCGCGTGGCTACTGCTCGCCGAAACCGCGCCCGAGGAAGCCTTCCCGATTCTCCCGACCGGCCTCCTCCGCGAAAGTCTGGAGCAGCGCTGGCGGATGGCGCCCGGAAATTTCGTCAACGCCCAGCACCTCGCGGCGATTCTCGCCCGCGATGGCGACGTGGAGAAGAGCGACGAGATCATCCTCACCGTCGGAACCAGCGAAGGCGCGCCGTGGTGGTTCGTCCACAAAGCCGCGCACCTCCTCGCCCGCCGCGCCCGCCTCGCCGAGGCCGTCGCGCTTTTGCTCAAAAGCCAGCCGCCGCGCGCCGGGGGAACGTGATCAAACCGCGGCGGCAGTTTAGCCGCTCGGTTCCCGCTCGTTACCAAACTCCAGTTTAGCCACGCCCTAACACCCGCGAAACTCCGTTTCGTCGCAGCAGAGGATTGTCCTCTTCTCTCCCTCCACGCGGAGCCGCGATAAAGTCCGGCAGCCAAATACTGGGCATTTCGTCACCTCCACGATCCGCGAATGGCTCCTGACGGAGTTGCACTGCGTTCGCCAGCGGCACCGGACGCGGAGCACCTATCAGGGGGCTGGAGGGCTTTCATCCGCAGACCGTGATCACCGACGAAGTCATGCAGCCGAGCCGAGCGGAGCGAGACAGACTGGCCAGAGGACAGCCCGGCGGGTGCCGCCGGTGCTGCGGTGCGACCGTTGGAAGTGTAGGACGAAACGGAGTTTCGCGGATTCGGGCGTTGCCAAACGGGAGTTTGGTAACGAGCGGGAAACGCCTGGCTTGTCGAGCAGCTTCATTTGGGACACGTTAGCCGCATGAACCACTGCCCCCGAACCGCCCCGCCGGCACTGCTGAGACAGCTGGAGAATGAGCAACTTTCACAGACTGACCCCGGTCCCGACAATTGGACTCCCCATGAAAGACCATAAGATGCACCTAGGTGACTGGGTAAGAAAGATTAGTTTTGCCGCAGTGGCGATCATCTGCAGTTTTGCGCTCGACCCGGGTTGCTATGCCCGGTCAGCTGAGAGAGAGGCGGCTGCCAGGGAACTGTTCCGTGATTTCAGGCCCTACAATACGGAGAGAATCCGCGGCCTTACTGAGCAGCAGCGGAGTCTGATGCTGGACGTCCTGAGCGATAATTTTGGCAAGGAGAGAGAGCAGATAAAAGGCGGAAGGCCAGGGTCGATTTATGTTACCGTTATATTCGAGATGGCCCTCCTTGGAGACGATCAGGCTCTAAAAGAGTATTGTGATTATTTTTTGGCCTTCAAATCAAGATCTAATCCAGTCAACATGCTGATACTTTGTAGTCCGAAGGCTATTCCTTTGATAGGCGAAGCTCTTTTCAAAGAGGAGCAGTACGAAGTGCCTGGGGATGTTGGTCTCTTGCCGACCCAAAACACCGTGGCAAACATCATTTTGGATACTGTGAGTAAGGCGCCAGAATTTAGCAAAGATGCCGCCAACTGGGCAGGTCGGGCTTTGTCGGCCCCTATGGGTGTCGATATTAAACAGCTAAGGTTCTGGTACCGCGAAAATGAAACCAAACTGAAAACCTGGGATTTCAAAGCGGTCCAGCCCGGTGCGGAACCACCCGAGCTGAGGAATACCTCATCCGTTGATTCCCAGCCAAAATTGCCGCCACTCACGGCAGTATTTTCAGCTTCCACACCAAGCTCTCACGGCACTCGAGAGGTGCCGGTTGGCATTTGGAGCCGCCGGCACTTGGTGATCATATTCATGCTTGTTACCGTCTGCAGCTTAGTCTGGCTAATAGTACGGAAGCGAAAATAAGATCCGAAAGGGAAGGTGTCAGCTTTAGAATCGAGAATTTCGCGCTTGAACGGCGGGGTGTGGCGAGGGTAGAAAGCGGACCCATTTATGGCCCGCAAAGCACGCGTTGAATTCGAGGGAGCAGTTGGCCACGTGCTCGACCGCGGGGACCGGCGGGAGGCGATTTTCAAGGACGATGCGGATCGGCGGCGCTTTTTGGAGACCCTTGGGGAGGCTGGCGCGCGGACGGGCTGGCGGGGCTACGGACGGAGCGTTTTCCAGCAGAGCGAAAACATCGAACTCAAGAAAGGCCGGAGATACTACATGGAGGTTTTATTCAAACGGGGAGAGCCGTTGAAGCCGAGCGATGCCAAGCGCGATCATGCCAGCGTGGCGTGGAAAAGACCCGGTCGCCACGGCCTGCCACCCACGGTGATTGATGCGGGGTTTTTCAGCCCCTATCAAGGCGACAGCCGCGATGCGGACGACGACGACTTACCGGACGATTGGGAGAAGGCGCACGGCTTGGATCTCGGCAATCCTGTTGGGATTAACGGAGCGTGGGGTGACCCGGACGGCGACTGGCTGGAAAACTTCCGGGAATTCCAAATGGGCTTTGATCCCAAGGTGGCAGACTACACGCCGGTCGCAGGAACCGCTCCATCGCCGGGGGTGGGGAACTTCCGCGACCTCCAACTGCCGCTCGATCCCAAGGCATCCGACACCCAACCCATTTCAGGATTCGCCCTATGGGAATACTGGGGAAATATCCCCGGCAGCCGACTGTCGGCGCTGGACGATAGCATGAC
>Ga0163144_10027486_pt1 | contig 11014 bp, 8 predicted proteins | sample OliLak19BULKMAT1_FD_123175 | JGI IMG/M metagenome (GOLD analysis project Ga0163144, IMG submission 123175) | Freshwater microbial mat bacterial communities from Lake Vanda, McMurdo Dry Valleys, Antarctica - Oligotrophic Lake LV.19.BULKMAT1 | ecosystem: Environmental > Aquatic > Freshwater > Lake... | reverse complement strand
TCGAGATCTTCTCGCCGTCAGATGTCGGCAGGTAGGCGTACTCTTCGCGTCCCATCGGCGGGATGCTACCCGGACTCAGGTAGCCACGGCATGACCTCGGGTCGCGGGAGCTGCCGGTACTCAGCGCCCGTAGATAGTCGTCTGCTTGTACTCACCCTCATTTGGCATCCGCACCTCACGTGAGCGACCCCTCACGACGTGATCCGTCAGCACTTGCGCCGCAGGAGCAACGCGTGACCGATGGTCACGGATCGAGGGCAGATACCGGTTGTTCGGTAGGTGGGGCCTTGCTCCGAAAGGTATGATTCTGAGTCGTAAACCTACCGAAGATTCATGGGTGAGGAGGCTGCAATGGCGAACAACTATGACGCGATCGTGATCGGTGGCGGTCACAATGGGCTCGTCGCGGGCGCATATCTCGCGAAAAACGGCGCACGCACCCTCGTCCTGGAAGCGCGCGACCACGTCGGCGGCGCCGCCGAGACCAGCGCCCCGTGGCCCGACGCTCCCGAGTTCAATGTCACAACCCTCTCCTATGTCGTTAGCCTCGTGCCGCCATCGGTGATCCGCGACCTGCAGCTCGAGCGGTTCGGCTACAAGGTCCTCACGCAGGGCCCCTACTTCGTGCCGCAGTTCGATGGCACGGCGCTCTCGCTCGCAGGCGACCACGACACGAAGGCCGCGGCGATCGCCAAGTTCTCTAAGAAGGACTCGGTGCGCTACTTCGAGTTCAAGGAATGGATCGCGAAAGTCGCCAACGTCATGGGGCCATTGTTGATGGAAACACCTCCCCACCTTGGCTCGAAGAAGTTCGGCGACCTGGTCGCAAGCGGCAAGCTCGGCTGGAAGATGCGGAGCGGGATCAGTGAGCGCATGGTCGCCGATATCACCAAGCTCATGACGATGTCGATTAACGACCTGCTCGACGAGTGGCTCGAGTCGCCCGTCGTGAAAGTCGTCGCGGGCGGCGTGTCCGGTGTCATCGGCACCTGGGCCGGCCCGTTCGAGCCCGGCACCGCGTACGTGATGGCGCACCACTCCATCGGCGACATCGGTGACGGCAAGCTCGGCACCTGGGGCTTCGCCGAAGGAGGCATGGGCGCCGTCTCCAACGCCTGTCGTCAGGCGGCCGAGCACTTCGGCGCCGAGATTAAGCTCAACACGCGTGTCAGCAAGATCAACACCTCGAACGGTCGCGTGACCGGGGTCGTCGCGGGCAATGGCGAGGAGTACACCGCGCCGCTCGTGGTCACCGCCATTCACCCGAAGATCACGTTCCTCGAGCACCTTGACCGTAGCGAACTCCCCGCGCAGTTCGTGCAAGATGTCGAGAACATTCAGACCCGCTCAGGGACGGTCAAGATCAACCTCGCGGTCGATGCATTGCCCGAGTTCACCGCGGCGCCCGGGTTCAACCCGGATGTCCACGGCGGCACGATCGAGATGGCGCCGACGATCGACTACATCGAGGAAGCATTCATGGACGCGCGCGGCGGCAAGGCTGCGGAGTCGCCGTTCGCGGACATCTCGATTCCGACGGTGTTCGACAAGACGCTTGCGCCCGAGGGCAAGCACATCGTCTCGATGTTCACGCAGTGGGTGCCCCACACCTGGAACGAGGAGCCCCACCAAGACGAACTCGAGGCGTACGCCGACCGACTGGTCGACCGCGTCAACGATGTCGCTCCCAACTTCAAGAACTCGATTTTGCACCGTCAGGTCATCGGACCGCACGAGATGGAAAACGAGTGGGGCCTGGTGGGCGGCAACATCTTCCATGGCGAACTCTCGGCCAACCAGTTGTTCAACATGCGGCCGGTCGTCGGCTACGCGGACTACCGCTCGCCGATTAAGGGGCTCTACCAAGCGCACTCTGGCACTCACGCGGGTGGCGGTGTCAACGGCATCCCCGGCCACCACGCCGTCCGCGAGATCATGAAGGACAAGGCTCTCAAGAAGTAGCCCGGCTCAGGTTTGCTTCGTCGCATCCCGAAGATAGTGCGATGAGGCGATCGGCATCAATGGCGCTCGAGGCGGCGCGAGCAGCGCTCGATGTCCTAGCTGGACTGGCCATCGTCGCGGTGCGTGCTTGTCCTGCGCCGAGTTTTCGCGACCCCATGGGGCCGTCGACGCGGGGCCGGATTCTCAATCCTGAGCGATTGAAAAGGCCCGGGCGACTTCGCTCAGAGGGAGGAACAACGTGTTTTTCTCGCCTGGACAGCAGATAAAGCCAAACCGTTCGTAGAAGTGCGCCGCCTCGCCCTCTGTCGTGTGAACGAGAAACAGCCTGGCGCCGATGACGCTACTGGCAGCGAGGGAGCGGATTGCTGCGTCCGAAAGCAGCCTTCGACCATGGCCCCGTCCCTGGTGTGTCCGGTTCACGGCAAGTCGAGCCAGGATGATGCTGGGGATGGGGTCGGGACTGTTTCGCCGAAGCGGGCCTGGTAGCAATTGGCGTTCGATACCGCCTGCGGCCAGAGCGTAGTAGCCCGCGAGTCGCGTGTCGTCGAGGAGGACGAACGTTCGCGCCGTGCGGCCAACTTCCGCATCGTGGGCCCGCTTGACGAGCCACGCGTCGAGTGACGGGGTTCCGGACGAGAACGATGCGAGGTCGTGTGTTTCGTCGAGGGGGACGATGTGCGTCCCCCCGCTCAAGGTGGGTAGTCCCGGAAGAGTTGTTCGAGTTCGGGGAGGTGGCGAGGGGGCCGGTCGAGCATCCGCGTGAGTTCGTCCCAGGAGTCGGGATCCAGTGTGATGACGACACGATCGCGGATGCGCATCTTTGCCTCGGTCACCGCGAGATCCAGGATGAAGGTGCTCCGGTCTACGCCGTCTTCTCCGGCGGCAGCGTCAATCAAAGCCAGATCTTCTGGCGAGACGCGCAGATTGATTCTTTCGCTCTTGGTCGTCATCTGTACAGACAATGTACATCCCCCCAAAGTGCCTGGTCAACTGGTGTTCTGAGCGTAGGGCGTGCCTGTGACAGTCAGATGTCGCTGGTTGGCTGGGATGAGACAATCGGGACGCCTTCCCCGGCGCATCCCTGCAGTACCCAAGATTAGGTGAGGTATGGCCCAGGAAAGTTCGTTTCATCGATACGACATCGAAGCGGAATCCGCACCCGACATCGTCAAATTGCCCCCTCGTTTCAAGGTCAAGACCCGCAAACACAAGCTGATCCAGCTTGCGGTGACGGAGTTGATCCAGTTCAAGGGCAATGCGAAGGTGGCCCTGTCGCGCCCCTGTATGTACGGGGTCTTCGGGCGACCGGTCGGCGGACTCGCACCGATCTCGGAGAAGTGCGTGGGTTGCCTGCGTTGCACCATCCAGTACCCGGAGGTCGTGCAGATTCTGCCGAACCCGGACCGTGCGCGGCTGGGCGATTCCTACCTTCGACGCGAGTTCGTGGACATCATCTTGTACGAGGCCGAAACCGGACTGGTGCCGGTCAAAGGCCAGGGCTATCGCGGGATGTACGGCGGCGCCGGGTTCGACGGGATGTGGCTGGACATGTCCGAGATTGTGCGGCCGACGCGCGATGGCATCCACGGCCGTGAGTACATCTCAACCGCCGTGGACATCGGTTCCAAGCCGCTCTTCCTGACGTTCGATGAGGACACCGGCGCGGTCACGGGTGAGCAGCCGGACGTGATGCAATTGCAGGTGCCGTTTCTGTTCGGGGCTCCTCCGCAAGGCCCCTACTTGGACAAGCTTGCTGATGTGTTGGTTGGTGCCGCGACCGAGATTGACACGCTCGCGATCGTGCCGATCAATGTGGCTGCACGACACCCTGACTCACATGCCGTGCCGGTCGCGAATCCGAACGAAGTTGACGAGGTCATCGCGCTTCCGTGGACGCCGAAGGCGGTCGAGCTCCGTGGCTGGGATCGCGCGGCCTACGACAAGCTCGCCGCTCGCTTCGACCAAGTGTGGGTACGCGTCGCCGCCGATGAGGATGTCGTCGCGCTTGCGCGCGAGGGCGTCAGCGTTATCCATATCGCGGCCAACCTACATGGCCGCGCGGGCGAGAAGTTCATCCTGGAACTCATCATGCAGCAGCACCAGGCGTTGGTGGATGCGGGCCTGCGCGAACAGGTCACGTTGATCGGGAGCGGCGGCATCGCCGCCGCGGAGCACGTGCCGAAGTCGATCGTCGCGGGCCTGGACGCCGTCGTGATTGGGTCGGCCACCTGGGTTGCGCTGCAAGGCACCTTCACCGGCGAGGCCATCGATCCGAAGAATGCACCCGTCACGTTCCCCGAGTTCCCCGTGTCCTGGGGCGTGAAGCGTCTCCGCAACCTGGCAACCGCCTGGCGCGACCAACTCCTGGAAGTCATGGGCGCGATGGGCCTGCGTGAAGTGCGTCGCATGCGCGGCGAACTCGGCCGCTGCATGTTCCAAAACGATCTGGAGGCTGAAGCCTTCGGCGACATCGATGGATTCGAAGGGCCGAACTGATGGCCGACGATCGCAAGTACATCGAACTGAACGTCAAGAAGCACGAGCACGCCCTGCATGAGGGGTACGCGCGCTGGCCCGAGATGGGCTACGAGCCACCGGCGATGGGCGATGCCCGCTGGCCCGCGGACCTGATCTTGTCGGTGTGGACGCAGGCGCAGACGGGCGCGCCGCCGACGGATGGCAGCGAGTACACCAAGGGCGTTTCGGGCGGCGGCTTCGACGTGCTCGACTTCAAGTTCAAACCGGACTCCGAGCAGCTCAAGGCCGAGGACTCGGTCGATCTTTCACTTGCACTGAATCGCCGCGGCGAGGGACGCGAGATCGAGATTCCCGTGCCCTGGTACGGCGGCGGCATGTCGTTCGGTTCGGTGAGCGAACGCATCATGGTCTCGCGCGCGCAGGCCGCCAAGAACTGGGGCACGTTCACCTCTTCCGGTGAGGGCGGCTACCCGATGGGCCTGTATCCACTGCGCGACCACGTCATCACGCAGGTGGCGACCGGCATGTTCGGTGTGCGCGAGGAGACGCTCCAGTGGGCCCCGATTATCGAGTTCAAGTACGCGCAGGGCGCGAAACCTGGCTTGGGCGGTCACCTGCTTGGGGATAAGGCGACGACCGCGGTGGCCGCGATGCGCGAGGCCGTCCCGTGGGTCTCGCTGTTTTCGCCGTTCCCGTTCCACTCCGTGTATTCGGTCGAGGATCACAAGAAGCACATCGATTGGGTGAAGCAGGTCAACCCGCGCGCGCTGATCAGCGTGAAGGTTTCGACCCCGACCGACGTCGATATGGTCGCGGTCGGGAGTTACTACGCGGGCGCCAACATCATCCACATCGACGGCTCGTACGGCGGGACCGGCGCTGCGCCCGAGATCGCCAAAAAGAACATCGCGATGCCGATCGAATTGGCGCTCCCGAAGGTCCATAAGTTCCTGACCGCCGAGGGCATCCGTGACCAGGTCACGATTATCGCCAGCGGCGGCGTGCGGACCGCCTACGACATCGCGAAGTCGGTCGCCCTCGGAGCGGATGGGTGTGTGCTGGGGACGACCGAGTTGGTTGCGCTGGGGTGCACGCGCTGTTCGAACTGCGAGCGTGGACGGGGCTGTCCGTTCGGCCTCACGACGACCGACCCGGAATTGTCACTCTTGGTGGAGCCCGACTGGGCCGTGCAGCGGCTCGACAACCTCTACACGTCATACCGCGCCCAACTCGAGAGCATCTTGCGGCGCCTGGGCCTCTCGAGTATTCGCGAGCTGCGTGGTCGCACCGACTTGCTGAAGTACACGAAGACGAAAGATCCGCGCTGATGAGCATCGAGCCCAAGAAGCTGGTGACATCCGCGCAGCTGACGGAATTGTTGCTTGCCGCTGAGCGCAAGCTGGGTCCCGCACCGTTCGTATCCGATGCGGACAGGCTGGATGCGGCCGAGGGCGGGTGCGGCGTCGTGGGGTCGGCCTCCAGCGCCCGCATCTCCGGCAAGGCGTTCCTCTCCTCGCTCGAACAGATGGCCAACCGAGGCAACGGCAAGGGCGGCGGCATCGCGGCCAGCGGCCTGGACCCCGCATTCTTCGGCACGACGCGCGAGATGGTGCGCGATGACTACCTCCTCGCGATCGCCTATCTGGACGCCTCCGCTCGGGAGGAAGTCGAGAAGGCCTTCGTCGAGCCCGTGTTCGAGATCGATCACACCTTCGATGTGCCCGCGGACCCAGGCGATGTCCAGGGCGTGCGTCCACCCGACGTGCGTTGCTACTTCGTCCGTGTTCGCCCGGATGCGCGCGAGGCGTTCGCCAAGGAACACGGCATGCAGAACGCTGACCAGCATGCGGTGGAGGACGAACTTGTCTACGAGAACACCTACAAGCTCAACACCGCGTACTACGCCTCGACCGGCGAGAAGCGCGCGTTCGTCTTGTCCCACGCGCGCGACCTCATCGTCTTGAAGTTGGTTGGTTATGCGGACGAGGTCATCCGCCATTACCACCTGCAGGACATGCGCGCGAATGTCTGGATCGGTCATCACCGCTACCCGACCAAGGGCAATGTCTGGCACCCGGGCGGCGCCCACCCGTTTATCGGGATGAACGAAGCGCTGGTGCACAACGGTGACTTCGCGAACTACGCGAGTGTCTCGGCTTACCTCAAGCAGGTGAATCGCCATCCGTTGTTCCTGACCGATACCGAGGTCGCGGTGCTGGTCTTCGATCTGCTCTTTCGTATCTACAACTATCCACTCGAGTACGTGATCGAAGCACTCGCGCCCACCACCGAGCGTGATTTCTTCCTCTTGCCCGACGACAAGCGCCAGGTTTACGAAGCCATCCAGCGCACGCACATCCACGGCTCGCCTGACGGCCCGTGGTTTTTCTTGATCGCCCAATCGCTCCGCGCCGGCAACGAACGTCGCCTCATCGGCATCACGGACACCTCGATGCTGCGCCCACAGGTGTTCGCGATGCAGCAAGGCGCGGCCGGCATCGGGGTGGCGGCAAGCGAGAAGCAGGCAATCGACGCGCTGATGGACTCGCTCTCAGAAGAGGACTCTCGCTTCTGGAGTCGGATGGATCGCTACTGGAACGCGCGCGGCGGATCGCATACCGACGGCGGCGCGTTCATCTTCAGCGTGCAGGACGCGGACGAAGCCAAGCCTCGCTTGGTCTGCTCCGATAAGTTCGGCAACATCATCACGGTCGACGAGACGCGCGAAGCGCCCGAGCCGGACACGAAACTTGTGGCGGCCCAGGGTGATGCGGCGGTGGCCCTGGCGGAAGAGCAAGGGCTGGATGCCGAAAACCTGTTCGCCAAGGTCCGCGAACTGATGCCCTCGTGGGCATACGGGGACGTGCGCGCGTTCGGTGAAGGACTCGCGGCGAGCGCCACCACCGACGAGGCCCGCGACCGCGCGTTCGGCGCCCTGGCTCTGCTCCTTGATCGTCGCTATCGGGTCGGGACGAAGAAGCGCAGCGCGGTGCTCTCCATCCTGGATGAAGCGGTCGCGGCCGCGGTGGACGGCGTGCGCGAAGGTCCCACTTCTCGCTACGTGTGGGCCTCCGCGCAGCAGATCCCTGACGTGCAGCCGTCGGCCGAGCAGGTCGTCGTCTTCGACGCCACCGGCTCCAAGCCCGAGGGCCCAGAAGCCCTCTCGCGCAAGATCATCGAGCTGCAGGAGGCGGGAGCCCGCAGGTTCCTCATCGCGAACATGCGTGGGCAGCGATTCATCGGTGCAGGGTTCGGCGCGAACTCGCAAGGCGTTCGCATCGATCTGTTCGGCTCCAGCGGTGATTACTTGGCCTCCGGCATGGATGGGGCGGAGCTCTACGTGCACGGCAACGCGCAAGACCAGCTCGCGCAGATCATGAAGGCCGGCAAGCTCGTGATCTACGGCGATGTCGGGCAAACGTTCGGCTACGCGATCAAGGGTGGCGACGTCTTCATCTTGGGCAACGCCGCTGGCCGCCCACTCATCAACGGCGTTGGCCGCCCGCACGTCATCATCAACGGCACCGCGCTGGACTATCTGGCGGAGTCCTTCATGGCGGGTGACCCGCTGGCCGATGGCGGGTTCGCGCTGATCAATGGCGTGCAGCTCGACGACGACGGCGAGCTGATCGAACTCGACACGCCGTACGCCGGCGGAAACCTGTTTTCGCTCGCGAGTGGCGGCGCGATGTACGTACGCGATCCGCGTCGGTGTGTCGGCGAGGACCAGCTCAACGCAGGCGAGTTCACCACGTTCACCGACGCCGACTGGCAACTCTTGCAGCCTTTCCTGGAGGAGAACGAACGCCTCTTTGGCATCGCCGTCGAGCGATTGCTCACGGTGGATGGGCAGCTCTCCGAACCACATGAGGTGTATCGCAAGATCCACCCGGCCGCGCACCACGCGCTCACGCCCGAAGAGGCTTGGGTCCACAAAGCCGACCAATGAGCACGGCGCTGCCCGGCTCTCTTCCCCTGCGAGGCATCCGCGCCCTCGTCTTCGATTTCGATGGCTTGATCGTGGACACGGAAACCCCTGAGTACACCGTGTGGCGCGAGACCTACGAGGCACACGGCCACGACCTCACGCTCGAGACCTGGGCGCAGGCAATCGGCACGATCGATGGGTTCGACGCCGTCGCCGACCTCCAGGGCCGGGTCGATGGTGGCGAACTCAACATGGAGGTCATCGACCGGATGATCCTTCGTTCGCAAGCGCTCCTGGACGCGGAGGGGCTTCGCCCGGGGATCAGCGAGCTGATTGCGGCGGCTGACGCAGCGGCCATCCCCCGCGCGATCGCCTCGAGTTCGCCCTTGGAGTGGGTAACGGACAACTTGGGTCGCCTCGGAGTCGAGAAGGGATGGGGCTTCATCTTGACGGCCGATGGCGACGTGGATCGTGCCAAGCCCAATCCGGTCCTGTATCAGGAGGCGGTTGCCGCGTTCGGCTTCTTGCCGGATGAGGTCGTGGCATTCGAAGACTCGCCCAACGGCATCGCCGCCGCCCGTGCGGCCGGCCTTGTGTGCATCGCGGTCCCAAACGCAATCACGGTGCATCTCGATCTCAGCGAGGCAGACCACCTTATTTCCTCGCTCAGCGAGATGTCCCCCGGTGAGCTCATCGCAGCCCTTGCCCCCTGAATCCTTCCGGCGCCGTCGTGGTTTTTGACTGAACAGTCCGTTGTCAGGGAGACTTGGGCACTATCCGTTCTTCCCTCACAGGAGTGACACACGATGGCTGATGCCAAGCAGATGTACATCGATGGCAAGTGGGTTGACGCGCTTGATGGCGAGCGATTCGACATCTACAACCCCGCGACCGGCGAAGTAATCGCGACCGCGCCGCGCGCGAAGCGCGCGGATGTGGACCTCGCCGTCGCTGCGGCCCGCCGGACGTTCGATGATGGGTCGTGGTGGCCCGGCATTGGCGAGCGTGACCGCGGACGCATCTTGCTACGCGCCGCTGAGATCATCCGCCGCGAAGGCGACCGCTTGGCCCGAATGGAATCCATGGACTCCGGCAAGCTGCTTTCCGACTGCCAAGAGGACGTGAAGGAAGCGGCCTACATGTTCGAGTACTACGGCGGTTGGTCGACCAAGATCCACGGCGATATCCCGCCCGTCGGCGACGAGGCGATGAGTCTTGTCGTCAAGGAGCCCATCGGCGTCGCCGCCGCGATCACCCCCTGGAACTACCCGATCCTCATGGCCGTGCAGAAGGTGGCGCCCGCTCTGGCGACCGGATGCACGCTCATCCTCAAGCCACCGGAACAGACGCCGCTGACGTCACTGGAGTTGCCCGCAATCCTCGAAGAGGCGGGCCTGCCTGCGGGCGTCTTTCACGTCATCACCGGCATGGGTGAAGAGGCGGGCGCACCGCTCGTCGAGGACCCGCGCGTCGACAAGATTGGCTTCACCGGATCGCTCGAGGTCGGCAAGATCATCATGCGCACCGGCGCCGACACACTGAAGCGCGTCTCGCTAGAGCTCGGTGGCAAGTCGCCCAACATCTTCTTCGCCGACGCCGATTTCGACGCTGCAGTCGAGGGTTCGTGCAACGGCGTGTTCTGGAACCAGGGCGAGATCTGCTCGGCCGGTACCCGCGTGTTCGTCGAGAAATCGATCTATGACGACGCGCTGAACGCCATGGTCGACAACGCCAAGGCAGTCGTGCTCGGCGACCCGATGGACCCGAACACCACGATGGGCCCGCTCGTTTCGCGTGAACAAGCTGACCGCGTGACTGGCTACATCGAGGTCGGCAAGGGCGAAGCAAACCTGGCGGCGATTGGCACCACGCCGACCGACCCCGCGCTGGCCGGTGGCTATTTCGTGCCCCCCGCGATCTTCTCCGATGCTACGAATGACATCCGAATCGCCCGTGAGGAGATCTTCGGTCCCGTCATGACGGTGATCCCGTTCGACTCGGTCGAGGAGGTCGTGGCCGCGGCGAATGACAACCAGTTTGGCTTAGCCGCCGCCATCTGGACGAAGGACATCAAGAAGGCCTTCCGCACCGCCAAGGCCTTGCGTTCCGGCACGGTCTGGATCAACGACACCCAGCCAGCGCCGGCCGAGGCCCCTTGGGGCGGCATGAAGCAGTCGGGCATCGGGCGCGAGCTCGGCCCCTGGTCCCTGGATGACTACCTCGAGCTCAAGCACATCTGGGTCAACCTGGCCGAGGACTAGCCTCGGGCGCGAGCGCCGAGTACGTCCAGCGGTCCTTGCATGTTCGGGCATGTCGCAGCACCTCGACCGAGCGGATCCCGACGATCAGTCGGATCTGCTCGTTCACGATGTCGAGGAGATGTGCGGGACTTCGAACCGTAAGTTGGGCAAGAGCATCGGCCGAGCCGGTCGTTTCCCAGATCGATGTGATCTCCGGGATGCGTCGGAGCTCACTGAGCGCCGTCGATGACGCTGGCCCGATGAGTCGGATGAGCATGTGTGCTTGCTCGCGCCCGAGCACCTCGTGGTTCAGTTTTGGTGTGAGCTGGAGCGCCCCCAAATTCAGCAGGCGATAGAGACGTTGCCGAGCGGTGTTCTCCGACACGCGAACGCGCCGAGCGATCGT
>Ga0163144_10027485_pt1 | contig 11014 bp, 6 predicted proteins | sample OliLak19BULKMAT1_FD_123175 | JGI IMG/M metagenome (GOLD analysis project Ga0163144, IMG submission 123175) | Freshwater microbial mat bacterial communities from Lake Vanda, McMurdo Dry Valleys, Antarctica - Oligotrophic Lake LV.19.BULKMAT1 | ecosystem: Environmental > Aquatic > Freshwater > Lake... | reverse complement strand
TGGTGATAATCGGGTGGAAGATAAAGAAGGTAATAGGTCTTCTGCCCGTTGATGGAGCCGGCTGCGTAGTCGTGGAAAGTTGTGTGGGGCGTGGCGATGCGCATGGGGTCGAGCCACGCGCGCGAGGGCGCGATGGAAGGATTGTAAGCCACGGGAGAGCGCGTCAGCGGGCCGGCGAATTCGCCCGTGTTTTCCATGTATCCGCCCGGCACGGTGTGGCGGCCCCGGAAATATCGCCAGCCAACGCCCGCGAGCACAACGCCCAAGCCAGCGAGGAGCAAAACGATGATCCAGCGATTACGCCGCGTCATCGACAGACCTTCGGGTTGGTCAGGCTGATGGATTATGCGCCTCTTGAAAGCCCCACGCGCCGGCCCAGCGCGCGAGCCATCCGGTTCATCTTCATGCGCCAGAGCATGCCCCGGCCCAGCATCGGCGGATGGCCTCCATCGACCAGTGCGCGGGGCGTCTGAATGAGATCGCGCAACTTGGCTTCGAACTCCCAGCGGGGGATGTATCGCGAGCCGTAATTGACGGTGTGCTCGGGCACCATCCCCGTATCCACCCACGTGAAGCCGCGCTCTTTCATGTGGAGCAGGGCCCGGCCATAGGCGGCCTTGGTGGCGTTGGAGACTTTGCTGTACATCGATGAAGCGGTGATGAACGAACCAATCTGCACGCCCCACACGCCCCCCGCCAGTTGACCCCGGCCCAGGGGCGTGGAGTCATCGGTAGTCCACGCTTCGTATGAATGCGCGAAACCCATGCGATGCAGCGCGATCAGGCCTTCAATCAGTTCAGGAGTGATCCAGGTTTTGCCGAAGCGCGTGAGATCAGCCGAGCCGCGAACGATCTCTTCAAACGCCGTATTGAAGCGGAGCTCGAACTTTTTAGAAAAGACGTAGCGTTTCTGGTTATCAGGAATCTGGATGTCATCGAGAGGCTGAATACCACGATGATTCCACGCGACCCACCCGACTGGCCCTCCTTTCCCATCGACAAAATCCGGCATCCGGCCATTGGCGTAATGCCAGAGAAGGTGGTGTGGATCAGATCGAACAGGGAGATGGGCCACGGTAGGGGGGTTATCGGCCAAACGGGGGAGAATGGCCAGTGAAGGGGCTTCCGGCCATTTCGGCATCAAACGAGAAAGAGCCACCCCGCGCTCGGGATGACTCCTTCGGTCTTAACGGCCCACAGACTGCAAGAAGACTTAGAGATCCTTCTTCCCGCTCGCCGGCGGCTGGGTGGCGCGATTCTGCATGGCTTCGCGGAGTTTTTCCTGCTGTTCGGGGGTCAGGATTTTTTCCATGTCGCCGCGCAGGGAATCGAAGATGGAGCGGAGCTTTTCGCGGGTTTCGGGGGTGGTCTTGCCGCTCTGAATTTCAGCGCGGATCTCATCCGCCTTTTTCTGCGCCTCAGCGAATGAGGCGGTCATCTTCGTCTTCTGCTTTTCATTCAGATCCAGGCCTTTTACCGCAGTCTGAAGGAGTTGGACTAGAGCGGTGGGACCCCCTGCGACGCGATTAGCTTCGCCCGGCTGCGCCTTCATGAGGCCATCGAGCTTCTTGATCTGCTCTTCGGTGAGGATGGCTTTGACCTTTTTGATGGTGTCATTGCTGAGGGTGCGGACTTGCTCGCGGCCTTCGGGAGTGATCTGAATGTCCTCAGCCTTCTTCTGGGCCTCAACGACGATGTCATCGACCTTCTTCTTCTGGTCGTTGTTGAGATCAAGCTGAGTGGTCAGACCGCGAATGCGTTCGGCGACCATCGTACCGATGCGTCCGCCGCCAGTGGCGGGTTTGGCGGGCTTGGCTTCATCTGCTGCAAACGCACGAGACGCTGGCATGGAGAGAGTGGCGATGGACAAACCGATTCCGAGAAGGCGCGCAAGTTTCATGGCTCTGATTCCCAAAAGGAGAAGTGGATCGATCCCAACCAGAAAGATACTCCGGTCCGACTAAACGTTTACACGATTTGATTATTGCGAAAGAGGGTCGATGATGAACGGACACGCGAAGGGCCCTGCGGAGCCGCAAGCGGCGATCATGCAACCGCCGACCCGCCTTCATTGGCGCGCTGCTCTTCGGCGATGTCCGCCGCGACAGCCATCGAAAGATCGTTCACCTTGCGCGCCTCGCGCATGTTCACTTCTTCCCAGCGGCGGATCTTGCCCTCCTTGCTGATGATCACGGTGCCGCGCTTCGTGCAGTTGTAAGGCTCTTCGCCAGCCCACATGTCATACGCCTTGGCCATCTTGCGCGTGGGGTCGCTGAGCAGCGGGTAGGGAATGTTGTACTGCTTTTTGTAGGCGGCATGGGAGTAGGGCGAATCGCAGGAGACGCCGAACACAACCGTATCAGGCGAGGGAGCGATCGTGCTCAGTTGTGGGCCGAAGGAGCAGTGTTCTTCCGTGCAGGTGGGCGAGAAATCCATGGGGTAGAAAAGCAGGACGACATCTTTCCCGCGCAGGGATGAGAGCTTGACGCGGGTCTTGTTCTGGATGTCGTCGGTGAGCAGGTCAAAATCAGGGGCGGTGTCGCCGGGCTTCAAGGCCATTTCGTTCTCCAGGGTGAGGGTGAGGGTGAGAGGATCCGGGCGATTGGATCATAGCGGAGCAGGGCGAATCGATGAAGGTGAAAACAAGATGCAGATGCGAAGGGCATAAAAAGAGCCGTCCTGAAACGCGACGTTTCAGGACGGCGGATTTTTGAACTCATGGCGCGAGACGAACTTACTTCGCGGCTTTCTTCGCCTTCTTCGCGGCTTTGTCGCCCTTGGCGGCTTTGCCACCGGCGCCAGCAGTGATCTTCGTCGCGGTGCCGGTCTTCGGCGTCGCCTGCACACGCATGCCGGACTTCAGATCAGCCACGGTGCCCTTGGCGCCGTTGATCTCCACCATGGTGGACGCATCGGTCGCAATCGTGACTTCAGCGGCCTTTTTTCCGCGTGTGCTCACGACCAGATTCGTGCCATCCACCCTGACGACCTGGCCAGCGATGCCCGCACCGGCCTTGCCCGCGCCCTTGGCGGCCTTCTTGTCGCCTTTGGCGGCTTCGGCGTTGCCGGCAACCAGACCCAGAACCAGCGCGAGTGCGATAATTGAAATCCAACGCTTCATGACCTGCTCCTCCGCCGATGGGCGGGTATTTGTACGAACTTGTGTCGGAAAGACAGGGCCAACAGGCCGCGTCACTCATTTCCTACGTCCATGCTACGCCAGAGATCGAGTGATATTGTCCTATACGATTGGGTGACGGGGGACCCCTGACGCTAGACATCGCACACGCGCACCGCATGCCGCAGCGCCGCAATTTTATCAGGCCAGGTCGGAATGAACTCTTGCGCCACAAAGCCCGTGTACCCCACTTCAAGCAGCGCCCGCATCACCGCCGGATAATTGATTTCCTGATCTTCGGTCAACTCCACCCGCCCTGGAACGCCGGCTGTATGCACATGAGCAATGTAATCCTTGTACTGCCGAATTCGGCGGATGACATCGCCATCCATGATCTGCACGTGATAGATATCAAAGAGAATCTTCATCCGCGGATGATCCACTTTCCTGATCAAGTCAATGCAGAGATCGGTGTGATCGCCGTAATAGCCGGGGTGGCCTTTCATCGGGGCGGTGTCATCGCGCGTGTTGAGGATTTCGAGGATGAGATTGATCTTCTTTTCCTCAGCATAAGGCATGACCTTCTTCCAAAGCTCCACGCAGTTTTTGGAAGCCTGCTCATCGCTGATGCCTTTGACGCGCATGCCGGTGAAGGTGATGACGTTTTTGCAATCAAACTTCGCGGCCAGGTCAATGCCGGCTTTGAGCTTGGTCTCGCACTCCGCCCAATTCGCTGGATCGAGCGGCCCCTTCACAAAGCCATGCCCGCCGATGTAGCCAAGGCTCATGCCCAGCTCGCGCACCCGCGCCAGGCGCTTCGGGTCCGAGCCGATCGATTCGACCGCGGGCAGACCCATCTTGTGGCAGGCATCGATCAGCAGATCCGGAGCGATGCCCAAAACGCTCGCCATCGCTGACTGCTTAATACGGCCCTTTTGAACTTTGTAATCATCAGGAGGCGCAGCAGCGTGAGGCGGCGAATCGGCGGCGTGAGCAGAGTGTGCGCACGCAGCGCCCACAGTCAGTGCAGCAGCGGCAAGCATGGATCGGCGCGAGAGAGGTGATGTCATGGCAGGCTCCTTGTGCGGGCCATGATACCGCGCGTCATTCAATTTGTCGGCGACTACTCCCTCTCCTGTACTCGGGAGAGGGGGGGGTGGGGGTCTGCGCTTTCAACTCGTTTGCTTGAAGTCCAAGCTCTAGCTTGTCTGCGCCTTCAGCCACGGAGTGGCGAAAGCCTATAGCCCATGACGCAAGTCATGGGTGGCCGCGAAATGATCGGACTCCGGGGTATGCGAGTCAGAAAGTCCCGGAGGGACGAAAGCCGCGCGGAGTTCCAAAGGCGTCTGATCTTCGAGGCACGCTGCCGCACCTCCGGGGCTTTGAATTTAAGTGTAGGTGGGCGGTTGCCCGGACCCATGGCTTACGCCATGGGCTATTGGCTTTCGCCACTCCGTGGCTGAGAAGCGTGCCCTGCAAGGAGACTGCTTGACCCTTCCCCTAAACAAAAACGCCGCGACAAAAGTTTGAAGAAACAATCTCACTGCTCTATCCACTGAGCTACCGTTCGTGTCGCCACGCCCAGGCGGGAGTCGAACCCGCGACCTGTGATTTAAAATGTAGTTCCTTCGGCATTCGCTGCGAATTCAACGGACGTAACGACGAGAATGAATGAAACGCTTGCTCGCCAAATTGAGCACCGGCCCATTTAGCTCACCTTTCAGATGGGCCGGGAGGGATCGAACCTATGGAGTTCCATCCGCATTCGTTACGTCCAAAACGATTCGTGCGAATTGAACCCGCATCCTCGTGCACCCAAAGCATGTAATTCCATCAGGCATTCATTGCGCCAAGGCGATTTGCGGGAGTTGAACCCGCTGCACCTGAATCCTTGTTCAGCGTATCCACGATCGCCTGTACAAAAGAGTCCAACGACAAAATCGGAGAAACAACTGGTCTTTCGACCATGCTGGCGTGCTACCAATGCACCAGTATGAAGCTTGGCCTCACACGCGGGAATCGAACCCGATTATCCAGCTCGATGTAGTTCCATTCCAGCATTCGTCAGACTCACCATCAGAGTGGCCGGAGTTGAACCGACGACCTCCTGCGCCCGAGGCAGGCGCGCTACCAAGCTGCGCTACACTCTGCTTTTCCGCTGCATCCATTCGCACGCCGCAAACTATTCGCGAATAAGCGGCCTGTTCGACAAGTGATTTTGGAGAGACACCACAGTTGAAATGTAGTCACTCCGAGCATTCGAATAGGCCGTTACTCAAGACTGTTCAGAACCAACCATGAATCACTCACCACGCTGTCATGCTGAGGTACTCCGAAGGATCTGGCCTCAGACGTAATGGCCTTCTCGCGAGGGATGAGGGCCCATTCCGTTCGAGGCCAGATCCTTCAGTCGCTGTCGCTCCATCGGGATGACATCACCCTCAGCGCCTTCTCCGTGCCCTTCGTGTCCTGCGTGGTTCAATCGCTTCTCATTCAAACCGCAGGCAGAATTATCCATCCCGCCCGCGGGGTCAAAAACAACTTAAATCGAAATCGCCTCGATCACGCCAACCCAGTGGTTGCTGTTCAGCGTGCCCTTGGCGAACTGCGCGATCACCTCGAATACGTGGTCGCTGAAACCGCCGATGTTCAGCACATCGTCACGACCCGCTTCGCTCGCCTGGGTCGTGCCGCAGGGCTGAATGTCGATGCAGACGAGCTTGGCGCGCGGATTCCGCGCCTTGAAGATCGCCCACTGCTCCATCGTCGCCGTGCCCCGGCCATGGGCCTTATCAACCCACGACTCGTTGTCGGAAACGAACACCACCAAATCGCCCGACGACTTGCGGTCGTTGAGATACTTCAGCGGAGCCGAGCAGTTGGTGCCGCCCGAAGGCAGCTTCGACAGCTTGGCCGCGTTGGACATCACGCTGTCGCGCGGGTTGAGATCCGCACCATGCACCACATGATCCGAGAACGGAATCACCTCCGCCGATCGGTTGGTCCGCAGCACGCACGCAGCCACGAGCGCCGCGACATCAATGCAGCGCACCGCGCTGGTCGCGCCTTTGCGATGGCCGGTGACAGGCGAGTGCATCGAGCCCGAAACATCCGGGCAGACATACACCTGGCCATCGACGGCTGGCACATTGCGCGTCGCGATTTCCATCGCATCCTGCAGTGCCTCGCGCACCTCAGCCGGCACATCCTGGCTGCTCTGCGCAAAGGCCATCTGCAGTTGATACGGGAAAACCCGCGCCCGGCTGACAGCAATTTCATCGCGAAGGCGATCCGCGATCAACTTCACCATCGCACCGTCCTTGAAGACGCCATGCCGCGCAAACGTGTTAAGGTTCATGCGCGTCATCTGCCACGGCGCGGTCCGGGCGATCTGCTTCCAGTGATCAGCCTTCAGATCAAGGCTGGTCAGCATCTGAAAGGGAACATCCGGAATCTCCTTCGAAGCGCCCGACTTGAACGCCTCAAACTTCTGCACCAGTTCCGGCAATGCCGAAGCATCGTGGGTCTGGCCGATCAGGTAGCCATAAAGAGCCGCCCGCGAAGCCGAATTCGGCTTGGGGTGAACCATCTTGATCACATCGGCCAGGCTCGGGGCGCTACCGACCGAAGCGCGGAAAATCTGATCATCGCTGCGCCGATCAAACCAGTTCTGCACCAGCCGCTTGGGCAGCGTGCCGAGGCTCTTTCGGCCCACGACGCCACTGCGCATGATCTGCACAAAGTTGCGCAGCATTCGGCCATCATCAATGACCCGATCAAAAATCTCCGCCAGCAAACCCGGGCTAAAGACCGAGAGGGTCGCGCTCAACAGCGCCGGCAGATCCTTCATGTTGCCCTTGTCGCGCGAGTATAACGCAACGCGTGCAATGAACTCCGGCGCCACATCCGGATGAGCGCACAGATTCAGAACGGTCTGAAGCTGATCCTCCGCCGATGCGTAGTACGTGGTGTTGAGGCAACCGGTCGCAGCATACTGCGCCAGGGCAGCCTTTGCAGGCAGCTTATACGCTGCGCCACCCGCCTCATTCACCGCATCCGCCTTGGGAAGCAGATTGCCCATAAGCGTCTTAAAAAGCGTCTTGTTCGCCATGACCGTTCTCCTTTCACCCCGTACCTTCGATCACCGTCTCAGGCAGCGTCGATTCGCGGGACTGAGCATATCTACGGGAAGCAGTGAAACGATCTGACGGTAAAGCGCACGACACAATCCAATTCAATCTCATCCACGCCGGGGCAGAGTGACGGGAGCGATACGACCAGAGCGCCGCCCCGGATGCTTGCGTTTACGCAAGACGCAGAATCCGGGGCGGGGCTTCGGGCAAAGCCCGTTCACTCTGCCCCGGCGTGAAGCGTGAATCTGCACACTCCTCCGATTCATCCTTTCGACATCTCCCCCGCAGCGTTGTATGGTTTGGAGTTCGGTTCTCCCAAAGGCTCCATCGACTCAACCAGCAGAATCATCATGATCCGATTCGCCACCCTGTTTACCCTCCTCTTCCTCCTCGCTCCCTCCTCGCGCGCAGCCGACGCGCTCCAAACCCCCATCACCCCCGAAGCGTTGGACATCGCCACCTACGCCGAGTGGGTAGACGGCGCAGAGCGTCCCCTGAATTTGAAAGACGCAAAAGAAGCCGCCAGAGGCGCCCAGTGGATCGTCGCCACCACCAAGACCAACTCAGGCCACAGCGGCACCACCTTCGGCGCCTCCAAAACCCCGGGCCCGCGCCATCTGCGCATTGGCCTCACCGCCGCAACCCCCATCGGCGCCGTCATGCTTCGAGGCGGAGTTCAGGTCAGCGTGCTCAAGCCAGATGCGAAATACCCCGGCGATCTCTCCGATGAATCGCAATGGATCGTCGCCGAGCGCATTCGCAAGGGCGAAGACTCGCGCGATGAAGGCAATCGCGAAAGCTACTTCCTCTGGACGCTCCCCCGCGTCGTTCAAACCCGCGCCATTCGCCTCACACACATTGCACAAGTCACAGACAAAGACTACGCCGGCTGGGTAGGCGCAGCGGTCGCGCTCCCCACGCGCGTCGCGAACATCGCCCCCCGTGCTTCAGTCGCTGTCAGCAAGAACGATCGCTCAGCCGCGAAGATCGTCAATGAAAATTACGATCCCACTTGGGAACAGTGGTCCAACATCGCTCAAAAGGGCGGCGAGCGCGCTGCCATCGTCTCCGCTGCCGATCCCGAATGGTTCATGCTCTCATGGGCCACACCCGTTCAACTCCGCGGCTTGGGCGCGATGATGCCAGGCTTTGCGGATGCGGATGTCGACATGTACACCGGCCCCGCTGATGTTCACCCGCGCGAAGCCGCCACCACCGATTGGAAAAACGTCGCCCGCTTCACCGGCCTCAAGCCGCGCTACCCCGTTTCGCTGCCGGCGGATTGGCTCGATTTTGGCAACACGATCACCACCCGCGCCATTCGCATCCGCATGACCAAGGCCATGGGCAACGGCTCGCATCCCCACATGCAAGGTCATTCAAAAGAAGGCAAGCGCGTCTGGATCGGCGAACTCGTCGCACTCGCGCCGCTCGCGGATGATGTGGCCCTCAAGACCGTTATCCCCCTCGAAGCCGGCGCTGCAGAGAAGCCGCCGATCGCGGTGAAGTTCACCATCCCCGAAGCCGGCTGGGTCACGCTGGTGATTGAAGACGCGCAGGGCAAGCGCATCCGAAATCTCATCTCTGATACCTTCTTCGAAAAAGGCGAAAACACCGCCTGGTGGGATGGCTCGGACGATCTCGCCCGCGACCCCTCCGCCGCCAAGCACGGCCTCTACTACATCCCCGCCCAATTCGTCTCGCCCGGCACCTATCGCGTGCGCGGGCTTTGGCGCAAGCAGGTGGATGTGAAGTTTGAGATGGGTGTCTACGCGGCTGGGTCAACGCCCTGGGAAACCGCCGACCGCACCGGCGGCTGGCTCTCCAATCACACCGCGCCGAGCAGCGTGCTATTTGTTCCCAACGCCCCCACGCTCGATGGCAAGACCAAGCCGAGTATGCTGATCGGCAGCTACGTCTCCGAAGGCACCGCCGGCCTCGCCTGGGTTGATCTCGACGGCAAGAAATGGCGCGGCCAGGGCTGGGTAGGTGGCAACTGGACCGGCGCGCCCTATCTCGCCCGCGACACCGGCGCAAAAGCCATCGGCGAACATTACGCCTACGTCGCCGCGGCGTGGGGCGCAGGCGATGGAAAAGCGATGCCCCCCAAGGGCGAAATCCGCCTCACCGCGCTCACCTCTAAAGAAGACAAACCCGTCATCAAGTACGCCTTCAACCCAACCATTGGCACTCCCAATGAAGAAGGAAACAAAGTTCACTGGGAAGCGCAGATCGGCGGCCTCGCCGTCCACAATGGCATCGCCGCCGTGAGCTTGTCAGCCACCAATAAAATCGTTTTGATCGATGTCGCCAGCGGTAAATCGATCGCAGAGATTGCCATCGATTCGCCTCACGGTCTTGCATTCGACGCCCAGGGCCGACTTCACGCGCTCAGTGCCAAGCGACTCGTTCGCTTTGCGACCATCGCCGATCCAGCCAAGCTCCCCGCCCCAGAGCCGATCATCGAGAATGGCCTCGATCAACCGACCAGCCTGACACTCGACGCCCAGGGCAATGTCTACATCAGTGATCGCGGCGCGAGTCATCAGGTGAAGAGCTTCGACCCCGCTGGCAAACTTCTTCGCACCTTTGGCGAAGCCGGTAAACCCGCCACTGGTAAATACAACCCGCTTCACCTCAACAACCCGCGCGGCCTCACGATCGATTCACAAGGCCGCCTCTGGGTTTCTGAAGAAGACCTCCAACCCAAGCGCGTCAGTCTCTGGAACGCCGATGGCTCGCTCATCCGCGCCTTCTACGGCCCCGCTGAATACGGCGGCGGCGGCGCAATTGATTCCCACGACAAATCCAAATTCTACTACGACGGCATGCAATTCCATCTCGATTGGGAAAAGGGAATCGATCGCGTTGACAGTATTTACTACCGTCGCACTGCAAACGACCTGAAGCTTCCCTTCCGCGCCGCCAAGCCGCAAACCGCCCTCTACGTCCAAGGCCGCCGCTACTGGCACAACGCCAACAATTCCAATCCCACCGGCGGACACGGCTCCGCCTTCATCTTCGCCGACCGCAAAGGCCTCGCCGTCCCCGTCGCCGGCGCGGGCCGCGCGAACGAGTGGGATCTCCTCAAGACCGACGCCTTCAAATCCGTCTGGCCCGCCGGCGCCGAGCCCAAGGCCAATCAGCACGGCGATAAAGCCGCCTTCTTCGTCTGGAATGATCTCGATGGCGATGGACTCGTTCAACCGAGCGAAGTCCGCCTCCGCCGGGCGAGCAGTGGCGGCGTCACCGTCATGGACGATCTCTCCTTCGTCGTCGCGCGCCTCGGCGGAAAGTCCATGCGCATCGCTCCCACATCCTTCAACAACGATATCCCCGTCTACGCCGAAACCGGCGAAAAAGTCCTCGTCGATTCCCCCAGTACGCCCCCCAGCAGTGGCGGCGATCAGGCCCTCGCCGACAGCAGCGAATGGACCGTCCACACCAACGCCCCCAAGCCCTACAGCGGAAGCGGCATCGGCGGCGCAAAGGCCGGCGTTCCAGTCTGGTCCTACCCCAGTCTCTGGCCCGGCCTGCATGCGTCGCATGAAGCGCCAGTACCCGATCGCCCCGGCATGATCACCGGCCACACGCGCCTCCTCGGCAACTTCATCAACCCCACCGGCAACGAGCCGCTCTGGCTCATCAACTCCAATACCGGCCCAATCCATGTCTTCACTCGCGATGGTCTACATGTTGCGCAGCTCCTCCAGGACATGCGCGTAGGTCGCCCCTGGATGATGCCCAAGGCCGAGCGAGGAAT
>Ga0163144_10027484_pt1 | contig 11014 bp, 9 predicted proteins | sample OliLak19BULKMAT1_FD_123175 | JGI IMG/M metagenome (GOLD analysis project Ga0163144, IMG submission 123175) | Freshwater microbial mat bacterial communities from Lake Vanda, McMurdo Dry Valleys, Antarctica - Oligotrophic Lake LV.19.BULKMAT1 | ecosystem: Environmental > Aquatic > Freshwater > Lake... | reverse complement strand
CATCTCGGCCGTCACGTCGATCTTGGGATACAGCGTGCCGATGCGCTTCTCGGCCTCGTCGCGCATCCACTGGCCGTAGTAGCGCACGTCCTCGGCGAGGCCCTGCGCGCCCTTCCACTCGCGTTGGAAAAGATTCGCGGCTGAAGCCGCTCCTACGGTGGGCGGATGCACGGGGGGCTTGCCGGCGAACTTCGGCGGGATCTCGATCATCGCCTTGTTGATCAGCACCGCGACCGGGTTCAGGTCGCTGGCGTAGCTCTCGAGCCCGAGCCGCTGGGCCTCCAAGGGCAGCGCCCCACCCCCGGCAAACGGGTCGTGGAAGGCTGGGAGCTTGTTGCGGTCGAACAGCTCCTTCGCCCGCGGATGGTCAGCGTTCTCGGCGCAGGCGCGCCGCCAGCTCTGCCAAATCTCGTCCCGCGCGGCCTGCAGCACCGTCTCGTTGGTGGTGTTCTCCCACAGGACGAGATCTTCGATGATGCGGAACAGCCGCTGGCGCTCCTTCTCCTGCTTCTTCTCGGTCGGAAACAGGTCGGGATGGGCTGACGGGTCGTCCACCATCTGCGCGAAGATCACTGCCCGTGCGGCAGCCAATGGGCGTCGGGCCCACCACAGGTGAAGGGTGCTGGGGTGGCCGTGGCGGATGGACTTCTCGCGGGAACAGGCCTTGTTGATGGCTTCCAGCGGGAGGGCGACTTCGATTAGTTTTTTCCGAACCGTCATGCCTGCATCGCCTCCAGCAGGTATGCCGCAATGCGATCCTTGTTTGCTCCGAGGGTACTGAACTGCTTTTCACACACGTCGCTGAAACGGGCGAGAACCTTGCGATTCACCTCTTCTTGGTCTTCAAAAATGGCCAGTGAGCGGTGCGGTATCTGCCATCGTTCAAATTGCAACAATGAAATAGTGGCATCTCGCACCCGGTCATCACCCGGAAGCGCAAAGACCATTATGGGCTTCAGCATGCCGTTGAGTCGGCAATCCACGCTGTATTTACCCGCAGGATCGTGCTGCGCGTCGCGCCAATCAAACGTGCGACGTGCCACCGGAACCGTAGCCTCCATAAAACTGTGGAAGTCTTCAAGAAAGGTCGACCTAACCCGCTCCCGAGTCAGATAGGAAACATCGCTGATTTTGAGGATGGCCTGAATAAAGCTGAAAAGACCATCCCCGAATTGCTCTTCTGGAATGACTAAACGAAGTTCCCCTTCCCGGTCCTCTACCGAAAATACAGATAGAGCATTGGTGATGATCTTCTGACGATTTCCTTTTTGGAGATCCTTCTCATCAAGATCGTAGGTCAAGTGCATGTACGTGTGGCCCTCGTCACTGAGGACCCATCGACCGTCTTCGTACTTGAGGACAACAGCCAAGTGGTCGCCATCCTCAAATAGGAACGGTGTGAACACCCGATAGCGGTTCACGCCTTCGCCTGCTAGTCGCACACTTTCGCCAACCTTGCGGCGGAAATCTGTCTGGATAGTCTCGATCGTCATTGCACACCCTCCGCTTCGAAGAGTCCGGACTGTCTATTCGGAGGCAACTCAAAACCGCAGTCTTGGAGCAGACACCGCAATGCGCCTGCAAAATCATGGTACCGAGTGGTCGGCTCCGCAAACGCGTCTTCACGCAGACCCGATTGCTGATAGCGCTCCGTGGCTAGGTGCATATGGAACTGATAGAACTTTTGGGACTCCAATGCATTAGTATGTTCGTGGCTCCTCCCATTGTATCGGCGTAACCGGAATGGATTAGTAGACTGCGGAGGTAGCCAAGCCAGAATTACCGAGAAATCAAGTGCGTTGAACGAGGACTCCCGCAGAATCAGACGAAATCCGCTGCCATTCGCTCCCACCAAGTCCAGTTCGCGTTCTCGGTGCCCGCGCTTCGGCTTTGTTTGGACTCTTCGTATGTAGTCCTCTGGCAATGGTTTCGCCTCCGCGATCAACGCGGCAATCTTGGTATCTGTAAGGACTTCAGCCATGACTACACGCAAATGCCCCTAGGATTGCTCATCTCGGCCCTCTCTTTCCGCCTCGAACGTTCACCGAATTCGTAGTCCACACTGAACCACGATTAATTGGCGCCAGGAACATTTTCAGAATAGATCCTCAGTCTGCGTCGGTCGCGCACCGAACTTGCCACGGCTGTCGACTAGCCTCTCAACGTCAGCTTCCGTCACACCAAGAGGCTCCAGAAGTTTGGCCGCCTTCTTGACGATTGCGCGATTGGCCTTGTGAACCGGGCCGTCCAGACCGGCAGTATCGAGCGCAACCCCGTCACTCCCATCCGTCTCCACCACGCAAGGGGCCGTTAGGCTTCCAATCTGCAAGCGACCGGCTCGGGCGATTATCTCGATGGGATCCCCCGCGGGCGGCGCCGCAGCGGCCGCAATTATCGTTTTCGCGGCCACCAACACCTGGCCAGACCAGATCCCGGTGGCAGGTAGGCGCACACTGACATTCGCAATGTTCACATGAAGAAAACCTCGGCGCGCCGAGAGTACGGCGTCAGCCAACACTTTCTTGCGGCCAAGGCGAATCAATGGCTGCAGGCCAATAGTCCATTCGTCACGCGCGATGGCTGCTTTGCAGGTCACCTGGTTTTTTCTCTCATCAGTGTAAAGTCAACTCGGTTGGCGAACTTGAGGAATTCCCGGAGGACGTCGCCGGGGCGGGTCGACTTCCCGCGAGCGAAGGGCTTGTTGATCGCGTCTAGCGGGAGAGTGGCTTCGATGAGTTTCTTGTTCGTTTTCATTGCTTTGATCTGGCTGCTGCAGATTCCAGACTAGCCCTTCTGCCGTCGGGCTGGTCGGACTATCGCTACGCAGTCGAACAGCGACAGAGCAATCCAGCCTAGATACTCAATGGGATCCCGCGTTTCACGGATTCTGGCGATTGCCGATACGGGGTCCCGGGCTACGTTGCGGCGACTTGACCAGATCTCGAAGAGATCGTCCCCAAGAGACATAAGGTAATCCCGTCCAGAACGGCTGCGAACTTGTGTATCGGCCAGTTCGGTGGCGACCGTGGAAACCGCCATTTGGAAGGGAGTTCTCTCGACCTGCTTCGGCTCTGAGTATAGGTAGCCGTCGGGTGCACCGATCGAAAAGCAAACAAAATGCTCACCCGGGTCGGGCAGGACACCGATGTCACCGGGCCGCCAGAACGCCGTGCGAGCACATACCTCTTTCTTCAGATAGACATCGTTCAGATCGGAGGAAGTATGAAACTCCGGCGTCGCGTAGAAGACCCTATGGCCCTTGGCGTCCATATCAGAAAGCAGGAGGTGCTGATCGGAGTGCTTAAGCGGTCGGAGATTCATGCGGTAGTGCGGCACCGGCACCTTGCCTGCGCCCTTGGCTGTAGGCCTAACCATATAGTCGCTACGCTTGAACTGTAGAAAAAGGGGGCGGCCAATTAGCGGGAGGTTCAGGTCATAGCCTAGGAAACCCTCATCCTTCAATGAAGGCAATACCGGCGCACCGGCCAACACTGCAGAAAACTTGTGGACAATCTCACTGGTCAGTGCGTACCCGTAGGAGAACTCGGATATATCGGGTTTCACTACGTTCCCCAGAAGGATAAGTTCGACGAAAGGGCAGTGAAGGGCGTCGCGCCGCCCGCTGTCACCCGTTCGCCTTTTCGTATTGCTGCATCACGGATTCCGCCGTCACCACCCCGCCCCGCGCAGCGAGACCGGCAGCGATACAGAGGATCTGAGCTCTCGACTTGCAGAAGCTGGTGTAATCGGCCTGAATCTTTTCGGCCCGCGCAGTATCAAGCAAGGCCGAATAGCCGCCAACATTCAGGACTTCATAGGGCACCAGATGAGTCCTAAGACGAGCACGAATCTCGGCCTCACCCTTCAGCGCATGGTCTGTCCGCCGCTTGAGATAGTCGAGTGGATCCTGATCGCTAAGTTTTCGGTTCGTGGACCACGTAATAAGCGCGCAGTTCACTGCCCGCCATATCGAGTCGTCACTAAGTTCAGCATCGCCCAGAGTCGCCGACGGAAACAGATGGTGGTACTCGCGGGACTTGACGTTTGACGCAGTGGCGTTGCTTGCGTCGGCGAAGTCCTGGGAACCACATTGAAGCTGGAGAATCATCAGTGCACGACCAAGGATGTTCCTCTCCTTGGGCCAGCCCGCCGCTTCAATGGTATCGATGTCAGGCAGAGCATAGACCGACTCATTCAACGCCGGCACGCTCTCCGGACTCGCATCGCCCTGGAGAACTTTCCGCAGCGCACGAAAATCCTGGACGGCATTAGTCAATGTACTACGGTGATAGCGATCTGTAAGAAATGCACGCCACAGATACTGCTTGAGTAGGCCACGAGCATTCCCTTCAGCATCATGCTTTCCTCTGTAGTGCCACACCGATGCAATGACTGGCAGCGGGGAGTAAGACGGAAGCCTTGAGGCGTCGAAGATCCGCTCCTGCTCAAGGAGGTCCATCATGGCGACTATGCCGTCAATCAAGGACGGCCACTCAGTCTTAATTCTTGCCCAATCGATGCGCTTGTATCCGCTGACGCCTGGGGTGAGATCGCACCTGAGCGCTGCGACGTCGAGGATGAGATCCTGGAGGAAATCGAATCGCGAAAGCGCTGGCACCCGCTTCTCGAGGTCCGCCAGCATGTCGTGCAGGGACTCTCCCGCGATCGCCTCCATATACGCTACGGAGATATCGAACGCCGAGAGCTTCACGAAGCTGGTATTCATCTTGACGAATACGTCAAGTGCAACTTTCGGGTCTGTTGTGAATGGCAGCGCCAGAAATGGCAGATTGAAGTACTTGAACTGCTCGCGCAGTCTTGAGATATGCATCCGGAGGGTATTCAGCTCGTCCCTGCTTCCATTGGGCAGGGCCGCATCGACCCAGGTCGACACGTCGTCAAGATCTGGATCAAGAAATCGAACAGGTATCGCCTTGTTATCACCCCAGCACTTTGCTGCGTCGTTGCCCCATGTGGGGTACTGAAGGCCCTTCTTCTCATATCGGGCCTCGTCGGACGCGTAAGGCTTGTCGAAATCCGGGGTTCCGTCGCTACTTCGCTCATACGAGATGAAGAACGTTCGTCCCGAGTAATTGTCTTTTAGACTACGCCAGAGCGCAGTCAGCCGTTGCTGACCATCAAGCAATTGCTCTGATATGGGTGGTATAGCAGGAGGGGCTGTCTCGATCGGACGGCCGTGAAACTGCTCTTTACCAGAAACCTGAAGGGTCAACACGGCCCCCGCCGGGAGACCGCGGACGATGCTGTTCAGAAGGCTGACGATCTCGGTGTCACCCCAGGCCTCGCGGCGTTGAAACCTAGGGAGCGTTAACTTGCCCTGTCTTATCACTGCAAACCAGTCGTGAAGGGCACGATTCTCAGCCTTTACCGTCGTGGGCATATCAACCTTTCTGACTAAATCTATGATCGCCGCTAGTTGGCCTTGGTGGCTCTGGAGAGTAGGTCGGACAAATTGTAGTTGACACTCGTCACCCCGAAATCTGGTTCCCGCTGAAACGGCTGACGAACGTAGTGAACCCGGTGGGCATCGTCAGACTGGAACTCAACAATCGCCAGAATGAAGTCTTCCGGCTTGTTCAGCGAATAGAGGATCTCGTTCCGGGTCACCGTGATCGTCGCCGCCCCGGACACCCGTCCCTTGACCTCAATGAAGCGCAGCTTCCCTGTCCCAGGCACGTGGCTTTCAATGTCGTAACCCAGCTTTTCCAGCTCCTTGTCCACAGGCTCGAAGCCCAGCCCCCGCTCAGCCTCCATGACGATGGCTCGGGCTCTGGCGGCCGCTGCCTGCCGGTCGGCAGTCTGCACGAGCACCGCCTCCCGCCGCCCGGTTATCTGCGCCAAAAGCCCCGCCGGCACCACCAGCAGTCCTCCCAGAATCACCGGCGGGAGCGGCGAAATCTGCCGCTCCCGCTTCAGGTCATCCAGGCGCTTCTGCAGCCGGGCATACAGCCCCTCCGCCCGTTTGCGGGCCTCGCCGGAGTTAAGGCGGGCATTCGGCTTGCCGGATTTCTCCTGATCCTCCAGCTGCGCAGCCCGGTGGTCCCAGTGGCTGATTTCCTTGATCAGTCGGTCCTTGACCGCCGCCTCGGTCTTGTCCACGAGGGCCACCTTCCGGGATCTGATTTCCTCCAAGTGCTCCGGCACCACCGTGGCGATGGCGTGGCCTTTCGCCTGGTTCTCCAGTTCCCGAGTGATCCAGACACACTCCGGCCGGGCGAGCAGATCGCTGATCGATGGCTCATCCACCTTCAGCGGGCGGTAGTCCAGGTACGGCGCGTAGTTGATGTGGCGAGCGTTGCCCTGCGCATCCAGCTCCACGTACAGCATGCGCTTCGAGATCACCCGGCGGTCCCCGGACGGGGTGGCGCTGGCGTCCTGCAGCGCGTGCTCCAGGTAGAACATGACCCGAGGCTGGGTACCGGGATCGCATTCGTCGACCAGCACCGCGCCCCGACGCAGGAGATCCCGGTGGCGCTCCAGCGTCAGGTCGATCGTGGCGTCCAGCAGCGGGTGGCCGGGACAGACGAACGCCGCGAGGGGCTGACCCTGCGGCGTGATCAGGTCCTTCTCGAAGGTAATCCGCTCGTAGCGCGGCAGCACCGGCTCGCGAACACCGATCAGCCGGTCCCGATTCCGGATCGGCGCCGGCACGTGGGTCACCTCGTAGCGGCGCGTCTCCCGCTGCTTGGCCGTGCCCCCCAGACGCTGGAAGGCCTCGAGGAAGAAAGACTCGATGTAGTGCGGCTGAAGGCGACGGGCCTCGGCCCGCTCCATGTCTTCCCGGATGCGTTGGACGCGGCTCGCGTCCATGGCGTCGTGGGCCAGGGCATGGTCCTCCAACAGGTCCTGCAGGTGGCCGCGGTCCAGGGCATTGGCCACCTGCTGGGTCAGCCGGGCCCGCACTTCCGGCAGATCCCCGTAGCGAATCGCCTCGATCAGCAGATCCCGAAGCGGCTTGCCCTCAAATTGCAGCTTGCCCAGCACGTCGAAGACCTGCCCGCCCAGCGCCTTCCGGGCCTGCTCCAGCTTCTCAAGGAGTTTGATGTACACGTCACCTTCACGAGTCTCCTCCGCCACCAGGTTCCACAGGTGGCAGACCTCCGTCTGGCCGATACGGTGGATGCGCCCGAACCGCTGCTCCAGCCGGTTGGGATTCCACGGCAGGTCGTAGTTCACCATTAGGTGAGCCCGCTGCAGGTTGATGCCCTCCCCCGCGGCGTCCGTGGCCAGCAGTACCTGCACTTCGGGATCGTGCTTGAAGGACTCCTGGACCTTCAGGCGTTCCTCCCGGCCGATGCCGCCGTGGATGATCACCACAGCCTCGCGTCGACCCAGCAGGCTGGTGATCCGGGACTCCAGGTAGTTCAGGGTGTCCCGGTGCTCGGTGAAGATGACCAGCTTTTGCTGGGGTGATGGCTTGGGTGCAGGAATGTCGCCCGCTGCATAGGTTGGGTGGTGGTCCTCGGCACCCACGTTCTTGATGGCTGCGGCAGTGAAGATTTCGCCCAGCAGGCTGGCCAGTTCGCGCCACTTCCGATCCTCACCGCTCCGACGCACGGCCAGGGCGAGGCCTTCGAGGTGCAGCAGGGACAGGATCTCGGCTTTCAGTTCCGCGATCGTGCTGGCGGCCGTGGCCTGGTCGAGGATCTCAGCCTCGGCCGCCTCGACTTCATTTTCCGGCGCCTCCTCCAGATCCTCGACATCCTCCTCGTCCAGGAGCTTGCCGGCAGCGAGGGTGGCCAGCTTTCCGGCCCGCTGCAGCAGTTCCATCTCCTTCAGGCGGCTCTCCAGCCGCTCGCGACGCCGCTTCAGCGATTGGTAGATCGCCTCGGGTGACGAGGCAAGGCGCCGCTGGAGGATCGTCAGCGCAAAACCGACGGTGCCGGCCCGCTTGTCATTCTGCAGGGCCTCGGCCCGGTTGAACTCCTCGCGCACGTAGTCGGTGACCGCCTTGTACAGTGCTGCCTCCGGGTCCGACAGCTTGTAGGGCACGGTGTGGGCGATGCGCTCGGGAAACAGCGGCGTGCCGTCGAACTTGAGCAGGTTCTCCTTCACCATCCGGCGCATCAGGTCCGACACGTCGGCCACGTGGACGCCGTCCCGGAACTTGCCCTCGAAGCGGTCCCCATCCAGCAGGGCCATGAACAGCTGGAAGTCCTCCTCCTTGCCGTTATGGGGAGTGGCCGTCATCAGCAGGAAATGGCGGGTCAGGGTCGAGAGCAACTGGCCCAGCTTGTAGCGCTTGGTGTACTTGATCTCGCCGCCAAAGAAGGTGGCCGACATCTTGTGGGCCTCGTCGCAGACGATGAGGTCCCAGCGGCAGTCGGGTGCCGCGAGCTTCGCCTGCACGTCCTCGTTCCGGGACAGCTTGTCGAGCCGGGCGATGACCAGGTTCGTCTCCAGGAACCAGTTGCCGGTGCGGGCGGCCTCCAGCTTGTCGTTGGTCAGGATCTCGAAGGGCAGGTTGAACTTCTGGAACAGCTCGTCCTGCCATTGCTCGGCCAGGCTGCCGGGGCACACCACGAGGCACCGCTGCAGGTCACCCCGGGCGATCAGTTCCTTGATGAAGAGCCCCGCCATGATCGTTTTGCCGGCGCCCGGGTCGTCCGCCAGCAGGAAGCGCAGCGGCTGCCGGGGCAGCATGGACTCGTAGACCGCGGTGATCTGGTGGGGCAGCGGCTGGACATTGGAGGTGTGGACCGCCAGCACGGGGTCGAACAGGTGGGCCAGCCGGATCCGGTTGGCCTCGGACACCAGGCGGAACAGGGCGCCATCCCCGTCGAAGCTCCAGGGGCGGCCTTCCTCAACGATCTCCAGGCTGGGCTCATCGCTCCGGTACAGGAGCTGGTTCCCGACCTTGCCGTCGGGACCCTTATAAGTAAGCTCCAACGCGTCGGAGCCGAACCACTGGGTGCTGACGACGGAAACGGCGGCGTCCGGGCGGATGCCGCGCAGGGAGGCGCCGGTGGTCAGGTCTTCTAGGCGGGCCATACGCGGTTCCTGTCGGTGTCAGGGCGCAGTCTAGCGAACTGCCCCACAGTAGAATGTACCATCGCCAGCTATCGACCTTCGACGCCACTTCGGTACGCCGGCAGATAGCTAATCGCCTTTTTCGACTTCTGGGGGGGGAACTTTGGTCCTGCAAATGATCGATGCGGATGGCTCCACGAAGGAATTTCGTGATACCTCCGAATTAGAGGACGCAATTCGCACCGGCCTTCTCACCGGAACAACCTCGGTAAGGAGTAATGCCGCAGATGATTGGATAACTGCAGACCAGCATCCGGCATGTCGGAATCTCTTGGTGGTGCCTGAGTCGAGCAAGTGGCAAACCAGGCCATCTACATGGGCGTGGGGCGGACTAATACTCGGCCTGATTTCACTGCCTATTCAATTGACGAAGTGCCTCTCCGATGGATCGTGCGATCCAACCACTTCCGCCTCAAGCGGAGCCCTTTCTCTCTTTTCACTTGCGTCTGGCAGACTCATTCTCACTCCAATTGTTGGCTACCTGCTTGGTCACCTCGCGCTTCGCGTGGAAAGATCCACTGGCCGCGCCAGTGTTGGGTTTTTGACGGCAGCAGTTCTCGTATCAGTCCTCTACGCCATCGGCACTTGGTCGCCATCTGACACGATGAGGGAGCCCGCCACCGCAGTCGCTGTCATTGATCAGACAATAGCCACCGGTGAAGTGCGCCCTGATTCGGCAGCAGCGGCGCCTAGCTTAAGCAACCGCCCTACGGATGGCCTGCCGACCACTCAAAAAAACCCCAGCACGACCGCCTGGCTTGAGGCCTTGGCGAATAGAACGGCGGTGGCGCAGGTGCGATTCAACGAAGAAATATCTGCAGCTGACCTGGACGGAGCTATCACCCCACTACGCCTGGTAGAAGCCTCAGGACAACCGACAGGACTTACTGCCATCGTTGAGACACGGACAGCCATTGACAATCTTGAGCAGAATTTTGCCGCCATACACGCAACAGCAGAGATGGAGATTCAACTACTCCCAATTGATATGGCCAAGCGCCAGGCGCTACTGAGTTCCTTTCGTCAGGCCGCTGCGACCACGACAGCAACAGATAGCGAATGGTTTTCAGCCCAGAGAGCGGGCCTTAACATGATCGAAAGACTGGTGCGATTTGTAGGCGAGCACAATTTGCGCATCCAGCCAGGGTCTGATGACGCCTACGTTTTCTCCACCAACGAGGAGCTTAATGAGTACAGCCAGATCGTTGAGACGATATCTCGCCTAAAGGAGAAGGAGTCTCGGATAATTGCAACAATCTCAGCGCGCAGAGCAGGAACGTCTTCTGGGCCTCAGTGAGCATCATTGGGAACTTGGCCCTATAGAGCTCTTTGTCCTTGATTGATAATCTAACCCAATCAAGCTTAGGAGTGCGCGATATGCCGGCAGGTGGAAGACGACTGGGCGCTGGCCGCAAGCCAGGCTCAAGGAACGTAAGGACCTCCCAGTTTCTGGAGGCCGTGGCCGTGTCGGGGTTGACCCCCCTCGATTACCTGCTGTCAGTCATGCGGGACGAGGCACAGCCTTCAGCAGCACGCCTTGACGCAGCCAAGGCAGCAGCGCCCTTTGTTCATCCACGACGGAATGCAGTGACCGTGGAGGCGGACATCGAGGTGAGCAGGCCCGCAACAATGCAGGAGCTTGAGGCCCAGGCCCGCGCCTACGGGATACCAATGGAGGTTATTTTCGGCGCCGTCCCGCGCCGCTGATCAGCACCAAGATCCGGGCGTGCGCGGCAAGAGCATTTTGGCCGGGGCCCGCGGACCTGAATCGGTCATCCTGCTTACACTATGGTTACATGAAGAGTTTGATGAGACTGAGCTTCATCTAACCCATTGATTTTATGGTGGGCCGTGATGGATTTGAACCATCGACCAACGGATTAAAAGTCCGCTGCTCTACCAACTGAGCTAACGGCCCCATGTGAATACTGGATCCCTGCCTGTGGAGGATGTTGGGTGAAGT
>Ga0163144_10027482_pt1 | contig 11015 bp, 8 predicted proteins | sample OliLak19BULKMAT1_FD_123175 | JGI IMG/M metagenome (GOLD analysis project Ga0163144, IMG submission 123175) | Freshwater microbial mat bacterial communities from Lake Vanda, McMurdo Dry Valleys, Antarctica - Oligotrophic Lake LV.19.BULKMAT1 | ecosystem: Environmental > Aquatic > Freshwater > Lake... | reverse complement strand
CGGCCAGCGTGTTCCACCAGGAAACGATGCTCCGCTGGTAGGGATAGCCGATCCGCTGCAAGTAGCTCTCGCAGAGATAGACTTCCGGCGTTTGCTCGTTCCACAAATCTTGCATGTTCCGCGGGCGCGGCGGCCGGTCGGGCCCATACGAAAATGGGGCCGACCAGAAGGCGGTCATGTCTTCGATGCGGCCGAACATCAAGAGATCGGAAGGATGATTCGGGATCAATAGTCGCGTGGCGTAGTCGAGCGTGATCAGCCGATCGAGCTGCGGGGTGCCGGTGGTGAGGGGAAACGCCCGTTGCAGACCGACGAGATAGTCGAGCACATGGAAGGCATACATCCGCGTGTCGGTGCGGGTTTTCAGCACATACTTGCAGCCCATGTCGTGTGCCGCGGCGATCCCGGTTTGAGTGGTGCGCAACTGACGATTGACATTCACCGGGCCGGGATAGTCCGGATCGGAGTTGAGGAGCACCGTCGCGCCCGCTTGCTCGATCGCCAAGAGAGTGGCGGAGTCTTCCGTATCCCATGTGGAAACGATCAGCTTCGCGCCTGGCATCGAATGGCGATAGTAGCGAATGGTTTCGAGGGTGAAGTCGTCTTCGCGTCGCAGGGGACCTTGGAGGATCACCGCGGAGTTGGTCGCTTCCTCCAGCAGCGGCTGGCGGCCGGCGGGATGTTTGGCGCGCCGGGTGATGCTGTTCCAATCGGTGGCCGATGAATCAAGCTCCGCATTGATGAGCGACTGCAAATTCTGCAAATGATGCATGAACCGCTCCTGACCCCAGGAGAAGAGCTTGATGATCTGCATCAGGAAGTGCCATTTCCACATAACTCACCTGTACGTCACGCGATTGATTCTTGGTGGCCTATGCGGGTTGCCAGAAGTGAGCGGTTGGGCCCTAGCCCCCGGCGAATTGCCGAGACGCATTTTGCCGCGATTACCGCTCGTTTCTTGATCCGCATTCGGTATGGAAATTGTAAGGCCGTTCGGCCGGGGGCTAGCGCCCTGCCGCTCACTTCGATTCACTTGGTTGCTCGTGTTTCCAAGCCGCCTAAACACGGAACTCCGAACTTATGCGGCTCGGCGGCTGGCGGCGCGCTCCGCCTGCAAGCGCGATTCAAAGCCAAGGGTGACAAACCGGTCCAGGTCGGCCGGGATCCCGAGGCCATACATCCCCTCGCGATCGGTGCCGATGCTCCAGCATTCCGCCTGCATGCCGGCCTTGATCATCCAGGTGTAGCAAGGGGCGACATAGAATTCGTTATTCACCCGGGCATTGGCCGCGATCATCTGATCGGCGGCGCGAACAAACGCCGCACCCGACGCGAAGTTGTAGATGCCGACCGTCGCCTCGCGCGAGACGACCTTCTTCTCCACTACCTCGGAAACCGCGCCATTCGCTTCGCGGCGGACATACGACCATTTCGGGCTGTCAGCGTCCATCGTCATGATAAAGCCTTCGCAGCCGGAAGCGTCCCAAGCGGCGAGGTAGTCGTCGATGGCGGCATGAATCCACTGGTCGCAGTTGGCGATCATCAGCGGATGCTGCGAATCGATCACGTGGCGAGTGGTGAGCACCGTGCAAGCCGCGCCGGCGGTGAGCCCATCAATGAGATGGACCTGACCGGTCGGCTCGATGCGCTGCAATTGTTCGGCCAGGCCGAATTCCTGCTGATGCTTCCGCTGGCAGATGAAATGGAAGCGATGCGGCCGGCTCGGGCGGAGATTGTTGATCACCACTTCGATCATTGGGATCCCATGCACCGGGATCAGCGGCTTGGGAGTGGAGTAGCCGGCATCTTGAAAGCGCGAGCCAAGCCCGGCCATGGGAATGACGATTTGCAACATGAGTGGATTCCTTTCCACAGGTGTTGGAGTACCGGCTTTAGCCGGCTTTCCGATCCGCCAAAAGGCGGAACTCCGAACGAATTCCAAGCCGCCTAAAGGCGGTACTCCAACTAATCCAAATACTTATCTCCGCGAACACTCGGCCACTTCACTACGACCGTGATCGTGTCTTCCAGCGCTTCGAAGGAAGTGGAATCGCCGCGATCGAGGTGGACGATGTCTCCTTCGCCGAACTCCCGGTCGCACATCCGCACCCGGCCGGTGGCGATCACCGTGATTTCTTCGGCTAGGCGATGGTGGTGGGCCGCTTCGCGATCGCCGGACTTGTATCGCTTCACCGCGACTTCAAAATCGCCAGTCTGCGCGACGGTCGGTTGAAAGTCGCCGATAAACCATCCGCCAATCATTTTGCTGAGGTGGTCGTGTTTCATGCTCGTCAGGCCGCTCGCGGCTCGAGGAACTGTTCTTGAACCTGCTCTTGAATCTGTCCGTCGCGCACTTCGAGGATCCGATCTCCGAGGCAGAGCGCGCTCGTGCGATGCGAAATCAGGATCACCGTGCGTCCTTGGGCGAATTCTTCCAGCGAATCGTGAATCAATTGCTCGCTCTCGGCATCGATCTGGCTCGTCGCTTCGTCGAGAATCAGGATCTCCGGATCGCGGAGAAAAGCCCGGGCCAGCGCGATCCGCTGCCGCTGACCGCCGGAGAGACGTTGCCCGCCGGGGCCGACGACGGTTCCATATTTCTCCGGCATGTTCTCGATGAAGTCCGCGGCATAGGCTCGGCGGGCCGCTTCGAAAACTTCCACATCGGTGGCGTCCGGCCGGCCATAGCGGATGTTGTAGAGAACACTTTCGTTGAAGAGCTCGGTGTGCTGGGTGACGAGTCCGATGCGACCGCGCAGATCGGCGACCATCATCTCCGTCAACGGAACACCATCCAGGGAGACTTCGCCTTGCTGCGGGTCATAAAACCGGCAGATCAGATTCACCAGCGTGCTTTTGCCCCCTCCATTCGGTCCGATCACCACGACCATCTCACCCAGCGGAATCGTGAGGTCGATGTCGCGCACCACGGGTCGATCGGTGTGATAGCCGAAGGTCACTCCGCGCAGCTCAAGCGAACGATGCGGACTCGCCACGGAGCGCGGTTGCTCCGGATCGCGAATCGAGGAGGGCTTATCGAGAATCGGATAGAGTTGATCCGCGGCGACCATTCCACTATTGATCCCAGAGATCACGCCCGCCATCTTTCGCGCCGGATCAGTCGCGCCGATGAGCATGCCGAAGAAGACCATCAGCGCGGAAACACTGAGGGGTGTCTCGGTGATCATGATGCCGAAAACGGTGGTCTCGTGGTTGATCACCAGATACGAACCGAGCAGCACAGCGACGCACGTCATCCCGATGCCGAGCGCTTCGGTGATCGGGCCGGTGAGGGCCTGATAGAAAATGGAAGCGAGGCTATAGCCGAGCATTTCGTCGGTCGACTGGTCGAAACGCCGCCGCTCTTGATCTTCCTGGTTGCAAGCTTGCACAGTGAGCATGCTGCCGAGCGATTCCAGCAACACATGATGGAATCCGGCGCTCTTATTCAGCATCTCTTTGGCCAGCACGCGCATCTTCGAATTGAGCCACAGGATCGCCAGTCCGCAAATCGGCGCCATCACCAGGCATGCCAGCATCAAGCGCCAGGAGATGAAGGCGGCGCCGGCGAGACAGGCCGCGAGCTTGAGGGGCTCGCTGATCGCCCCGCCATAAACATTGCTCACTCCGCCCGCGAGCATATCGCTGGTCTGAGTGATGAAGGCGACGAACGAGCTCGATCCATGCGAAAGGAAGCTGCCGCGATCCATGGCCAAGGCCTTATCAAAGATCTGGCGGCGCACATCGCGGGCGATGTGCAGCCCGACATATCCGACGATCACCTGGTTGGCCACCAGCAGAACCTGACGAATGGTGGTGCCGATGGCGATCGCAACGACAATCATGGCCACGACGCCGAACGGAGTGCTCGGCATCCAATCATCGATCCAAGCGGCAGTGGCTTCGCAACTGGCGAGAGTCGTCTCTTCGCGCAGGATGGTCATCTGCAGATCGGAGATCCGGGCGGCTGCGATGTTTGCTTCCGGAGTTTCCGGATTCGGCTTCTGATTCTGCTGCGCGGCTTTGAGTTTTTCGATCTCGACTTTGGCGTCGTCGATATAGTGGCGCGCTTCTTGAGTGAGCCGGCGATTCCAATCATGGAGCGATTCGCCGTGCAAAGTGACTTCAAGAATAGGAAACAGGGCCGCGATATTGGCGCCCCAAATGCCCGCCGCGGTTGCCGAGCAGAGCACCGCTAGCACCAGCCAACGGCTGTGTGCGAGTGCGTCCCAGAGTGCCCGGTTGAGGTTGTTCATCGAAAGGGTCAATCCAGCGACAGAAAAGGGCGCATGGCAATGGAGTGTCACTCGCCGATCTTGGCGATCCGCGGCGGGGGATTTGTAGCCGAGATGGCGGCGAAGCGTCAAGTTGACTCGGTGGGCTCGACAGAATGTGCTTTTCACCGCAAGCATCACGCAGACTACGCAAGTTTCACCGCCTATTCGGGTGGCCCCGGTCGTGCGAATTGTGACATTTTTCCGCCACGCTAGCAGCCGCTTAAACCAAAATCCTGCCCAGATATACGGCAGTTTCGGACTCAGCGTGGAAAACCGCAAAAAGCGCTCTAGCGGTGAAACCCGGTTTGACGATAGAAGCCACACCTTCGAAGTGCCAATAGCCCGTTTTCAGCTCCGGATTTCGATCGAAAAACTGCAATGAGCCCCACCACCAGCCCCGAGATCAGCGCCGGCCTTCGCGGAAGCATTTCCGCGGATCGCATACTCGCGCATCGCGGCTGGTGGCATCGCCGCGAAGAACGGAACACCTTCGCCGCGCTGAGTCTGGCGCTCGAAGCCGGCTATGGTCTCGAGACCGACATTCGTGATCGTGACAGCGAGCTGGTGATCTCTCATGATCCGGCCACGCGCGAGAGCTTCCCTGTCGCTCGGCTCTTCGAGCGCTACGTGGAACTCGGCGCGACCGGCATCCTCGCGCTGAATATCAAAGCGGATGGACTTGCCGCGCCGCTGGCCTTACTGCTCGGCGAATACGGCATCGCCGCGGATCGCGCGTTCGTCTTCGATATGTCGATCCCCGACATGCTCGGCTACATCCGAGCAGGGATCCCTTATTACACGCGCCAGAGTGAATACGAGCCGCAGCCGGCGCTGCTCGCCGGGGCGGCGGGCATTTGGCTCGATGCCTTTCAATCTTGCTGGTATGCACCGGCCGAGATCGAGACTCATCTCTCGGCCGGGCGTGATGTGTGCGTTGTATCTGCTGAATTGCATGGCCGGCCGCATGAAGACCACTGGGGCCTGTTGCACCAAGTGGAGAGCGATGCGGCGGGTCGACTTCTCGTTTGTACCGATTTTCCCCATCACTATCGGAAGCATTGACCGTGTCGCGCATCCAGGCTGTGATTTTTGATATGGATGGAGTGCTGATTGATGCCAGGGAATGGCATTACGAAGCACTCAATCGGGCGCTTGCGCATTTCGGCCAGCACATCTCGCGCGAGGATCACCTCGATCGATTTGATGGCTTGCCGACCTCCAGGAAGCTCGAGATGCTTTCTCGCGAGCGGGGCCTTTCTGCCTCGCTGCATCGCGAGATCAATCAGCTCAAGCAGCGCTACACGCTGGAGATGGTGCAGACGCATTGCCGGCCGCTGCGCTGCCACCAGCTCGCGCTCGCGCGCCTCGGACACGATGGCTACCGGCTCGGCGTCGCGTCGAACGCGGTGCCTGAATCGATCGCGGCCATGCTGGAGAAAGCGCGGCTCGATCACCTGGTCGAATTCACGCTGAGCAATAAAGACGTTTCGCGTCCCAAGCCTGATCCGGAAATCTATCTCGCGGCGGCGATCCATGCCGGAGTCGCGCCGGAAGAATGCGTGGTGGTGGAAGACAGCCACTACGGCATCGAAGCCGCCACCCGCGCCGGTGCCCAGGTGCTCCGCGTCAACACGGTTCACGATGTGACCTACGAGCGGATCCGGGCCTTCATCGAAGCGGTGGAATCGGCGCCAGGCTTCGAAGGCAAGCGGATCTCACGGGCCGCGTAGGCGAGTGGACGTCGTCGCTCAACCATTCAACTCCACCGCCTCTTCCCAGTGCTCATAGAGCGAGGCGAGCTCGGCTTGACCTTCGTCGAGGTCGGCCATGCAGCGCTTGACCCTCTCGCCGTCGCGGTGGATTTCCGGCGAGGCTAGCTGATGATGCAGGTTCTGCACGCGCGCTTCGGCTGACGCGATGTCTTTTTCCAGGTCGGCCACTTTCCGATAGGAAAACTTTCGCTTGCGCTTGCCCGACTTCGATTCCGCGGCAGGTGCCGGCGCAGACTTCTTCTCGACCGGCGCCGCTTCGCCGCCGCTCGGCGCATGGCCATAGCCGGCCAGGCCGTCGCGAACGAGCTGCAGATACGTGTCGTAGTTGCCGGTGATCAAGCGGAAGCGGCCGGGCTCGACGACCACCAGATGATCGACCACTTGATTCAAGAAGTAGCGGTCGTGACTAACCAGCAGCACGCTTCCCTCGAAAGCGAGCAGCGCCCTTTCAAGCGAGCTGCGAGCCCAAAGATCGAGGTGGTTGGTCGGTTCGTCGAGCACGAGAAAATTCGCGTCGCAGGCGCCCAGCCAGGCCAGGGCCGCGCGATTGCGCTCGCCGCCGGAAAGACTCTTGACCTTCTGAAAAACCTGTTCGCCCGTCAATCCAAATCGCGCGAGCTGCGAGCGTCGCTCCGGCTCGGTGTATTCCTTATGCGGCGGGCGGATCGCTTCCACCACTTCCGCCTCCTGATCGAGGCAACTCAATTGTTGATCAAAGTAGCCGACGCGCACTCCCGAGCCAAGGTATGTGTCTCCGTGATCGAGCGGAATTTCGCCGAGCATACAGCGGAGCAGGGTAGTCTTTCCGGAGCCATTCGGTCCGAGGATTCCCCACCGCTCGCCGCGCAGGATATCGAAGCCAAGATCTTTGAAGAGGGGACCGCGGCCGAAGTCTTTCGTGAGATGCTCCACTCGCAGCACGATATCCCCTGTGCGGGCGGCCGGCGGGAAGCCCATCGCCGGCGCGGCGATCTCGCGCGGCGGCGGCACTCGCTCGATCCGCTCCAGCTTCTTGCGGCGGTCTTCGGCCTGCGCCGATTTTTGCCCGTAGAAGTTTTTGCGAACGAACTCCTCCATCTTGGCGATTTCGATTTGCTGCTTTTCGTAGGTGCGTCTTTGCACCTCGAGCCGGTCCGCTTTCTGCTTCCAATAAGCGGAGAAATTGCCGGTGAAGGAATCCACCGTGCCGTGGTAGAGCTCGAGCGTGCGGGTCGTCACCCTATTGAGGAAGTAGCGATCATGGCTGACGACGATCACCGCCTGCGGCGACTTCACGAGGAAATCTTCCAGCCATTCGGTGGCCTCGATATCGAGATGGTTGGAAGGTTCGTCGAGCAACATCAAGTCAGGCTGGGCCAGCAGCAATCGCGCGAGGAGGAGCCGATTCTGCTGCCCGCCGCTGAGGGTGATCACTCTCTGCGCGAAGGTTTTGTCGTCCAGGCCAAGTCCATGCAATACGCGGGCGATCTTGTGGTCGAGCTGGAAAGCATCGCGACGGGTGAGCTCTTGCTGCAAGCGGTCGAAACGATCGCCGAGCCTTTTGCGATCGGCGTCGTCGGTGGTGGAGGCCATCGCCTGCGCGGCCCGATCGCTCTCGGCCGCGAGCTCGATCAATTCGCTCAGCGCGCCGCGGGCGACTTCCCAAACGGTTGCCTGCGGATCGAAATTCGGCTGCTGCTCGAGATAGCCGATCTTGGCGGAGGAATGGAAATCGAGTGTGCCAGCGTCGGCCTGCTCGAGTCCGGCGAGGATTTTGAAGAGGGTCGATTTGCCGGCGCCATTGGGCCCGACGAGTCCGACGCGCTCGCCGGGGCGAACCTCAAACGACACGCCGGCAAGCACCGGCTCCGGCCCGTAGTATTTGCGAAGCTCGTTTACAGAAAGGAGGATCATCGGCGAGACGGGTAGCGACGAACGGACGGACGAAAGAATCGGAGACGTATTGTAGCGTAGAAGCTTCGCGAAGACTTCGCGGTACGACGGCCTCCTCGGGAATGGACACCCCACTCGTGATCGGCCTGGGAAGCCCGTTCTATGGCTGAGCTTTGTATTTCTCCGCGCAAAACTTCCGCCAATCGTCGTTCAGTTCTTCCCAGCCAACATTCCAAAGCCTGAGCTGCGGGCGAAGCTCGGTCGAGCCGCTTTGCGAAATGGCGCGGAGGAACGGGGCGAATTGCGGCTGATACTTTTTGTCTAGCATCAAGAGTTCGACCAGGGTCGCCGCTTGCCAATAGCGAGACTGTGGGATCGGTTTTCCGGAAGCGAGCTCCGAGAGAGGGAGGCGCTTGGAGGGATCGGCCAGTCCGGCGGCGACGATCTCGGCATAATCGTCTTGCGGATGAAACTTCAGTTGATAGTTGACCGCCATCCCCTCCTGAAACCACTCCGTGCGATTGGGAAGCGAGAGCTCGCGCGAGAGCAAGGCATGGACGAACTCATGCGTATAAACGGGGCGAAGCGTGCCGAACTTCTCGTCCCAAAAGCTGGTTGAGATTCCTTGGACGGTGAAACCGGTCGAGCGAGGCGGCGCGGCCGTGCGGAGCAGCTTGGCGGCGAGTCGCGGCGGGAAGGCTTCGTATTCGGCGCGCGTGCGAAACACCATCGCTGGCACCGGCCAAGGCGGAGCAGGGGGGAGTGATAAGTCGGTGGTCACCTGCTTCTTCACTTCGGTGAGGTGAGCCGCCAGTTTATCGACATCGAGATCCGGCGCATCGGTGAGGAGCAGCAAGTCGCCGCGAATGACGACACGCACCTCACCCTCGGGAACTTCGGGAAAGGCCAGGCGGCGCAAGTCTTCCGGCTGGGGCAGCGCAATATCGGGATCGTCTTGCCGGACGAGCTTCACCTCGTCGATCTGCAGATTCGCCTTGTCGCGAAACAGTACTCCCCAGCGGTCGACGCGATCCCAGCGCGGAACTCGACCCTCTCCCCAATGGAACCAACGCAGCGGCAGCGACACTTTCTTCCAGCCCGAATGATCGAGCTCCACGCTGCGCACGAACTGCGCTTTCCCATCCGCTTCCAGGAATTGCAGCTCGATGATCGACTGACCACGATCTTTCTCCGCCGCCGAACGATAAACCCAAAACTCCACGTCGGACGCATTGAGCAGGCTCTTCTTCAATACGCCCGGCTTGGTGACGAGGCCGGCATTGCCATCAGTGGTGGCCGCGAGCGCTTGGCCGGCTGGTCCACCGGCCGGCGACATCCGGGCGATCGGCTCGCGAGAGAGGGTGATCCTCGCCACCGCGGTAAACTGATCGGCAAGCCCCGGCTTCTCGAAATCGTTGAGGGTTTCCAGCTCTTCGGCGCGAAGCGCAGCGGCAATCCCGAGCAGGGAAACGACAAGACAAATTCGATGGAGATGGTTCATGCTCAGTGTTCCTTCACCGCGTCGCGGAGGGATGCAACCACGGCCGCGCCGACTTGCTCGGTTGTGTTTTTCCCGCCGAGGTCGGGCGTGCGCGCGCCGGCGAGGATCGCCCGTTCGACCGACCGACGAATTCGCTCCGCGCTCGATCGCTCGCCGAGATGATCGAGCATCATCGCCACGCTGAGAATCGCCGCGGCCGGATTGGCGATTCCCTGTCCGGCGATATCGGGGGCGGAGCCATGCACCGGCTCAAACATCGAGGGAAACTTCCGCTCCGGATTCAGATTCGCGCTCGGCGCGAGGCCGAGTCCGCCGGCCAGCAGCCCGCCGAGATCGGTGAGGATGTCGCCAAAGAGATTGGAAGCGACCACCACATCGAACGATTCCGGGCGGCGCACGAAATTCATCACCGCTGCATCCGCATGCTGACGTTCATACGTCACATCGGGAAACTCCGGCGCGATCCGCTCCAATGCTTCGTCCCAAAGGACGAACGCAAATCGCTGGGCATTGCTCTTGGTGATCATCGTCAATCGATGGCGGCGGCCCTGCGCGAGGCGAAAGCCGTAGCGGAGGGCGCGCTCGATCCCCCGCTGCGTATGGAGGGCCGTTTGCAGAGCGAATTCATCGGCCGTATGTCGCTTGAAGAAGCCTCCCTGATCGACATATTCCCCTTCGGAATTTTCGCGGAGCACGAGGATATCGATATCTTTCGCCGATTTACCGCTGAGGATGCAGCCGAGCCCCGGCAGGAGCCGCGCCGGGCGGAGGCAAACGTATTGATCGAACGCCTGACGAATCCGCACGAGGGGCGAAAGGGTGACATGGTCCGGCAGCAGCGCCGGCCAGCCGACCGCGCCGAGCAGAATCGCATCCAGCGGGCGAAGCACTTCCAGGAAATCGTCAGGCACGAGCTTGCCGGTCGATTGGTAATACTTGCAGCCCCAAGGAAGATCGACCAGGTCGAGCGAGAATTGTCCATCGAGCTGCGAGGCGCTTTGCAACACTCGCACCGCTTCGGCCGTGACATCCACACCGATACCGTCGCCGGGGTAAATGCCGATTCGATACTTGGCCATGCGGCATCTCGCAGGAGGGGAAATCGCTGGAATCGGAAATGGGAAGGGCTATGATAGCATCGCTCAACGGCACCGTCGCTTAGGCTCGCCGGCGCAGCACGAGCACGACTGAGAATACCGAACCTTACTTCTCCCTCCCTCCGCAGCAATCCCGCCATGAAACACTTCCTCGATCTTCGCGCCGCGCAGTTCCTATTGGTTCTCGGATTCCTCGCGTGTGCCTCCAGTCTCGCCTCCGCCGCCGAATCGCTCTGGCTTGAAGCGGAGCATTTTGTCGGGCTCAAAGGCTATTGCTGGCCGATGGGACCGCCGGCGATCAAGAAAACGGCAGGCCACTTCGGGCTCTCCGGCCCGGGCTGGGCGGCGGAGTGGAATCAAGGAGGAGAGAGCGGGTTCCTTTCGATCGCCGCCGGCGCGGACGACGACAAAGCGAGCGTCTCGCGCACCGTCGAAGTCCCGGTCGCTGGCAAGTGGAAGGTGTGGGTCCGCTATGGCGATTGGCGCGAAGTGACGG
>Ga0163144_10027481_pt1 | contig 11015 bp, 9 predicted proteins | sample OliLak19BULKMAT1_FD_123175 | JGI IMG/M metagenome (GOLD analysis project Ga0163144, IMG submission 123175) | Freshwater microbial mat bacterial communities from Lake Vanda, McMurdo Dry Valleys, Antarctica - Oligotrophic Lake LV.19.BULKMAT1 | ecosystem: Environmental > Aquatic > Freshwater > Lake... | reverse complement strand
CGATTTCCAATCGGCAGAGTGTTCCCGGCCCAGCGGGCGTCCGCAGGTTGCAAACCTGCGATACGGCAGACCAGAGGTCTGCGCTACGCCTTCGGCACGGCGGACGCCTATGAAATATCCGGGCTAGCCCGGCGCCCGCCCCGCGAGTTTCCCTTTCGAATACGTCTGACCTCCCAGATGAACAAGGGCGGAAGTGTCGCCCCGCATTTCCTTCTTCGCATTTCCCACCTTCCTTCGACATTATCGTGCGCATGGGTCCGACGGAATGGATGGTTGTGACAGGGGTGCTGGCGTTCGCCGGCGCCAGCTTCTTCTTTGCCGTCGCCGAGTCGGCCCTCTTCGCGCTGGGAAAGTTTCGCGCCCGACAGATGGCCGGGCAATCCGGCGGCGCGGCGGTGTTGCGTCTGCTGGAACAGCCCGCCGAACTGCTCGCCACCGTCTCACTGGGGAACACGGCGGCGAACGCGGCGATTGTGGCGCTGGTGCTCTGGCCGGTAATGCTTGGGCAATGGCGGGCAGAGCTGACGCTCCCGGCAGTGGCGATTTTCATCCTGCTGGGATGTGAGGTGCTGCCCAAGACGCTGGCCATTCGCGCGCCGGGTGCGTGGTCGAGACGGGTCGCCGGACCCATGCTGGTCGTGCGCGAGACGACGGGCTGGCTGCAACGGTTCTTCCAACGGTTCAACGAGGCGTTGCTGCGGCTGCTGGTCCGGAAAGTGGCAGGGCCGATGGTGTCCCACGCAGACGCAGAATATCAGGAGCTGGTGGAGATGGCGTTTCAGCAGGGCACGCTCGCGAAGTCGGAGAAGGAGATCATTTTGCAGATTGTGAACCTCGACCAGAAGACGGCCAAGGACGTGATGAAGCCGCGTTCGCAGATGGCCGCGATTTCAGACGAACTCAGCGTGGAGGAGATGATTGCCGCCGCGCGGAAGTTCAAGCACCGGCGCCTGCCGATCTACGACGAGACGCCGGACACCATCGTCGGCATTCTCAACACGAGATCGTTGCTGCTCGATCCCGGCATTGACCTGGCGGAGGCGGTTGAATTCCCGTCGTTCGTGCCGGAGAGCATGAACCTGTTGCAGCTCCTGAAGAGCCTCCAGCGGCAGCGGCGCGGGCTGGCGATGGTGGTGGATGAGTTCGGCGGCACTGCCGGGCTGGTGACGATGGAGGACATCATGGAAGAAGTGGTCGGCAGCATCCATGCCGAGGCGGAGCCTGCCGGGTTCGTGATGGAGAAGCTCGGCGAAAGCCGCTGGCGCGTGAGCGGGCGGATGCGCGTGGATGACTTCCGCCGCGAGTACCCGGAGCTGGGCGAAGTGCCTGAAGTGGACACGATGGGCGGGCTCATGGTGTCGCTGGCCGAAGTGGTCCCGTCGATGGGTGAATCCGTGCTGTTCCGCGGCTTGAAGCTGACGGCGCAGTACGGGGAGGAACGCCGGGTGCGCGAGCTGATCGTGGAACTGGTGAAGAAGAAATGAGCGAGCAACAGATCCAGAGCTACGAGGCAGGACAGGATTCCAGCCTGTTCCCAATCTTCCTGAACGCGTCGCAAGATTCGATGCCGGCCCAACGATGGGTTGAGATTTCTGCGGAGCCGCGCTGCTTTGGCCTTCGGGACAGGCCGGAAGCCTGTCCTGCTTCATGGGCTTGGTTTAGTTCCAAGCCAGGCGGGGGGGAGATGTTCCCATGAACATGGCGTTGCTGTTCATCTTCGTGACCTGCGTCGCGCTGTCGTTCTTCCTCTCCGGCATGGAGGCGGGAGTCTTCGCGCTGAGCCGGCTGCGCATTCGCCATCTCATGCGCGCGGGGAATCCACGCGCTCGCGCTCTGCTGGGCTATCTGGAGCGGCCGGAGAATTTCCTGTGGACGATCCTGGTCGGCAACACGCTCGCGAACATCGGCGTGTCGAGCATCGGCGTGCTGTGGCTGTACGACTGGCTCCACGAATGGCCGTGGCTGTTGCTGCTGGCGCTGGCGCTGGGCGTGCTGTCGTTCTATGCCGTCTGCGAGCTGCTGCCGAAAATGATATTTCGCCATTATCCGAACCGCCTTTGCATGGGCCTGGTGGTGCCGTTCCGCCTGGTGGACGTGGTGCTCCGGCCCATCGTGGCCCCGATGGCGTCGCTGTCGCGCGTGCTGCTGCGCTGGTCGGGCGGCAGGCGTTTCACCGGCCATTTGTTTGGCAGCCGTGATGAGCTTCGCCAGGTGATGCAGGAATCCGCGCAGGGCCTGAGCAGCGAGGAGCGGACGATGATCAACCGCGTGCTCGACTTGCAGAACCTGACGGTGCGCGACGTCACCATTCCGCTGGCGCAGGCGGCTGCGGTTCCCGTGACGATGCCGGTTTCGGAAGTCATCGCGCTGGGCGGGGCGAAGGGGGTCAATCGGCTGCCGGTCTGGCGCGAGGTGGGCGGACGCCGTCGCATCGCCGGGATGGTGAACGTCTGGACGCTGCTGTGTTCCGAGGAGTTGGACTCCACTCGGACGGCGGGCGATTTCCTGAAGCCGGCGCTGTATCTCGATGACGGGATGCGGCTCGAAGTGGCGTTGCGCCAGATGCAGCGCACCGGACAGCGCCTGGCCATCGTGCTGGATCGCAACCAATCCGAGCTGGGCGTCGTGAGCCTGCAGGATGTGTTGAAGGTCATTTTTGCGGAAGTGAAGACGTAGCATGGAAGCCAACGAAATCATCGTGGTCGCGCTCAAGCTCCTGCTGGTGCTGGTGCTGGTCCTGTTGAACGGATTCTTCGTCGCGGCGGAGTTTGCCATCGTCAAGATTCGCGCCACGCAACTGGCGGGAATGGTCGCGGCGGGAAACCGGCGGGCCAAGGTGGCGCGCGTGCTCGTGTCGAATCTCGACGCCTCGCTGAGCGCCACGCAACTGGGCATCACGCTGGCGAGTTTAGGACTTGGCTGGGTGGGCGAGCCGGTCTTCGCCTCGCTGCTGGCTCCGGCGATGCAGTGGTTCAACGTCGAGTCCGAGCAGGTGCGGCATACGATCTCGTTCATCGTCGGGTTTTCGGTGATCACTTTCCTGCACATTGTCGCGGGCGAGCTTGCGCCGAAGTCGCTCGCGATCCAGAAGCCGCTGCCGACGACGCTCTGGGTGGCATATCCGCTGCGCTGGTTTTACGTCGTGTCGTATCCGTTCAACTGGGCGCTGAACGGCACGTCGCTCTGGCTTCTGCGCCGGCTGGGTCTGGAAGGGATGAGCGAGGCCGAACTGATCCACTCGGAGGAGGAGCTGCGCCTTCTCTTCACCGCCACCCAGAAGCACAGCGGCGGCACGTCGCTGGGGCGCGACATCGTGCTGAACGCGCTGGATCTCCGTCAGCGGGTTGTGCGCGAAGTGATGCGGCCGCGCCAGGAGATCGTGCTGTTGAACACGGAGTCGAACATGACGGAATGCCTGGATGTCGCGGAGAAGACGCGGTTCTCGCGCTTCCCGCTTTGCGAAGGCGGCGACATCGACCGGACGCTGGGAGCCGTTCATTTTAAAGATTTGTATGCGATGCGGCTGAAGGCGAAGTCCGGCGCGGAGCTGCGGTCGGTCGCGAGAAAACTGGTTTACGTTCCCGAAACGGCGCGGCTCGAAAAGCTGCTCCAGGTGTTCCAGGAACGAAAGCTGCACCTCGCGCTGGTGGTGGATGAGTATGGCGGCACGGTCGGGCTGGTGACGCTGGAGAACATTCTTGAGGAACTGGTCGGCCAGATTCAGGACGAGTTCGATCAGGAGAAGCCGATGGTCGTGCAGATCGGCGCGGATGAATGGGAGCTTCAGGGCGCGTTGCCGGTCCACGATCTGGAAGGCATCACCGGCGTCTCGCTGGCAGAGGAAGGGGCGACGACGGCGAGCGGCTGGGTCACGCAGAAGCTGGGCGGCTTTCCGAAGACGGATGACGTCGTCCGGCTCGGCGACTTCGAGCTGCGCGTGGTGGAAGTGGATGACACCCGCGTCTCGCGGATGCACTTGAAGCGCGCGGTGCCGCCGGACGTGGCTGCGGAATAATCGCCGGGGCCTGGCCGGGAAGACTTACCTGCCCGCTTCAGTGACCGCCGCCGTGTGGAAGTTTGTCTGCGCCCGAATTTTTCCCGCTTCGAGAATTAGGACATAGTCCACGTCCGGCTGCAGCGGTTCTGGCCGCGTGCGCGCCACGGCGGGTTTCATGCCCTTGATGGGATAGCCATAGACGATGGATTTCGTGGGCACGGAGTTGGAGTCGGAGGTGAGATGCCACAGCGCGGAGGGATGCTTGTTGGTGGCGAGATCCGATGCCGCGACAACTTTGACGGAGGTGAAATGATACTTGCCGCTGAACGCGAACGAGACTGGGTAAACCGGAGTCTGGTCAGAATCTTTCGGCGCAGCCGCCACGCGAACGGGGCGGATGGTGGGAATGATTTGAATAGTGTCCGAGCGCAGCCAGTCGGTGAATGCGAAGACGTAGATGGCTGCCAAAACCACGGCGACCACAGAAAGAAAAATCCCGTTTTTTGTCATACAAGTGCTTATGTGGACGCCGGGAGCGACCGATTATTCGAGCAGCCCATGTAAAGGGCCTGTTCAGCGCCTCTGATCGAGAGCACGTCGTCGATGCCTGTACAACGGCGATTGGAAGAAAAGCTGAACGGGCAAAATGAATTTATGAAAATGATTGTTCATCGCATCCGCATCGATCCAAAGGAACGCGGTTTCACGCTCATCGAGCTGCTCGTGGTCATTGCCATCATCGCGATCCTTGCCGGAATGCTGCTTCCGGCGCTGGGCAAGGCGAAGGAAACCGGCAAGCGCATCGCGTGCGCCAACAGCATGCGTCAGCTCGGCCTCGCGGCGATGATGTTCACCGACGACAACAACGGGAATTATCCCGTGCGCCAGCTCGGAGCAGATCCGGGCGCATGGCCGACGACGCTGTTCGATGGCTACAAGGATCTCCGCGTGCTCGTCTGTCCGAGCGACGGGGCGAAGCCGGCAACAACCAGTCCCAACCCTGCCCATGTTCCGGATCGCGCTGATCGAAGTTACCTGATCAATGGCTGGAATGATTACTGGCAGGAGCGCTGGCAGCAGGAAGGCGTCGCGTGGGATTTTGGTAAGATGCAGGGAACGTTCACTTCGGACAGCGTGGTGAAGCTGCCTTCTGATACAGTTTTGTTCGGAGAGAAAGTGACTGAAGCCCCTGACTTCTACATGGATTTTTTGGAGACAGATGCTGAATCCCTCTCTGGAAATGATTTCACGAGGGTCGAGCATGGCCGTCACTCCAGAACTGGCAACGGCACGGGAGGATCAAATCATATCTTTGCCGATGGCAGCGCGCGCTACCTCCGCTATTGGAGCGCGCTCAGTCCGATCAACCTCTGGGGTGTCATGACGGCGTGGCGGCAGAACGTCGCGAACTGACCGGAGCGGTCAATTGAATCGGAGAGGACAGCCCGGTGGCTGTCCTTTTTCTTTTTCAGCGGGCAGCGGAGCGCGACTGGTCCCCGGTCGCGACAGGTGGAAGGCACGACGAGCCCGGAGCGTTCCACGCCCTTCTCCTTTGACCGTTGCGGTCTTCGCGCTCGTTTGCGTGAGCCACATTCAGAGCAGCCGGTGCAGACGCGATGCGTGAACCGGGAGGTGTTTGCGGGACAAATCCCTTGGCCGCGCTGGTAAATACGTGTAGGTATCAAATCGATTTCCAAACTGAACCTGTCCCGAATGAATTCCGCAAACACTTCTTCCGGCCCTTGGTGGCGCGACCTGACTCCCTATCACTGGTTCGTCTTCTCCATGGCCTCGCTGGCGTGGATGTTTGATTGCCTGGACCAGCAGCTCTTCATTCTCGCGCGCAACTTCGCGATGGAAAGCCTGCTGCCGCCGGGCATGAACACGGGAACTTACGGCACTTATGCCACGGCGATCTTCGTCGCGGGCTGGGCCACGGGTGGACTGATCTTCGGTGCAATGGGCGACCGCATCGGCCGCGCGAAAACGCTCACGCTGACGGTGCTCATGTACTCGGTCTTCACCGGACTCTCTGCGTTGTCCAAAGGCTGGATTGATTTCGCCATCTACCGCTTCATCACGGGCCTGGGCGTGGGCGGCGTCTTCGGGCTCGCCGTGGCGCTCATTGCTGACGGCCTGCCGGATCGCAGCCGTCCCGGCGCGCTCGGCACGTTGCAGGCGCTATCTGCCGTGGGAAACATCACCGCCGGACTGATCAGCATGTGGGTTGGCGGGCTGGTGGCTTCAAAGGCGATTCAGCCTGACTGGTCGTGGAAGATCATGTTCCTGATCGGCGCGTTGCCGGCCTTCCTGTGCGTCTTCCTCCAGATGCGGCTGAAAGAACCTGAGAAGTGGGTAAGGGCGCGCGAGGCGGGCCGCGTGGCGGGCGTCAAGTTCGGCTCCTACGCGTCGCTCTTTGGCGATGCCCGCTGGCGCGGGCCGGCGATCTTCGGGATGATTCTTTGCGTTGCCGGCGTGATCGGGCTGTGGGGCATCGGGTTCTTCGCTCCGGAACTGGTGGGGCCGGTCATCGAGCGCTCCCTGCGGGACCAAAACCTGCCTGCGGCGGAAATCGCCGGGGCGAAGGCGCGCTGGATCGGCATCAATTCCATCGTGCAGAACATCGGCGCATTCTTCGGCATGCTGGCGATGACGAAGCTCGCGCAGGGCATTGGGCGCAAGCCGGCCTTTGCCATCGCCTTCATCCTCGCGCTCTTGGCGACCGTCGGCTTCTTCCAGTTCTTCAACGGCAAGGGCGACATCTGGATGAGCGCGGTCATGGGCGGATGCCAGCTCGCGCTCTTTGCGGGATTTGCGATCTATCTGCCCGAGCTTTTCCCTATTCGTCTGAGGAGCACGGGCACGAGCTTCTGTTACAACGTGGGACGGTTCATCGCCGCCTTTGGCATCCTGCAGACGGCGTCGATCAAGGCTTGGGCCAGCGCCGGAGCGACCACGCCGGAGGCCAAGATTGATGCCTTCCGCAATGCCGCCACTTACATGAGCGTGATTTTCCTGCTCGGCCTGGTCGCCCTCTTTTTTCTGCCGGAGACCAAGGGCCGTCCGATGCCGGAAGACGAACCGGCGCGATAGAACGCGGGGCGTGCTGTGGAAAGGCTCCCGCGACTTCAGGACGACCCACGAATGGAAACTGAGTTCGTGGCCGTTCTTAGTCCGTGGGAGTTCCTCGGCAGGGCTGGAAGCCCATCCCATGACAGCAACGCCCCAGATAATCCTCCAAGCTCCAAGCCCTGAAGGAGCGGGCAAGGAAGGCAACTCCCAAAAAATGGCGCTCTGATTTCGTGGGTAGGTTCATCGGAGAATGGGAGTGAGAGTTGGATTGGGAATGGAACACGACCGACTCGTCAGTTCGCGTCCGTTTTTTTTGCGCCGCTTGACGCGAGGGAGGCCGCCCCCTACTTTGGCCTCCTGCTAGTGTTAAATCATAGCTCTCGGCCGACGCGCTTGCGGACGATTGCTCTCATCCTTGACCGGGGCGCGCACCGCGTCTGCAGCTCCGGTTCCTTTTTCAGGCATAAAACGTGAAACGTAAAACGTAATGATACCGCCTTACGTTTCACGTTTTACGCTCCCTGCTCCTCGCTCCTCGCTCACTTCCCCACGGCAAAGCACAACAGCCGGTTCTCACTGCGCAGATAAAGTTTCTTCCGCGACAACACGGGCGCGGCCCAGCAAGGATAACCGAGCTGCGGAACCTGGAACGAAGAGATTTCTTCCGCCTGCTTGGGGCTCACTTTGAACAGGCCGAGCTTGCCGCCTTCGCCGAGCGCGATGAGTTTGCCGTCGGCGAGAATGGCCGAGCCCCGGCCGTAAGTCGGAAACTGTGAACCTTGCGGCGGATGCTTCTGCCAGCGTTCGTCGCGGCTCCACAGAAGCTTGCCCGTCTTGAGCTCGACGCAGTTGAGCTGCGCGTCCGGTTCGTCGCGTCCGCTGAAGGCGTAGAGGGATCCCTCGTGCAGCACCGGCGTATTCCAATGAATCTCCAGCGGCTGCGGCGGTGTGGCGCGGATGGCGGGCAGTGAGTTCGGGATCTGCGCCGGCTGACGCCAGACTTGTTCCAGCGATTTGCCGTCAGGCCGCACGCGTAGAAGTTCAGCGCCGATCCGATAGTAAGCGGCGGAGATGAGCACGAGGTCGTCCTGCACGATGGGACCGAACGCGTTGACGGAATCGTTGGCGAGAGATTGGAACCAGTGGCTGAAGTTGACTTCGCCATTTGTGGGATTCAAGGAGACGAGTCCCTGGCGCATCACGCAGAAGATGTGGCGCCGTCCATGAATCGTGGCGGCGACGGGCGAAGCGTAGCTCGTGGACTTCTCGATTCCGGTCCATTGATACGGCTCCTCGCGTCTCCAGCCGGCCGTGATGACACCTTGCCAGTTTGTCTTGCCCACGCTTTCCCAAATCGTTTTTCCCGTGCCGGCCTCGAGCGCGACTACGCCGGAATTTGGCTGGCCGCCCATCATCACGATGAGCCGGTCGCCTTCGAGAATGGGCGTGCTGCCGACGCCGAAGAATGCTTCGGGCACATTCCAGTCCTTCGCCGTGTCGCGTTCCCACACAAGCTTGCCGGTCTTGAGATCGAGACAGGTGAGTTTGCCTTCCGCGCCGAAGGTGTAGCAACGGCTCCCGGTGAGCAGCGGCGTGCAGCGTGGCCCGTTGTTGTAGCCGAACGGATCCACGAACCGGCTGGGGTAAGCGTGGCGCCAGACTGGTTTCCCGCTGGCGGCGAGGAATGCCTCGACGACTTCCTCGTTGGCGACGCGATGATGGAGCACGAGCAGTTCTCCTCGAACGCTCGGGGCGCTGTAGCCGCTGCCGATGGCTTTCTCCCATGCGACCGGAGGCCCGTTGGTCGGCCATTTGTCGAGCAGACCCGTCTCGCTGGAAATGTTGTTGCCGCGCGGGCCGAGGAAATGCGGCCAGTCCTCACCCGCGAGCTCAGCGCCGCTGACGAACTGGGCGGTGGTCAGGACAACGAGGGCGAAGGCGGCGGAGAGGAATGTCTTCACGGAGCAACTTTGATGCGGGCGTGGCGGATTTGCGCGTGGCCTTCGCCGCGGCTGAGCTCCTGGAAACCGATGTGACCCTTGCGCGGACGATCCTTGATGGGCGGAGCGGGCTTGCCGTCGTGACGCTTCACTTCTTCATCATGCTCGTCGAGGTTCAAGTCCTGGATCAGCTCGCCGTTGAGCACGACCTTCATCAGCGGACCCTTGAGCGTGATCTGGCATTTGTTCCACTCGGTCGGCTTGTAAACCTGCTTCTTCGGCGCGATGGCGCGGTAGAGTCCCCCGGTGAGTTCGGAATCCTTCGCCTGCGGATTGTAGCGGAAGTCAGCCATCTGAAGCTCGATGCCGTCGAACGCCGGATCGCCGCGCATCGGAACGCGGAGCGCGCAGCCGCTGTTCCCGCGTTCGCCGAGCTTGAACTCAAACTCGAGGATGAAGTCGCCGTATTCCTTCTCGCTCATCAGCCAGCTTCCACGCGGTTCACCTCCTTGCAGGATGCCTTTCTCCACGATCCATTTCGTCGGTTCAGCCGGTGGATCTTTCACGTCGTTCCACGCGCGGACGGTCCAGCCCTTTGGCGTGCCGTCCTCCGTGAAGAGCGGCGTGAATCCATCCGCATCGGCCTTGGGCGCAGCGGGATTTTGCGCGCCGAGCTGAACTGCGGCCAGGAGCAAGGTGGCGAGAGCGAGGGACAGTGGTGAGTTCATGCGCCAGACGGTAAAGGGACGGATCACAGTGTCAACGAGAAGAACCCTGCGGCGATGCTGGTGAAACAATTGACCCGACGGGACTTCTCTATCGCCTCACATCAGGGCCGGCATTATTGTCGCGCCCGTGAATGTCATTCAGTCGGCGGCGGAATTAAACACGGGCGGACGCAAGGTGTGCGTGGCCATCGGCGTGTTTGACGGGGTCCATCTCGGACATCAGCAGGTGATCCGACGGGCGATGGCGGACGCGCAGCAGCAGGACGGCCTGGCGGTGGTCATCACGTTCGACCGTCATCCGAATGCGGTCGTCGCGCCGGATCGCGTTCCGCCTTCCATCCAATCTTTGCCGCAGAAGTTGCGCACGCTGGAGGCGCTGGGCGTGGATGCGACCTGGCTGATCTGCTTCGACGAAACATTCAGCCAGCAGACGGGCGAAGCGTTTGTCAGGATGCTGGCCAGTGATTTCGGGAAGCTCTACGGCGTCTGCGTGGGCAGCGATTTTACTTTCGGCCGCAAGCGCAGTGGCAACGTCGCGTTGCTAAATCAACTGGGACAGGAGCTGGGCTTCGTCGTGCATGGATTGTCCGCCGTCGCGCTGGATGGCGATGTGGTGAGCAGCACGCGCATCCGCGAAGCGATTCGCACCGGCAACCTTTATGCCGCCAGCCAGATGCTGGGCCGCTGCTATTCGCTGGCCGCCACCGTGGTGCAGGGCGATCAGCTGGGGCGCAAGCTGGGATTTCCGACGGCGAATATGGAGGTGAAGGGAATGATGATCCCGCCCAACGGAGTCTATGCGGCGCGCGCGCACCTCGGAGACCGCTGGTTCCGCGCGGTGCTGAACATCGGGCTGCGTCCCACGGTTTCCTCGGCGGTTCCCGAGCTGCGCGTGGAGGCGCATCTGCCCGGCTTCGATGAAGAGATTTACGGGCAGGAGATGGAGATCACGTTCGTGGAGCGCATCCGGGACGAGCAGAAGTTTCCATCGCTGGAAGCGTTGAAGACGCAAATCGCGGAGGACATCCGCTGTGCCGGGCGCGTGTTTGAGCGGTGAGGGAAACCTAAATCAGGTCAGGCCTGCGCTGGCGGTCTCTGCCTCAGTCGCCAGGAGCTTGGCGGCCTTGGCTTCGAGGATGCTCTTCACGCGGTCGCGCAGATCGCGGGTCCGGATCGGTTTGACGCAGCAGTCGGCCGCGCCGACTTCGAGGCCGTGCATCCGGGGAATTTCACCAGCCATCGCCGTGAGGAAAATAACAGGGATCTCTGCGGTGGAGG
>Ga0163144_10027480_pt1 | contig 11015 bp, 12 predicted proteins | sample OliLak19BULKMAT1_FD_123175 | JGI IMG/M metagenome (GOLD analysis project Ga0163144, IMG submission 123175) | Freshwater microbial mat bacterial communities from Lake Vanda, McMurdo Dry Valleys, Antarctica - Oligotrophic Lake LV.19.BULKMAT1 | ecosystem: Environmental > Aquatic > Freshwater >... | reverse complement strand
GCCCGCGATCTAGCAGCAGTGGACACGCTCCTCGGAAGCATGAATCTTCATCAGTCGCTGAGGCTAAAGTACGACAAGACAACGATCTCCGTTCTAGATCTCTATTGCGCGCAGCTTCAGAATGAAGAAACACCATCATCCGCTAAAATCCTCGCCACTGCTGAGGTTCTCGATCAATGGTTTGCTGAATTTGAGATGTGGTTCAACAGCCTTAAAATGCAGAATGTTCCAAAGATCCCCGTGAACTCTTCGACGAAGATCGCATTCTTCATCGCAGCCGCGGCTTCGTGCTGGAGTGATCCCAGCCAAGTAGAGGAATTGCAGTGGGAGAAAATCCAAGTTCTGCTGACGAAGGGTCCCGGAGAGATTCTCAGAATCTTGGGACTAGAGTTCCCAACAACCCGAGGGAAGTGGCCGGGCCAAAGGACGCAAATTCACAGCGTGATGGAGATTTGCAAGATGATCGCCAAAGCCTAGATCCACCACCCCACCTGTTTCCGTGCGACCCACTTGCGCGGCAGTTTCCTCCTGCATGGAGGGACATACGGTTTCGCCGGAGTGCCGAGCGCGACGCTAACGCAGTTCCGAGTTATGTGTGCCCCATCTGCCGCAAGGGCTTCGATCATACCGAAATTGAATACTTGCAGGGTGACCACATCTGGCCATATTCGTTGTTTGGGGAAAGCAGTTGGGCAAACTACCAATTGATCTGTGGCAGTTGTAACGCCCGAAAACGCGACTTCGTAGAACACGCGATTCGCTTGGTTCTTGGTGATGGCAGCTTCCGCAGGATCGTCTGTGGCCATCTTGAAGAGGCAGTTGCCGCAGGGAAACTCACTCCGGGCGAGATGGCGATACTCTTGATTGATCGTGCACAAGCAGAGATCGATGCAGAGATCGATAAGGAATAGCTGGTAGCCCCGGTTGAGAATTAGCCGGCTGCTCCCACCGCCTCCCCGTTCCGTTTCGGCTCCGCTTCCTGCAGCTTCACCAGCGTTTCGGGCAGCTCCACGCCGGCGACGTCTTTCAGCACCTGCATCATCGGAGGCAGCGACCGGCTCATGTTCTGGAGGAAGTTCGCCGTGCTGCTCGTGCCGTTCTGGTTGCCCCCCTCCCAGACGACAATCTTGTCGAACTTGATGTTCGAGATCGCCTTCGCCGAGGCTTCGGTGAGCTGGTCGATGTGCTCCAGCATCATCAGCTTGAAGGCCTGATCGGCGCCGCCGCAGGCTTCGATGATCCGCTGGAAGCCCTCCCCCTTCTTGGCGAGGATCTCGTACTGACCGCGGGCCTCGGCGTCATACTTCGCGAAGATGGCCGACGCCTCGCCCTCGGCTTCGATGCGGCGACGTTCGGCAGACGCCTCAGCGTCGACGATCATCTTCGCCTTCTCGGCTTTCGCCACGGCTTCCAGCGACGCCCGTTTCTCGGCTTCGACGCGCTCGGCGTCCGCGAGCGCGGCCTTGGCCATCGCCCGATATTGCGCTTCCAGCACCGCGGCTTCGGCTTCGCGCTTGCGGGTCTCGCCGATCTGGTACGCCTCGGCGTTCTTAACGGCGAGCTCCGCCTTCGAGTGCGCGATCAGCGCCTGCGACCTGTTCTCCCCTTCGATGGCGGTCGCGTTCGCTTCGGCGATCTTGATCCGCATCTCGCGCTCGGCCGATTTGACCTGCGATTCCCGTTCGTAACCGGCCGTCTGCTGGGCGATTTGCGTCTCTTTCTCCAGCATGGCGATCTGCATCGCCTGGTCGCGGGCGGAGGTCTGCATGCCGATCTGCCGCTCTTTGTCGAGCTCCGCCAGCCGGATCGCCTGCTCGCGGGCCGCGGTTTGCATGCCGATCTCGCGGTCCTTGTTCGCACCGGCGACCTGCACGGTTTTGTCGCGCTCGGCTTCGGCGACGCGGGTTTCGCCCAGCTTTTCCTGCTCGGCGACGTCGCCGCGGGCCTGTTGAATCGCCTGCGACGCGGCCTTGCGGCCGATGGCGTCGATGTAGCCCGACTCGTCGGTGATGTCGGTGATGTTGACGTTGATCAGCACCAGGCCGATCTTCTTCAGCTCCGGCTCCAGCGACGTCAGAATCAGGTGCAGGAAGGCGTCGCGGTCGCGGTTGATGTCTTCGATCCGCATCGACGCGATCACCTGCCGCAACTGGCCGAAGATCATTTCCTGCGCCTGCTGCTGAATCGCCTCGCGCTTGAGGCCGAGCAGCCGGATCGCCGCGTTGTGCATGACTTCGGGCGTGGTCCCGACGGCGACGGTGAACACGCTGGGAACGTTGACGCGGATGTTTTCGGCGGACAGCGCGCCGCGCAGCGGGATTTCGATCTGAATCGGTTCGAGGTTCAGATACTCGTAGTCCTGAATCAGCGGCCAGACGAACGTTGCCCCGCCGTGCAGGCACCGCATGGCCTGTCCCTGGCTGTTCCGGCCGTAGATCACCAGCACGCGGTTGCTGGGACAGCGCTTGTACCGGGCGCTGAGCAGCATCACGAAGCTGATGAACACCATCGCCGCGAGCGCGGCCCCGATGACGATGTAGAGATTCGCCCCGGAGAGCCAATCGGGTGCGGCGAGCAACAGCGAGGTGGGCATCATCAAACCTTTCGGACAGTGTTCACGGTGGCGATGGGTTGTGTCTGACTCCCTCGCCCGGCGCTTCGCTGGGAGAGGGCCGGGGTGAGGGTGCCTTTTTTATGTCTTCTGTCTTCAGTTCCAAGCGTTGTCACACAGCGGGTGAGCCTCGCGGACTCGACTGCACCCTACAAATCCAAAGCTAAAACCAAAGGCACCCTCACCCTAACCCTCTCCCAGCGAAGCGCTGGGCGAGGGGACAAGAATCACATCGACCTCAACTAACTCCGGACCCAACCGCCGCGTGATTCGGACCGGCGTGCCGGTGGGCAGTTCGCCGTTCGCCGATTGGGCGGTCAACTCCAGCGTGCGGTCGGCGAGGTTGACGGTCACCTTGCCGACGCCGTGGGCCGGCATCGGCACGCTGAGGTACACCACGCCGGTCTGCCCGACGGCGTCGGCGAGACGCACGGTGCCGTCGGACCGCAACCGGGCAATCTGCTGCATCAACCAATGCACGCACCACATCGCCAGAAACCCAGTCGCGAGCGCGGCGAACACGGTCGTCGTCGGATCGAACTCCGATTCCTGCATCGCGAGGCCGGCGATTCCGAAAAACGTCACCCCGGCGACCAGCGTGCGAAACGACAGCAGCTTGAAGAACGCCGCGGCGCTGTGATGATCGCCGGGAATGTCGTCGTGCATCTCGGTCGAGAGATCGTGATCGGCGGACATGTCCGCCAGATCGCCCACGTCGTGATCGCTCGCCAGTCCGGTGAGGGACGCCACGAACTGACAGACGAGCAACGTGCCGCCGAACACGGCGAAAATAGTGAACCAGGTGGCCATGACGGCCTCGCTTCCGCGTGAGATGGGAATCTTGGGATTGGTCAACCAGCATAACGCATGATCCGGGCGGCGGATCAAGCGATTTCGGGCGAAATGGCAAGCCGAAAGGACTCCGGGGGCTGACGCCACCCGGCTCGCCTGGGGGAATGACCTCGCTATCGGATCGGGGAGATCGTTATGATTCGCAGACCAAACTCCCCTGTAGGATTATCGCCGATGTCGTCCCTCAATCGCCGCGAATTCACGGAACAGACGGTCGGCTCGCTGCTCACCTGGTCGCTGTTGCAGACCTTGTTTGCGAACACCGCGTTCAGTGCCGAGGTGCAACCGATCGCCGCGAAGTGGCTCGCGGACCTCAACGCGATGAGCCTCGACCTCAAGGCGGAAAAACTCGACCCGCTCCAGTGGCAGAAGCAGGTCGAACTGCTTTTCAGCCGCGTCGAGCTGACTGAGCTGATGACGTTCATCGACTTCGACAAACTGACCAAAGACGTGCCCCCCAAGGAGCGCGGCGAACTGAGCCTGAAGCCGAAACTCCCCGAGGTCGAGGGCTTGCCGACGAAGCTGGTTTACGGCCATCAGGTGTTTGCGCTCAACAAGGGCCGCTCGGTGGTGCCGCACGGTCACGACAACATGGCGACCGCGTTCCTGATCCTGAAGGGGGATTTCCACGGCCGGTGTTACGACCGGCTGGAGGACGCCCGCGAGCACATGATCCTGCGGCCGACGATTGACCGTTCGTTCTCGGCGGGGGGCGTGTCGACGGTGTCGGATCTCAAGGACAACGTCCATTGGTTTCAGGCGAAAACCGACGGCAGCTACATCTTCAACATCCACGTCATGAGCGTGAAGCCCGGCAAAACCGGCCGCGTGTACGTCGACCCCGCGGGCGAGAAACTCTCCGGCGATCGTCTCCGCTGCCGCAAGATCGACCACGCGGAAGCGGAAAAGATGTACGGTTAACCGTTACTTCTTTCCCTTGCGACCGGCGAGGAACTCCTCCGCCTTCAGCGTCTCGCCGGTGTCGATGGTGATTCGCGTCGGCAACAGCTTCGTGCCCGCCAGGCGGCCTTCGACCGTCGCCGTCTGACCAACGACCGCCTTCTGCGGATCGGTCTGCACGACCTTCACGCTGTGGTCGGGTTCGATGTAGACCGTCAGCTCGGACTTGGGATTGATCTTGAGGTGCAGCAGGTTGTACTTGGCGTCTTCCACCTTCTCGAACCGCGCGATCTCGCCCGAGACGAAATACTGCTCGCGACTTTGCCCCTGCGTCGGCGGCGCCTTGACGGCTTTCGCGGGCGGGATCTTGCCCGGCTGATCGGGATAGATCTGAAACGCGCTGCCGAATAGGGCGTTGTTGCTTTGGATGGCGTCGATCCGCACGAACAGACCCGGCGCGAAGAAGCCGTCATCGCCGGCGGATTGAATCTCGAACGCGATCTTCGGCGTGACGTCGAAGCGGTGCTCGGTCCCGGCGTCGTCTTTGACTTTGAGGACCGCTACCTTCCCCTTCGCTTCCACCGCGGTGAGCTTGCCGTTGATGATGGCGCTCGCCGGCTGTTGGGCGAATGCCGAACCGGCGATGAGCACGGCGGCGACAAGGCCCGAAAACAGCCACATCGGTTGGCACATGGGACGCGCTCCAGACGGCGATGATCGACGACGAACAGGGTGAATCGACCGATTGAACCGCTAAGCGACGCCCGCCGTCAATGCCGTCGCGACGGCGTTCCCGATTGACCCGGCTGCCGAATCGCCTACAATGACTGTCGCACCGCTCACCCGCCCTGCCGCCCCCGGCCGGCTTTCCGAGTGGACACCGCAGATCTTGCCGAAACCCCGGTTTCGGCTCTCCCTGCGGCCCAGTTCCCCGCCTTCCCAACGATTCGCCGCCGTTGCGCCGTCAACGGAGTTCGCGAATCGTTGGACGGGCGGCGATGTCGGCATCGCAACCGCTGCGACAAGGGCGACCTCATGGCCAAGAACAAAGATCTCTTCGACGATTCGGTGATGTCCTTCGGGGAACACCTGGAGATCCTCCGCAAGCATCTGATCCGCGCGCTGCTCGGCCTCGCCGTCGGCGTGGTGGTCACGATGGGCTTCGGCGAGTCGATCGTGCGGATCATCCGGCAGCCGATCGACTCGGCCCTCAACCGCTACAGTCAGGCCGCGAAAAAGCCGAACGTCCAAGACGACGTGAAGGGCTTCAACTTCTGGACGACGTTCTGGTCGGGCATGAAGAACCAGTTCATGCCGCCCGATCTGCCGGACGACCCGGACGCCGAGTCGAAGCTGTCCGCCGTGGACGCCGCCGCCTTGCAGCGCGTCGTCACGATGGAACTCAAGGCCTACGACCTGCTCAATCAGTTGCACGAGGTCGCGCCCGAGCAGTTCGCCGCGCCGACGGACGACCTCAAGGACAAGACGCTGCTGGTGAATGCGTCCTCGGACGACTTCGCCGGGCTGCGGAAGGCGATCAAGAAGATCGACGACCCGATCACGCTGAACGTCCAGGAGGCGTTCATGACCTACATCAAGGTCTCGCTGATCTCGGGGCTGATCCTGACCAGCCCGTGGGTGTTCTATCAGTTGTGGCTGTTCGTCGCCGCGGGGCTGTACCCGCACGAGCAGAAATACATCTACACCTACCTGCCGATGAGCATCGGCTTGTTCCTCGGCGGCGCGATCTTCTGCTTCTACGGCGTGTTTCCGACGATGCTGAACTTCCTGCTGGGCTTCAATCAGCGGATGCAGATCACCGCGCAGATCCGCATTTCGGAATGGATCAACTTCGCCGTGATGATGCCGTTGTTGTTCGGCGTCAGCTTCCAGTTGCCGCTGATCATGCTGTTCCTGCAGAAGATCAACATCTTCCAGGTGAAGGACTACCGCGAGAAGCGCCGGCTGGCGATTCTGGCGATCGCGCTCGCCGCCATGCTGCTGACCCCCACGCCCGATCCGATGAGCATGATGCTGATGATGGGCCCGATGCTCGCGCTGTACGAACTGGGCATCGGGCTGTGCATCCTGACGAAGTCGCCGGATGAACTGCAATCGCCCGCCCCCGCGTGATGTTTTCGTAGTTTTCGTAGGGTGGGACGAGTCTTCGAGTCCCACCACATCGTTGGGTAATCGCCCGAGTCCCACCACATCGATGGTTGATCGTTGGTGGGACTCGAAGACTCGTCCCACCCTACTTGATCCGAAGACGCCCTCGCTGGCGCTCGGGGCTGTGACGGCCCCCGCCAGCGCGCCCGCGAGGAGCATGGGCACCGCCACCCGGTTCGCGAAGAACGTCTTCATCTCCGCGAGCGTGGCGAGCATCCCCTTGAGATCCGGCAGCGGGGGAATCTTGTTGTACACGAACACGCCGACCGGTGTCGGATCGCAATCCTGGGGGCAGCCGACGAGGAACTTCGGCCGCTCGGTCGCCGTCCGCCGTTCGAGCCAGTCGCGATAGCGCTCGATGACGGTCCGCTTGTGGCCGAAGCGATGGTTCAGCGTTCCCCACGACCGGTGCGACTCGCCGTCGAACTCCCGCACCAATGGATAGCGGTCGAGCGTCGCCGACACGGCGTTGACCTCGGCGAGCAGCTCGTCGTCGCTGTACACCGGCCGCGGCTTGTTCCGCACGGGCAGCCCGGCGGCCAGCCGGAGATTCGTCCAGTTCCCCCAGCGATCGTAGACCCGCCAGCGATGGATTCCGGTTTGGTTCTGGAACTGAAACAGCGTGATTTCGGGCCCGGAGTCGGCGACCACGCGGCGAAGGGCGTCGAGGAGGTCGGATGCGGTGAGCATGGGAGAAATCCTTGGGGAAATGATGAACGACGAGTGATGAATTCCTGCATTCCTCACTCGTCATTCACCGTTCCTCACTGCGTGATGTGCCTGTCACCCTATGGGGAAATGTTGCGCGGAATTTTTCCCCGCCCGTCAGAGCCGGGTCGTGTCGGCCCGGACAGGGGGTGCAGGACATCGAAATGCAAACAGAACTCCGGGGCGGCACGCCCCGGCTCGTTCGGATGTCAGGTAGTTGCCAGCCGGCGTTGATGTGACCATAATTGCGGTCATGGTCAAAAAGGTGCCCTTCGCGCTGATCTACGCGGATGCGGTGAAGGACCATTTGCGAACCATCGAAGCGAAATATCGGTCTGTCATTCGGACCGCGATTGAGGCCCAACTCATTCACGAACCCGACGTGGAAACCCGAAACCGCAAGCCGTTGAAACGGCCGATCGGATTCGGGGCCGATTGGGAACTGCGCGTCGGACCCGACAACCGCTTTCGGGTCTTCTACGAAATCGATGCGGTGCGCCGGGAAGTTCGCATCCTGGCCGTGGGAGTCAAAGATCGGAACCGCCTCTGCTTTGGGGGCGAGGAGTTTGAAGAATGAAGATCGCCTCGGTCGCCGACGTCAAGGCGCGCTTGAGCGCCTATGTGCGAGAGAGTGTGGACGGGCCGGTCGTCGTGACCCGGAACGGGAAAGCGGTCGCCGTGTTGCTGTCGGTCACGGACGACGATGAACTGGAACGGCTAATCCTGGCGCACTCGCCGAAATTCCAGGCGCTGCTCGACGAGTCGCGCCGACAAATCGAGGCAACTGGCGGCGTGCCCCACGAGCAATTCTGGCAGGAGGTCCAGGCGGACGGCCACGCGGCCGCCAAGAAGCCCGCTCGGAGTCGCCACCGAACCAAGAAGAGCACCTGACCGGGGCGGCGGAGAATGCGCTTCACGAGTCCGAAGACGTTATCATGAGTCGCAACGAATCGAATCGTGTGATAGACGATTTGATCTCCGGCACATCTACGGAGGATCTGCTTCATTGGCTGCGTGAAGATTTGTCCGCCTGTGTCCAGCTAGTGGGACAGTCTGCCCTCAAGTCGCCGCGGTCCGTGGCCCGCTGTTGTCTGGGAGCGATTGAACGAGAGCTGGCAGCTCGCGGCATTGAGATTCCCGCTGAGCGGAAAGCAGGCGATATCGAACAAACCCCTTCTGGACGGCGGCGTCCAATCCGCGTGCCTCCTGCAAATGCGAAGACTCAAACCACACGCGTCATGTATGTGGAATGCAAGGCAAGTCGCGATGATCGTGGTCGGGCCCGCATCTGCCGCGTTCGATTCTCAAAATCTGGGCGGACGATCTATCTTGGCGGGCTGGTTTTACAATCGTGTCGCGGCGCTGGTATTAGCGGGAACTACATAGACGCGAACAATGGTCTTGAATATTGGATATCCGGTCCGAAAAAGAATGGCCAGGATCGTCATTGGGCAGGCGGAGGGGACGTTCGCGTTGATTCCGACGTGATCGACGAATACTGGCGCGAGATTCGCGGCTGTGAACCCCCTGAGAATCCGTTTATCGCATAACCCGGCCTGTGAAGCACCGAAACGGGACCAAGTGACGTAGGGCAAAGCCCATGAATCCCGACGCATCGCCCGCTGCCGGGACGAACGCGAAGCCGTGGCGGCGCTTGGAGCGGGACTGGGACTTCGTCGCCTGGTTCGCCTTGGTCGGATTCTATGCCGGGGGGATGGCGGTCTTCCTGGTGGCAGTGCTGGCGCCTTTCCCGCCGCCGTCGCCGCCGTTGCCGCCGGGCGCAGCCGGTTGCGGGAACTGCGTCCTGGGAGACCTGTTTCGCTCCGTCCTGAGCCGCCTGGTTCTCATAGTCGTCGGCGCGCCGCTTGCGGCGGTCGACTCCGCGATGGTGGCAGGCGTCGTTGGCGCGTTGCTGGATTGCGTCTGGCGCAGGTTCGAGGCATAAACAATCGCTGCACCCATCCAAAGGAACTTGCTGATGACCAACTCCGAAAAGAAATCGATGCTGACGTGGAACACGGTCCTCTGGCTCGTCGCAATGGTCTTGCCGGCGGGCTTCAGCATCGCCCTCGCCGGGACCAAGTTTCCCTGGCCGATGATTCTGCCGCTGCTGCTGATCGGCCCGATGCTGGCCTCCAATCAGATGCTGGCGCGAGCCATCGGAGAAGGCACGGACGCGCCGCCGGCGAAGTGACTGAACGCCTCACGCCGGGTGCCACTGGCGAGGGGCTTCGCTCGCCAGTGCTCTTGTTGAGAGCAGTAGCGGGGTTGAGTCGCGTCGGAAGTCGAGCGCGAAGACAGAAGACACTGGCGGCCCAAAGCCGCCGCCAGTGGCACCCGGCGACCCCGGTTACGCAGTCAAAGCCGGTTCCGCAACTAGAGATGATGGTCCGGTTACCAGAATAGTTGCAACTCCTCAGCCCTCGGAATACTGAACGGCACTCGGCAATCCCGAGCATATAACTCCAGTTCCCTGAGCTTACCTTCCGCGACCCGTAAGATCACGCCGATCTCGCTGCCTTCTGGTGACCGTCCTTCCACATCCGCTAATGCCGTGGAAATGTCGGACACGGCTAACTCCGGCGCAATGAGTGCCAAGTCCACAGTTGGACAACCGCAACCACACTGGCCCACGACCAGCAAGGCATCGAGTTGCGGCAGAAAGGACGTCGCCAAATTGGCGTCGGTGCCGGTGATCTCAGCACCACGAGTGAGAAGCCAGCGTAGCAAGGCCAGTTCGGCCTCGGTCAGTTGACGTCGTTCAGGAACAAACATGGGAACGTGATTCATAGTCACCACGAAACAGGCGAATTAACGTCACGCCGCGGGTGGCCCCGATTTGTCGTTTCGACCTACCGGGGTGACGAAGATCGGATCACACTTGCCGCCTCTTGTCGCTGCGCGACCCCGAGACGACGTGGAACACTCTGCGAAGCGCTCGGCCCCCTCACCCTAACCCTCTCCCCCGAAGACGGGGGAGAGGGGACCGAGGCGAAAGGCTTCGAGCCACGGAGTGACTCGTTTACTTCGCCACCGAAAACCGATGCACCGTTGTCTGCTTGTAGACTTCGCCGGGCTGGAGGGTGGTCGTCGGATACTCCGGCCGGTGCGGCGAGTCGGGAAAATGCTGGGTTTCCAGGCAAAACGCGCCGTGCATGATGGCGTTGCCGGTGTCGGGCGTCCCCTTCAGATGGTTGCCCGTGTAGAACTGGATGCCCGGCTCGGTGGTTTCGATTTCCATCACGCGGCCGGTCTTCGGTTCGACGATCTTCGCCGCGGGGCGCAGCTCGCCCATCGTGCCGTTGACGACGTAGCAGTGGTCGTAGCCGCCGGCGCCGTTGACGGTCTGGGCGATCCGTTCGCCGATCTTGTGGGGCGAGAGGAAGTCCATCGGCGTGCCGACGACGTCGGCGAGTTCGCCGGTGGGGATCGACGTTTCATCGACGGGGATGTACTTGTCGGCCATCAGCGTCAGTTCGTGATCGAGGATCGTGCCGGTGCCCGCGTCGCCGGTGAGGTTCCAGTAGCAGTGGTTGGTGAGGTTGAGGACGGTCGCCTTGTCGGTCGTGGCTTCGTAGTCGAGCCGCAGTTCGTTGGCGTCGTTGAGGGAGTACGTCACCTTCACGGTCAGGTTGCCGGGGTAGCCCTCTTCGCCGTCGGGGCTGACGTAGGTGAACCGCACGCCGGCGGCGGAGTCGGTGCTGACATCCTCGTGCCGCCAGACTTTCTTGTTGAAGCCTTCGACGCCGCCGTGCAGGTGATGCGGGCCGTTGTT
>Ga0163144_10027479_pt1 | contig 11015 bp, 11 predicted proteins | sample OliLak19BULKMAT1_FD_123175 | JGI IMG/M metagenome (GOLD analysis project Ga0163144, IMG submission 123175) | Freshwater microbial mat bacterial communities from Lake Vanda, McMurdo Dry Valleys, Antarctica - Oligotrophic Lake LV.19.BULKMAT1 | ecosystem: Environmental > Aquatic > Freshwater >... | reverse complement strand
AGGCGGTGAGCTTGCGTGAGCGTGCGTCCTATGCGGGCTAAGTGCAAAACCGCTTGGGGTTTTGCACTTAGCCCGGATAGCCAAAACGGTTGAATCTGTAGACTTGATCCGAGCACACCGTGTCGGGTCGCTGGCGAGTAGAGCATGAAATATCCGGGCTAGCCGCGCCCATGCAGACCAAACCTCGGGCTTGCGCCTACGTGATCGGCCGGAACTGATCGCGATAAGCCTTGCCGCGTTCCAGGCGCGCGGCGACTTCGACGTAGTCGCGGTTGGCGAGCGCGACCTGGAAGCCGTGCAGTTCCTCCTGAAACGCCCGGAGCGCACGGAGCACCTCATCGCGATTCTGCTCGAGGATACTGCGCCAGAGGTGGGCATCGCTGCCGGCGATGCGCGTCGTGTCGCGGAGGCCGCCGCCCGCGTGGTTGCGCCAGGCGGGGTTCCGTTGCGCGAGGAAGGCGCAGAGATTGGAGGCGAGCACCTGGGGCAGATGGCTGATATGCGCCACGATCTCGTCGTGTTGATCCGCACCGACGGTCACCGGGTCGGCGCCGAGCGTGCGCCAGAACGCGACGATTTCCTCCACCGCGCGCGGATCGGTCTCCGGCGTCGGGGTGACAAAACAGGTGCGATGCTTGAAGAGCTCCGCGGATCCGTGTTCCCAACCCGTTTTTTCCGAGCCGGCCATGGGATGCGCGCCGACGAAGTGGGCGTGCGGCGCCAGCGCGGCGCCGCCGAGGCGGGAGATCTCGCCCTTCACGCTGCCGACATCCGTCACGATGGCGCCGGCGGGAAGCGCCGCCGCGATCTGCCGGATCAACGGCACGATCTGATCGACGGGTGCGGCGATGACGACGATGCGGGCGCCGCGCACGGCTTCCTCCGGTGTATCCGCGACGGCATCGCACCAGGGTTGTTCGCGCAGCTTGAGCCGGGATTCCGGACGCCGTGCCCAGAGAACGATCCGCCGGGCCGCGCCGTGCGTGCGCGCGGCGCGCGCGACGGAGCCGCCGAGCAGGCCGGGTGCGAGGATGGTCAGTTGGGCGGCGGCGGACACGAGCGGAGCGACGCAAAATCAGCCGGGCCTGTCGAGCGACGATCCGCGCGGCGTCACGGCTTGCGGCCCATCTTCAGGATTTTCTCGAACTCTGCCGCCTTTACCGGTTGCACGGAGAGCCGTGAGATGCGCAGCAGCGTCATCTGGGCAAGCGCAGGTTCGATCTTGATTTGGACGAGAGTGACCGGATGGGGCAGGGCGGCTCCGACCTTCAGTTCGACGGCCACCCAGCCGGGTTCGTCGGCCGTGGTGTCGGGAAAGAAGGCGCGGGTGATCTCGGCGGTGCCGACCACGGCCTTGGTCGTCATGCTCTCATAGAAGAGCACGCGATCGCCGGGGCGCATCGCCTTCAGGTGAAGGCGGGCGGCGTTGTTGCGCACGCCGGTCCAGGCCGTTTTGCCATCGCGGACTAGGTCCGTCCAGGCGTAGGCCTCGGGTTCCGACTTCACGAGCCAGTATTGCGTTGTCATGCGTTGGTCGGTTTGGTGCGCTGCACCGAAATGGAACCGACTGAAGCTGAAAAGCTAAAAGCTCGACGGGTGCAACTCCTGCTCTACGCGCTCGTGGCCCTCATGATTGGCATTCCTGCAGCGATTTTTTTCCTGCGGTCCCGCTGAGCGGTCCCGCGGCTTCCCATGGATAAAACTCTTCTGCCCATCCGTCTCGTCTTCATCGCGCTGTGCGCGGCGGCGGGATGGCTTGTGTCCTACACGATTCTGGCCGGCGATCATTATCGCGGTGTCGCGCTGGGCGTCGGCCTCGGGATCGGCGTGCTCGTCGTATTGGTCGATGTGATGCTGAAAGGCTTTTCGCTGCGCGGCCTTTCGGCGGTGACGTTTGGCATCGGGGTGGGCGTGCTGATCGCGTATTTGATCGGAGCATCGCCGCTGCTGGAGAAGGGCGACGAGGCGACCATCTACCTGGTGCGGATCGCGCTTTTCGTGATCTGCCCCTATCTCGCGACGGTCATCGCGCTGCGCGGCAAGGATGAGTTCAACCTGATCATTCCCTACGTGCGGTTCGTGCCGCACGAGGTCGATGTGCCGCTCGTCGTGGTGGACACCAGCGTGTTGATCGACGGCCGGGTCGCCCGCGTGTGCGAGACGGGCTTCCTGACCGCCGCGCTCGTGATCCCGCGCTTCGTTTTGAACGAGCTGCGCGCCGTGGCCGACTCCACGGATCCGCACAAGCAGGCGCGGGGGCGGCGCGGGCTCGAGGTGTTGAACGAGCTGCGCAAGATCAAGAATCTGGATATCCGCATCACCGAGAGCGAAGTGTCCAAGCGCGAGGATGTGGACGCGAAGCTGGTGTTTCTCGCGCAATCGATGCGGGCCAAGCTGCTGACCACGGACTACAATCTCGCCAAGATGGCGGAGTTTCACGGGGTGTCGTGGCTGAATCTCAACTCGCTCGCCAAGTCGTTGCGGCCGGAGCTCATGTTGGGTGAACGGCTCGATGTCGATCTGGTGAAGCCCGGCAAGGAAGAGGGCCAGGCGGTGGGCTACATCGAGGATGGGTCCATGGTCGTCGTGAACGGCGCGCGCCAGCATATCGGGCGGCGCGTGCAGGCCGAAATCATCAGTGTGCTGCCGACCGCGGGCGGGAAGCTGATTTTCGCGAAGCACGTGGCCGACGTGGAGTAAGGGGGGCGCGCGACGGCGCGGCGGCCACTCGGGGCGAGCTTGTGTTCGCGGAGAATTCGCCGACTGAAAAATTGGTGTTTACTTGCGCACGGTGATTTCCCATCACCTCACCTTCCTTCATGGGCCTGTAGCTCAGTTGATAGAGCGCTTCGTTCGCAACGAAGAGGTCGTCGGTTTGATCCCGATCAGGTCCACCATTCTCCGAAGGTTTCAAAGCCGGAATTGCTTCCGTTAAAACGGGCGGGCGGCGTGACAGACGATTCGCGCCGATTATGCGGGTGGCGCCAGGGGCGTGCAGAGGGCGCGCAGATGGTCCGCGGGCGTGGCCGCGGGGATTTCGCAGCCGGCATTGATCATGTAGCGCCCACCGGCGGCGCGCGCGCAGGCCGCGATGGCCGTTTGCACGCGCCCGGCCGGGCCGCGCATCACACACGACACGGGATCGACGTTGCCCGCCACGGTGACGCCCGGACCGACGGCGCGACGCACGGCGGCGAGATCGACCAGATGGTCGACGTCGAGGATGTCGACGCCAAGGGTTGCGAGGCCGGGGAGCAGATGCGTGATGTTGCCGCAGATGTGCAGGCGCACGTGCGCGCCGAACGCGTGCACCGCCGCCACCAGCTCGCGCTCGAACGGCAGGATCAACTCGGCATAGACCTGCGGCGAAACCTGGCTCGCGACCGCGTCGCCGATGCCAATCGTGTCGGCGCCGGCGGCGATCTGCGCCCGGGCAAAGTCGATGCCGGTGGCGACGCACCGCGCCATCAGGGCGCGCGCGTAATCCGGGTCGTCGAGCAGATCCATCAAGAAATTGGATACGCCGCGGAGATCGGCTGCCTCGGCCGCCGGGCCTTCGATCCAGCCGAGCACGGAATAGTGCTCGCCGGTGCGCTGGCGATAGGCCCGCACCGCGTCGATGCGATCGCGCATGCGCGGCGCCGCGGCCGGATCCGGTCGCGGCAGGTTCGCGAGATCCGGCGCGAGTTCGAGCGGCGGCTGGAGGCAGAGCGGGACCCCGTCGCGTTGGAATTCGATCGCGGCGCCGAAACCGGCGGTCTCGCGATACGGGTCGGAGATCGTGCTCAGTTGATCGAAGCCGAAGTCTTCCGCGCAGCGGATATTGGCCTCGACCAGCACGCGGTGATCCGCGGCGAACGCGCCATAGTTGGAGCCGATGTGCTCGGCGGCGAATTGCATCACGATCGGAATGCGGGGAACGAAATCGGGCCGGTCCCCGCGCAGCACCGCTTCGTAGCGTTCCCGGGGCGTCAGGGGGGCGGAGGTCTTCAAGGCGCCGCCTCCACCAAGGCGCGGGCCCGTTCGGCGGCCGTGCCGGCGTCGGGCGCGTAGCCATCCGCGCCGATCTCGTCGCAGAACTGCTGCGTGATGGGCGCGCCGCCGATCATGATCTTGACCGAGGCGGTCGCGCCGGTGCGGAGGGCGCGCACCGTTTCGATCATCGCCGGCATCGTGGTCGTGAGCAAAGCGGAGAGGCCGACCAGGTGCGGACGATGCTCTGCGGCGGCGGCGACGAAGCGGGCGGGCGGCACGTTGGTGCCGAGATCGACCACGCGGAAGTTGGCTCCGCGCCAGAGAATCGCGACGAGGTTTTTGCCGATGTCGTGCAGGTCTCCCTGCACGGTCCCGATGACGGCGGTGAACTTCGGCGTGATGCCCGCAGCCACCAAGTGCGGCTCGAGCAGGGCCATCGCCTCCTTCATGGCGCGCGCGGCGATGAGCATCTCCGGCACGAAGATCTCGTTGCGTTTGAAGCGCTCGCCGACCGCGGCCATGGCAGGCACGAGGGCGCGGTCGACGATTTCTCCCGCCGGCACCGCCTCATCGAGGGCGCGTTGGGTGAAGGCCTTGGCGTCCTTGCTTTTTCCGAATGCGATGGCCTGGCCGAGGAGATCGAGGGTGCTCATGGGGCGGGGGAGTTGGGCCGCGTTGCAAAGGATCGAGTGGGGGGACGTCAGGCCGGCAGACAAAGGTGGTCGATGAACGTGTCCTCGAAACCCGGCTCGAGGTTGAGCTCGATGACTTCCGCGGCGAGGCTGACGGCTACCATCTCCGGCAGGATTGTGCGGTCGACCAGGGCGAGCCAGGCGCCGCCGAGCGAGGTGTTGCCGACAACCTCGATTTGGGCGGGGGTGAAGCCAGGCAAGAGCCCGCAGGCGATGGCCGCAGGTCCGTCGAGATGCAGCCCGAATCCACCAGCCAGATACAAACGCTCGACGTCGGCCGGCGTGAGTCCGGCGTGACGCAGGACGGTGACGATTCCCGCGGCGACGGCAGCCTTGGCTTGGAGCAGCTCGGCGATGTCACCTTCGGTGACGGTCGTTTCCGGATTCCCGGCGAGCAGGCGGATGCCGCGCCCGTTGCCGTTTTCCTGCCGGTGGGCCGGAGGGATCTCGGTCCACTGGTCGGGATCGAAACGGCCGGCCGGCTGCAGGAGACCGGAGTGTCTCGCCTGCGCAAGGAAGTCGACATAGGCCGAGCCGCACAGACCGAAGACGCCGGACGCGCCCGGGATCACTTCGAGTCGCGGCGAGAATTGCCCCGGTGGAAATGTCACGTGTGCGATGGCTCCGGCGACCGCTCGCGTGCCGTGGGCCATCCGGCCGCCTTCAAATGCCGGGCCGGCGGCCGTGGCGGTGGCGAGCATCCGGCCGTCGTGTCGCAGCAGAATTTCGCCGTTGGTGCCAAGGTCGACCAGCAGCGTGGGGCCGGTGGCGTGGTGCAGGCCGGTGCAGATGCAGCCGGCGACCAGGTCCGCGCCGACATACGCGCTGAATCCCGGCAGGAGGTGCACGGTGGCGGCCGGCGGCACCGCTGCCCAGCCGAGCGCGGCCGCAGTGAGAACACGATGGTCCGTGAACGTCGCGCGAAAGGGGGCCGTGCCCAACGAAGTCGGGTCCGTGCCCGTGAGCAGATGCAGCATCGTGGTGTTGCCGGCCACGACCGCGCCAGCCACGCGGCTGGTCGCGACGCCCGCGGCGGCACAGGCCGCCCGCATCAGCGGGTCCAACGTGCGCGTGGCGACGGCTTCGCGCAGCGCGGCGCGCGCGGCGGGCGCACCCGCGAGCTGGATACGCGTCAGGACGTCATCGCCCAGTTCCACCTGGCGGTTAAGGTCACTCTTCTCGGCGACGATGCGTCCGGTGGCCAGCTCCACGAGCGCAACCACGACGGTGGTCGTGCCGAGATCGATCGCGAACGCATGGTCGCTTCCATCGGGCACCCACGGCAGCAGGGGCGCGTGGGCCGCGCCGACGTTGACCTTGAAATTCGTCACCACCTGCGGTCGATGCACGGCGATCGACCGCGGCGGCACCGTCAGGCGCGCGCTGGCGCCCGGCGGGACGTCGCCGCGGCACGCCTTGATCTCGGCCGGAGCCGTGATCACCTCGCCGGTGTGTTCCTGGAAGCGGCCGTCGTGCAACGTCACGGTGCAACCGGCGCACAGCCCGCGCTGGCCGCAGCGGGTGTTGAGCGGGCGCCCGGCGCGGGCGAATCGGTCCGCGAGCGTGCCGGCGTGCCCGGGCGGACGAGGCAGCGACCGTTCGGCGGGGAGGTCGGGCCACTGCACGCGAATGTCCTCGGCGCTCATGGCGGCAAAGGCGCGGCGCGCATCACGCGCGCATCCACCGATTGCGCGATGCATTGGCCGGGCGCCACGACGAGAAAACGCGCGTCGTCCCACGGACCGTGCAACAGATCGCGCAACAAGGCCGGGTCGCCGGCGTGATGGTCGAGCGGCCAGCCCTGCGCCTGCGCGCAACGCCCGGCCTCGCGCCGCTGCGCGTCGTCTCCCGGCAGCCGGTGATCGGTGTAGCCGGCCCGCGTGTGCTGCGCGAGCGCTTCGCGTTCCATTTCCAGCAAGGCCTCGGCTTCGTCCGGGCCGAACCGCCGCGTGTATTCATTCCTCAATTGCGCCGTTCGCTCGGGACCGGCGGCGCGCCTGCCGCGGATCCAACCCGGCGAATACCAGTAGGTGCCCGGCTCCGCCTGCAAGCAGGCCGCGTGCCGGGCGTGACCCCCGAGCAACAGCCCGATGCAATCATGCACGCGCGGCACCACCAGCGGACAGCGCTTCGGGCCGAGGCCGACGAGCGCGCGGCCGCATAGTCCGTAGACCAGCACGACCGACTCCACCGCTGGAGCGGATTCGGCCCGCGCGAGAGCCTCGCGCAAACGCGACCGCAGCACGTCCGGCTGGTCGTGCAGTCCCATCTCAAAAGTTTCACGGCGCACGATGTGCCGGGCGTCGGGCGCGGCAGCCGCGATCTCCGTGTCGAACACACGGCACGCGATCACCGCAATCGCCTTGCCGGCGGCACTCATGGCGGGAGCAGAGTGCCGGGGCGAACGGCCGGGCGCGGCAGGGAAAAACGCGACGGCAGCGGGGTGGCTCGCACGCGCTGATCCTCGCCCGGAAGCGGCGATGAGTCTCGCGCGGAATAGGCGCAGTTTCTGGCTTTTCCTCGGCAGAAACTGACCTCGGCGAGGCCGTCGCAAAACGGAGAAATCAACCCCGCCGGTGCTCCCGGCTGCCGAGCGCTTCCGCGAGCGCGGCAATGTGCTCGGGCCCCGTGCCGCAGCAGCCGCCGACGATGCGCGCACCGGCAGAGGCGAAGCGCGCTCCGGCCTGGCCGAACTCCTCGGCGCTGGTGCGATACCGGACACGGCCTTGCTCGAGCGCGGGCGACCCCGCGTTGGGTTGCACGATCACGGGGCGGCCACCGGCGGCGGCCACGAGTTCGGCCGCGAGGTTCGCGTAGTCATCGAGTGAAAGCTCGGTGCCGCAATTGGCTCCGACGACATCGGCCGTGGTCACGGCCTGGAGCGCCGCGGTGACATCGCTGCCCATCATCGTGCGGAACCCGGCGGGTGAATGTTGAAACGTGAACGTGGCGATGACGCACGTCGCGCCCGCTGCCCGGGCCGCCGCCACGGCCAGGGCGGCCTCCGCGGGATCGGACATGGTCTCGACCAGGAGTGCGTCCGCTCCGCCCTCGATCAGCGCCAGGGCTTGGGAGTGAAAGGCCGCCGAGGCGACCTCCGGAGGAGTTTCGCCATAGGGCTCGAGCAGGCCGCCAAAGGGCCCGATGTCGCCGAGCACAAACGCGCGTTCGCCGGCGACCTCACGCGCGAGGGCAGCTCCCGCGCGGTTGAGTTCAGCCGCGCGCGCTTCCAGACCATGCGCTGCGAGCGCGAGGGTCGTCCCGGAAAATGTGTTGGTGGTTAGCAGGTCCGCCCCGGCATCGAGATAACGCTGGTGCACTTCACGCACGAGGTCCGGCGCCGCGCGGTTCCAAAGCAGGCCGCAATCGCCGGGGCGCAGGCCGAGCGACTGCAACTGCGTGCCGGTCGCGCCATCCCCGACAAGGACGCGTTGCCGGAGGAGGGCGCGGAGCAGCGTGGAACGCGACATCGTCCTTGAGGCAAGCGCGGTCGCCGGGCAAAGCAACGACCGAGGCTCCGCGGATTTTGCGCAGTCCAGGCGGTCCGTTGTGGTCCGCGGAAAGTGGGAAATCAGGGCGAATGGACGCTGCGGCATGGCAGGTCGGCCGACCACGGCGTCGCAAATTGTCAAATGATGGGCGCCCCCGCCGTCATGAGCGGGCACGGAACCGTGCTTCAATTACGTCGCAATCAATTGCACCACGTGACGTTCCGGTGACAACGGCACCTCACGGAGCAAATGCGCAAAACTCGGCTGGTGCGTTGGCCTCCCAACTGCTAAGGTCGGCCTTGAATATGGGGTTAGTCACACTCCGTCCACACCTATGAGCGCATCAAAGAAGTCCACGTCCAAATCCAGCAAGTCGCCCGCCCCAGCGACGAAAGTCGTTGCCGCCAAACCGGCCGCGAAGAAGAAGACCGTCGTTGCCACGACGGTAAAATCGAGCACGCCCACTCCGGTGGCGATGCTGGCGCCGAACCTGGCGCCGGCACCCAAGCCGATCGTCAAGACCGTCGCCCCTGCGCCGGTGGTGACGACGATCAGCGCGCGCGTCGACGTTGGGTTCGGCAACGCGCTCTACATCCGCGGCGAAGGCCCCGGCCTGAGCTGGGACAAGGGCGTGCTCATGGAGTGCGTCGGTGCCGACCTCTGGCAGATCGTCCTCGCGGAGTCGGCGCGCGCCTTCACGTTCAAACTGCTCGTCAACGATCTCTCGTGGAGCGCCGGCCCGGACTTCTCGGCGGCGTGCGGCACGAGCGTGACGATTGCGCCGGAGTTCTGATCCGCGTTTCGGCCGGCTTCAGCGCCGCGCGGCAGGGCGAGGCGCCGGATCGGGGTTAAGCGCGAGCAGGCGGCGTTGCAGCATCGCGATCGACGCATCGCGATCGGCGAGTTGATCCACGGTGATCAGCTCGCAGCGCATGCGCACGCGCGAAAAAGGCTTCGGGATGAAGAACCGGTCCCAACTGCGCAGACGCCACGCCGATTCAAATTCACCGCCAACAAGGAGCATCGGGGCGCGGGCGCGGCGCGTCACGATTACGCCGCCGGGCTTCACCTCGTAACACGGTCCACGGGGTCCGTCAGGCGTGATCCCGATGTCGTATCCGTCGCGCAACGTCTCGACGAGCGCGCTTGCGGCCTCGCGGCCGAGGCGGCTGCTTGAGCCGCGGACGGTGCGCATACCCGCAAGCGAAAAGAAAGCGGTGAGCCAGGCGCCGTCCTGGCTCGCGCTTACGAGGGCGTAGGCCGGCCGGCCGACGCGGAAGCGACGCACGATCTCCGCGGCGAGGAAAAGTCGGTTGTGCCACAACACGATCGCGACCGGCTCGTCCTTCTTCGTGTAGTTGCGCAAATCCTCAGCGCTCGTCTCAAAGCGCAGGCTCCGCCCCCAGATCCGCAGAAGAAAACCGAAGGGCCAGAGCAACGCGCGCCGCCAGCCCGCGATTTCGTAGACGTGACGATCAGGCGTGGTGGCGGCAGCCGGCGGAGGCGGGATGGGATTGGCGGGCGAGTCGTGCAGGCCAGCGGTTGTTGTCGAAACGTCGCGATCCGCCAAGCGAAACCCGGTGGCGCGGCCCGGCGATTGACGGCGCCTGCTTTTCTCCGCCACCTAACGCGGATGTCGACCGCGTTGCCGCCATGCCCCCTCCTGCCCGTGCCGCGGGCCGATCTCGACTGGCGCGCATTGCATGCCTTTCGCGCGACGGAGCGGGGTGGGGAATTCTATTTTGCCTGCCTCGAATACGGCCATGCGTTGTGGCAGCGCGGTTTTGCCGCGCGGGCGCTGCTCTGTCTCGACCGCGCGCTGGGCGCGGAGCTGACGGGCACCGAACTCGTGTTGCGGACCCATCCGCTGCCCTACGCGGCGATGGCGTGGTTGATCGCGCATACGCCGCGCGACGTGTTTTTGGGTAATCCGCGGGTGCATTTTCAGCACTACGCCGATCGCATGAACGAACCGAGACGCGAACAACGCCGGTGGCGGGCCTGGGCCTGCTGGGCCCTGGCGCGGGCGGTGCGGCCGGATTTGCCCCACGATCCGAAACACGCGGTGATCGAGCCGACCCGGGAAGAGATCGAGGCGGCGTTGTGCGCGCACGGGCATCCGGAAGAGCCGGAATTGTGGCGGGCAGAGCTGGACCGGGCATCGCTCCTGCGGTGTTGAGGCCCACGCGGGGAAGAAAAAAGGGGCGCCTGAACGTGGCGCGGTGGAGGTGACTCGAACACCCGACCGGCGGTTTAGAAAACCGCTGCTCTATCCAGCTGAGCTACCACCGCAAAACGTGCCAGCACGGCTAATTTGAGAGCATTCGAGCGACAAGGGAAAACCGCGCTTGACTCGCTTTCCCCCGAACCTACGTTCGCCGCTCTTTCGCAATTTACGGGGTGGTAGCTCAGTTGGTTAGAGCGTCTGCCTGTCACGCAGAAGGTCGCGGGTTCGAGTCCCGTCCATCCCGCCAGTTTTAGGCCCCGCTTTTCGTAAATGAGAAGCGGGTTTTCTGTTTCAGAAAAACGTCGTAGTGGCAACCCTAGTGGCAACGGAGCCATCATGATTCACGGATGTGCTCTGATGTTTTTCTGCGGCATACCAAGCTTAGTTGAGTGCCCGCGAGCCGGCAGAAACGAGAGAGTTTTCGAAGCTTGCAACAAGCGTTCATTTCGCGGCTCGCGAACGCCGACATGCGGAAGGCTCTCGCCGGCCATGACACCGACGAAGCGCACGCGCGCTACACTCATTTGCTTGAGAGTGCCGGGTTCGTGAATGGCGGATGAGTCAGGCGGCGAGGCGGGCGCCCTGCATTTGGTCGAGATCGAGGCGGGAGCGGAGGAATTTCTTCCAGGT
>Ga0163144_10027478_pt1 | contig 11015 bp, 8 predicted proteins | sample OliLak19BULKMAT1_FD_123175 | JGI IMG/M metagenome (GOLD analysis project Ga0163144, IMG submission 123175) | Freshwater microbial mat bacterial communities from Lake Vanda, McMurdo Dry Valleys, Antarctica - Oligotrophic Lake LV.19.BULKMAT1 | ecosystem: Environmental > Aquatic > Freshwater > Lake... | reverse complement strand
GCGGAACTCGTGAATGTCCCGCAGTCCGTCGTGAAGAGGGCTCCATCGCAAGCGGACGCGAGAGATAGCACTCACATCACACTCTGACGACGTAGTCAGGTCCAGACCGCTCGGCAACGCATCAACGTGCATGCCCGCCACAGCGAGGTGCCCGATGGCGGATCTGAGTGCCGGACTGACCACATCCGATCGATCACGCATGGCTCGCGACCCCACCCCGCGACGCCGCAGAAGGTCGTCGAGCACAAGGTCCGCTCCGATCGCCTCAAGCGCCCAAACCTCCATCTCGCCCATTCGCTGCGGTGCACCAACCTTGCGGTTAAGGCCCCAACCACTCGTGCGCGCGGGCTGGAAAGACAGCGGCGAAGGCCCCGCGTCGGGCCGGCCCGACGCTTTCGCGCGCGCGAGATGATCGAGCTTCAGTAAGTAAAGGGGCCCCGCGAGCACGCCTTCGGCTGGGCCGACTGGTGTTCCGTCCGCGAGTGAAAGCATGACCCGCCCACCTGGCGCACCCAGACTCTTGAGCTGGTCGGCGAGCTCCGCACGTCCGGTAGAACCGAGTCGTCTTGGGACTGTGACGGCGCCAGCACCGGAGAGTTGCGCAGCTAGGCCAGCGTTGAGTTCGAACACGGTACCGGCATTCAGCCGTCGAAGCACACCCAGCGGATTGAGCAAGACCTCAACGGGGGTCCCATCGGGCCAGCGCGGCATTCCGTCGTCGGGCTCAATGCGGGTGACGACACCTTTGCCGCTGTGGCGCGTAGTTAGCTTATCGCCAATCTCGAGAGGCCGGGCAACCTGAAACCGTAAGGAAACCTCGTCGGTTCCGCGGACAACGTAATGATCAAAAGGGAGTTCGGGATCCGAGTGCCCCACAATGTGGGCATCTTCTGGGAACGAGAGATCGCGAATCACATCACCAGAGTCGATAATCCGCAGCACTGGGGTGCCAGCAGCAATCACGGTGCCGATTCGGTCTGCAGCAAGCAACTCCCACACCTGGTCAGTACTCGCTTCCAACAGAGCAGACACCCGAATGATGTGGGTGCTCGACATGCGCGCTGCGAACGAGGCGCTGACGACGATTCCGTCCTCGTAGTTCCAGCCGTTCCACGGCAGAAACGCTGCGGAGGCGGTCAGTCCCAGCTGCAGCACCGGGGTCTGTCCCTCGAGGACAACGTCCGGGGCGACGGCGACGATCGCGCCGCTCTTCACGTAGTCGTCGATCGCGATGCGCGGGTTCCAGTCGGTGTGCTGCCCGGACCCCTCAGTGAGCGGGGGGCCGAACGCGACTCGGGTGTCGTCGATGGTGGCGCCCGTTGCATCCAGTGCGGTCACGATTCCGTCATTGGGTGCTCTCGCGACGCCAGCCCATGCTGCCAGCATGGACTCGGCGCCCGTGCGAACAAAGGGGGGCTCGGCGTTGTCAAGCACGACAGCTTGGCGAAGCATTTTTGCCCCGATCGAGGCCCGGGTCGGGTCGTCATGCCCGATAAATGGCACGAGAGCAGCAGCGGCGCTGAGATCGGAGTAGTCGGCGATCGGCCCCTGGGCCAACCCGCCGAGCGCCGCAAAGCGCACGAGGCCGACCTTTTTCGACTCCGGAGTCTGCACCGGACACAAGATTTCGCGCCAGCCAGATGGCAAGACTCTCAGATCAATGCGCCCGCTGTAGCCCTCGAGTCCGAACGGTCCAAGAAAACTGTGCTGCCGTGAAAGCTCGACCATCGCCAGAGTGTTTGTAAGTCGCTCCACCGAGGTAGACGTCGCATACGAGCCGTCGCCCTTCGCAAGGGCAACAAGCTCGCGCTCGAGACTCGCCGCGAGTAGTCCGGTTGCCACCTGCCCAACGACAAGACCACTCTCCATCGCAAGCGCGATAGAGTACGCTGCCCGCCGGGCTCCAACTCCCGCAGCAATGGTGAGCAAGTCGCCGTATCCCTGCGGGGCCCAATTCCTCCGGTCCATAGGGAGCATCGGCTCTTCACCGTCCGCAAGAGGCTCGTCACTGAGCGCCGCGTGCTTCTGCACGAGAACGTCAACGACTACGCGCAGGTCGGCTGCGGTCAAGCAGTCATCGTCGGATGCGCGCGGGCTGCCCGACAGGTCAGCAATCCGCTCGCTCAGGCTGGCCGGCTCGAATCGCCCAGGGTAGCGCCGCTGCGCCATGAATTCGTCAAGTGTAAGTTCCGTGTCGCCGATCCCCGCGAGGTCAAGCCCAAACCGCCGCTCGGCCGGGCGCTCGAAGACACGCCGCCCACGAAGTTGAACATAGCGATCAGTCGCCCTTCCGGCGAGCTCCAGCCGGAACGGTACACCGTGGTTCGGCACAATCTCGGCGACCAAGCGCACTCGGTTGCGCAACTGCCACGCCACAAACCGAATACCCGGAGCACGCGTGAAAACCGTGATGGGTATTCGAGCTCGACCGTAGAAGGTGCCGCGATGCCCCGCGACCCGTGGGTGCTCGCGGGCTTCGTCCGAGACAAGCCAGGGAACATCCACGCGTGCGGGCGCGATCTGCTCGCCAGCGGAGGAGAGGCCGATGGTCACCCGGCGGGTCCATCGATTTCCGGGAACCCATCGGGCCTCGCCAAACGTTATCGACGTGATTACGAGGGCGGAACCGAGTCCAGCAAGGCCGTAGTCAAGCGCACCCCCGATGCCGCGTCCCAGCACATCCGTCTCGGTAAAGCGAGCAACCGAAGCCTCGTGCTGCGGCTCGAAGAACAACTCGGCTGTCGTACCGCTAGTCACTGCTGCCGCCTCTGCGCTGGTGTGGGAAGTGAGATTCAGTCTACACAGACACGGTTTGCCTCAGGTCACTCGCCCACTCCATCCCCTCTCGAACAAAGGAGCACCAAATGAACACCTCCCGCCCCATCGTCCGCAGGATCGGGTTCGCCACGATCTTTGCGGTCGTCGCGCTCACGCTCAGCGCGTGCAGCGAACCGCAGACCATAGGAATCGCAGCCGTTGTTGGAAACCACTCCAACTCGGCGACGGCCGATCCGTCGAACATGAGCGCACAAATCGAGGCCGCCCTCGCGGACGGCACGATCGCCGCAGTAGTTCGCAACGACGGCAACCCGCAGGTCGTCTTTGAGCAGACCTACAGCGAGCCAGCCAGCACCCCGGTCAGGTATCGCGACGAGCTTCGAGGCGCCTTCGCCGTCGACTTCGCATCCTCACTGTCCCTGACCACGGCCCAGACGCCTGAGTCTCTGCCCTTGGAGGCGATCGCCGTGGCAAGTCGCGCTATCGCGGCCGCCGACTCGCGCACCGTTCAGGTCTATGACTCGATGCTCCAGACCGGCGGAGCAATGCCGCTGCAAGACGGACGGCTCTACTACGAACCGTCCGATATCGTCGAGCACCTTATTGGATCAGGCCAGATGCCGGACTTGTCCGGTGTTGTGGTCGAGATCCACGGCCTCGGAATGGTGGCCGCGCCGCAAATAGCGCTCGACGAGGCATCTCGCTCGCAGCTCGTGCGCCTATGGACCGCCGTCCTCACGGCGGCGGGGGCCTCGAGCGTGCGGATCATCGAGAGCGTGCCCGGTGCGCCCCCCGCTCCCGGCCTCCCGCCCGTCACCCCGGTGCAGATCAACTCGCCCACGCCGATCGACCCGAAGGCGATGAGCTGTGAATCGACCGACATCTCGAACTCCACCCTCGGGTTCGCAGGTGACTCGGCGATCTTCCTCGACGAGCAAGGTGCGCGAGCGACCCTCGGACTGGTCGCAGACATGCTCTTGGGATGCCGAGGTCAGATCACAGTCACGGGCGGGACGTCATCGGCCGGCACCCTCGAAGGCCGACTCGCGGTGGCAACGGCGCGTGCCCAGGCCGTCGCGTCGATCCTCGCCGAGCTGCTCACGATACCGGTGGATTCCATCACCGCGATCGGGGCCGGCACCGACTTCCTCGGATTCGTACCCGACCGCGACGCGGACGGCGTGCTCGACGAGTCGCTCGCGCAACTGAACCGAAAGGTGATCGTTTCGGTCGTCGGCGCCTGAGGACACCGATTGCCTCGGGACCCATGCCCACCTCGAGAACAGAAAGGAAGGTGATGCACGTGATTACGATCACCACCCTGGGCGGCGACGAAGTCCCCGCCGGCGGATTCCACACCCGCTGATCCATCCCACTCTCGGGCGGGCGCCGATAGGCGCCCGCCCGACCTCCGTTAACCACCACCGCTATTCAAAGGAGTACCCATGCAAAGCATTGCCACCCTCGCAGCACCCGACATCGACGAGTTGCGCCGCCGAGCAGCGCAAGTGTGTGTGGTCTATCTCGATCACCGGCTGCCGCTTGGCGCGTCCCCGACGACCTCTCGACTGGGAGTTGAATGCACCGGCGATCGAGCGCGACTCCTGGTCAACCGAGGCGCGACCTACACCGGTAGCGACGCCGACATCGCCAATTGGTTATCGAGCGGCTCCCGATCGTTCGACTCCATTGACGACCTCATCGGCTGGGTGCAAGGCTGGGCGCACGCGCCAGAGCACATCACCCGGCCGCGCGTCGGCGACCCGACCACCCTCACCGATCTCGACGCCGTATCCACGGTGGATACTACGAGCACCGCGCCAGACGCCGAGGCACTCGCCGCCATTCTCCTATCCGAGGTCATCGGGCAGGACCTGGCTATTCGTGAACTCGCCCTCAGCGTCGCCCGCCATGCCGGCAAGCGATTTCCCCGCCGCCCGCTCACCGTGATGCTCCTCGGCTCGACCGGGGTGGGCAAGTCACTGGCGGCAGAAGTCACCGCTCGTGCACTGAGCGACGCGGGCGGCGGCGACTGGAACTATGTGCGAGTTGACCTCTCCGAATTCTCAGAACGCCACACTGTTTCACGGCTCGTCGGTGCCCCCCCGGGGTATGTGGGGTACGGCGACACGTCACTCGCCTCGCGCCTGGCGGCGCAGCCGCGCACAGTGATTCTCTTCGACGAAGTCGATAAGGCTCACCCCGAGGTGGCGCTCGCTCTCATGAACCTGATGGATGCCGGCCGCCTCGACTCCGTCAACCACGGAGAAGTGACCGCCGAGAAGTCGATCCTGCTCTTCACGTCCAACCTCGGTGCAGCGAGCATCCCCGAGGCCGACACGGTCGCCGAAATGGACGCGACCGGCCGACGGCACCTCCTCGCGCACGCCGTCGCTCCCGAACTTGTTGGGCGGTTCTCGCGCGTGCTCACGTTCGGCCAGCTCGCTGCCAGAAACCTCGCGGCGGTTGCTGCCAAGTCGATCGCGACCGTTGCTGCAGACTACGGATGCTCGGTCGATTCAGTCGAACCCGACTACATCACGGAGCTGCTCTCCGCCAGTAACTCAGTGCGTCTTGGTGTGCGCCTGTTAGAGCACAGCATTGACCGAGATCTCGGAGCAGAACTGGCCGCCATCGGACCGGTGCGGGTCACGGTTCACGCGAGCTCGCCGCGCGTGCGGGCAGTCGATTCGACGACAACACGATGACCGACGCACCATTTCCACGGTGGCAGCGATCCTTGGAACGCGCGTTGCGGTCTGTCGAGTCAGAGGCGCAGCGCACGTCACGAATCTGGGTCCTGTATGTCGAATGCTCGGCATGCGCAAACAACTCGCAACTCCTCGCCTTTAGGGATTCGTGGCCGCACTGGCTCCGACATGAATTGAGCGACGCGCTTTCTGATATCAGATCAGTCGAGTTTCTGCGCGTACTCGTGGTCGATTTCGATGGGGAGACAACCCTCGGAGATCGGTACCGCAACGGCCATGACGGTTCGGGCCGTGCTCGCACCCGCTCCGCCGAGTCTACGATCCGAATCGTTGATACCCATATGGCCAGCTTCGACCGCTGGATTTGCGACCAGCTGGCCACATTGCCTGCCTGGGCACGTTGCGTAACGGCGCTTGTCTACGATGACGGTGAAGCCGCATCGCTGACTGAACTCGTAACGCGCTGGATCGACCGGCTTCCCCAGTGGAAACCGGCAAATGAAACCGAGGTCGACCGATGCGGGCTTTGTATGGGCTTCTTTATGGTCGACGCGGCCGGCTTGCCGGGTTGGACACCTCATTCCCTCACCCACTCGCTCGCGCGCGAGGTCAGCACACTGATGCGCCGCTTCGGCTACAACTGGGCGACCGGCACCCTCGGCGAACGCCCGCGCAAGCGACCAACCCTCCGCTTCGAAGAGTCTTTTTTCCACGAGATGCGCACACTTTCCCGCGGCGTCCAAGGCGCTCTCAACGAGCTAGTGCTCCCGCGACTTCCAGCGAGCGAGAATCTCGATATCTAACCCTTCTTGAGAATGCGGGCGTCGCCAAATGTAACCCCGCGCTGCTTTAGAGCGGCACGCAATCCGGCTCGTCTCGCGGCCTCGTGATCTTTTTCGGCTTCGCTCACACCCGCATCCCCCCAGAGTTCCTTTCGTACGTCTTTGTTAACGATCATGAGAGCCTTTTCAGGGGCAGCGCCGGCAGCCGGTCGAATGTAAGGCACTATCTCAATTCCCCCGTCGAGTTTGCGCGGCACCAAATGCACGCTCGCGATCAGGTCGTGGCTCGCGAAGTAGTCCTCCTGCTTCCTGAGCTGAAGCAAATAAGCGAGCGCCCCGTCCGCCGTGTCCGACCAGATTGGCGCAAAGGGGCTTGGTTCGAGGTTTGCGAGGCACGCGGCCTTCTTAAGGGGGAAGTCTTTCACTACCCGCAAGATCTCGTCGGGAGAAGTCGCGGGATTCAAGATTGACGTCACTGTGCGAGAGTCGAAGAGGGTAACGAACGCCTCGCTCAGAGGTAAGTTCTTGGAATCAAGCGCTCTCATTGTCGAGTACCAAATGTTGAAACTCGATGACCACTCGTCGACATTCGAACCCATCAGGCCCAAACGATGAGGCACGCGGTGCTTCCCCACGTCAGCGCCATCAGCCACTCTCAGCACGGCGAGCATCGCCTGCGCCCGCTCAAACGCTTGGGCGAGCGCCACACCCCTCGTTGCAAACGCGTTCTCAAAGTCGGATTTGAATGGAAGAGCCCATAGACCGAAAAGTTCCGCGCCTCGGGATGTGGCGGGCATCTCATCATCGCTTGACGTCCAGCCTTGGTGATGCGCCGAGAGAACCGCAACCCATTTCGCCTCTACTTCGTCGAGTTCGTGATGGTTTTGGAGTTCTTCGACTTTTACCCGGCGCGCGGTGAGAATGCCGTGCAGATCTCGCACGTCTTTCGGCGCGACCGGGGCAAGGCCCACAGTCCCTCCCGAAGCATGGCCCCAGTCGTGAAGCCAAGCTGCGAGTGCAAGGTGGTACACCTCCTCCGCGGTGAAAGTACGGGCGGCCAGCATCGGTTCAACAATCGATGCAACATGCCGGTCGACCGCTTGGCTGTGCACTTCATCGTGCAACACCATCTCGGGCGCAAGATTGGTGCGCCAGATGCGGTTGCGGTGCCAGTGCTCGATGAGCCATGCCAACCGACTGGCGAAACCAAACGCACCCCTCCGATAGAGAAGACTGACGCACGCAGAAAAAGGTGCGCCGTCGTAAACGTCATAGGCCTCGACTAGCCGCCACGCGGACTGCGTCACGACCAATTCTCCCGGCGTCGTGCTGGACTCTTCCAAGTACCCGCCGAGACTTTCCTGGTCGATTACCATGACCTTCTCGTCGTGCGTCATCGTGTCAGTCAGCGAGAGGGTAACGGCTCGATTAAAGCGATGATGCAGCCCAGAATGCGAGACCTGACTGGCCACACTGAACGGGCGTAGGGCGTGAACCGCGCCTGTTGCATCGACACCTCGCAAGAGTGGCCGAGCGCGACGCGGCAAGCCGCCAGCCGTGGAACCCTTCGTTCCTGCACCAAAAGTGCTCCGCTGCGTGGCCTCAGCGAGGATTGCGGCTTGCGCGAGGGAGTGCTTGGCGAGCGACGATCCTGTCTTGATGCTGTAAAAAGCTTGGGCGTCCACAGTAGGCGCGCTCAGCTCCCGCGCGACCTCCTCGATGAACTTCTGCTCAGCCGCGTGAGCGTCTGAGACGCTGAGCGCACCAATGGACTTTTCATCCAGCACACTCACCTGCGTTCCATCTGCCGTGGTGTGACCGACTTTGATCGTCCTGAGCTGCAGACGATTGCCGAGCGGTGAGGAGTCCACCACAAGCCGCGCCCAATTCGTGTAACCCACTCTTGGAGGAGCCGCGCGGCACCATCGTGGCGTGGGTCGTTCTGATCCACGAGCACGAATACCTCAAGCGCACTGATCGCTCGGCGAGCTCCATAGCCCTCGACAATGGCGAGTAATCCGTCCAGTTCGGGATGCGGGAGGGTTTCATGGACTTTGCTCCCCCCGAAACTTCGCTCGACGGCGTCGCCCCACGCACGGAGGAGATTGTCATCGAATGCCAACTCCACCCATCCGGGCCATGTGGCTGAGACCGGCTTCTCGCCAAGCGCAAACCTAAGATGCTCTTCCGTCTCGTCATACGCGATCGCCAGCCCCTGCGGAGAGAGCGCACTGCACGTCACGAGAAGAACTTTGAGGCCAGCATCCCGGGGGTTGTCTCGTCGGTCACGACTCTTCCTTCAGATCAGAGGCCCGCTCACATCACAGGGTTTTCATGATACCGCGCCAGACCTTCGGGCAACGGTCGATGGTCAAGCGACAATCCACCAAGTGGCCCGCGGCTCGACGGCTTGGCCAAGTCGAACGGTCGCTCTACAGCAGCTAACGCATTGGCGAAAGGCGCTCACGGTGTCGGTGTCGGGATCGACAACCGATTCGAGTTCGACCTTGATTCGAGCAAACTCGCGGTCGGTGAGAGTCAGTTCGACTACCGAGAGTTGAATCCGGTACCCCCACGCCAAGAGGATATTCGCCAGACGGGACCGTCGCACGTCGCTGCGTACGTCGTAGGCGAAGATCCAAGTATGGCGAAATTCATTCGTCAGAGTCGCCACGTTACTGCCCGATACGTCGCCTCACCAGTGTCCACACACCGTGCCACCGATTGCGCTTGGAGGTGGAGCGCGCGGCGGTAGCTGCACCGGAATCCTCCCGGGGTGTAAAAGAAGCCCGTGGTCATCCGACGCTCGTATCGTTGAAGGAACATGGCCCTTCCCGCGGACGTGAAGCGGGCCTCACCGGACTTCACGGCGATGGCGTCTGCGCCGAGCATCCCACGGCGGGCGAGTTCTAAGACAACGGTGTCAACCACAATCGGACGAAACTCCTCGATGAGGTCGAGCGCAAGCGATGCCCTCAAGTCCCATCATCGACGCATGAGACTTGGCAGTATCGAGGTCCCTGTAGGCGTGCTCCACCAAACCGGCAGTTTTTGCGATCAGGCCGCTGTCCACGCGGTGGCTGTACCGACGAAGCAAGGCTAATGAGTTCGACATCTTGCCTTGCACGAATCGCCTTGCCATCGAGTTGGCGAAGGGTGATGTCGAGAACTGAAACTGCCGACCTCGTCGGCGTACCGAGTCGTTTCGGTGGGATACGACCGCGCCGAGGTACGAGCCTCGCGCTGACAAACAGGCCCAGTCCACTCCCGAGTACAGAGCCCACTGACGCACACCGGCACTCACTGATACTGGTCCGAATGTGACGATGCGTTCGACCCGCGATTGCGGTATCGAGAGAAGGCATTCGTCTTTCGCGGAGACAATCAGCCGCCCCTTCTTAATCCGCACGATCGCATCGGGTCGAGCCACGTACACAGTTTGTCGTTCCGGCGGACGGCTATGGTCACGTTCCTCAGATTCAACAATCATGTGCCCAAGAAACGTGAAGCCGCTCCGGAAGTCCATGCGATCAGTCTTTTCTTGGGAGAGCCGCAGCGACAAGCGGTTCGCCTCCTCCTCGATGATTTGTTCAGCATCGCGCAGGGAAGAGTCCTGAGTGGCGAGCGCGGCGATGTCATCCGCATATCGAACCATCGCGACGCCACGATTTGACACCGCGTTGTCGAATTGGGTGAGATACACATTGGAGAGGAGCGGTGACAGTGGGGCACCTTGTGGCAGCCCCGGGTACGCTCCGTTCTGCCCGCGAACCGACCGCTGAGCGAGCTGACGAAGCAGCGAAGCGAGGCCTGCGTCGTTGATCCACGAGTCAAGTAGGGCAATCACGGCTTCCATGTCTATGCTCCCAAAGCAGTCGGTGATGTCGGTGCGAAAAAGATGCTCGATTCCTTCGGTGCCGAGCTCCCTCAACGTTTGGGCAGCGTGCCCCGTGGTTGTGCCGGCCCGATAGGCGAAGGACATCGGGCTCATCTTCATGTCGACTACAGGTGAGATCTCGTTGAGGATCGCGCGCTCAACTACTCTGTCGCGCACGCTGGGCAGGTGAAGCTGTCTCACCCCGCCATGCGGTTTCTTGATCCTGACCGGAGTCAGTTGGTGCAGCTCAAGGGTGCCCGTTCGCAGTTGGCGCGACAACTCTTCGATCTGATCAAAAGCGCACTTCGCGAATGTCTCGATCGACTTCGGCAGTTCTCCTCGCGCTGCCGCGTTGTTCCTCACTTGCAACCACGCGGTGAGAAGCGTTTCGGGTGTTGAGATCGCGTGGAGGTACTTTGAACTACGAACAGGCGGTGGAGCCAGGGTTAGTGTCACGGGCATGTCCTCCATTTCGGCTTGCTGTTGATGGGCTAGTGGGCTACATCTCGCTAGGCAAACTATGTCCGACCCGTTTCTGGTTGGCGCTCGTCGAGAGCGCTAGCATCCAGCGGCAGGACGCTATCGGTACCGGGAAACCGTCATGCTCGACAATCAAAAAGGGTGACTGGTGTGGCCCCGTGTTTCTGGGGAATTCGCTGCGTTTGCGCTAGGTGGCCCGCTACCGGGGTGCTAACTTAGGACTGCTCTGTAAATCGGGCCCGAAAGTGCTGGTCAGGGCACGGAAAAACTGGACTGAGTTGCGCAGCACCCCCGCGTATCGACGCAATTGAAACGGCTTACTACGCGCGAGGTTGAACCCCAATTACCGGTTGCGCAGCACCCCCGCGTATCGACGCGATTGAAACG
>Ga0163144_10027477_pt1 | contig 11016 bp, 11 predicted proteins | sample OliLak19BULKMAT1_FD_123175 | JGI IMG/M metagenome (GOLD analysis project Ga0163144, IMG submission 123175) | Freshwater microbial mat bacterial communities from Lake Vanda, McMurdo Dry Valleys, Antarctica - Oligotrophic Lake LV.19.BULKMAT1 | ecosystem: Environmental > Aquatic > Freshwater >... | reverse complement strand
CCGATTAGGTCCCCAGAAGCGCCGGAAAATCGTTGTTTTGGTGGGAACTACATAGCTTGCAATTCCTTAAAGTGCGTAAACTTCCGTTTCGTGTCTTCTCCTCAACCGTCCCGGATCGACGAGCGGGTACGAGTCGAAGTGCAGGCGGTCTTCTCTCAAGGGCTCCCCATCGACCGCATTTACTTCCCGACCAAGAGCTCTCAGATTCCGAATCGGGCTGCGCTCTCCATCGTGGTACTACCTTCCGAGAATGGGGACGTTGATGAGGCCAAAACACTCCAATTGGTAGATTCGATGACCAAGCAAAGCGGAACGTCGGATCGTACTTTCAAGAGCGCTCTGATTTGGTGTGTGCCAGAATCCGGGCGACAGCTTTGCGACGAAGCGAGAAAGTTGCTGGCTTGGGAGGATATCCAGGAGGAGGCGTCTGAGCTCAAGCTGGAGGACTTGCAACGAAAGCAACTTGCAGAGAATCAAGGCAAGTCGAAGCGAGATCTCCGGGAGGCCGTCTGGCGTACCTACAAGACAGTCATGCTGCTTGCAAAAGACAATTCCATCCGCGGCATCGACCTTGGTCTGGTCCACTCCAGCGCCGACGTCTCCCTGGTCGGATTCATCGTCAACCGCCTTAAACAAGACGGCGACATCTCAGAAGGCATCAGCCCCAAGTTTCTGGTGCGGAATTGGTCAGGCGCCCATAAGGAGTGGAGCACGAAGGCGGTGAAGGACGCTCTGTTTGCATCACCCCTATTCCCGCGGTTGCTGAACGGCGATCTGATTCGGGATACCATCGCCCGGGGTGTGAGCAATAGCGTCCTGGCTTACGTCGGCAAAGCGAACAGCGGCGGCTACGACCCGTTCGTGTTCGGCGTCAGTATGAGCCCCCAGGAGGTAGAGATCTCCGACGACGTTTTTGTGATCACCGCAGATAGCGCCGAGGCGTACAAGAAATCGCTTTCCGCGCCGCCGAAAGCCGTTGGCAGCGGGAACCTCTTCGAACCAGACGGTCCGACGACCACAGGTGGATCCAGCACTACTGAAACCCCAGAAACCGGCAACGGCGAGAAACCTGTACCACTGCCCGTTGTCGAAAAGATTGCAGTTCTCCATTGGTCGGGCGAGGTCCCGGCGCAGAAGTGGATGAATTTTTACACCAAAGTGCTGTCACGATTCGCCACAACCAAGAGCCTTCGGCTAACGGTGACGGTAGACCTCTCTCCTGAGGGCGGGGTGTCCAAGCAGTCCATGGAGGAAACTAAGACCGCGTTGCGAGAGCTTGGTTTGAAGGACGACTTGCAATAGAGCTATTTTTTCCCAACCCCTCGAAAAGGTAAAATTAGGCCGATCTGCTGCTCTGGACCACTTCCCTTGCTACCCACGCTGACCGTCAACGGAACCTTCATGCGCGAGTTCGTCTCCGCCGATGCACTCACGGAACTGGCGATTTTTTCCCAAGCCCTCGAAAAGGTCTAATTGGCAGTAGGAGGAGTCGATTCTGGGGTTGTAAGCCCAAACCGGCGGAATTGATCCAGCACTGGGGTTCGAGGGGTCTCTTTTCCCCCAATGTTCCGCGTCAATTACTTTTTCCGGCGGGAATTCTAATTGTCGCCGGACACCCCAAGCAGTTCAAGATACAGTAGATGTGTCCTTAGACAGGCCTCCGTGACGCAGTTACCAATCATTCTGTAGAGCCGTTCAGCACCCCATTACGGCGCAGACTCAGTGGAGTGGAACGGCTGCTGACACTCTTACGTACGTAGAGCGTAAGTGACTGTCCTCCCTCCCTCGGCGACCTGCGCCCGCATAGTACGCACGACCACACGTACCGGGTGCTTTGAGTGAAAGAGGTTACCCAGCAGATCGCCAGGTGTTGAAAATCGGCCCGGACTTCCTACGCCGAATGCACCGGCAGCCGGCAGCGGCGACTTAAGGCGGGCTTGCGTCTTTCCTGCCTAACGCTCGGTCACTTCCCATATTTCACATGGAACGTCGGGCTATCCTCCGGCCTGTTCTTGCGCCGATCATAGAGGCGGGTCGTGGAAACGTTGGCGTGGCCCAGCCACTCTTGAACCTTGGCGATGTCCGCCCGATTCGTCAGTGCGTTCGTTGCAGCCGTTGCACGCAGGGAGTGAACGCATAGGCCTTTCACGTCGCCAGTGATTCCCGCTTCGAGCGCATAGTGTCTAACCACGTTTCGATAAATCGAGGCCGGATCGAGAGGGCGGTCTAGTTTTTCGGGCGTTCGCGTGTTGACGAGCGGCCGGAACAATGGCCCTGTTAGATCCGCTCCGTGCCCGGCCATTTTCAAGTACACATCAATCCGCCGTTGCGCGTCGGCGTGGACCGGCACGTACCGAATCTTGTCCCCTTTGCCGGTTACGCGAAAGTGCGTTGCCCCCTCGCGGCTTTGGATATCCTTCACCAGCAACCGGCACAACTCTTCTCGCCGCAACCCGTGATAGAGCAGCACGGCGAGGATTGCTCGATCGCGGAGCCCTTTCAGGGTTTCGCTGTCCGGCGTCTCCAGCAGCAAATACGCCTGGGCGTCGCCAAGCGCCGGCGTACTGCCTTCGTTTCCATTGGCCTTCGGTCGCTTGACTCCATCGACCGGGTTGCCAACCACAGCATTCCGCTCACAGAGGTAGTCGAACAAAGCCGACAAAGCCGCCAGCTTGCGGCGTATCGTACTCGGAGCGAGCTTCCCGAATTCGAGATCCTTCCGCCAGGCGATCATGTGGGCCCGCGTGACGGCGCGAAGTTCTTCGGGAGCCCCGATGTTGGCAAAGCCCATGAACTCCTTCAAGTCGTTCTGGTAGGCGCGTCGAGTCTGCGGGTTGGTGATGTTGGCCAACCACTCCGCTTCGGGCGGCACGTCGGCCAAGTGGAGGAATTGTCGAGCGGTAAGGGAGCGTCCGCGCTGGCTGGGAACGAGGTCTTTCGGCATCGGTTCCTGACATGATAACGTATTTTATCGTGTTAGGGATTTACTGCCTTTTAAGGGGGATCGTAACCGCGATGTGAAGGTGTTTTGGCTCAGGGTGATCATGAGGATTGGCACCAAGGCTAAGAGAATTCAAGCACCGTGAGGATCATTTCAGGTAGTGCGATGGCCCTCTGTGGGGAGGAGAGCTACTTGCACCGTGAACGTTCCACGCGGGAGCGGGCCGACCGATCTCGCAGTGCCGACAAGATCCGTTCGTATGATGCCTGTATAGCGGCCCTTTCATCGTCAAGCTTCGCATTCTTTAGAATCGACTCAAGTGACATATGAGCTTGTTCCGCGGGCGACATCCGCTCTCCTAGATAGAGGCGTCTCGCTTGGCGTGCGTCCGAAAAAATTACATCATGCGAAGCTGCAAACTCAGCCAGATGACGTTCAGTTCCCGTAAGGAAAGTCCCCACTGGAGTAGTTGGATCGGCTCCCAAATCTAACAACGTTAGAACCATCAATTCTGCAGCGGGGTTCCTTTTGACGATAGAGTTCTCGATGGCAACAATCAACGCGGTACGCCCGCCTTCGGCCATAGGCGCCTCTAGATGGAAGGAGCACAACTCGGCGGTGCGGCGGAAAATGGGCAACCACGCTGAGTTCTCGAGCGATTTGTAATACGCCTTTTCAGCAGGTAGGCTTCCATCTGTGGCTTTTATGTCAAGGCGAGAACCGAGGGACAGCCCTGCATTTGCTAGCTCTAAACTGCCGAAGGAGACGCCGGAGGAGAAGAGGTTACGTCCTTCTTTGTCTACCGCATCGATCAGCGCCTCTGCTTTGATCTGTTCAGTTAACGATTTCAATGAAAACTCGTTATTACTGACGGATAAGAATAACCACCAGAGGGATCCCGGCAAGTCTTTTAGTCGTTTCAAGGTGGCACCGGCTCTCCAGAGTCGCTCTACCAGCTGAAAATTCCTGCTATAAATAGCAAGTTCCAGCCAAGTCTTGCCGTCCCGCCCAACTGCATTTGCATTGGCCCCGTAGTCGAGGAGAAGGAACGCTGTCTGGCTATCTTCCTTATGATAGAAAGCGGCAGCCGAGTCTAACCCATGGGAATCCTTCTGATTCGGATTTAATCCAGATGCCAGCGCGACCTTCATCAACTCTGCCGTTTCGGGGCATTTCCTAATATCGCTAATAGTATTTCTGGTGGAAGTCTCTGTGGTGGAGTTCAATCGAACTCCCTTCGACATCGTGGCTCGGAAAAGCGGCGCTGAACAGTGGTCAATTGCATATTCCGCAAGCGAACCACTAAACGAGAACCGATGAATGTTTACGGCTTGAACCTCCGCACTAGACATGCTGTTCACGAAGGCAACAGCCTTCGTGAAATCTTTGCTGGTGCCCTGCTGCTCGAGCAGCAGGGCAAGATCTTTGCCCTTCTTGGCGGTACATCCAGCTATGCAGAGAAAAAAAACTAAAGGCGTGAGGGTTTTTAGCATCTGAAAGCATCCAGCAGCGGCGAGATCGCTTACCAAGTATACTGTTACGGCTGTCGCGCGTGGAACGTTCACGGTGCGTATCGCCTGATTGTGTTCCCACCTGGCTTTGGCTGGAGAGCGGTACCCCATTCCATGGTTTGGCAACAAGGTACTTCAGGTGAGCTGCACCCACATCTACAGCGCCAGCAAGGTATTAAGCTTCGGGTTCTGGGGAGTATTGGTCCAGGAAACTGGTTTAAGCCGTTCACTTTCATGAACGGTCGAGATGACGGTATGGATTCGGGGGGATCGGGAGTCCGGCCCTCCGCAGGCGGGACTCGTAATCCTCCCAGGCTTGGCGGCTTTGGCGGATACTTGTCCCACGTCGTGAGATTTCGATAGGGGCTCCGCCAAGCGGCGACGTAGCCACAAACGCTGGTCGGCGTCGTTCTTGCTGCTGGACAGGTCCGTCGCCCGCCTGCTGCGGGCCAGTTCCTCAAGGTCGTAGGCGATCCGGCGGAGCACCTGGATCACACGGTCCTGGTCCACGGCAACGTAATCAGAAGCTGGCAAATCAGTGTCCGGCCGGCAATTCACTACCGGCCTTTCACCGCTGGCGAGGGAGACCAGCCATTCGGCGCAGGAGATCAGTGTCGCTGCTTCTTCTGCGAGGCGGTCCGCTACCTGTTCCTCCGCGCCCGGAGGAGGATCTTCTGGAGTAGGCCATCCCGCCTCCCTGAGCACCGACAAGGCGTGTTCTACACAATCCGACTGCGGGGTCTGGTGACGAGTTGATGCACGCGGGTTGGGCCCAATCCTGCCTGCCGGGCGATGTCCCGTACAGACATTCCCTCGCGGTGCGCAGAAACGATGGCCCAAATTCGCTCAAGCTCGGCCATCTCCAGCCGAAAGGAAGCACGAGCAAGCCGGGCGCGAATCCGTTCCCGACGTTGAACTTCTTCGCGGACTTCGGAATTCATTCCTTCATCCTACTTTGATGTGTTCATCAAAGTGAACACCTACGCCGGTTCTCCGTTCCGCTGCTCCTCGAACCCCGTGCGTGAACGCATGGGGTGCTTTTTGCGGCAAACGGTATCACTGGCGATCCCGGTCATCTGACAGCCGCGCACCATCACATTTCGCGCGCGCTGGAAGATGGTCGCCACGATTTGAGCAACGTTTGTCATTACCGCCGCCCTCCCCTGTTTACAGGTCTCTGTTAGAATACCTCATAAGTGCTTGTGGCGGTCAGTCATAGCTACGAGGGATGAGTTCTGGGCGATGACCGATCCGGCGGCGGACGCGGAACGCAGTTCTTACGGTCGCAACCAGCAAGCCCAAGCGATGCGCTCACAGGAGTCCGGGAGGAATACCGGCCAAGTCCGCCACTCTTTCCAATTCCGCTCGTGGAGGAATGTATGAAATTTTTGTTAAGCCTTTTACTGGTATTGAATTCTGGCGTCCTGATGGCGCAAGCACCTAGGGATGACACGTTCGGTGGCATGATGGCAGAACCGTTCCCGATGTCGGCTCAACGGAGCAAGATGGAGTTTACAGCAGGCCAGAAATTACTCTTGAAGCATTTATCTGATCTTCATGTAAAGATCATCAGTACCGAGGATAAGCGTCTGTTGGGAATTATCAAAATGTCCGACTTGCTGCAGTCCAAGGAGCGAGAGGAGCTTTTGACGAAGTTCGCCGAGTCCCTAACAGCTCCACAGGTCTCCATTTTGTTGAAGAGATCTGAAATGAACTGCCGGATTAATTACTTGGTTAATTTAGGGCCTGGCAAACGGAGCTACCAGCAGACAGAGGAACTAAGGTCTATCATTCTTAAGTTGTCTAACTATGAAGTCGATTACTTTAACGAGTGGGCCTACGGAGCATATCTACGAACGGGACAGTTCAAGTTACGTGATTTGCTTCTCGACGTTTGGAATGAATCGCGTCTATTGCCAATCTGTCACTAACCGATGCCGTTCGCAGGGAATGGGATAGCGTGCTTCAAGCGTTGTCGCTGCACTGAGGCGGGATGGTTGACGGCGCAGGCATTCGTAGATTGGTACGAGGCCCGTGGCCTTACCAATCGAGTTGCGCAAACGGAAGATTCCGCAACGGGCGGAGAAGGCTTTCAATGGTGGGGCACAGTGTTGCGAAGCTGTATTACGCTGAAGACAGGCTTGGCGACAGGTTTCCGCAACACGGTGCTCCGGCCCTGGTATGCCAAATAATGTTGACGGAAGTACGCCAAACAATTCTGAAAGTGACAATTCGTTGGTTCTGGCAAGCCGATCACGCTTCTAGTGGTCTGCTTCACACAGACCGCCTATTATTCAGCGTGGTCCGTGCCCGCATAACTTTGGCGAGAATATCCTGAGCCTTGGCTGTCCAAATGAAGGGCTTGGGCTCGAGGTTGTGGTGATCGACATAGTCGTCGAGCGCTTCGATCAATTCAAGCACGCTGCGAAACACACCGCGCCTCAACCGAGTCTCGGTTAGATCCCGGAAGAACCGCTCGACCATATTGAGCCATGATGCGCTGGTCGGCGTGAAGTGGAAATGGAAGCGCGGATGGCGCTTCAGCCACTTTTGTACTTTGGCATGCTTGTGTGTGGCGTAGTTGTCGGCAATCAGGTGAATCTGCCGATCCGCAGGCGTCGCGACGTCGATCAGACGCAGGAATTTCAGCCACTCTTGGTGGCGATGGCGTTGCTGACACAGGCTGATGACTCGACCGGTAGCCGCATCCATCGCCGCGAATAACGTGGTCGTTCCGTACCGCTTGTAGTCGTGCGTCATCGTCTCCGCCCGGCCCCGCTTCATCGGCAAGCCGGGTTGCGTCCGGTCCAGCGCCTGTACCTGACTCTTCTCGTCGACACAGAGCACAATAGCGTGTTCCGGCGGACTGAGGTAGAGCCCCACAACCGCTTCGAGTTTTTCGGCGAACTGAGGGTCATTTGCTGACTTTAAAGGTCTCCGACCGATGCGGCTTGAGTCCATGGGCATGCCAGATCCGCAGCACGCTGGTGTCGCTGATTCCGATTGCCTTCGCCATGCTGCGAGTGCTCCACTGCGTGGCGTGGGCGGGTTTTTCCATTGTCGTGAGCCGGACCACTTCGGCCACTGTCTCGGGCGCGATTGACGGCGTGCGGCCGGGACGGGGAGCGTCCTTTTCTAATCCAGGAAGTCCGTGTTCCATGAATCGCCAGCGCCAACGGGCGGCCTTCTGCACGGAAATGGAGAGAGCCTCGGCGATTTCGAGGTTCTGCTTCCCGTCTGCTGCGAGTAGGATGACGCGTGCCCGCTCCGCCACTCGCACGGGCGTTTTGCGGCCCTTGGCCCACGCCTCCAGGGCGGTTCGCTGTTCGGCGGAAAGTTCGATTCGCGGAGCCACGCGCATAATGATCCTGCACCTCTCATCGTAGAGGCGCAGAAATCTGGATACAGGTTACCACTTGCGAAGCACTACACTAGCTGTTCTTCAGATTCAGCTCCTTCAGGCTTAAGAAATAGGTAAACTAGGCCACATGCCATCCCGTGCCATGTCATACACTCTTTTACGGATATGCTGTATTGTCGGTACCTCTTGCAGTTTGAATGCGCAAATGTATCGGGTGGCCGAAGATGTTCCTGCCCACATAATTGAACTTCTACGGACTGCGCCCGCTATGGCGTTTGCCAGTTTGCTGCCAGGGATGGGGATTTATTCGTCAAAATACGATATTCGGACCGATGTTCTTGCCCACCGAGTCCAATTTACGCAAGAGGGGAAAACGGTGACGGTTGAATGTGATCGTATCGAAGACGGGATCCGAAGAACTGTACCTGGTTCGAATCGAGTGATTATCGCTTCGCATTGCTTTATGAAAGGAGCGAAGATCGAAAGTCTTCCACTTGTTATCGAACAGGAAAACGGGAAGGCGGTTGCGCAGTCCTTCGAGGATAACGGCTACGGTTTCCTAGTCGGCAACCTGCTTCCTACGACTCTCCCCAATTCTGTCCCCGACATCTCAGGCCCAGAGTTCACATTTATTGACATAGTTGGACACACCTATGGCAAGCGTTCAGGCTATCAGATCCGCTTGAAGTTTCGGTCTTCACTTCAGCCCGAGGATATCCTAAAAAAGTTCTCCGGTGGGGGCAAATTGCAACGAGGCGAAGGCAGGGCACAATGGTCCAGGTCGATAGGCGACGAGAGCATCGAAAATTCTCAGCTTAATTGGTCGACGTCTGGGTCCGAAACTACGTACTACTATAATACTGGCTATCGGGGTCTTGACCGTAACAGTAACCGCCCGTTTCCGGATAAGAAGTGACCGCGCCGTCCGTCTTCAATCTTCCCGACTCCCCGTTTTCACTTCGTCCATAGTCAGCCCGAAGCGATGAGGAAGTTGCTGTCGGAGACCGGCCAGGTGCTCCGTCGTGCCTGTGGTAAAGTGAATTCCCTTTTCCTATTTGCCGAACTCTTAGGGGGAAGGCTTTCCCTCGCTTCACTGCGCTTACTCTCCGGGCGTCATGCTAGCCTGACTTTCGCAGCTAAAGCGTAAGTACGGCGAAAATGGGGCTCGTTCGGGGTGTTAAGTTGTTTGCCTGCAACGGCGGGATTTTGCGGGCTCTGTAGTGCAGACCTACCCACTATCTAAAGCGTTGATTTTCTGGCATTCTGCTGGCATCGACGATGTACTTACGCAGCCACCGGCGGAACAAGGACGGCAAGGAGCACCGCTACTTCGCGGTCGTGGAATCGCGGCGTCTCTCATCGGGTAAAACGGCGCAACGGCGCGTGCTGTATCTGGGCGAAATTAACGACAGTCAGCAGGAAGCGTGGCGCAAGACGCTGGAAGTGTTCGATGAGACAACGCAGCAATTCCGCTCGATGAGTCTGTTTCCAGAGGATCGCGAGATTTCCGGTTCTGCGCTGGACAGCGTGCAGGTGAAGCTCAGCGAAATGGAGTTGCGCAATGCCCGCGCATTCGGCGATTGCTGGCTCGGATGCGAGTTATGGCGGCAGCTGAAGCTGGATGAATTCTGGAACGAAAGAATGGGCCAGGGACGGGAAGCAGTCCCGTGGAGCCAGGTGTTGCAATTGCTGGTGGTGAACCGATTGATCGATCCGGGCAGCGAGTTCCGGCTGCACCGGCACTGGTTCGATCAAACGGCAATGGGTGATCTGCTCGGCGCCGATTTCGCGGTGGCCGGCAAGGACCGGCTCTACCGGTGTCTGGACCGTTTGCGGGAACATAAAGAAGAGCTGTTCGTCTTTCTCCGGCAGCGCTGGCAGGATCTGTTTCAAGCGCGATTTGACGTGTTGCTCTATGACCTGACGAGCACGTATCTGGAAGGAGAAGCTGAGCAGATTCCGAGTGCCAAACGCGGCTACAGCCGCGATGGGCGACCCGATTGCCTGCAGTTGGTGATCGCCTTGGTGGTGACCACCGATGGCTTTCCGTTGGCCTATGAAGTGATGGACGGCAATACGGCGGACAATACGACGCTGCGGGGGTTTTTGGCCAAGATCGAATCGATGTATGGCAAGGCACAGCGGGTTTGGGTGATGGACCGCGGCATCCCGACCGAGGCGGTGTTGCAGGAGATGCGCGAAGCCGAACAGCCCGTGCACTATCTGGTGGGTACGCCGCGGGCGAAGATGCGGAAGATGGAGCAGCAGTGGCTGGAGTTGCCGTGGCGCAAGGTGCGGGATTCGGTGGCGGTGAAGCTGGCGGCCGAAGGCGGCGAGATGTATGTGCTGGCCAAAAGCGAGGGGAGGCAAGCGAAAGAGATGGCGATGCGGCGCAAGAAGCTGGCGCGGCTGCTGTGGAAGCTGCGGGCGATGCGGCGGAGCTGCCCGAAGCGTGATCAATTGTTGCTGCGGATTGGGGCGGCCAAGGCGGCCGCGGGCCGGGCGTTTGGCTTTGTGGAGATGCGGTTGCCATCGGTGAACGAAGAGGTTACGCGGCAGAGCTTCACGTTCCGCTTGCGCAAGGAAAAGCTGCGCGAATCCGAACTCGTCGATGGCCATTACCTGCTGCGGTCGAACCTGGTGGGGGAGGACCCGGCTGTGCTGTGGGAGCGCTACATTCAGCTGACGCAGATTGAGGCGGCGTTCAAAAGCATGAAGGGGGAACTGGGGATTCGGCCCATCTTTCATCAGCTCCAACGTCGCGTCGAGGCGCACATCTTTGTGGCGTTTCTGGGCTACTGTTTGCTGGTCACGTTGAAAAACCGGTTGGCCGCCTACGCTCCGGGGCTGACGCCGCAAGCGGTGCTGGAAAAGCTGTCCAAGATCCAGATGATCGACGTTTGGTTTCCGACCACCGACGGCCGTCATCTGGTGCTGCCCCGGTACACCCAGCCGGAGCCGGATCAGGCGATCTTGCTGCACAAACTGAAGATGTCATTGCCGCCGCAGCCAGCGCCGCGCATCAAAGCGAAAGTCGCTGTGTTTCCTAAGTCGCTATTGAAAATGTAGTGCAGACCTAGCCTCAGTTTACGAAATAGCGCGGTCAATTCGTGAGGCGAGCTGACGTTTCGCTGGGCGGCCTGACCATAGGAATGCGCGAGGACCGCGCCCAGTATGGGTTTCGACCAATGCGCTAGTCAATG
>Ga0163144_10027476_pt1 | contig 11016 bp, 14 predicted proteins | sample OliLak19BULKMAT1_FD_123175 | JGI IMG/M metagenome (GOLD analysis project Ga0163144, IMG submission 123175) | Freshwater microbial mat bacterial communities from Lake Vanda, McMurdo Dry Valleys, Antarctica - Oligotrophic Lake LV.19.BULKMAT1 | ecosystem: Environmental > Aquatic > Freshwater >... | reverse complement strand
GCTCGCGCCACTCATCCGTCGTCCCATGCATGATGGGCAGAACCCTCGCCCCTTGCAACTGAAAGCCAGCAGTCGGGTTTCGCCGCACGCACGGCATTTCAGTCGGGCAAAGCCGCGAGCGCGGAGCCTGGCCTTGGGCCACAGGGTCTCGATGTTGTCGCGGACGACCTCATAGAGCGCCGTGGTGCCCCAAGGGCAGGCTTCGCGCTCTCGGGTCGATGGCGCCGGTTCTGGGTGTCGGGGTGGCAGCCAGCGTGCCCCGCCACGGCCAAGGTGGCGCGCAGTCGCGAAGCGATCTTCGATCTGCACGCCCGGGCACTCGAGTTCCTTGAGCGCTACACCGCTATTCCGTATCCCTTCGGTAAGTTCGACTTCGTCGCGATCCCCGCGTTTCAATTCGGCGGCATGGAGCACGCGGGCAAGATTCTCTACAACGCACCGGGCCTTCTGCTCGATGAATCGGCGACGCAGAACCAGCAGCTCGGTCGCGCCTCGGTGATCGCGCACGAGACTGCGCACACGCGGTTTGGCGATCTCGTCACCATGCAGTGGTTCAACGACGTCTGGATGAAGGAAGTCTTCGCGAACTTCATGGCCGCGAAGATCGTCAACCCTTCGTTCCCGACCGTGAATCACGAGCTGCGGTTTCTGCTCTCGAACTATCCGTCTGCCTACGAGGTCGATCGCACGCTGGGGGCGAATCCGATCCGTCAGCGGCTCGACAATCTGAATGAAGCCGGCAGCATGTGCGGCGCGATCATTTATCAGAAGGCGCCGATCGTGATGCGTCATCTCGAAGCGTTGCTCGGCGAAGACAACTTCCGCGACGGCCTTCGCGAGTACTTGAAGGCGCACGCGTTCGGCAATGCGACGTGGCCAGACCGCATCGGCGTCCTCGATGCGCGAACACCATTGGACCTGAAGGCCTGGAGCCGGGTGTGGGTCGAAGAGCCGGGCCGTCCGACGATCGAGACCGTTCTCGACGTCAAGGACGGCAAGATCACGCGCCTCGCGTTCCGTCAGCGAGATTCCTGGAAGCGCAACCGCGCCTGGCCGCAGCAATTGCGCGTCGCGATCGGTGGACCTACCTCAGCACAGACTCTCATCGTTGAGATGAACGGTCGAGAAGTCGAGGTACCGCAGGCGACCGGCATGCCGACGCCTCGCTATGTGCTGCCGAACGGCGGGGGATGGGCGTATGGCGGCTTCACGTTGGACAAGGCCACGTTGGCCTGGCTGACGAAGAGTCTTCCGGACGTCGTCGATCCGCTGACTCGCGGCAGCGCGTGGGTGACCTTGTGGGATGCGTTGCTCGACGGCCAGGTGAAGCCCGACGCGTTTCTCGACCTCGCCCTGCGCGCGCTGCCGAAGGAGACGGACGAGCAGATGACGTCGCGCGTGCTGGGCTACGCCTCCAATACGTGGTGGCGATTCATGGATACGACGGGCCGCACCGCCCACGCGGAGCGTTTCGAATCGGTCCTCCGCGAAGGTCTGACGCAAGCCGCGTCACCGAGCAAGAAAGCATCCTGGTTCAGCGCGCTTCGCAATGTCGCGGTCACGCCCACAACAGTTGAATGGCTGCAACAGGTCTGGGAGAAAAAACAGACGGTCCCCGGACTGATCCTGGCCGAGACGGACTACACGGACGCTCGCGCTCGAACTGGCGGTGCGGGGAGGGAACGGCGCCGCCGACATTCTCAAGACTCAGTTGTCGCGCATCGAGAACCCCGACCGGCGCGCCCGTTTTGAGTTCGTGATGCCAGCACTGTCGGCCGATCCACCGGAACGCGATCGATGGTTTACGTCGCTGCGTGATGTGAAGAACCGCCGGCGAGAACCGTGGGTGCTGGAGGGACTCAACTATCTGCATCATCCCCTTCGCGCCGCCACTTCAAAACAGTACGTGCAGCCAAGTCTCGTCATGCTCTGGGACATTCAGAAGACCGGCGATATCTTCTTCCCGAAACGCTGGCTGGACGTAACACTGGGCGGCCACCAGTCACCTGAAGTGGCGGACACGGTGCGGACGTTCCTGAAGGGACTTCCTGCGAACTATCCGGAGCGCCTGCGAAACATCACGTTGCAGTCGGCCGATGAACTCTTCCGCACCGCGGACATTGTGAAGCGCTGAAGCAATGGCTATGAATTCGTCGGCGAGGATCCGGCCGATGGCTTACTAGCTCCGCGGACGACTTGTCGGGGGAACGATCCGTCGGCGCTCAGAAATCCGAAGGGTCCGGTTGCCCACCGTCGATAGAGGTTGAGACCGAGGATCCATGGGCCCCACTCCGCAACGCCGGAAGCGAGTAGAAAAAGATTCACATGCTCCGGCAGACTTCGCGGTGGCTGGTGGAACCTCAGGGTTGCCCAGACGAGTTTCCCGAAAACGAACCGGAGCCCCTGCCTGAGGAGGCGTTCGCGGTACCAGCGCACGACTCTCCGCCCTCGCCCCCCGGATTGGTCGTACACGCGCTGATACTGCTTGGCCAGCCGTCCGGCGATTCCCTGAGGGCTCGCCTTCTCTAGCACCCGCTGACGCCCCGCCCTCCCCATGGCCTGCCCTTCCTGGGGATGTCTGAGCAGCCAAACGACGGCCGCCGCGAGTCTCTGAGGATCCTTGGGAGGAGTGAGCAGGCCGGTCACGCCATCTTCAATTAGGTCCACCAATCCGCCGGTCCGGCTCGCTACCACGGGTCGCTCCATGAGCAGTGCCTCCATGGTGGCCCGCGCGAGATTCTCAGTGAGCGATGGCTGGACGCAGACGTCGAGGTCGCGGAGCACGGCCGGCATGTCCGGGTGCGCTCCGGCGAACACGACTCGGTCGGACACGCCGAGGGTTATGGCGAGGTCCTTCATTTCCTCGAGATGCGCCCGCCCCTCAGCCCCAACCCCCCCGCCCAGCATCACGAACCGAACGTGCGGCAGCGCTTCCAGAATTTCGGGTGCGGCTCTCAAGAGGTCTTCGTGCCCCTTGGCGCACCTTCCGTACATCAACTCGGGAGTCCACGGACTAGGCGCGAGGCGGGGGTAGAAGTGTCCAACGAGGCCCACAAGAGCACTGTCCTCGGAAAAGCCGAAGGCTTGCCGGAGGTAGGCGCCGCGCCCGGCGCCTACCTCGAACTTCGTTGGATCCACGCTGGAGGCAATCCAAGCGAGCCGAGCGGGCGGCACGCCCATCGAACGATATTGAGAGAGGGTGTAGTCGACGCCTAGCAGCAAAGTATTCATCCAACAGGTAGCTTGTTCCAGGACCCGGGAGAGGGGAGCCTCTAGGTGCACCGTGCCGAGCACCCGAGTCGCCCGCACGGGCACGTCTGCGACCCACGCGGCCGCTCGGGCCAGCACCGCCGAGTTGAAGTCGTGTCCCTGCACTACGTCGTACCCTTCGCGCCGGAAGAGGCGGGCGAGGTCGAGGATTGCGTCGTAAATCGCGGCGCGATCCCGGCCCAGGTCGAGGCGACGCACATGGTACGGGATGTCCCAGGCTCGAAGCCGGTCCCCGGTCGGCCCCTCATCGGAGGCGACGACCGCTGCGATCTCATAGCCGTGCTGGTCCCTCAGGGCCTTGAGCTCCACCAACCAATCTACGTCGACGACGATTCCGGAAACGAAACAGATGCGCACGCTATCGAAGGCCAGCGTGATCGTGACGTGTCAGAGATTTCGGGCCGACCGAGGCAGACGAAAAAGCACGCGCCCGCAAGGAGGTGCCGAGTTGATGCACCCGCATTGCGTGGCAGCATAGCAGCGGGGCAATTTGCGGCCGCCGTCCTCCAGATGGAGCGAGGGGCGGACCACGGTGATACGCTGCAATTGCGGTACACGCGATCGCTACCCGCATCGCGGAAACCGCAAGAGGGGAGTCAACGATGAGATCGATGGAGTTGTTTGAGGGCGTCGAGTTCAACGAGGCCGTGCCGCTGTTCGTCGACCACGATGGTCGGATTCTCCGCTTCACCCTCCGGCCCGGTCAGGGCCTGAAGGAGCACAGTTCCCCGAGCTCGCCCGTCTACCTCGTTGTCCTGAAAGGCCGGGGCGTGTTCGTCGGTGGCGATGGCAAGGAGCACGAGATGGGGCCGAACTAGCTGGTGGTCCTCGACCAGGGCGAAGTCCATTCAGTTCGGGCGCTCGACCAGGATCTCGTTTTTGTCGGCTTCATGCATGGCGAGAAGACGGCGCGGGAGAACAAGGTCGCAGGCACCATGGCACACTCGCCGGAGGACCCGCAGTAGGCGACCATGACCGCCAAGGCGCCCGGAAGCCGTGAGGAGGCTTCGGCTTGGGAAAACGAGCCTTGCCTGATGGGATTGGCCGTCGTCATTCCAGGGCTGACCGCTCTCGACAACAGGCGAGCCGCGTCCATGGCCGACGAAGGCTCGGTGTCGGCGGCGCTGGTTGAGGCCCAAGAGCGACCCGGTCTTTAGCGGGAGGCAAGGCGCAGGTCTCCGCACGCGAGAAGAAGCGCCTGTACGTAAGATCGGCGACGTGACCGCGCTCGTCGACCTGCAGGCCGTGACCAAGCGCTTCGGCGGGGGGCCGCTCGTGCTCGATCGGGTGTCGATCGCGGTCGAGGAAGGTTCGATTCTGGCGTTGCTCGGCGCCTCGGGTTCCGGCAAGACCACGGCGCTTCGCCTCATCAATCGTTTGACCGAGCCTGACGATGGTGCGGTCATCGTTCTGGGAAAGCCTGCGCGGGATTGGGATGCGATCGAGCTGCGCCGGCGGATCGGGTACGTGATTCAGGAAGGCGGACGCGCAACCGCGCACGCGGCCGCAGGAGCTTGTCATCTGGATCAGTTCGGTCTGGCCGCGCGGGCCACGGATTGGCGCGGCAACAACAACATCGCGGAGTCGATCATTGGCCAGTTGTGCAGGGAAACACATCCCGAACCGCGCTGGATCGTCTGCGGCGCTGGCACCGGCGGAACGTCGGCGACGATTGGGCGCTACCTTCGCTATCGACGTCTGTCCACGCAACTGTGCGTGGCTGAACCGCGCGGCGGCGCCTATGCAGAAGGGTGGCGAAGGCGCGACCGCGCGGCCCAGGCGACGCAGCCAACCGTAAGGCATCGGCCGCCCTGCGGTCGAGCCGGGTTTCCTCTTCGAGATCGTCGATCGCGTCTGCGAGGTCGACGATGCCGCCTCGATAGCGGCTGCCTGGCTGCTCCAATCCCTGCTCGGACGCCGCTACGGCGGATCCTCGGGAACGAATCTCATCGCCTTCCTCGAGCTCGCGGCCGCCATGCGCGAACGCTCTGAGACCGGCAGCATCGTCACCCTTCTGTGCGACCGCGGCGATCGCTACGCGGAGACACTATTCAGCGCGGACTGGCTGGCTGAGCGCGGGATCGCCTTGGAGTCCTGTCACGCGGCCTTGCGACGCGCCGAGTTCGGGGCGAAAGCCCAGACCCACGCGATCCATCAGTCGCCGCCCCCGCACCCGCTACAGCCTCCGCCCCCGCCGCACCCTCCCCCGCTGTCGCTGCCCGATGAACTGCACGAGGACGAAGAGCAGGAGATCGCGGAAGTGGTCGAGTCGGAACCGGTAGGAACGGTCCGCTTTCTGAAAAAAGGCCAGCGCTCCCCCACGAACTCGGGCAGGCCGCTCAGGCCATAGGCAGCGGCGAGCAGCGCCAGCTCGCTTGAGGCTCCCGGCCGGATCTGAGCAGCATTGTCCCGAACTCGACGGCACAGGGTCCGGAAATCCTCGATCGCCCGATCGCCCAACGCGGTTCGCCGGGTCAGGGTGACCAGCAGGAAAGGGATCGGGACCATGAAGAGCAACGCCGTGAGGAAGCCCGTGTTCCCGCGACCCCGGGCGGCCGCCAGTCCGAGCTTGTGCAGCCCGACGAATTCGAGAGCGACCACCGCGGCGAGCGACAGGCCGATACGCGTCCAGGCCGCCGGGCCGCTCAAGCTGAACAGAAGGCCATGGTCTTGAAGGGACTTCTCCAAGAGCGTCGACGCCCGGGTGACCCCATCGTCCTTTAGCACATCGTTGAGGTCCCGTGGGCTCACGCTCGCGGCCACGATGGCCCGCTCGATGGGGCGTCGCGCCCGCGCGGGTCCTCCTTCCGCCTTGACCTTGTCGTCCTCCGAGGTGAGCAAGCCGCGATCCAGGAGGGAAAGGGCGGCTACCCGCGCGGCTTCCTCCGGACCCGCTCTCAGGTGAGCAAGCGCATATGTCGGAAAACTTCACGGCGAACGACTCGGACGCGGCCGCGATCTCGGACTCGAGCAGGAACATCACGTCGAGTCGCACGGTGGCGTGAGCCAGGCGGAGGGGTTCGCGCAGGGCGTCGATCCTGGCGGAATCGAAGGCGGTGAGAACGGCGATGAGGTTGACATCGGAGGTTGCCCGCATCCGACCCTCGGCCGCGCTGCCGTAAAGGACCAGAGATTTCAAATCTCCGCCCAGGGACTTTTGGAGCGCCGCCGAAACGTCGCTCAAAACCCGTTGGACCGTTTCGGGCAGATCGTTCGGAATGGTGGTCACGCGCGCCCTCCTCATCGCCCGGGAGCCCGGAGGGAACGGTCCCGGGCTTGATCGGAATGGCGTCATGCTAGCAATCTCGAACCCCGGTTTTCGCCGCGGATCCTAGACGGGCGACGGAGGAACTTCGCCTCCTCGGGGACATCGCAACGTCCGATCTGGAAGCCAAGAAGCGCTGCCATGTCATTTGGGGGCTGATGCAAGGGGCCGCCTGATGCCGCTGTTGAACACGTTCAGGCGAAGAACTTCAAAGTTGTCAATGCTTGCTGGCGCAACCGAGGCGACGAATTCGCAAAAGTCTGCTGGGCTTCGTTTGAGATCGACAACGTGGTCGCGAGTCTGACGCGATAGCTTGGGGCGGCGCCTTCGCGCCCTGTTTTCCAGCTGGTCCAGCGGCGGTGCTGCGGTGGGGGGATTGCTTCGCCCGATGTTATTCGCCAGCGGGCTCGCAATGACGGCTGGGGTAGATCACTCGGGCTTTTTGCCGCGCATGGTGGTCAGACAAGTTGTGATGCCTGGGCACCTCAGCCGCCCTCGGACGGACTCGAGGCTTCAAAGGACCGCTACTCCACGGCCAGTGCCATCACCCCGAGGTAACGGCTCTCATCCGCAAGGTCGAACTGCGTGGAGAACTGCCCCGATGGACTGGTGGCCTTCAGGTGATAGCCGCTGCTGTTCGGCTCGAGCCGGTCAATCACGAACTCATCGAAGGTATCCGTCGTCGCCCGTCCGACCTCACGACCGTCCTTTTCGAGCACGACCTCGACGCCGGTCGCGCACTCCTCGACGCCCTCGGACAGCGCGAAGCCTGGCCTTGGGCCATGCTGGACCACCGTTCCGCCCACGAAGCACTTCGTGATCATGTGGAGGTTCTTGTAGTAGATGCGCGGCTTCGTGTCCAGCTCCGGCTTCAGAACCTCGAGGCCCTCCTCGGCCCGGATCCGCTGCATCTCCTCGTCTTCGACCTTGATCGTGCGGAAGACCTGGGTGGGGCAGGCCTGCTCGCCTCGCGTCTTTGTCCAGCCCTCGTCGAGCAGGTGCGCATCGAAGGGCCACGCCTGAGGGATCTGCTTTTCCTCGTTCCAGGAGATGGCGCCGGAAGGACAGGACTCCACGATCTGTCCTCTAGCACCAGATAGTCGCCCCTGACGTGGAACGTGCAGCGGGCGTGCGCAGTCTGCAACTTCAGTTGGAACCCCGGGAGTTCCGGGTTGCGGGTCGGATCCCAGCAGCGGGCGGGGCAGGTCCTCGATGATTTTGAGCGATTTGGCGATGGCCTGCTTCAGGGTGGGGTTGCGCTGCTTGCGAGGTTGTCCCGGCGGCCCGGGCCGACTGACCGGGGGTTGGAATCGCGGCTCCCACGGCTGCCGGTGACGTGGCCCTTGCGGGTGCGGGGTGCCCATGTATAGACTAGAGTCTAAACATCCGGGTAAAGGAGCTGGGTCATGACCGAGGCCGTGTTGGACATCAAGCAGTGGGGCAACAGTTTGGGGGTTCGCTTGCCCGCCGGAGTGGCGCGGGCAGCGCGCCTTAGGGTCGATCAGCGTGTACGCGTATCAGTTGAAGGCGACAAGGTGTTCATCGCCCCCATTGTTGGTTCGCCCCTTACTCTGACACAACGTTTGGCGGCCTACGATCCAATGCGCCACGGCGGCGAGCAGATGTCGACCACACGGACGCTCGGAGCGGAACGGTGGTAGCCGAAAGACCCGCGGCGGGTCGCCGCAAGCCGTGGGTGCCGGAGCGGCGAAACATCATCTGGATTGATTGCAACCCACAGGTCGGTCGCGAAATGCGCGATGTGCACCCGTTCCTGGTGCTCTCGCCGCGCATCTTCAACGAGAAGACCTCGTTGGTCATAGGCCTGCCCATGACAACCGCGGAATACAACTCTGACAATCCCTTCGCAATTACCGTGGGCAAGTCGGCAGCACGCAAGCCCGGAGGAACCAGTTATGTGCTTTGCCACCAACCTAAGTCCTTCGACTGGCGGCTTCGCGGAGCCAGATCCCATGCGCTCGGCGCCCTGACGCACGCCCGGTTCATCGAAGTGTGCGAACGGCTCAATCAGATCATTCAGATTGCCTGATCGCATCGGCGGCGGCGTACAAACCTCCGATGGGCCCGACCGCGCCGACCGAGTCTTCGATCACCGGAACGCCGAGGTCCTCATACCGCCTCTTCGGCCCGCACAAGATAAGAAAGTCGGGCGTCACCTCTCTCGCGATACCCAGGGCGTAGCGCTTGATGTCCAGCCAGTTGTGTCCCAGCGTGGGCTGGGCGGCCGAGACGCCGGAGTGATCGTTCCCGATGTATTCGTCCTTGACGGGCAGAGGCGGCAGTTGTCCCTTATGGGGAGGCGTCGCCCTGGCCCAAGGCGAGGCTCCGCGCACAGCGCGCCACGTCGACGATCAGGTTCCACTTGGACATTAGAGCGCCTCCTGCGGCTGCCAGATGTGCCCCAAGGGCAGGCTTCGCGCTCCACGCCGGTCCACTTCTCGACCTGCACTAACACAGCGTTGGGCTTCATTCTGCGCCCCTTCTTCGTGATGGAGTCCTTGGAATTGAGCATGTTCACGCAGCCCCCGAGGTCGGTGGATCGCCCGGGTTCTCCCACCGGTTCATAGCGGGTCGACCCGGAGTAGGTGCTGACCGTACCCGGCCGGACCCGTTCGGTGACCTGCGCGGCGCAGACGACCGGCCCGCGGTGAGGGTCCGCCGCGGCACCGAGGCGAGCGATGTGGACTACTTCTTCGGGTCGGGTCGGAAATCGACGGCGACCGTCATGCGCGTGGGGTTCGGCGACGGCTCGTACCTCCATTGCCGAACCGCGTCCATGGCGGCCTTGACGAGCGCCCCGTCGGCCTTCTTCGGATGTGGCTTGTCGCTGAGGGTGACTTCCTTGACAAACCCCTCAGGGGTGACCACGAGTTCCATCAAGACGAGGCCGCTCAGCTTCTTGTCCTTGGAGGCCTCGGGGAAAGTCGGATTCACGTTGAAAATCTTCTTTCGCTCGACCTCAGGCAGCGACGCGGTCTGTTTCTTCTCCTGATTCTTGGTTTCGGCGGCCTGTTCCGTCGGCGGCCGCGTTGTAGACGCCGCGACCGCGTAGGCAAACGCAGTGGAACCGAAGAGCGCCATTCCAGCGCAGAGAACTCGGGCAGTTGCAAGGTTGGGCATCATTTGTTTCTCCAGGATGGTGAGGGATCGAAGTCTCGTGCGCAGGCCACCCGCGGTGGAGACGGCGGGCGCCAGGGCCCGAGTGTTCGTTGCCAGTGCGATGAGCAGGGCACGGTACTCGGCGGGCTGCCCCACCGCCTCGACGGTCGCGGCGTCGACGCGCTCCTCGCGAGTCGCGCGGACGCGTGCGACAAGACGCCACATCACGGGATGGAACCAGAACACAGCGAGCACCACCTCTTCAAGGAGGAGGGCGAGTCCGTGGCGATTCTGGAGGTGAATCGTCTCGTGTGCCACCACGGCGCGACGCCAGTAGTCGGGAAGGTTCGCGAAGGTCGGCGGCACGAGGATCGTCGATCCGAGAAAGGACGCCGAGGGTGTCGCGATCTCGGGCGTCTCGCGCACCGGGTACGGAGATACACCCGTGAGCGCGGGATTCACCTTGGCGTTTCGAGTCAGGTTCGCGAGCTGCCGCACGCTGCGCGCCAGACGGACCAGTCGAACGAACGCAATGCTTCCCCATACCGCGAGAAGTGCGGTCGCGGAACTCATGGGGACACGGTCAATGGCCTGAACCACGACGTCCGCCACCACGACGAGGAAGGCTCCGATGGCTGGTCCGTTCTCACGCGCGATTTCCGGGCGTGGGAGAGCGAAATAGGCGAGGGGCGCGCACAATGCGATCAGGAACACCAGATTCCAGAATCGCGATCGAACCCGTGGATGATGTCTTGCGAGAAGCCATGAGCTGATCTCCGCCCCGACACCGATGATCGCCACCGCGACACTCCAGCCGAGCGCGAATCGGAGAGGCGTCATGTCCGCTTTCTCCTCTTCGTCGCCGGCGCCTTGGCGGATGCTTCCTCAATGAGTGTTCGGACGTCCTCCGGAGTAAGTCGCTCTTCCTCCACCAGGTGCGCCATCAGCGATTGTGGAGAGCCGGCGAAGACGCGGTCGATGAAATCCCGAACCATGCCGGCCATGACTCGTTTTCGCGAGGTCTTGGGTTCGTAGCGGAACTGGCGCCCATCCGGGACGCGGAGGAGGTGCCCCTTGCCGACGAGAATGTTCATGAAGGTCACGACCGTCGTGTAGGCGATGGGTTTCTCGTTTGAGAGGATGTCGCAAACCTCGCGCCCCGACGCCCCGCTCTTCGCCCAGACGACATTCATGATGCGCAGTTCCTGACGGGTGAGTGGCGGAGTCATCTTCTAATTACTAAGACGTTAGTAGATGGCGATCTGAAGTGTCAAGCGCTTTCTTGGGGCGGGTAGCGGGCGGGTGCATGCGTCACTCCCGATGGACGGTTAGGGCTGCGCCGCCGGCTGCGGATGAGCCAG
>Ga0163144_10027475_pt1 | contig 11016 bp, 6 predicted proteins | sample OliLak19BULKMAT1_FD_123175 | JGI IMG/M metagenome (GOLD analysis project Ga0163144, IMG submission 123175) | Freshwater microbial mat bacterial communities from Lake Vanda, McMurdo Dry Valleys, Antarctica - Oligotrophic Lake LV.19.BULKMAT1 | ecosystem: Environmental > Aquatic > Freshwater > Lake... | reverse complement strand
GTTACAAATTGATTCGATATTTGCTTGATAAGGCGAGAAAAAAACAGGTGCTTGCTTTACACTGTTTGACCCGTCCAAAATTTGAAAAATTCCACCGCCACCATTATTGATTACAATGATTCTAAAATTAGTTGTAAGATAGGAATTCCAAAGACCGTTTGAATCATAAAAAAAAGAAACATCTCCCGAAATCAATACATTTAAATTATCTTTTTTTGCGACAGAAAATCCGGCAGCCGTACTTGTTGAACCATCAATTCCACTGACACCTCTATTTGAAAAATAATGAACACCTGAAATTGGATTAAAGAGTTGGCAATAACGAACCACAGAACTGTTACCCATGTGTAAAATAGACTTGTCGGGCAACGTGTCTAAAATTATTTCGAAGGCTTTAAAATCTGAAAATGGAATTTTCTTTAAATAATCCAGATGCAATTGTTGTGCAATAAAATCTTTTTGTTTCCATTGATTTCCAAAATTTGAATCGGGAACATAATTAACTGAATTTACAAAATCAAAAAAATGATTTGCATTACAATTGAATGAACAAGACAAAGCTTGATACGTATCTTCTTCAAATAAATATTCGCCAATGCGCCAATTCGTTTTTGGTTTATTGTTTCTGAAAAAAGCTTTAATTTTTTTTGAGACAATTGCGCCACCTAAAGAAATTAGCAAATCAGGTTGATACATTTCAATTTCATCTTCGCTAATGACAGCCAATGTGCGGTCTATGCAATGAACAATTTTTTGAAAATGTTGAATATTCGATGTGTTTTCAACTAAAATTGCCACGGAAGAATCGTTGATGATTCCGAGCAAAATTTCTGACAAATTTAAATCCGGCGCCAGTTGACCGACAAGGACTAATTTCTTTTTAGAAATTTTCCAGACTGTTTCAATTTCTGTTTTTTCCGACTGAGTTAATTTTTTGATTGACGCAACAAACTTTTCAATTTTAGGCAAAGGAATTAAATCCGTTATTCCATATAGCGGTTCACTTAAAGGAATATTAATATGAACAGGCGCTTGTGGCTTTTGAATGAGCTGATTAATGGCTTGATTAACGATTTCGTCCGAAGAATTTAAATCATTCATCAACGAAAAATCCGGCAATTCAAACGATGCTTTTATATAATTCTGAAAAACATTCTTTTGGCGAATGGTTTGTCCGTCACCTTGATCGATTAGTGCAATTGGACGATCGGCTGTCAACACTAAAATCGGAATATTTCTATAAAATGCCTCGGCTATTCCCGGGGCGTAATTTAAAGGTGCACTTCCGGAAGTGCAGGTAATTGCAACAGGTTCATTCAAAGCTTCAGCCAATCCAATTGCAAAAAATGCGGCGCATCGTTCGTCGTGAATTAAATATATTTTTATTTCAGGATGTTCGTCAAACGCAATTATTAAAGGAGCATTTCTAGAACCGGGAGAAAGAACAACATGTTTTACACCGCGCTTAGCACAAATTTCTACAAGGTGCGCAATATGAGTTAAATTAGTTGTTGGCATTCGTTGCACAAAACTACATGGAATGCTTTAATAAAAAAGAATTGAACAGACTATTTTTTTATCAAAAGACGGAAACCTTTGCCGTGCACGTTCATAATCTCCACTTGATTAGATTGACTCAAGAACTTACGCAGTTTAGTGATGTAAACGTCCATACTTCGTCCATTAAAATAGTTGTCATCGCCCCACACGTGTTTTAATGCATCGTTGCGATCCAAAACTTCTTCCTGATTTTTTATGAGCAAATAAAATAGTTCGTTTTCTTTAGTTGTCAATTTATTTTTTTGACCATTGATATCTACAGTTTGTTGCAAATAATCATAATCAACATCACCAATTTTAAAGGTTGTTTCTTTTTTACCGTCTTTGTAAGAGCGTTTTAAAATGGCATTGATACGCGCCAACAATTCTTCCATTGCAAAAGGCTTTGTCAGGTAATCATCGCCACCTGCCTCAAAGCCTTCCAATTTATCTTCCTTCATTGACTTTGCTGTCAAAAATAAAATCGGAATTTCTTGATCCACTTGTCGAATTTCTTTCGCCACAGTAAAACCGTCTTTCACAGGCATCATTACATCCAAAATGATAAAATCAAACAACTGTTCTTTGAAACGTTTCATTGCAATTTCGCCATCAACGCACAATGTTACATCAAATGATTTCGCTTTTAAATAACTCGATAAAACGGTTCCAAGATTTGTATCATCTTCCGCTAATAATATTTTTACTTTTTCACTCATGTTTCATTGTTATTTTAAATGTTGAACCTATACCTATTGAACTTTTTAAACTGATTACTCCTTTATGCAGTTGCACGACAGAAAAAACGTAACTTAAACCTAAACCAAATCCTTTAACTGTATGCACATCACCAGTTGGTACCCTATAAAGTTTTTCAAAAATTCGTTTTTGATCTTCCTTTTTAATTCCAATTCCATTGTCCTTAACCTCTAATGTAAAACCATGATTTTGTTTTTCAAGACGCACTTCCACTTTTGGTTTTTCTTCGCAATATTTTAGTGAATTATCAAGTAAGTTAAAAATCACATTTGCAAAATGAATTTTATCCACTTTCCAAGAAATTGGATCCGCATTTTCAAGAATAATTTCTCCGCCTTTGTCTTTGTATCGAATTTGAAATGAATCAACAACTTGCTTTAAAAGCTCATTAATTTGACATTGTTCAACATTCAATTTTAGTTTACCTTTGTCAATCAATGCTGTTTGTAAAACATTCTCAACCAATTTTCCAAGACGTTTATTTTCTTGGTCAATCATGGAGATGAAACTAGCCACTGTTTCGGGGTCGTTTTTTAAATCAGGATCTTGAACAGCTTCACACGCCAACGAAATAGTTGAAATTGGTGTTCGTAATTCGTGTGTCATATTGCTGATAAAATCATTTTTAATTTCGGATAACTGTTTTTGTTGAAAGATGGTTGAAACCGCATAATAAAAAGCAAAAATTACAATCAACACTAATAAAATTGAAGCAATCAAAGTTCCCGACATTTCACCCCAAACATAGGCTCCTTGTTCAGGAAAAGCGATCAATAAATTAAATTCACTTGGAATTGGGTCGTTAGGATAAAGCTTTGTTCCAAGACTACTATCGACTAATTTTTTGTCGTAATGCGAACTACTTCTATTAAAATCTATTGGTCGGTTACGAATGGAATCTAAATAAACAATATTAAAACGAAACGTTGTATCAATTCCATTTTTTTTAAGATTCTCCATCAAGACAGAATCAATTGTATATAAATTTAAACGAAGGCGAATGTCATCAACAGGACTGCTATTGAACGTTCGTTCCATCATCCAATTTAGGTGGTGAATTTTTTTCTCGATTTGAGATTCGAACGACTCATTCCATTGAATTGCAAACGAATTTGAATCATTGTCGAGACCTAACATGGCATTGTCGATATTAGCCGGAGTAATTCCTCTTAAATCTTTAATAATTGCTCTATTCTCAGCTCTTAAACCTGTTGAAGTATCAATTAAAATTCCTTGCACCAAAAGCCATTTAACTCGTTCGCCATTTGCAAAAATAACGGTGTCTCTTACTGAAAATGACTCACTTGAAGATTGAATGACTTCGCCAAACTCATGACGAACAATAGCATCTAGAGAACCTTCAAAACTTTGATGGAGCGCTTCCGGATCCATCAATTTCATGGTCTCAATTTTTTCTAAATCGAGCGCAGATTGATACAGACATTTCGTTACATCTTCTTGAAATTTTTTCTCCGTTAATTTATGTACGTTTCGAATCCAGCCAAATTGCAAAAGCAACAAGCCCAATACCGCAACGGACATCAAAAAAATGAGAACTTTAAAACGATTCTTGTTCAAGAGTAAAGATGATTTGAGTCAAAAATAACTTCTCTAAAGTAATAATATTTAAAGGTTAACATATTTTAACGCTAACATTGAGTATAATCAACCTAAGTCGGAATTTGAATCCAGATCAAAGAAAAATGAATTTGCGAGAAATTACTAATTTTGTTCAGCACTATGAAACCGATGTATTTTTTTCTACGAATGACTATACCTTATTTGATGAGGGTATTTTTTGGCATAAGAAAAACGCTCAATTCTCAAAACAAATCAAATACAAGAACCATCTTTGTCAGCAATCATCCTAGCGCATTTCTTGATCCCATCGTTGCAGGTGCCTCTCAAAAAGCCATTGTGCATTTTATGGTTCGAAGTGATATTTTTAAAAAATGGTTACTTCCTGTTACGTGGGCGAGTCATATGGTTCCAATTTATCGTTTAGCGGAAGACGGAAAAGAAAATCTTGAAAAAAATGCATCAACTTTTCGGGAAGCAATAAATATTCTAAGAAAAAATAAATCGCTTTTAATGTTTGGCGAAGGATACACCGATAATGAATTTATCAGAAGTTTAAAAATAATTAAAAAGGGCCCTGCTCGAATTGCATTTAGCGCGATGGTTGAAACAAATTGGTCGCTTGATATTTTGGTACAACCGCTTGGAATCAATTATGCTGATCCTAAATATTTTAAATCGGATGTGCTCGTTTCATTTGGTGACATCATTCATTTACACGAGTACAAAGAGCTGTTTTTAGAAAATCCTGCAAAAGCATATACCGCATTGACAAGAGCAATTGAGTTAAGTATTCAAAAACAAATCACTTATGTATCTGATGTAAAACTTGCACCATTTGTAGAAAATATTCAAAAAATTTCGAGAAAGGGAATGAATCATTTCTATCACGACGATTCTATTTCATTAGTTGATCGCTATCACTATTCGCAAAAAATCGCAACGTTTGTAAATGAAAATTATTCTGACTCAACTAAAAACTGGGAAGAAATGAAATCACTCCTTTCAACTTATTTTTTAGATGAGGAAAAAGAAAAAGTAAATGACAATTGGGTATTCACCTATTCAAAAAATAAAAGTAAAAATTTAGGAAACCGATTTTTATTTTTGATTTTTACTTTTCCTGTTTTTGTTCTTGGGTTGATTCATAATTTACTGCCTTACCTATTCATTAAACTATTTGTTGAAAAAAAATTCGAGCGGCAAGTGTTTTGGAGCGGCGTTAAGCTATTAATGGGTGCACCATTTTTTGTGATTTACAATTTACCTTTTATTTGGATTTTTTATGATTTAATTTACACTAACTATTGGTTAGCTGTACTGTATTTCTTGATTGTTCCGTCACTTACTTTTGTAATTAGCCATGGCTATTATGCAAAATTAAAAGACACGATTACATTGATGAAAATGCCTAAAACAATTTTAGAAAAATTTGCGAATCGCCGAAAAATACTTGCTGAAAAGATTGCGGATTTGGGATTGTAGGATTATTCAATAAACTATTTTTTTGCCACGAATTCACGAATAAAAATTCTGAAGTAACTAAACTAAAATTCGTGTATTCGTGACAAAAATATCAAACAAAAATCCAATCAAAAAACTCCTACTCAAAATCTTTATACAACAAATATTTTTTTCTAATTTCTTTAAATTTAGTTAAGCCATCTTGCCAAGTTGCTTCTATTTCTTCTAACGATTTACCGGCAAGTATTTGTGCTTTTAATTGATCTGTTCCCGCGAGGTTATTAATGAAATTACTTTTGAGAAAAAAAGCGGTACCCATTTTTAATTTTTTGTAAAATTCTAACAAATAAGACAAATCCAATTTTGCGTTTTTGCGATATTCTTTAACATCTGATTCATGTAAATCATAACCATAACAAAGCTGACCTTTTAATACAGGATTTTCTGCAGCCGCATTTGGTGTTGGTGTAAATTTGTATAATTTTTCCAACACATCTACTTCAAATTTTGGATGACCAATTACCTGAAAAGGATAATCAGTTCCTCTACCAACACTTACAACAGTACCCTCAAAAAAACAGAGACTTGGGTACAAATAAATCGCGGTCATATTTTTTAAATTCGGAGAGGGCGCAATTGGCAATTCATAATATTTTGTATGATCCCAACCAGTGCATTTTATGACTTGTAAATCACAAACCAATCCACTACCTAACCAACCTTCTCCGTTAATCATTTGCGCATATTCGCCAATTGACATTCCGTGCACTACAGGAATAGCATGCATACCAACAAACGAGGAAAATTTTGGATTTAAAACAGGACCGTCAACGTAATGACCATTTGGATTTGGTCGGTCTAAAACAATTAATTTTTTTCCGTTTTCTGCAGCAGCTTGCATCACATAATGTAAAGTAGAAATGTAAGTATAGAATCGTGCACCGACATCTTGAATATCAAAAAGTAAAATATCAATGTCTGTTAATTGTTCTGCCGTTGGTTTTTTATTGCTTCCATAAAGCGAGACAATTGGCAAACCCGTTTTTTCATCAATACCACTTACAACTTTTTCGCCGGCATCGGCATCACCTCTAAAGCCATGTTCGGGAGAAAAAACTTTAACCACATTAACACCTAAACTTTTTAAACTATCAACCAAATGTGTTTCGTTAATCATAGAGGATTGATTGCCAACAATTCCAACTTTTTTATCTTTCAATAAATCAAAATAAGAATCAATGTTTGCGGCACCAACAACAACATCTGCATTGCAATAAAGCGGTTCTTCTTTTACAATTGTATCCGTAACCATTGACTCATTTTCCGTTAGATTTTCATCTGATTTTTCGACACTAGATGAACAACTCAAAAGCAAAAAATAAACTAACAAAAAGTAAAACCTATTCATAAGCCATCTATTTAAATTAAGTAAGGGAAAGACAGATTCCAACCGAATATGTCTTACTTTTGAAATCAAATGTAACAATTGAATACGGAATTTTTCATATCAAAAAAAATAATCAAAGGAGATAAAAATTCAAGTCGCCTCACAAAACCGATTGTCTTTATTTCAACAATCAGTATCGTTTTAGGTATAGCATTCATGATTATTTCTGTTTCTGTTATTACCGGATTTCAACAAGGAATTCGTGAAAAAGTAATTGGATTTGATGCACACATCCGTGTTACCGATATCAACGAAAATTCATCGAGTGAATCCAGTCCTGTATTGATTGAACAAGATTTTTATCCAGAATTAGAAACAGACGAACGCATTCGAAAAATTCAAATTTACGCTTACAAACCCGCCATACTTCAATCATCACAAGATTCAGTAAAAATTGAACTTGCAGACAAAGACACCATTGAATCGCGCCAAGACATTTTAGGCGTTGTTTTTAAAGGAACAGATGCCCATTACGATTGGAGTTTTTTTACAGATAAATTAGTTGAGGGGCGCATTATCGATTTTAAAACCAACAACGATGAAGTCATGATTTCAAAATACATGGCAGATATGATGGGTTATAAAATCAATGAAAAAATTGATGCCTTTTTTATCAATGATGAATCGGGTCCTAAAAAAAGAAAATTTACTGTTTGTGGAATTTACAGAACGGGTTTTGAAGATTTTGACAAACAATTTATCTACACACAAATTCAACATATTCAAAAACTAAATAATTGGGGAGTTCAAACAAACATTACCGTTCTTGATACATGCATAAAAAATTATTTTGTTTTAGAAGCCAAGACTTACAACGGCTCCGGTACTTATCGCTATAATTGGGAAGGTGGTTATTCTGAAAACAGTTATTATTTGATAAATGGACACGTTCCTTTTGATTTAAAATTAATTTCTACCGACTATGATTTGGATATTTATTTAGGACTTTCTCCGAATCAAAATTCTGTACCTGATACGGCTACAGCGAAGATTATTATTGACGAACCTTGTTCTTGTTCAAAAGAAATTCTTGCACAAAAACCAATCGAATACAAATCTGAAAACGAAATCATAATGCCTTTTGGAAAAATTAAAATTCAAAACGGAAAAGGCACGCATCACCTTTACACAGGTGGTTTTGAAATCATGCTAAAAAGCTGGGATGACCTTGACGAAATGGACGAAATCATTGATTCAGAACTACCACTTTTGCAAATGAAAACAGATAAGATTACTGATTTGCATCCTGAAATTTTTAAATGGTTAAAGTTTTTAGATATGGACATGATTATCATTATCATCCTTATTTTAATCGTTTCAATGATCAACATGGTTACTTCTTTATTAGTCACGATTTTAGAGAAAACAAATATGATAGGGATATTGAAAGCGCTAGGAACAACCAATTCCTCCATTCAAAAAATATTCATGTACAATTCTTTTTACCTCCTTTCTCGAGGATTAATTTTGGGAAATATTTTGGGTATCGGTTTGATACTAATTCAACATTATACCGGATTTGCAACATTAGACCCGGACGTGTATTATTTGGATCGAGTTCCGGTTAATATCAGTCTGTTGCATATTTTATTAATCAACTTAATGACGGTCGTAATTTGCCTCTTAACCTTGCTGTTGCCAAGCAGGATTGTTTCTAAAATTTCACCGATGAAAGCGATTCGATTTAATTAAGTCTTTCGAAAGCCTTGTATTATTAGGCATTTATGCACATATTTTTATTTTGAACTTCAAATCAATCAAAGAAAAAAATACCTTAAATTTGTTGACTTAAAAGTTAAGGAAAACAATCATGGCTGAAATTGAAATCAGACTTCCAAAAATGGGAGAAAGTGTAACCGAAGCAACAATCACAAATTGGTTGAAAGAAGTTGGCGACACTGTTGAAATGGATGAACCTTTGGTAGAAGTTGCTACTGACAAAGTGGATAACGAATTACCATCAGAAGCAAAAGGAATTCTTGTAAAAAAATTATTTCAGAAAGATGATGTGGTTCAAGTTGGAGATGTGATAGCGATTATCTCGACAGATGCCGCGGCAGCTAAAACAGCTCCTGTAAGCACTTCTCAAGCAGCAGTTGCAGTTGCCGCAGCAGTTACAAAAACTGTCGTTGCTGAGAAAGTAGTTGCAACCTCTGGTCATTCAGAAGTTATTGCTAAAAATAGTCCTTCTGGAAAATTCTTTTCGCCATTGGTTAGAAGTATTGCAAAAGAAGAAGGAATTAGTGTTGCCCAGCTCGAAGCAATTCAAGGTTCGGGAGAAAATAGCCGAGTGACAAAAAAAGATATTCTCAATTATATCAGCAATGGTGGAACTGCAGTTGAAACTAAAGTGGACACTACTGCCTCTGTTGTTAGAAAAGTAGAACAACCAACAAATAACGTAACAACACAAAAAGAAATTAAAACTCCCGAAATACCTATTTGGGAAGGAGACGAAATTGTTGAAATGGACCGAATGGGCAAACTCATTGCCGACCACATGGTTATGTCAAAGCATACTTCGCCTCACGTTACGTCGTATGTTGAAGCCGATGTAACAAACATTGTGATGTGGAGAGAAAAAATTAAAGATGCTTTCTTGAAAAAAGAAAAAGAGAAGCTAACGTTTACACCAATTTTTATTGAAGCAATCGTAAAAGCTATCAAAGATTTTCCAATGGTCAATATTTCTGTTAGCGGAACCAACATCATTAAACGAAAAGCAATAAACATAGGAATGGCAACCGCTTTGCCAACCGGAAACTTAATTGTTCCGGTTATAAAAAATGCTGATCAACTTAATTTAATTGGTTTAACAAAACAAGTAAATTCGTTGGCCGACAGAGCAAGAAATAATAAACTAAATGCTGATGACATTCAAGGAGGAACCTACACTGTTACTAATGTTGGAACATTTGGCAATGTAATGGGAACACCGATTATCAATCAACCACAAGTTGCCATACTTGCTGTTGGGGCTATTCGTAAAATGCCGGCGGTTATTGAAACCACATACGGAGATATAATTGGAATAAGACATAAAATGTTCTTATCTCACTCGTATGACCATCGTGTGGTGAACGGAGCCCTTGGCGGACAGTTTGTTCGACGTGTTGCAGATTACCTTGAACAATTTGATTCTAATAGAGAGTTATAAACAATCACCCGTAAAAAAGTATAGCGGCCTTCCTATTATAGGGATGACTTTTATTTTTTCCTTTGGAGATAATTTAGATCCCAACTGTGCTCAAAAACAATCTAATTCTAGTGTTTTTATTCACTGCATACGCAGTGTTTGCGCAGCCACGACCTACACGAGAGGAGCTTCGTGAAAATCTTAAAAAAGCAACTTTCAACGAAAAATTTGAAGTCGGCAACGGTATGATGTTTGATAAAATCTATGCTGAAGCCTTATTTGTTTGGGAAATTATGCTGGAAGAAGACCCAACTAATGCTAACATTCTTTACAAAACCGGAATGTGTTTGGTTTACATGAATCGTGAAGTTGAAGCATTACCCTATTTCGAAAAAGCACAATACTCGGTTAGCAAAACATACAATCCTTTTTCGTCTCTTGAACGGAATGCACCACCTGAAATTTATTATTACTTAGCCAAATCAAACCATAGTAAAGGCAACGTTGATACGGCCTATTATCAATACGATTTTTTCTTAAGTAATGTAAAGAAAAAACATGAAAAATATGAATTAGCGTCACTAGGAATTACTCAGTGCGGTGTTGCAAGAAAATTGATGGCTGATCCGGAAGAATTCGTCATAACAAATATGGGCCCCGCTATGAATACCTCAAATCCTGAATATTCTCCGGTTGTGACAATTGATAATTCTGCCATTTTTTTTACTTCAAAGAGATTACGTATCGATAGCACAAATTCCAAATTCATTAACATGTCTAACGGTCAGCACTACGAAGATATTTATGTAAGCTACCGAAATTTTGACGGAAGTTGGGCTACGCCAAAATATCTTGAATTTTGTAAACCAACAAAAAATGATGCTTCTGTTTCTGTATCTCCAGATGGTCAAACCATCTTTGTTTATCAAGATTTGGGAGGTGGTGATATATATTTTTCTGAATTGAAAGATACCGTTTTCGTAAATATTATTCCTTTTCCAGCAGCGGAGTTAAATACGTTGGCTTGGGAGACACATGCAACCATTAGCCCCGATGGAAATTACCTTTATTTTGTTTCTGATCGTGAAGGCGG